>JAAUXT010075058.1_pt1 | contig 26032 bp, 31 predicted proteins | sample 7278171 | NCBI WGS metagenome assembly JAAUXT01 (sample SAMN14350112, study PRJNA611818) | marine sediment metagenome | isolation source: surface marine sediment (1.8m) | place: French Polynesia: Moorea | collected 2018-08
CAGGGTCGGGTCCGAGGGTGGGTCCTCCAGGGGTGGGGCAAGGGGTGGGTTCAGGGGTGGGTCTGAGGGTGGGTCCAGGGGTGGGTCCAGGAGTGACTCCAGGGGTGGGTTCAGGGGTGGGTCCGAGGGTTGATCCTCCAGGGGTGGGTCCAGGGGTGGGGCCAGGGGTGGGTCCAGGGGTGGGTCCATGGGTGGTTTTAGGGGTGTATCCAGGGGGTGGGGCCAGGGGTCAGAGGGAGGACCACCGTACCATGATCAGGTGAGGTGCGCCAGGGGTCAAGGGGACCTCAGAATCCACGGGTACGGGTGTAGGGGTTCAGGGTACACCGGAGTCCAGGGGTGGATCGCGAGCTGATGAAAAAACTTCTCCTTGTTCCTCCCTCCTGTTGCTTTGTCCCTTTCCTCTGTTTTTTTGTACCTTGTCAATGTTCTGTCTTTCATGAAGATCTATTCTGTGTTGTGCGTTCTTCGTTCCAATTGTCTTCCTTGTTTCTTGTTCGTTGTTCTGGGTGTTTATGTCTTGTTCTGAGCGTTCTCGTTCTGTTCTCTCTTTGTTCCTGGGTATGTTCTCATTGTGTTCTCCTCCATGTTCTACCTCTCGCCGCAGGTTCTGGTAGAACACGGCAACTTGATGAGTCAGGATCTCTCTCTCTCTCTCTCTCTCTCTCTCTGTTTCTCTCTCTCTATCTCTCTGCCTATCTATCTATGTCTCTGTCTGTCTCTCTCTCCTATCTCTCTCCATCTATCTATCTCTATCTCTGTCTCTGTCTATCTCCCTGTCTCTGTCTCTCTGTCTCTCTCTCAATCACTCCATGTTCTATCTCTGGAAGGTTCTGGCAGAACCTCGGCGACTTGATGATTCGGGTTCCCTCGTTTCCATGTTCTATACTTGTGTTCTCTTCCCATGTTCTCCATGTTCTCTCTGCAGGTTCTGGCAGGACCTGGGCGAGTCTAAGAGTTGGGCTCTCTCTCTATGTTCTCTCTCTGTTCTCTCTCTGTGTGTTCTCCTCCCATGTTCTCATGTTCTGTCTCCCCGCAGGTTCTGGCAGGACCTGGGTGAATCTATGTCGAAGCTGGAGCCGCGGGAGTCGGTGGTGCACATCGCTGGTCCTCCGCTGCTCGACGACCACCAGGGGGAGCGGGTGCGCATGCGCGAGGGCGGGACCGGAAGTGAGGAGAACCGGAAGTTATCGCGACCGGAAGTGTCCCAAAACCGGAAGTGGATCAACAGAACGGGAAGGGACCAAATCATTCCGCTTTAGTTGATCCTCAGAAATGTGTTCGAACCGTGCGCGCGTGAGTGTGTGTGTGTGTGTGTGTGTGTGTGCGTGTGTGTGCGTGTGGCATTCTTGTGTGTGGCAGGTAGTGCTTGTGCCCGTGGGTGTGCGTACGCATGTGGTTCTCCTCCTCCCTCTCTCTCCCACAGCTGCTCAACGCTCCGGGAGATCGTCTGTCCAGGTGTGCGTGCAGTGTGCGTGTGTGCGTGTGTGCAGGCGTGTACTCACAAGTGTACGCGTGTTTCCCACACATCCCTCTTTCTTCCTCCCACAGCTGCTGGACACCCTCAGGGACATCGTCCTATGTATGCGTGTCGTGTGTGCGTGTGTGCGTGCGTGTTATTGTACGTGTGTGTATCTCTCACCTGCCTCTCTCCCTCAGCTCCTGGACACCCTTCGCGAGATCGTCTATCCGAACCAGGTGTGCGTGCGTGTGTGTACGAGTGTATGTGTGTGTATCTAACACCTGCCTCTCTCCCTCAGCTCCTGGAGACCCTTCGCGAGATCGTCTATCCGAACCAGGTTCGCTTCGAGGCTGTGGACGAGGAGACGCCACTCGGTACGTGAGCCACGTGGTGCAAACACGTGATCAGGGAGTGCAACCACTGACCACTTGTTGTGTCTTCTTGTTTATGGTGCACCCACTGAAATGTTGCACTCTCATAGAGTGCACTGCACCCACTGACAGGCTGTACTCTCATGGAGTGTACCCCACTGACCGGTTGCACTTCCATGAAGGGAGTGCACCCACTGACGTGTATCTATTTGATGGGAGTGCAGGCACTGACAGGTTGCATTCTCATGATGGGAGTACACCCCACTGACAGGTTGCACTTTTGTTAGCAGAGTGCACCCCACTGACAGGCTGCACTCTCATGATGGGAGTACACCCCCACTGACCGGTTGCACTCTCTCTCAGGTGCGGCTGCACTGGGTCTCTACGTAGACGCGCAGAAGTACGAGTCCTGGCGGAAGGAGTGGCAGTGAGGGCGCCCCCTTCAGGAGAACGGCGGTACGGGGGGGGGGCGTAGACATCGAGGCACCCCCAGTGCACGAGGGAGTGAGATGGGCCCGAGACAAAAGTCTTTGGACGGACGCGACTGGACGTGCCTCTTCCTGCTGCGCGCGGCGATCATGACTGAAGCGCCACCGTGTGGAGAGAGACGCTGAGGCGCCACAGACGCCACCTGGCGCACACGTGATTAGCGCACGCATGGACCAATCCACAGCTGCTATTTCTCTACAGTATTGCTGAGAATCTGCTTCCGTTTCTGGCTCAGGGGTGGATCTGGGCGGGGGGGGGGCGGTCAGGGCGTGGGCGGGGCATGTGGGTGGGACATGGGTGGGGTACATGGGTGGGGCACATGGGTGGGGCACATGGGTGGGGTACATGGGTGGCGCACTCTCTCACACCAACTCTGAGGCAAAGTGGATCCAGGCTTCAACCTCCCCTTGACAGTCTGCAAAGTTTGCGCCCCTTTCCCGACCGAGATTGCGTCTTTCGGGCCATTTTCTTCCCGCTAATTTTCCCAAAATGTTCTTGTTCGAATTACAAAGGGAGTTGAACCCGGTTGGGCACTTTGTCCTGGCTCCCTGGGTGTCGGCCCAGCACCCTGACTCCCTTCTTGCTCTGTGCCCACGGTGATTCTTTTCATTCAGAACTACCCTCCCCCCCGAATGGACTGACCCCCCCCCACCGCTCTTGAGACCAAGAAAATGAGCCTTAGTCCGCCTCAGCATCACGTTCAGGATCACTTCACCTGTCGCTGGTTCAGAACCATCTGTGTGCGTTCGATGTCAACGGAATCCACTTGTCTTTTCTGACGTGTCTTTGGAACAAGCGAAATTTGCAATGCACGCATACCTTTTGCACACACGCACACTGAATCGCGGATGCCAAAAATGGCATGTGTCACTTCTGAATGTGTTCGATTTGCGTACCAAATCGAACACCACGTACTATTTGAAATCAGGTGTGCGTGAAACGACAGAGAAATGTTTTTCGTGATTTGTTGTTGTTCAAACAAATTTTGTGCTGCAATGCTCTTGTTCAATGTGACAACTGTTCAACACACCCGAACCCGCCAATTCGAACTCTTTCTGTTCGCGTGAAATGTGTTCGATAAAAAGATTGGTTCGAATTCGAAGTGAAATACATGTTGGTCAGACCTGACTGCCGTTCCAACGGGTCATGTCGTACATGCGAGATTTTGGGGATTTCCGGTACTTGTGCATGGAATTTTGTGGAGAAGTTCAACTTGAGTAGAAATAGGCAAGTTCGAATTGGATGACTCTCAAACAAACAAGATCGAACCAATTGGGCGGATTCGAAGAAGGTGGGTTTGAGATGGGCGAGTTTGCCTGTGTTGGGTACAGGACCCTGTCTTGCCTGGGTTCACAGTTTACAAGTTTTGAACAAACGACAATAAATGATACTGCCACCGTGAGTTAAAACCATCCTTTTGCCCTTTTGATTCCCAGCGGTCCTGTCCTTGTCTGTGCCTGTGTGACACAACGCAGCGCAACTCAACCACCGTGCAGTGTGACGTGGGGGGGGGGGGAAGGGCCAAACTGTACAACGACAACTTTTCCTTGGTCTCTCTTCTTCCACAGACAAAATACGAAATTTTCTGAAGCTTGTTTGGTCACAGATTCATGAAAACAAACAACAATTTGTCATTAATCAATAAATATGGACTGAAAACTCTCACATCAAGTTGGATTCCTTACCTCTGTTCTTGTTGTTTCCTTCATCCCCTCTTGCTCTTTTCTCTGCATTTCCTTGTAGAGCAAAACCAGAAGAACAACACCAATTGGAATGTACATCAACAACATGTCCTCAAAGTTTCCCAACCACCACAAAGCAGTCTTTTTGTGTATTGTACAGTTGACATCACAACCATAGATCAGGAATATAGTCCTCATCAAATTAATCATTGAAATACAGATGTTGGCAGCATAAGACAACATTGCAACATTGTTTGCTGTTTTGTGCACATAAGGCTTGCACATGGCACTGCACACACTCATAGTAAGAAGCAACAAGCTCATGGAAGTCAATTTGATCAGAGGATCAGTGATGTAAGTGTAACAGGCAACCAACCCAACTCTGTACAGTTTGTGGATTCCAAGCCAAGTGAACTGAAACCCAAACAAGGTCAAAGGTCTGTAGTGCTTCAGCAGTGTGTAAGTTATTGATTCTCTGCAGTTGCAAAATTTGTTAATGTTTTCTTGTTTGCTGGTCTCAAGTGGGTTCTTGTTACTTTCTAATTTCTGACTGACACTTTCTTCTGAACTTTTGGAAGCTTTGCCAGCAACCTTGATCATCTCCAAAGAATATTCACTGCCAATGTCTGTGTCTGAGTCTGAACTGACCCGAGCTTTCCCCAGTGTGTCTCTGGACAGTTCACTGACCCTGTCACTGTCAATGGTCAATCCAGAGAAGAAGTGAAAAAAATTCAAGTTCCACAAAACATTTGACGGAGCCCTGTGGATTTGGTTTTGCTCTGACATTACAGTGTGTTCACTGACTGAACTCACTTCAGATTCTGGTGTTTGCACAACGTCAGCTGACTTTGCTGTTTTGAGCTTTGCAAAAATCTTTTGGAGACAAAACACAAGCATTACAGGAACTGGCATCAGACAACCAATGGTGAACATTTTGACTGACATGGATTTCTTTTCAACACAGAAAGGAGCAAAAGCAATGAAAAGGAATACAGGGACAAGACTCAGCATGATGTGAACTTCAGTAGCAATTTGCCACCAGGTGTAACAGTCCACATCACCCTGCAGAAACAAAAACTTTCTTGCTTCCCAATGTTTTACATTGAACCAAAGCAAAAGCTCCAATTACTTGTTGCTGGTATGAAAACAAAACCACAAGCAAAAATGTTTGAACAAGCCTTGCTCTCAGCATCTTTAGGTTTTTGCTGACAAGCCTGGATGAACATGCTTGGCCTAGGAAAATGAGAAATAAGAACATCATGCTGCAATGTCCAAACAGGGATGAGAACAATAACTTTGTAACAGCAGTTGCCCAGGGGCTGAAGCACAGCTCAGACAGGTTTGTGTACAATGTGGTTATTATCTCAGGAGAAAATGTCAGAATTTTAACCACAATGTTGTTGTCCTCATTGCTGTGATCTGGAAGATGAACCTTGAACAGAGCAGCATCTTGAACATAGTAGAAGAGAATTTGTACATATTTCATCACGTCTTCTTTCTTATCTTCTGTTACTTCTTTTTCTTCTGAAGTTTGTGATTGACTTTCAAACTTTTCCTCCTTCAGTTGTGATTGCCTGTGTTGTAACTGTCTCTTCATTCTCTCAACCATCTTCTTGAAGACTGAAGGTGCTACATCTTTGAGGTAATTGAATACCAACAGACCAAAGCTGTATGCAGCAGCACACACAATGTACAACACTGTGATTGGACTGGTAGGACAGCCATCAACAGAAATACATTCAGAAGAGAAAAGAGATTCAGTCCAATTGGTTTCACACATTCCACATAGTGATCCTGTTCTGTGTTCATTGCAGGAATCAATTTTCCTACAAGTGTCATTGTCTTGACAGCAATACCCCTTGGGACACCTGACCATGTGTACCAAGTCATTGTGATCCTTGTAACCCCAGTAGTTGGGCAAAGCTTGAATGTGCTTGTCACACTGAGCCCCCACAGGGCAAGCTGAACAGTTTGGGTTGGTGTGCTGAGATACCAAGGAGACAGAATTGTTCCAATAGTTAAAAATAGCATGGAGAAAGACCATGTGACCAGCTTGAAATGTGTATTCATCCTTCATGCACTGTTTTTGGCAAGAATATTTGTCAGTCATGTAAGGAACATGTGAAAAGTGAACACTGTATGATGTAGGACACAGAAGATTGATTCCTTCAAATTCAATGTTGTCAGTTCTGGTGTCCATTATGGAGACAATAGAAGTTTGTATCAGGCTGTTTGATGCATCAAATGTGACGTTTTTCATGTATAATGGGTAGGTTTTGGCAAACAGAAAGCCCCCAATAGGTGCTGGTTCACTATTCTCTCTGAGACTGAAAACACAGTTTTTGATGGTCAATGGTATGGCCTGAATATAAACAGCTCCCCCTACACTCCCAGAACTTCCCTCAAACACTGAATTCTCCATGACAACTGTCACACATAGGCCCCAAAAGTCCACCGCAGGATCACATGACGGGATCAGCAGGGATAAAAACACGTGTAACTCAGGTAGCTGCTTCAACCCAGTTACCTTGATCATGCAGCCCTCTCCCTCCATACACATGGCATCATCTTGCAGTCTGAACTCACTGTTTTTAATGGTGACCAGTGCAACATCATGGAGGGAAAGACCTTGATCATTTATACCTGAAAATTTGCAGTTGTCAAAATGAAATCCCACTAAACCTTCTGTTCCATGGCTCTGCATACCCAAACTATGGAAGTGAGATTGAGAAAAGCTAAAGAGCCCAACAGACAAGGTATTGTACACACTCATAAACAGTGTAAAACCACCAAATTCTGAATATGTGCTGCAGTTCTGCATAATGGTGGAGAATGCCTGGTATTGTGGGGAGTTTTCTTCTCCTATTCGAATGGACATTGGCTTGTAAAGACCACAATCAACAAGCAGCAATTCTCTGATAACATTCCTGGCAACAATGGAGCCAGTGAAAGCAGTTCTGCTGATAGTGATTCTTTGTTTGGTGGAGGAGTTGAATGTGTTGAGTGTTTCATGACTTGGTTCAGGTTCATGTTGGTTTCTGTGCACAAACATGGCAAATCCAGTCCAAAAAGTACATCTGTGGAAGGACATGAGTCCATACAGTGTAAACTGTGAGGCACATCTGAAACAGTAGTTGAGGATAGCATGTTTGATGTTCACTGATGGAAGACCTGTGGAGGAAGGGTGATCGTCTGACACAATCCAACGTATGGACCTGAAAGCTGAAACAGAGGAAATCTGATGAAGACCTGTTGGGACATACAAAATCTTTTGATGACTTGTGTTGCTTGCAACCGATATGTTGACTTGGATGTCATTTGACTACAGCTCCAAAATTGTGTCATTCTGTCACTGACATTTCCCCTTGTCTTTCCATCACTGACAGGACTTGTGTGAGTACTTTTGTCTACCCAGTCAGTAGCAGGTTGTTTGCTTAAATTAACTGAAAATTGGCTGTGTCAACAAAATTATCACACAAAATGTCTGTGAGCGAACAACAATCTGTCTGGTAACACACAATTCCCACTGGTGGGTTGTACTCACCCAATGTCCCCACTCCACAGAGCAGTTGAAAAGCTGTTCCATTTGCACTACTGATGTTGTAAGATAAACTGCTATTCACCAAACAAATGTCAGTTGGACCAGAAAACGGGTCTATTGTGCTGTAAGCAACATCCAGTGTCAGTGTATCTGAGGTGACATAGATGTCAGCACCATCTGTAGCTCTGTCCAGAATAGTCTGAAGGTATCTGCAGGGGGTGGATTCTGTGTGACAGTTATTTTGGTCTGAACCTGCATCTGACACAAACCAAATGTTAGGTACCCCTGAAAACAAAAGACAACACTGTTTGAACATAGCCCACAAGGTATGATGCAGTGAGATTTACTTTTGAATCACTGAATTAAATAAAAATGGAAGTTCTTCAAATGGTGCAACAAATTTGCAAAGAATGGGATTCAGTAACACAAACACCTGTTTACACTTTATGAAACACTAGTTGCATATGACAACGATATCACCATATCTTTGTGACCCATGCAGGGTACACACCCATTTTGGTGCACTCTTTTACTGATAAGATTTGACTTTGTTTTTGACAGCCTTGAATCAGACACAGCTTACCATCTTCAAGAATCTGTGTTGAATCAATGGTGGCATTTTCTCCATAACTGATCGCCAGGCACAACAGGAGAATGCAAAACCCTCCTACATAGCCCAACATACTGATGTGTCACTGTTCAACAAAAGAAATCAATCTTTTCTCTGTTCTCTGGGGAAGCATCAGAACCTGTGTCCAGGGCCTGTGGCCAGGACATGCCTGCTCACAACCAAGCACAAAAATATACCAACAAGTTGTCACAGAAAAGCTGCTGTGTTCAGCTCTGTTACTTTGATGTCACCCTTCAAAGCTGCAATTCTGGCTTCACAAAGTGATCAAATGATGTACAGGTCCCTGTGATTAGCTTGATTAATGCTGCAGGCTCAGGCCAGTTTCAGCAGCCTTTCTGTTCTGCAGGGGTGGATTCAGAGGTGATGGTCTCCTGAATGTTCGCATTTCATCCTTCACTGTAATTCTCGCGGACCTGGGGTGAGAGTCATGGAGTCTGCCCCCTGACCCTCAAACACAGACACAGACACAGACACAGACACAGACACACACACACACACACACACACACACACACACACACACACACACACATGTTGCAACGCGAGAGTAAATTTGGTCACATTTTGCACGTCAGATTCTCCAAGGCAGAACCTCGTTTTTCTGTGTCACCCGGACACTCACTCCCGGTTCCGCTCAAGTTGCAACGTCCACATTTCGTGTCAATCCAGATAAAGCATCCCTTGCTTTACAGCCTGCGCAGACACAGACACAGACACAGACACGCACACACACACACACACACACACACACACACACACACACACACACCATCAAAGGGCACGGCGGCGTCAGATTTTTTCACGCTGGCGTCAAACTTTCGACGCGAGGACGTTAATTTAACATAATGCCCAAAGAAGAGCATCAAAAATACGGTCAAGTCCATTCCTGGAGCTCACTGGGACATTTCAAAACAATTCTATGGAAAACTGAATGATTCAGACTCCCACAGAAAAAATATATTGAAATTTGGACGCTTCCTACATTCATTGTGTTGGACAAAATTGAAAACTGTTGTCAGAAAAGAATGCTGACATCCAAATGGCCCATTTGGCTTGGAGAGAATGTTGCCACAAAAAGCTCTAGTGGAAAAAGCATTTTGAAAAACCAACAGGTACCTGAACAAGAAAATTACTCAGCATTTTTGTTCTTCAGATTGTTCTCCAATCCAGCCCAACAGTGACAGAACCACATGAGTTTGTATCTCAGTCCTATCAGCCTGTGACTCCCAGAGCATCAGAGGCTCAACATTGTGTGGTGGAAACAGTTTCATGGCCAGCAACCAATCTTCAACAAAAAAGTAATTTGCACTGCCATCATCACTTGAAAAAATCTCACCCTCATTTCCTGCATTGCTGACAGTACTTTCCTGGCAAGGGATGGCAAGGGGGAAAGTTGGTTTGTAGCCCTATGGGCCACTGGATATTCAGAAACAAAGCTGGACATAGCTGGGATTTTGGCACTGAGCATCATGCTGTTGGCATCCACACCAATGACAACAATAGGGAAATTTAAGTGCCTTCTTGTTCAATGGCTGCAGCCAGAAACAAGAGAATAACTTCCAACTGTTACACCAAGACCAGAAGTCATTTGGGATCAAATTGGGTGTTGATCACAACATGAGGTCCCAAGCTGCTTGTTGTGAGATGTCCATTTGTGGCATGGCACTGAGTGGTAGTGTGGTGGAGGCAAGATGGCCCTGATCAATGCCTGATCACATCCCAGTACCCCACTGCATAGACCCCCAGGCAGGGACCCCCCAGGGAAGCCCAACTCTGACAGGCCAGTTGGCTACAATTACCAAAGAGGTGCACATGAAGCAAAGAAGAAGCCAAAAAGATGAAGGGGGCATCATCATACTCGTGTTGCCTTGAGCACTGCTTCTTGTTCAAGTGTAGGTCGGGACATAATGGTGATGGAAGTCAAAGTCCATCACACAAGTGAATTTATATTTATATTATGTATCAGCTGGTACAGGTGACAGGTGCTGGTGGAGAGGTTCAGACACCCAAGTGCAGCTTCTTCACTGCTACTGTTTTGGCTGCAAATATGAAGACTGAATCATTGTTGGTCTTGTCATTGTTGTCTCGAACTCATATTCTGAACAATTTGAGAATTTTTTATGATGTATTTATTGCAATTGTTGACCACATGACCGATTTGTGAGAAGGTTCAGGATCTATATATTTTGTGCCTTGAAGGAAAAATGTTGTTGTGTCTAATGAGCTGACAGATTTTTTCAGGTATCTTCTGGTATCAGGTTTCAGGTGTCTATCAGCCTTTTAAGTTTGAAGTGGTCATAATGAACACAACAGGAACAACTACAGAATTTATTGGTGCAATAGCCGCAGTTGTCCAAAATGTCAGGGACATATGGACTCTTTCCTCAAACAGAGCCAGCAAAAAGATTATTCCACTGGGCATCCAACAAGAAGCAAAACAAAGAGTAACAGAAAAAAGATGAATGTAAAGTCTGGTATGTCTCTTTCTTCCTAATGATTCACTGTGAAGCTGTTCTTGTGATGTTCTTAAAGAAATTACCAACTTTACATGACAAGTTACAATGAAGGCAATTGCAGCCATCTGAACAGTTGTTGTCAAACATGTGAGAACTCTAATTAAGACAACTGAGTGAGTTGGGTCCACTGATGGGGAGCACAAGTTGCTTGGCAGGGTGCCATTCATAAACCACAGCAAAATACTCATACTGATTGAAAGGAGAATACCAAAAAGACTGACAGAGATGCAGTACTTAAGTGCAACCTCTATTTGTTTGAATACTGTTTTTATTGGACTGGCTACAACTCTGTATCTTGAAAGAGATAGAAAACACAGAAACAAGGGTGAAATAAAACTGAAGCTCATGAGGAAATCAAACACAGCAAAACAGAAAAAAGATGATCTCCACTCCAAGTCTTTCAAAATAAAATATCCTTTGTAAGTAAAATCAGCAATCCACAAACACAATAGAGGAAGTGAACCACAAATATCAGCAATATTAATTGCTATTGCTAATGTTTCAAATGCACAATTAGTTTCCCGATTAATTTTCATTGAATTTCTCTGCAAAATTACAGAAGGAATGTTGGCAAGAAAGACTGCAACAAATGTACAGCAGAATGTTGTTTTCACTGCATCATTTTGCAAAAGATTACTGCAGCTTATATACCAAGGTATACTCATTGTGCATTTTGCATCAGATGGTTTGATGCAGCATACATGATAATCCTTTGTTTTGAGAATGCCCATGCTCAAACTTTCAAATGATCTCTTCAGTTAGAGGATTATTTTCAACAGACAACAAGTAGAAGTTGGTTGAACCATTGAGTGTAGTGCAAGGAAAATATTGCAACTTGTTGTTGGACAAGTCCAGAGCTACAAGTAAAACTAAAGATGAGAAAGCCTGGTTGCCAATAATTCTCAAATGATTCTCCTTGAGTGTAATTTTTGTGTCCTGCAAGCCATTTGAAAACACTTGTTTGGAACTTCAGCAATTAAATTTGAAGTGACATCCAAAAATCTCAAATGATGCATCTGTCTCACAACTTGACAAAGATAAACTACTTCAGATTCAATGAGAGTCAACAAAACTGTGTCAGGAAATATTGCACCAAACTGTTCCCAGTAATTGGTTATTTTGATTATTTTGGAAAAATAGATGAACCTACAAGGTGATTGGTATGAAACTTCTTCGACAATATGTGAAAGTGAGACCTGATCACACTTGAAAACTGTTGTCAAGCATTTACATTCACTTGGGCAAATTGCATTTTTGAGTGAACAAAAGGTTTCATCATCTCCTCCAGGACAATCTCTGTTGTCATCGCACACATCTCCTAAGTGGACACATGTCTTGTGTTTTTGGCATTTGAACATATTTCAGCAATCTCTTCTCAAGCCGCAATCATTGATGGTAATTGATTCATCATAGCCAGCAGGACAATCTTGTTTTCCATCACATGTATATGCCCAAGGTATGCAATAGAATCCTGGACACTTGAACATGACACTGCATTCAAACTGCTGACAGCTTTGAAGATGTTGTCCATTTCTGCAGGGTGTTAATTTGCCAAAGGAATCAAGTATGTAAGAACACACACTGGAAACATTGAAGCAAGTCCCATGTTTTCCTCTGCATGAAATTTCACCTTTCTGTTGGCAGTGGTTCTTCTTCATTTCAAAAAACACTTTTGTTGAATCTCTTTCTGTATTTGGGTCTGATTTGCAGTGCAAATGGTCGCATATATGACGAGCATCAATATTTTCATGAGAAAATGTCTGCAATTGTTTTGTTTCATTTGTTTTGAACTGTTGGTATTTTGATGCAAATTCTTGGTACAAGACACACTGTTCTCTGTACAACATAAAAAATAGTGAGCATTTTCTCTTCCCAGAAATTCCCATGACATTTTTACACGCCTTTTTGTCACTATTATTCTCAGAGCAGTCACAGTTGATCTCTTCCCTTGACAAACTGTCTGGCAAACAATCTGGAATCTCATCACACACACTGAGGACTGATAGATATGTTCCACTCCTACATTTGAGCACATTGTCCCCAATTTGTCTGCGCATTGGTGGTGATGAAACAATCACAAGTCCCTCTGTACTGCCAGTACTTGATCTGGATTCAAATCTATAGACATTATAGAATCTTTTGTAAATAATTACTGATTGAAAATCACCTGAAAAAATTGGGGGAAATTCTTCTCCAGTTGCATCAAATAACTTTTCAAAGTTTGTTGCATTTTGATGTTTTCTTTTTAGGCCTGATTTTACTCTTTCTCTCTTCATCCACTCAAACAAGAAGCATGTTTGGTCAACCAAAACACATGATTTTCTGTGTAAAAGATGTTTGTCATTGTTGTCAATTTCTGTTTCATTTGGCCCTGAATCTGTTCCAACACCACAAAAAACATCCACAAAAAGTTTTAGCTTGCAGTGTACTTTCACCCATTGTGGTTGAGCCAGGTTGGCAAGCAACAGCACACTGCACATTGTTTCAACTCTAATTTGACTGGACTGCAGAAGAAACTGTACATTTAAGGAGGAATTGTCCCAATATGGACCTTTGCATCTTGCCAAACAATTTCTTTGATCACGAATGTCAATTGTGTGATGTGTCTCATTGTAGCAGTGTTTGCATTGTGGTTGCATCAAGCCAGGTTTTAGTCTTGAATTGAATGAGTGAAGTGATGTCTTTTCAGTGTTACAATTTGTCCAAATTTGGAAAGCGATAGGATCTCCAGTTTGCCATGCAGCCTGCACAAGAAAGGGAACTATTACAACAATTACAAATGTGAGTTGTTACAAAACATTGAGAGATTTTTTTTGATGAGCCTCGGAGTAGATTTGGCCTGCAAATTTCTCACTTCTTTTGTTCATCTCAAACACATTTACCTGGCAATTTTTGTGGAGGAGGCCAATAAAAATGACTTGGCTTGGTGGTGCTTGGTACCTAAATTTTATTAGCGCAAGCAATTCATCAGTTTCGTCTCTGCTTCTCAATACAGGCAAATATGCATGAGCAGATTTGCATAAATTGAAAGCCTCAATACATGAAGTGTTCACATTGATTTTGGTTTTGTATGGTCTCTGAATAAACTTTCTCAGAAGGATGTAGTATTTCTGTGTCTTGTATTGTTTCATTACTGAACTGAAATTGATGCAATGGTCAAATTTTTCTCTCACTGTAAAGTTTTGATTGCATATCTGAGGTGTTTTGTGCAGGAGACTGAAATTCCTATATTGTTTGTAGATTTCTTGAATCCAGTAAACTTTCATTGTGTAATTTGCAACTGAACAGTTGCTTTCTTTGTGCCACAAAGTTATACTTCTGTACTTTGCTGGCAAATTTATATCATAACTGTCACTGATTGATGTAAATTGAATGCTTGCTTTCCAGACCAAGGAATCCACAAAATCTTTGCCCCACCTCAATTCAGAAACCCTCCCTTTGGTCCAAACTATTTCGGGATAATCAGTGTATGTATCAATATTCACAGCAACAAGTGGGTTTTTCTTCAAAATTACAGCATCATTTATCAAGAGGACAAAACCAGCATCAGTCTGATGGCCAGGTCTCAAGGCAAAACTGGGTTGGATGCTGGACAAGTAAGGTGTTATGAGATTTTGATGTTTGCTGTCAAACATGTTGGAGTGCCTGAAATACAACACACATTCTGCGCATTGTTGCCTCCTTTTAATTGGTACTGATGAATGGCAATGTAAGCAAGATATTATTGGCTACTGAACCATCAAGAATTATTCAAAAACACAAAACCACAACACAACAAAAATTCTCTACCTTGTTACTTCATGAGGCATGACTGTAACCATGATATCCACCCAACTCTGCAGTTTGTGAGGAGTAAGTCTCACCCGGAGACACGGGTCTATCAATGCAGGAGATGTCACTTGAACATGTGCATGAAAATAGTGTTTTATCTCTGATGTGTAGTCATGCAATTGCCACTCCCTGATGTTGAACAAACAATTCTCTATCTTCCTGGTCAACTGAATATCAACAAAGCAGTTTCTGTCTGCTGTTTCACTCACATCAAATTTCTCCCCAAGACCTGTTCAAAGAGATAATTTGTATCAAAGAAAACAAAGTATTTGTTGGATGAGAATCCATTGAGAATGAAGCCTTTTTTAACATCAAGAAATGTATGACACAGTTGAGACACAAAAGATTGATTTCTTTGACTGAGCTTGCTTGGGACTTGTTCCTCAGAATAATGTTCCCAACTCAAGTGCATCAACATAAAATTGATATTTTTGAGTTCAAGACTTTTCTTTTTTGTATGACTTGTGTAGTAATATTTTGGCCAGGCAAAGGTTCCTGTGTCTTTTGTCTTGATGACTCACTTCAACTTCAAAACAAATGAATTTTGTACCTACCATTCAAAAATCCATGAACATGATAATCTACCAGTTTCCCTGGTTGTGGGACAAGTGCTAACAGAGACCTCACCTCACAGCCAGCATCGTCATAAGAATGTTTTGGGTTTGTGGGCATTTGATAAGCCAGCTGCAAGTTCAAACAGTCCCCTTCATTCAGGTGAAGAGTTATATTTAATTGTGATGTTTCCCTGGTGATGCTGAGCTTGCCATCCAAGAAGAGGTTCAGTATCTGTTTGTAATTGCACATGGCGACAGTCACAGGTTGACACAATGAAGAAGTCAATGTAAATGTAACTTCTAATCTTGCATATTCTTTGAATGAAAAGAGCACAAGAAATATTGAGGTCCACTGAGAATACACTGGCCTGTATCTGAAGAACCCACTCCTGTCATGATGGCAAACAATTGATGTTTGAACATTGGAGCCATTCTCTAGCAGAGAGAACACAGCAAAGCCAGCATAGTGACAGAATATATGTTCTTCTCCATGGTAGAACAATGTATTTATTGTCACATTGACAAACTGGTCCTGGCTTGTATAAAACTTCAACAGGCAAACTGAGTTTTCTTTTTCACACATATCATTAGAATAGGACTTTGGTTGTTCCTTGTCCACTGGGTATTCAGTCTTCACCTGGATTGCAACACTTCTGAAGTGGATTTCTGCTTTTGAAGTATGGCGAGCAATGTAGTCTATGACACAATGATATGAAGACGTCACTAACACAAAATCATCAAAAAGTGCACTGTAATCATGAATTTGTACACCTTTAATTTTAGGAGATTTGTCCCCTGGTCCATCATAGAAGGTGATGTCATCTTCAAAGCTATTGGTCCTCGCTAGTTTCAGTTCCATCTTCTGCAGTTTGGATATCTTAATTTCAAATTGGAACACTCTTGCCCATGCCCAAAGGACACAGCCAGAGCAACCATAATGCCGGTAGTCCACATAATAGCTATACAAAGAAGTCAGTGGGTGTGCAGACATCCATGGAGGAGTCTGTGGGTGTGGAGAAGATACAGGGAAACTCTGTTTTACTCCAGCACCTTTGACCATGAATTGTACAGAAATATTGTAGGAAACATGACTTTTGCTGAAAGCAAAATGCTCAGAGTGTGGTATTCATTGTAGTGGGGCAACCTGGAGAGAGCCCCACAATACACAAAAGAACTAGATTCCCAAAATGAAAAAATGGATATATTGCCTGCAGAGCAGTCATGAGAATAAGCCAAAGCAAAGGAAATAGTGTCAAAAAATAGTTCCACTTCAAATTCTTTGTTTACTTCCAGCAAATATCTTTCCCGGTGAAGAAGGTACTGAACAACGATGGATCCATTTTCATGAGAAGTTTCGGTGTACCCATGTATCACTTTGCCATGGAAGTGTACTGCCCCTGCTGGTCTTTTGTCCAGTTCTGTTTCATACTTCCCCAAAAAAACTTGGTAATTTTTCTTGAAAGGTCTGTCCTTGACTTTCCTGGAGACTGAAATGAGAGCCTCAACTCTTTTCAAATGAAAGAGACAAAGTGTTTGTATGTTGGTGTGATGTGTATCCAAATGGGTCTCTGTTACAATTTCACATGTTTTGTTGAGATTAGTGTGTAAAAGCTTCCTAATGAAAGAATGCCACTGAAAGACCCCAAAATTATTTATTAATTGTTTTTCCAGTTCTTGTTTTGAAAACTTCTGCCTCTGTTCAAGTGACACTTGTAGATGTTGGCAAATGTTAATGATACAAAAACTAGCTTTGATACCCAAGCCCATTGATTATTTGTCCACAAGGAAACAGCCAAATGAATTGTTTGCCAATTTTTCAGTTACTCTTTTTTGTCACTGCAACACAATTCTATCATTTGTTTCTTGTCTGACTGTAGAGTGCTCAAGTCTCTCTTTGACAACAGCAGAACATTTTGCGGCTCTTCCTTGAAAGACCTCAATCAACAAACAACAGGTTGTACTGCTGCAACCAATGCAAGGTTCTGTGCATTTTGGTGGGTGTGTTATGGTTTGGGCATGTGTTCAGTTGAAGGTGGGAGAAGTTGCCAGCATTTTGAAATTTTGATTTCTTTTTGTGAGATGTTGGGTTCAAGAAATATACATGTAATGTTTTACAATATAATTATATAACAAATTAAATTTTGTATGTGTATATGTTTGCCTTCCTCCTTTCACATGAGCACAAGAAGTATCTTAGAGTGTGCACACTTGAATACAAAAAAGATTGCCTATTCAGGCGGGAATTTTCTTGTATTTGGTGCAATCCAGTCAACAAGTGTCCGTGACTACATTTGTTCTGAATATCAACCTGACAACCAAAACTAATGTCATAGCTGAGGCTCACAACTCAGAAATACCAAACTGAAAGGCAAAATGCTACCATTTTTATTCATCCAAACTTTCCAACACTGGCTTCAATTTGTCTTCACAATGGTTTCTCCCTTTCAGTGTGGTCATAGAAGTCAGCAAACCACTGTGAATGGAATTTACTTCAGTGAAAAAGCACACCCGTGCATGCTGTAACTATCTGTCTTATTGTTTTCACCTCTGTAGACCCTGGCTCTGCCAATTTGATTTCCATCAGAATGTTCGTGACCTGCAGGTAATCCATAGAAATATGAGTCTGTCAAGGCAATTTGGCAAAACTGAGCCAGAGTATGTTCTTGAACACCAAATGAACAAGTTGGGAAAACTTTTGTGTTCAGAAGAACAGCAGTGCACAAAAAGCTCTTGTCTGGGACAATGAACAAGAAGCAGAAGAAACAATACAAGTATGAGACTGCAAAGCCATCATTCTGGATGCGTGCTGAGTCATAAACAGTAAAACCACACAGTGTGGGTCTGGGCCCACACAAGAAACAAGCACTGAGGGACAGTGTGGAAGGTTGTCTGCGATGAATGCGTTCGAAACGTCGATGAGAAAATGGTAGAGACGAACCACTACAAAGAGAGTTTGAAGAATTGTGGCTGGGTCCACAATTGTGGTATGAGATTCCCGAACGCAACCCCATCAATTGTTTCTTTATACGAATTTGTTCTTTGGGACAAAGGCTACAACATATCACAAGTTAAGCCCTGTCCTGAGAACAGACTTCAGAGACATGAACCAGAGTACAATTGAAACCCTGGTTGAGATTTCAGAAAGGTTCAAATTGTCACAATGTTTGGGGGTCTCTGACTGATGAAACATCAGTTTTCCTCCTGTTCCAGGGATTGCAGGCTGGAATCGCAGTGCATTTAGACACCCTTTCAGGTGCTCTACAACTTGCACATAGTGTCATTTCACACTGCTCTGATGATGCGTTTTCCACCAAAAAATTTCCTGACTGTACCCTTACATTTTTGGCATGTTGGGGTGTGACTCAGATTCTTCAACTTGCACTTGGAAATGAATCTCCTGGTCCAGAGGAACACAGAAAGGCAGTTAGTTCTGCAATTGAAGCCCTGGTTGGGATTTTGAGAGGGGTTCAAAATGTCAGATTTTGGGGTCTCTGACTGAGGAAACATCAAAGTTTTACTTCTGTTCCAGGCATCACATGCTGGAATCACACTGCATGCATGCACCCCTTGGGCTACCCCATGAGTTGCACATGCTGTCATTTCATTCTGCTCTGATGATGTGTTTTCCACTGAAAAATTTCCTGACTGTACCCTTACATTTTTGGCAAGTTGGGGTGTCACTCAGATTCTTCAACTTGCACTTGGAAATGAATCTCCTGGTCCAGAGCGACACAAAATGACAGTTGGTTCTGCAATTGAAGCCTTGGTTGAGGTTTGAGAGGAGTTCAAAATGCTATATTTTTTGTGGTCTCTGACTGATGAAACATCAAAGTTTTATTCCTGTTCCAGTGATCACAGGCTGGAATCACAGAGCATGCAGACACCTCCTGGTGTGCTCTACAAGTTCAGAGGAACACAAAATCACAATTGATTCTGCAATTGAAGCCCTGCCAAGGCCCTGTTTCTCAAAAGAATATTTTCTCATATCTCATGTGGGAGAGTTTCTCAAAACTAAGATGGGGGGGGAGTTAGGAGTCCTCTTGGAGCACTCCCAACTTTTTCTTCTGAGGTCCTGACTTTTTCTCCAAAAATCCTGAAATATCCTGAGACAGGAGGAAAATGATGAGACAGGAGAAAATATTGGAGAAATAACTCAACCTGTTTTCTCCATGCTCTTCAATTTTTCCTAAATTTCCTCCTTGCTGAGAAATTTTATGGGAGGAAATATTCTCCCAAACAGAAATCTTCGAGAAACAGGGCCCAGGGATACCAATCAGAGTTGAACCATTCACTATGTTGTACTTTATTGAGTGACAAGTAAAATAAGATTGGAGGTGTGAATCAGCCACAATGTGGGAGAGAGCACGTCCTCTATTATCGCTCACCAACACGTGGTGTGCACTATGAAAAGCTGTGGTTTTGTGATAATGTGCAGTCTGTTGCATCAAGCGGTGTCGCATTCAGCGGTTTTCGCAGTGGGTGACGCGCGGTTGTTTTTTGACGTCAGCGTCAAAAACAACATTGAAGCCAATGGTGGAATTTTTGACGTCAGCCCAGCAAAACGACCGCGCGTCACCCAATGTGAAAACCCCTTCAAGCAAAAACGACTGTACAGTGCAAAAAGACCGACTGAAACTCAACACACACGAACACCTCATGCACAACACTCACGCACGCGCGCACCAAACAGACCAACACACTTGTTTACTGTGTCACACACAACATGGCGATTTTAATCCAACGATCAATACCAAGTTGATGAATTGATCAAAACATGTTTACAAGCCAAGCATGACGCGAACAGTAAACCATTGCTCATTCTCTGATCAATACGCATTGATGACAGGGGTGGATCCAGAGAAACCTGAAAAAAATAACCTTCCCAATTCCCCGAGACAGGTTCTTTATTGCTGTCAAATCTTTCTGAGTTCAAGTCGGGCTCCCATAGGAGATGGAATCCCCCCGCCCAAAAAAGAAAACGGAATTTTCCCCTCTGCACACCCCCCAAAAGAAAAGATCCTTGATTCGACCGTGGCAGCCTTGTCTCTGCTTTCTCTGTTTGTCACATCACAGGAACTGATTGGTCAATGCACGTCCAGTATTCAACACTCCCATTGGTTGAAATCTTGAGTCCTGCCCTGATTTCTGCTTCACGTCCAGCGTCCCTCTCTCCCATTGGTTGATTCCAGAGGTCCAGGCCTCGGGTCTGTTTCACACCGGACGCGTTTTGCCCCCTGTCTATGTACGCAGCCCCTGCGTCATCGCTTGCGTTCCAACTCTGCACCATGGGGAGTTATAGCAGAACGCTCTGTAGCCGCAAAACGTACACGTAACACATAGCTCACAGACGCAACTCCCCTGTTCTGGAAGAGTTCACAGGTATGAAAACTGACCAAATTCACATTGTTTCCAAGACCTCACTGTTGGCTTTATGAGCTATTTGGATACTCAATGCCTTGAAAATAACAAGTGAGATTCCTTAGATTTTTGACTTTAGAAAGAAATTTTGTATTGTTTGTGGACCCATCTAAAATAGGGGAGGACTTTGCATCTGCAAGCTACGTGCCATGTGTACGTTTTGCGACTGCGGAGCGTGCTGCTACAACTCTGCACCACGTGACGCTTCCAACGTGAAACACGCACCAATCACACTCCTCCTCCAGCCTCACGCTGATTGGACGAACTCAGCCACGGCTCGGCCAATCACATCCGGCGAATCCTCCTGCAGGAAGTGGGAGCCGGCAGCGCGGACGGTCCGCAGGTTGGGCCAGCCGGCGACGACACGCCGGATGCCGGGAGCGAAAGTGCCCGGATCAGCGTCGATGTAGAGCTTCCTGACGCTGGCGTCGCTACGCAACCACGCGTTGTACGCGACCACCATGTCGTGCACGTCCTGAAGAGGCAATGAATGAGCGAGTGAGTGAGAAACTGAGTTCTGAGTAAGAAAATAGGCTGACTGGCCTCGCGTGATTTGCAGCAGTCAACTGTCTGGACAAGAGCACTTGGAACATTGCCAGTTTCAAAGTACTGCATTTTGATCAAATTCCTTCCTGGCGAATTGTCCCTCATAAACAACAAATCTGCAGACCAAATGTGAATGAAATTGAACACCATTTTCATGGAGAAAGTGCAGAACACAGAAAAACTTTCTGGGTGCCCATAGTGCTTCGCGCTCGACCGGTAGCAGTGCAAATCACAAAAAATGAGTGCTCAGTGAGGAAGTGAGCGCTGAATAAGTACGGAGCAGAGGCGGCGCGGGACGTTCAATGGCTCCTGTCAATCTACACCCCATCAGCGCTGAACCCATGTGCATGATTGTTGTGTGGGTTTTCCTCCCTGCACCTACGGGCACACCCGTGGGTACCGGGTGGTTACCACGTTCTGCTCCAAAGCCTCTTCAAAATGCAACTGTGCTCCCACCCAAGCAGCAACATTCAACCAAGTCCTGGAGAAATGTTCAAAAGAGCTGGTTTCCTCACAACATGTACCAGCAGTTCCAATGAAAACAAATCAGCTACAACAACCCCAAGCTGCAACCGGGACAGATTCTTATGCCCATACCACTCACGGGTATGCTCGCAGCTTCAAGCAGGGTTGGCGGGAAGGGTTCAATTCCGGGTGAAGCATGCAGATGACATGATTGACAGGCAGCCATGTTGGGATGGGCCCTGGATCAGCTGGCAGACGCGGGTCACTTTACCCCCCCCCCGACCCTCTGAATAGCCTTCACTGCTCTGGCTCCAGAGCCAAACACTAGATTCTTGCCTGGATGAGACTCTTCCAAGAGGGGAGGGGGGTGGGGGGGGGCTGGGGTTCGGTCCAGTCCATTCCCAAGTCCCAATTTTGGGTCACTCTGTATCTTTGGGGATTAGCCAGCGGCTCCAAACCCTCCTGGTTCTTACGTTTGTGATTCTCTGAATGATGAGTACCCTGGGGGTCGGGCGGCCCCGCCCCCTCCTGATTCTCACCTTGGGCTCTCCCTCGATGGGGATCTCCCGGGGGAAGGTGAGGGTGGGGCGGCGGTCCTCCCCCTCGCGCCGGAAGGGCCGGCGGTACTCCTCCATCTCCTCCTCCGTCAGGTCCCGCAGTATCGCGCCGGGCAGCAGGCGCTCTGTGGGAGAGAGCACGTTCTCTATTATCGCCCACTAACACGTGGTGTGCACGTTGTCTATTATCGCTCACTGACATGTGGTTTTGAGAACTCGGCCTGAGTCACATGAACACAAGAACAGTGGGGAATGTGTGTGTGTGTGTGTGCGTGCTCGTGCAGTGTGTGTGTGTGTGTGTGTGTGTGTGTGTGCGTGAGTTGCGTGCCAGTGTGCGCGTGCGTGTGTGTGTGTGGTATGCGTGTCCTCCGACCCCCTCTCCTGCTCACCAACGAAGAAGTTGTCGAAGCAGTTGTCGCCGGCGTCAGTGCGCATGTGTGTGTGCGTGTGCTTGTGTGGTATGCGTGTCATCCTGAACCCCCGCCCCCCCGCGCAACTCACCGACGAAGAAGTTTTGTTTGAGCACCATGTCGTCGCCGGCGGGAGTGCGCAGGCGCTGGAACGCCTTCCGGGGCACTTCCGGAAACTGCGACCACGTGTGCACCACGTCCACGATGGCCTCCATGAAGATGATGCCCTGAAGAGGGAGACACCGCGCAGTCACGTGGGTGGGGCTGTGTGAGTACGCACACGTACCTGCACACACACTCTAAACGCACGCACACGCACACACACCGGTGTGTCGCCTTTGTGGGGTGATGCACGCATACCTGTCTCACACACAATATATGGTGCACGCACACATCCTGCACACACGTTTTCTGTCTCTCCCCCTCCCCAAACACACATTGTGGGGTGATGCACGCATACCTGTCTCACACACACACGCACTGTGATGCACGGACACTTGCCTCACACATAAACACACACACGCACACACACACGCACCTTGACTCTGTCCCAGTGCATGTTACATCAGTGGAAGCCGAGTGCCTACCCCCAGTCGTGGGTCACACACACAAACACACCTCATACACGCACACACACGTACACATACACACACACACGCGCGCGCGGTCACTGGGGAAGGGCAAGTTGCACCAGGGGAACATACGTACCAACGAATTACACAATATGCGTAAACACATGCGTACGCACACAAACACACACACACACACTCACACACACCTCGCACACACACACCTCACACACACACGCACACGCACCTTGACCCTGTCTCTGTGCATGTTGTACCAGTGGAATCCCAGCGCAGACCCCCAGTCGTGGATCACGCACACACACCTCACACACACACACCTCACACACACGCACACGCTCACACCTCGCGCACACACACCTCACACACATGCACCTTGACCCTGTCTCTGTGCATGTTGCACCAGTGGAATCCCAGCGCAGACCCCCAGTCGTAGGTCACACACACACACACACACACACACACACACACGCACCTTGACTCTGTCCCTGTGCATGTTGCACCAGTGGAATCCGAGCGCCGACCCCCAGTCGTGGATGACGAAGGTCAGTTTCTGCGGCAGGTCCAGCTTCGTGAGCAGCTCGCTCAGGTACTCGTAGTGCACGGCGATGCGATAGTCGTGATTGGTCAGTTTCCCCGAGTAGCCGCAGCCTATCAGAGAAGAGAACAGGTCTCAGGCAGGCGCTGGTGTTTCCACATACATCACACAGACGCACGAGCGTACACGCACCACGTACACACATACACACACACTACACACACGCACTGCACGCGTACACCACACACTACACGCACGCACACATTACACACACACATGCACTGCACACACACACCACATCACACGCACGAACTAGTGGCGTACATGCACACACTTGACACGCAAGCACACACGCACTGCACGCATACACTACACTACACGCACCCACACATCACACGCACTGCACACAAGCCACGAGCTCGCCCATGCACAAGCTGCACGCATACCTCAGAGAAACTCACGCACGCACCCATGCACCAACACAGACGTGTGCTTGTCACTTTCCCGATATTATAACATCTGAACTGAACAGCGCGTGGGCGTGGAAAGGGGGGGGGTTGTATTTGTCTGTGTGTGTGTGTGTGCGTGGTGTGTGTGTGGTGTACAGGTGTGTAACGTGTGTGTGCGTGTGTATGTGTGCGTGCACCGCATGCGCTTCATGAGGTCGAGCAGCTTTGCACAAGTGTCTCCTGTGTGTGTGTGTGTGTGTGTGTGTGTGTGTCTGTTTGTCTGTCTGTCTGTCTGTCTCTCTGTCTCACACTCACTCACACTTTCTCAATCACACTCTGTCCATCTGTCTGTCTGTCTGTCTGTCCGTCTGTCTGTCTCTCTGTCTCACACACACACACTCTCACACACACTTTCTCAATCACTCTCTGTCTGTCTGTCTGTCTGTCTGTCTGCGCATGCGTACCTATGAGGTCGGGCGCGATGCAGCGGGCGTGACTCTGCACGTGCGGGATCACGTGTCTCCAGAGGAACGCCTGCGTCGGGTTCCCGTGCAGGAACACCACTGTATTATCGCCCACGCCCACGTGGCCCGTGTCCAGGACACTCATGTGCGAGTCGAGCACGTCGACGCTACGTCGCGTCGCCAGAACCGCCGCCGCCGCCGCCGCTGACGTCGCGTCCGTCGCCAGACCTGATGATGTCAGAGTGCACACGCGTGAAAAACAACGCGCATGCGTGAAAACTTGTACGCGTGCTTGCCGTGCACGCAACAGCACGTGAGCGTAATCTACAGTTGACTCGTCAGGTGGGCGGGGGGTCAGGGGGTCTGAGAGTGGAGGAGGTGGGCGGACGGGGGGTGTCAGGAGGTGATCTCTGAGAAATTTATATCAACTTCTGACAATGAAAACACAACACAGCTCGCATGAAATCGGTGCTTCAATCCTTGACCCAATCCTGGCGCTACCCTGCACGTTGTGAAGAAGTTGACTCGCTGGCGGTTCACTCACCGGCGGTTCGGTGCACCGTCAGACCGCCACCGCCGCCGTGGCGTTGCAGCTGCTGCTGAAGAACCTGGATCCTTCGAGCTCCGGACATGGTCCTGATGCCACTGAAAATAGCACAGCCAGGGGTGAGGGAGGGAGAGAGGGAGAGAGGGAAGAAGTGAAGGAGGAGGGAGGGAGGATGGAAGGGAGGGACTGCGGGAGGAAAGAGGGGAGCACTGAATAGATCCGGATGTGTCCCCCCCCCCCAGACTTGACTTGCTTTCGGTGCCAAGCGGACTGAGCAGAGTGAGCAGCTGAGAGAGCACGGCAATAGTGCTGAGAGAGAACTGAGCAGATCTACAGTGTGCACCACGGCGTGGCCTGGATTGTCAGCATAAATCCGACTTTGAATGTTCACACCCCAAACGCGGGCAACACTGAAATTCAAATCCGTGGGGGGGGGGGGGGCTCTTGTCCCGTGCATCCACCCAGCCTTGACAATCACACAACTTATGCACACATTAGAACTCCACAAAACAACCTGACTGTTCAACGCACCTGTAGACGAGAGATCGCACCACACCCTCCATTCAAGTGCTCAGCAGCACACTTTATGCTCCAATTTAAACTCGCGGCGCCGGTGCGCGACCTGGTTTCGCGCCGAATCTAGAGTGCTAAGTAGAGCATGTAAACAGACGGGCCAATGGGAAGTGGGACACGTTTCAGTTGAAGTTGTTTTTCTTCAGAAGAAGAAAAGGATGGATTTTGCCGAATGACAGCTCGACTTTCTGGAAGGACTACGGTTGGGACATCGCTTCTTCTGTGTGCAGGTGGGTGTAAGTGGCTGATAAGACCCGTTTCGCACTGAACACGTTGAGTCAGTGCAGATTGTCAAAATTTGCAAACAAGAAGCAGTGCTCAAGGCAACTGCAGTGCGAAGTCCCTTGCGCCGGTAATGTCGTCGATTCTTCCTTGTCCTCCTTGTCTTCTCCGAAGGGGGGG
>JAAUXT010096969.1_pt1 | contig 26032 bp, 28 predicted proteins | sample 7278171 | NCBI WGS metagenome assembly JAAUXT01 (sample SAMN14350112, study PRJNA611818) | marine sediment metagenome | isolation source: surface marine sediment (1.8m) | place: French Polynesia: Moorea | collected 2018-08
TAGCTGTTTTCATAAGTATTGATTCCTTGACCGTGAAACTGTTGCAAATGACTACAAACTAATGGGAACATTTTCAATGCTTTACCAAGTATACAAGGAAGTTTTCCAATAGCAAAATAGAAAGAAGTTGGAGATTTCCAGTATCTGAAAATAATCACCAAGATTTGAATATCATATTAAAATGGGATGCTACTGCTTCCAAAATAATCTTAGAATATTTTTTCACATGGCAATAATCAGGAAAATTTCAATAAAAAGAATTGGAGAAAAACTTTATCAAAATACCTTGAATTTTGTTTAATTTTCAGTAACAGTTATTAATAACCATTTTTCAGACCTTGACTATATATATATATCCTCAGTGATGATTTTGTTATTGTTTTCTTGTTATACACATAAAGATTATAACTATGGCTGTGAGAAACTCTAGTTAGAATTTTCTCAAAAGTATTGCTGTGAGTACACAAAGCCGAGGAATCAATACTTCTGAATACTGCCTCGTACGCTGCCCGCGGCTGATTCTCTACTTGAAAGTCTACGAGTCACTGTTGAGGCTGACACACACCTCAGAGTGAGATGAGTGCCTGAAAAAGTCAAAGGCACCTCAGTTTTCTTTGTGCTGAATGTTTGTAAATTCGACTTGTTGAGATTGGCACGTCGACACTGGATTGGCTTCGTCAAAAGAGCGACAGCCGTGCGAAAGAATGGCAGGAAATTGCTCGATTCGCAGTTTTGAGTTTTGGAGGTGTTGGTGTGATTTATTGCATGCTGACAATAGCAGACTGAAGAAAGGCTGCTTATTTATGATTCACTTCACAATATCTTGTATCTGAAGTAATCAATCTGAGGGTGCATCCTTCAACGGGAAGGCTAACCCAATAAGCCCGCACATTGCAGGCTGAGAAACAGCTCCTTGGTGTGGAAACTACAGTCGAGGCCGGAGACGCTTGTCGGCGCGACAATGAATACAAAGTGGAAACTTGGCTTTTCTTTCCACAGGCTTTACTGCAGGTCAAGCAAATGTACATTGTAATGCAATTTGTTGAAAAGGTGGACTCGGAGAACGCGCGGCTTGCGAATCAATGTGATGCGCTCCTAATGAGGTTACTCCGGCTACTCCGGCCGTGTGGCTTCCAGCCTGGCCGAAATTGGGACAACCAAAAAGGGACCCAAATCCCTGAAAAATGCAGGATATTACAGAGCGTATGTGTGGACCTGAATTTGCTTGCACAGTCCCAGGCTGGAGACAAACGTTCTTGCAGCGCAAGGAACATAGTCCCCACGGAACCTGTCCGTGACTTGTTCGTTCTTGGAACAACGTTCGTTTGCTCTGGACACAGAGTGTGTGATGAAAACAAAAAGATGGACAATAGATTCCCGTTTTGGTGACAACATTCTGCGTGAAATAGCGGTAGCTGGCTGTGGTGACAAACTCACCTTCAACAGGTTGCCACTGTGTGTGTTCCTGTTTGTGAAATTATTCATCACGGAACAGGGGAAGCAGTCGCTGGAACAAAGACAGGATTTGCATACTCTTCAGGCACAAGTGAAGATGTGTTTGGTGCAAATGTTCCTTGCGTGTGCAGGTGTACGAGTATTCTTATACTCGTAAGTTCGCCACTCGCCTGCGACGATGACAAGGCGCACGCACGAAGGCCAGTTTACGAGAAGCCGTTTCTTGGTGCGAGATATGCTTTTGCTTTTTGCTTTTTGTTGAAATCCAGTGTGTGAACCGGTTTGTGTGAGAGACAGAAAAATGAACAGGTATCTGAATAAAATTAAACAATTGTTGAGTCGAGTGAGTGCATTTTTGTTGTGCACACACATTGACAGACTACATCCTTTGGAAGACGTGTCGTCAGGGACCACTCCTCAAAGTGAAACAAGATCGAGACGCAATATTCCCCTTTCGCTGTAGACCGAAATTTATCACTTTTGACTCTTGTGTGTACGTACGTTAGAGAATACGTACGTTAGAATGTGGTCTGTCCTGATCAGCAGCATTGTCTCGAGCCCGGAAGGCGGGACTCTGGGCGGCTCAGTCGCGATATTGACGAAGACGGTCCACTTCAGACTCATAAATCTCAAGGCTCTTGGAGCAGAAACCTGCGGATGTCCTCTGACCAAATTACAAGCTTGCGTTGCCGCATTTCCCGGTCTGTCTTCTGATGATATTCAAACGGATCGAGGAAAACCCGGAATTTGGCGGCTGTTGATGAAGATTTATGGTTCCTGAAGAAAGCTGCTTGGCCTTTTAAGAAAACCTGCTGTGTCATTTTGAATGTACAAAAGAACAAAGAAGCTTTTCATCTTTAGTCTTGATTTATTGGGGTTGTGCTTTTGTTTTTATCGCTGTGTAGACGCATGCTCTGCATCAGAGAACCTTCCGATGTCCTGAAAGCCAAGTCCATTTGGTTGAATTTCGTCAGTTCCGACGGAGCTTTGTCTGAAAGGTTTTGCGCGGAAGCTTTCGTGGTGCGCGAACTCAGTCAGTCTCGCGGCTTTGTCACGTCAAGTGACTTAAAAGCAGCAAAACTGGACGCCCCAGTTTGTAGCGGAGGCGTGACGTGTGTTCCTCGTTTCTCTGCAGATGCTGCGGACGACGACGAAGTGGACGAGTCGGGGGAGGACGAGGACGAAGAGGCGACCGTCACGATCGGCGGCACCAGAGTCCCGTTCCTCGAAGTCACACAGGAAATGATCGCCAGGATGACTCCGTCAGAAAAGGACCACTATATCAAAATTGGACAGGAAATGTACAAAGATATGTACGAATAGCAGACATGTTGGTGACTCCGATCAAGCGACGAAGTGATTTTATCCTGCATTGTGCAACATTTTGTGAAGGATACAATAAAACGGTTATGTCGGAAAGGAACTGAAATGTTGAGTTTGCATCAGGTACGACGCCCGATGGCCCGCGTCTCTGAGGTGTGCCACTTCACTCAGGAGGAAGGCAACCAATGTTGACAACCTGAATTTAATAAAATATGGATATTCTTTGCGGAACAAGCCTTAAGCAACACCCAGCAGGAAATTATCCTTCAAAGCTGTCCAGAAGTTTTGGTCACTAATGCATCATAACATAATTATGGGTATATTCTGTCCTCGAGCGCGGAGAGCCCAGATGTAGCAAAGTGCGAAGAAGATTAATAGCGGTCTTTAGCGGTAGATCGTCCTTTCTCCGCTGCCCAATGAATGCTAATGGGACTGAATGTGTCTTTTCGCGATCGTCGCTGCCGAGTCTTACCGTCCGGGAAGAGCCGGCTCCTGTAGCCTTCATTGTTGTTGGCAAACGTGTGCTCTCACTTTGAAATGTATTGAAAGCTCTTCGAATACCGTGAACACTCACAGCATTTTTCCAAACGCCTGGGAAATATCACGACTACTTCAGAAGCTTGGTGATTTGCCCGTGAAAATTTAGGCGTGCCTTTTGGGAAGATTTTCAGCAGGGCGCTTGATGCGCGATTATTTGGGTGAAGCGCGCCAGATGCTGAGGTCATTGCGCGTCGCAATCATTACCGAATCAGTCATTTGTGATGCCATCTCGTCGCAGAAGTGCAGGACGTGGGCAGAAAAAAAGATCACTCCACTTGTATCGACGGGCTCCAAGAAAGGGGATTTGGGCAGGCTGCACCTTCCGCCACATAGCTGTCTTGGAGGAGAGCACAGCTTTCCTCGTGCAGTGAATGAAACTGCTAGTTGGGCAACAGGCAGCTTCAATAGAGTGAAAAGAAGCATGGTGCAAACATGACATGTAACTTTACACCGGATTTATTACCCGCGTCGGATTGCTATCTCGCACAATGGAGGAATCCACCATCATCGGGGAATGGCTCAGGTCACTGGAGTTGATTCAGTACACTCAGGATTTCCTGGATAACGGCTACGATGATCTGGAAATCTGCAAACAAATCGGCGAAGCCGATCTCGATGCCATTGGGGTCACGCGGGAAGGGCACAGAAAGGAGATATTGGACGCCGTCGTCAGATTACGCCAACAGGGTGGGGCTTCCGTTTACTTCACGCTCGAAGAAGCTTTGTATGAGGATAAAATCAGTCCCAAGTCGCAGACGGATTCGGATAAAGCGTCGGACGTGAGTCCACATCATGACTACGCGGAGCCTGACGAGGTGGTGCCGAGTCCGGCGAATCCGGGGACGACGACAACGGACGAGAGCAGCACGACGAGCACCGAGGACCTCAAGCCGAGCAGGCAGGAGAAGAAGTCTCCGAGCGATGCATCAAGCGCCGCTGAAGGCTCCGACGGAGGCGATCAACAAGTTGGCGGAGTTGCAGCCTCGGAACAGACGCAGCAACACAGAGTCAACAATGATGGATACGTCGAGGGAAAACGAGCCATTGTCTCGTTCCCTAAAATACAGCTCGCCGCAATTTTGAGGGATCGACTGACGGAGGAGAACACTGCTCTGCAGAATCAAAACAAGGTTAACAAAACATGATCGACCAAAAAGAAAATCAGTGAAAAATTCTGGTATATAGAAAAACCAGTAAAAAGAACCATTTCCTCTGCATTTGGCAACCATTTGCGGTTTTCCGACTTGTCCAAGCTCGGGTGCATTCGCAAAAAGAAACTAAATGCAAACGCGCCCAACTCTTCTGCGTTTCAACATTCAGAATCTGTTCAACCCGAACACTCTTTCAGCGCAAGAATTTTACAGCGAACCAAACTGAAAGAACTGGCCTGTGTTTTACACTGGCAACCTGCAGCTGCATGCCATTGGTCCCCACCTGAAATGCTTGCACGTGTGTCAGACTTTTGTCTATTTCTGCATTTGTGTCCTGCAGGGTTAAAAGACACCAGATGTACCACACCTTCTCCCCATAAGATACCAACAAATGGAAATTATCCGAGTGCACCTGTGACGCCTCTTGTTCTGAGCTCTGCTTTCTTATTGGAATGTTTGACGAAAGCAGTTTCACATGCAGATTCCCACACAGGAGTTTTGAATATGACGTGTGTAAAACTGTCCAATTGCAAGAATGACCATTTGCAAATTGTTTTTTTTTTTGCAAAACTGACTACCGAAGCTGGAGTCTGTTGTGCGAACATGGCAGTGCATATTTGTGCAATTATTCCATGATTGTTCCTGAGGGAACTGATGCAGGTGAGGCATGAAATTGAGAAGATCACGAGTTTCCATTCCAGTCACAAGCAATTTCCTGAGAGCAGGAATCTTACAAACTTCCACGCATGTCAGAGGGGGATAGAATACATCACCGTCACCTAATTCAATTTCATGACAAAAGTCATCTTTTATTCGTCACCTGGGGAAACTCAGGGTCATCCATTATTTCCCTGGCAATCAAATCCGAAACTGTTCACGCATTGTGGTTGTGATGAATGCGGATATTATGACCAAAAAGCATGTTACCTTTAATTATACTGATTGAAAATGGCAATTTTCTCTATCAGTCCATTTGGTGAGCACAGTGTGGATGCCAAAGTGAACTGGACGAAAGAGTTCACTGAACCTTGTGCAGGTCACAGGCAATGTTCATCGAACGTCAAGAGAGAAGATGACGTTTTTGGACCAAACAATGTTCTCTGCCGCAAACGGTGCGAGAAGAGCGCAGTGTTCTCGATAAAACCTTTTTCGTCCCAGAGGCTGGATGTTTCCAGTGCACAAGTTTCGCATCAAACTGTTGTGGAAAATCATTTGTGTCTGCCCGATGTGTTTTCTGAAGTGCCGCGTATTTTCCAGCACCAAAAATGCAAATCAACTTGCATGTAATTTGATCTTGCGACAGAAGTCATTTGTCACTGAACTCACCTGGGAGTGGTGCATTTGTATGCGCGTGTGTTTCATTCCACAGTTTGCTGAAAATTTGTCGCTTGCCATCAATTCATCGGAGGAGGCACAGGGAGTGAAGCCGTTGAGGCGACAGACCCTCAAGGCCACGTGCAAGCAAGTTTTGACGTGGAGGTACGGATACACATTTTACAAAATGGGAAAAGCAAAAAAGGCTGAAGGGCTGTCGCACAAACGTGGCCTTTCTGAGCCCCACACATGTACATGTATCCGCGCTTGATTTCTCCACCAGAAACCTGGAATCGGGAGTAGTTTGATCTGCCATTTGGTTGTGAAGCTCCTCAGTCAGGTTCTGCGTGTTCTCAAAGGGCCTGACTTCCTTTCTTTCCAGAGGAATGTGAAAAGGACATCAGCAATGATGTCTGCTAATGTCTGCTTGATTAGATTCAGCTGGGCAGGAATGTTTGCCTTCGCTCCTCTTGGGATTTCTCGTTTCACTAGCCTCATGCTGTGGACTGATATGGGGGTATACTCCATTTGTGTTTGTTCGAATCGGAGTCTCGGTCCCCTCAGGATGACATGGGTCCATCCAGCATCTGATTTTATGTTTTTGGTTGTGTATTTGTATCTAAATTATTCATCGTGGTTGTGGCACTAATTATTCTGCGGACCTCAGGTCCACATTGCACTGGCTTTCATCGGCATCTGTTACTGTTGAAGATTTGGCAGCTACAATATCACCAACAATCGTGTTAGGGTCTCGTCTGAAAGACGATGGAAAGCAATTCGATGTCCTCACAGGATTTACAAGATGCCTTGCAAGTCATACATCTGCAATTTCTATTCATGTCTGTTCTGAGTGTTCCATGGTAGAAAGGAAGGCGCAGCAGCCTGGCCCAAGGACGTTTTGATTGCATCTGACTTGCGGGGCTCAACTGGGGTCTTGTCATCAGAGATTTCGCGGTTTTCGTCTTTTCATCTGCCGTCTTTTCAAGATCACAATCGAAACAGCTTATGACAAAAAGCTATTTTTCATCGTTTGCCATCAATTCCCCTGCTACTAATTTAATGTTGTCAGGGGGATCACTCCATTCCGGGGCACATCAACAAGTTGATGGGAAAAGCCTGTGTCAAATTATACTTGCACTTTTCACTGCAGAGGAAGCGGGGAGATGAAAGAAAAGCCCAAATATCCTCCGTTTCTTCTGAAAACTGACAACGTTTTGAATGCAGTGTGAAGTCTTCATTTTGTGTTTATGCTCATGAACGTGAAAATGCTGAGAAATGTTCGTTGGCACCCAAGAAGGCTGCGCTGAAGATATTAATTCTTCACGTCCTCGCACAGACCGCTTGGTTGTGAAGGAATTCCTGAAGTCAACAGATACGCTTCGAACAGCAGACAGACAGGGAAGTACGAGATCCCACCGGTGTTTAAAAATACATTTGTCATCGTCATCTGGTGTCTCAGACTTTCCCTTTTTCAGACAATTTACCAGTCTGGTTTTCAGCCATGTTCCTCAAAGGGGTTTGTGTTTCTTAGAGGAAAATGGATTGTTGGCACAATTTCGAATGTTGCACAATGCGTACGACAGGCACAACTTGTTGCGAAAGAGGTCGGAAAAATGCACTGTTCTGTTCACAAAAGCAGTCGGTGTTGCTTCTGGTGCTGTGTATGCATGACTATTTCATGCCCCACCTGACTTCATTTTGGGAAACACAGCCACGGCAAGAGCCAATGTGGGTGCCAAGCAGTAGCTCTAGCCAACGGCCACCAGGAAGGCGGAAAGTCTTTTTTATGAATTGTGGAACCAAACGATATTCTGGACACTTTCGTGTCAGTTCTGTCGTGTTGTGGTACCTGCGATTTGCAGGTTCAAAAGTTTTGTGCTTGAATGCTTGGATTATTGTTGTTGCTGTCAGAAACAGGTTTTGTTTACCTGGATATTTTCGGGCCTTCAGAATTTCTCGTCAAGTTTTGTCCTGCTGCGACGCTTTCAGTCTACTCCCCAAAGGCTCCGACTGCTGTTCACAAGCCAACTGTGTGTGTGTGCCACGAAGCTGTTTGAACTGATGAGATGAAGCGCATCTGGGAGTCGAGTCACTGAGGTGAGTGGCACCTCATCCGCATCGGCGGATTACGTTTAACCCTGGGCCTTCTCTCCATTTGCTCAATTTCTCCTCAGCCTTGTGATCCTTAATTCATAAAACAAGACCAACCTGCCACTTTCAGCGGACACTTCGGGTCACGCACGTTGGGAGGGAGAAAACCTGAACAGATGTTGAGTCTTGATGCGCTGCATTCTGCTTTGTTTTCTCTGGAGTGCATCCTGTTTTTGCGTGGTGGACATGTTCGCGTGGATTTTAGCATGAAGTGGGGCGGAGGCACTTGGCGACTCGTCGTTCCGTTTTCATTTGCTGTCGCACTGTTGACGCTGCCATAAATCCTCCGTTGGAATGGCCATTAAGGGATATCAATACATTCGCGCACATATTTGTTGAAAAATGAGCATCACAGTAAAGCCATGGGTCACGTAATTCGGAGTGATAAATCAAATAAATATTGCAGCTTGGAATGAAGGTTGGCTACATGAACGCAATCAGGATCTGTTGCTGTCGTTTTCGCATTACGAATATCAATCTTCTTAACAAATGATTAATTCCCTGGCTTCTGGGTGCCTTGTAGGCCGATCTGCAGAAAATAGCTGGACAAGAATGATACCGGCGAAAATGCGTTGCCCGTGCGGGCACCTCAGCAGTGCAGTTTTTGTTTTTGAATGAAGGGGCCAAAGAGGAAGAAAAATAGATAAGAAGCTCCAAGGTCTCCGACTTGTAGAATAAAGAACATGATTGTGCAACTGCAGTCTGACACCTCGAGTTTGTGTGTTTGTGTCCAACGAGTACTCTGCAGTGGTTTGGAGCACATTTGAACGCTGCAAAAGGGTCAAAGAACCTCAGAGTTACAGTCGATTTGTCGTCTCGTCACACATCTGCGTGTCCCCATTCTGGGCGGAAGCTGCTTAACAAAGGGTCGTTTGCACAGGGTTCACGTCCAATCCTGTGGTAAAGGACGAGATGTCAGAAGGTTCACGGGGTGTTGACCCCAGCATCATGACACGACAGTGCCTTTCCTGCAAGGAAAGCCTTCAACCACAAACACCTGAAGCTGGACAAGTACAGAGACTGTTCACGCTTCTTTGACTGTGACGACGTTTTTTGCCCGTTTGGTGAGTGAAGAAGAAAAAACATTTCCAGTGAAGAGTTGCACGAGGTTCAGATTGGCAGCCTTGTTTGCGGGTCACACATGGGAATGTGTGGGTGAAATTGCTTCCATTGCGGCCATGATTGACTTATGCAAATTTGCCAGCTGCAAAAAACGAATCTGTTTTGTGAAAGGCACACCGGGCTCAGCACGTGTCTTTACGCTTCGCACAGTCCATTTGATTGCATGTATTTTGGACACGGCCAACACTGGACACGAGAGGGGTCGCACTTTTCTGCGCTGAACTGTGTTGGACTTTTGGAGAAAAAAATCCTTGCTCAGAACTTCACAGGGAATAAACAAGCAAATAGAAGGCACACCACGCTTATTTTAAGTCAAAGGAAGCGTGCTGGGAATATTATCGAATGAACTTGGAATCAACAGGATATTGGATTTTCCTCGGCTATTACCTTATCGGGGAGGAATGTATCGCTTCGCACCGCTGAGGCATTTCTCCACTTTTGACCTCTTGCCAGCTTCACTAAAAGAAGCTGACAGTCGGGTTCCCTCGTGCTTTCCTTTGCCTAAGCTGACATTATTACGATTGTCTAAAACATTTCTCCTCCGTAACGACACACAATAAAAGCATTCGGCTTCGCTCGCATGTTTCCATTACCTCAACAAATAGCCAAGATACATAACTAACCTCCTCCGTCACGAAAGTACGGCACATTTTCGGCTTGAATCTGGTTCTCCTGTTAAAACTTCCCAAGGAAGAGAAGTCGTTTGAACCGTACATTCCAATTCACTTTGACTGTTTTGCAGGCTAAAACGGATGAGTGCACGGAGAAGGTGGAGCAGTTGGCCCAGAAGTACGCGGCGCAGCTCAACACGCATGTAAATGACGTTCTGGAGAGACTGCAGGATCTGCTTAACAACACCGAGACGGTTGCCTCGGTAAGTAGTGAAATGAACCTTTGTGTTGTTACCATGGTAATCAAATTTAACAATCCCTGTAGAGATTGCAAATTGTAGCCCGAGGTTCAAAAATTCACCAGCAGCTCCCGCCTTGAGGCTTTGCATGATGTTCTTTCCAAGAAGTGAAACCTGCGCTGGACTTGGTGAAAACAAAAAGTCAAAGAGGATGCTTTCACGTTTTGTGCAGTGAAAGCATCGATCCTTGGGCAACAACAAAATCACCTGAAATCCACAACATTCTGCAGAGAGAAACAAGTCGACACCCACAAAGGTGCCATCATCGGGTTATCAGTGTGTCTCTTCGGAGCTAATCTCATCCCAACTCTGCAAAGCAAGCTAATTGCTTATTGAATCCTGGTGACACGCAAGTGAGCGTCGCTTTGATGTGATCCATTCTCCACAAGTGTCGATGTTTTTCTTGGCGGAAATTGTTCGCGTGCTACTGGGTCTGCTTCCTTCAAAACTCATTTCGCACGACAAAAAGCCATACCTTCTGCTTTAACATCATGTTTTGGCCCTCTGGAAAATGGACGAAGTACCAAAACCACTGAGGTGAAGGCAAAGATTCCAAGAAACTGCTGCAGGAGCTCTGCTGGACCATTTGCGAAGCTTTCTCCAGTCAGGGTGAGATCGTGGTGCACGGTGACACAAGACGATGTACTTTCCTTATGGGAGAACACCCTTCAGAACAAGTCCGTGGTCTCCAACAAAACACGCAGCTTGGAGACTGAAGAAGAAGTAGAGGAGGCAACAGCGCGCGAGGTTCTGTTGATGGAGCGCTGTTCCTTGTCAGGGACGAAGTCTTCTGTGCAACGATTATTCACCACACTTCTGTGCTTGCTGTTTTTCTGTACCGAACGATGTCAAAGGAACGTTTTCAGGAACCAGGAGCTTGGTGGAGGAAACATCTCAGAAGGGAAACACCTTACTGGGGCACACACAAAGGGAGGAAAACTGCTTTGAATCAAGATGCATCAATGCAAAGCCTTTTATCTTGTGGAGGTAGCGCTCACACAAGATGGATGCGCTTCTCTCCGCTCTGGAGCTCTTCAGACTTGAAAAGGAGCGTTTAGTGTGCCACACCACTTCATCTCGCAAATGGTTTCACTTCAACCAAATCACCGACAACGTTTGCTTTCATGAATACGGCGCAAGGATAATCGAGGATCACTGAGGATGTATCCAAAATCTCCAAAGATGTGAGAGTGCAATTTTTGCGGAAGACTCCCTGCTGTCAAATTCTACAAGCTGGCGTTTACTCCTTTTTTTTGTTCGTCCAGTAGTTGTGCAAGCTCCATCAAATTTTAACAGGGTCTTCGTCGCAGACGGATTGTAGAAACTCAACCGCGCGACAGTTTAAACCTTGATGCTCTTCTCTTCATGCCTGCTGTCTGTTCATCTTCCCTGTGCAAATGTGACCTCGGGTACATTGGTGGTGGCGCATTTTACGAGAAGGCTTTTTTTTTTCAAGAATAAACGCGTTACGAGAAGAAAAAGGAGAGATTTGCTGTCCTTTCTGAGCTGTAATTAGGGTCACAAATGGGCATTCAATATTGTGCTCTGCGCATTTTCCGCCCGAGCAGACGGGGAATGAAGCTGTTTGACTGGAGGCAGTGGCGGAGGCTTCTCTACGTCGCCCCCCGGGAGGATCATACAGGTGGTTTGGGGACGATAGCTCTGTCTGGCTAAACAGATTTCCATGTTTATTATCTCCTTTGATATTATGCACCGGAGCTGAAAATTGAAAAATATGGTCCGTGGTGGAACATCGATTGTGAAGGCAATCCCACCTGCATGATGAGGTTTTTACCTCCACAGTGGTGGATACTCGTACAGACAGTGGAAAGGAAACATGCAGACAAGGTTTCACGTGAAGTTTCTCCTTCAAAAAAATAAAAAGGAAAAAAAAAGAAGAAAAAGTTCGCTTTGTCCTTGTGGCAGTTAGATCAACTTCAATACTTTTTCTTGTAGGATTCAGCTTTTGGATTCAAAATCAAATCTGTAAAATTTTGGTGTCACCGAGACCTCCAGTTGGTTGTGAGTGAACGTGAGTAACTTGTGACAGACTCATGGAATCTCACCTCGGACGGACCTGTTGAAAAACAAGATATCCCGATGACTGTACAGAACACGCACTCGCAGCAGAAGGGAACGTCACTTTCACATTTCACGGTTTCTTGCAGCCGGACGAAGCGAAGACCGGCGGCTCCAGTGACAACTTCGCGCAGTTCCCAGGGCCGCGCAGCACGCCGCCGCCGCTCCCAGCCACCCCGCCGCCGGTGAGTAGAAATTTCGGCAAAAAAGAGCGTGATCGTGTGTGATTGTGCGGCCATTATGTAATCCGGCAAAAAAGGCATCTGCCTCATGCGCAAAATTTTGGATGCGCAGGTCTATTTTGTGGTGCGGGCCCCTGGGCTCGAACAGACAGGCAGACAAACAGAGAAACGCGCGCACGCACGCACGCACGCACGCACGCACGCGCGCGTGCACACACACGCACACTCACTCACTCTCACAAAAGCAGTGTGGAAGCAGTGTGTGGAAGCAGTGTGTGGAAATCACCTGAGACTGACAAAAAGCTCGGGACTCTGACAAGCTCATAATTGCAAGAAAAACTCTTGCAAAGCTCAAATTTTTGTTGAGTTTACTCGTAGATACTTGAGTGAATATATGAGCTCATTCTGTCTTGATTCCTCAGTTTCTTCTGTTTTCCCACGAAAACCACCAAAACATTTTGGCGACAGAACTTAGTGTGCTTGCAGCGACGTGCACTTTTTCCATGCGTTTGATTACGAACGTAACGGCACGTTGCGCTCTCATCAGAGTCCGAGTTTTTTGTCCGAGTCTCAAGTGACTTCCAGACTTCATTTTGTTCGATTTGTTGCTGTTCGCTCTCGAAAACAAACTTTCGCAACACGAGCAGAAACACGTTCGCACGTTTGTGAGTTTTGCGCCGCGCCTCTGGTTCTGGGCAAAACGAAAAAGGTGTACGTGCCGCGTTCATCGAATGTGTGGACCTGCTGAAAAGTCCTGCAGAAACGACTGTGTCTCGAAGTTCTCTCTCAACATCCTTCTGATGCAAAGAGAGAGCGTCACTTGTCGATCTGTACAGAGAAGATTTCCCTGCCAGGGTATGTTCGCTGTGGTGAATCGCCGCACAGAAAGACAGTTCCCTGGATTTCGAAAGAGAACCATCAGGGCTGTATGGTTTGAAACTTCTGGTGAAAACAGTTGTGTCATTGGATTCAGTTCACTTCCTTCTTCCTTTCAATTCAACCTGAGTGTTTGGGTAATGAAGATTTTTTGTTTCAGTCGCACATTTCGAAGAACTTCAACTCACAAATAATGGCTTGTGTCACAGTGAAAATGTTACGCTCACGCGAATTGGGAAAGACAAGAACCGGTACCAGACATTTTCGCGTCAAAATCATACGTACCTCGTAAGCCAGGATTGCACGTTTTGACCTGAATTTGTTTTGAACACGGAACCTTCGCTCATAACACGTGCCGATGCTTTGGCACGATGATTTATTGCCACAGAGCGCCTGGTCCATTTTGACTGAAACCTGAAATGATTCGGAGATCCCGCGTTTGGTCACATTTCGCCCGTAGACTGCAGACACACCCCTCCTCCTGTCTGCCCGTTGCAAGACAGAAGGTCAAAATTCACACTGACAAACCAGTGAGGCTACAGGAAGCAAAATGCCAGGCTTTTTGATGGGTTCTTTCATTTCGTCCACACTTTTTGGGCTGTGTTGAGCCCAAAATGGCCATTTTAACAGGAGCGCACGATCCATTGAGACACCAACCTGACACCTCAGGCAAGAAAAGGTTCGGAAAGCCCGTGCTTGGCCACTTCGGCCTGTTGGGACAATACTCGAGACGCGTGTCGATGCTGATTGGATTCTTGACCTGTTTTCAAAAGTAAGACTCGAGCAAATTCAGATTTCTTCACAGCCGCGAGGCGGAAGCAGCCCGAACGGTGCAGCGGACGGAGACGAGGCGTCGTCCGGGGGCAGCAGCAGCCGCCGCAGCAGTGCACACGCCTCGCCCGCGCATTCGGTCAGGTGAGATGTCCAAGACCAACAAATCTTCTTTGAGGGCTTTTTTTCTGTGAGATGAATGTGACGTCGTCAGCCAAGAACTTGTGTGTATGAGAATCGTTTTCCATTTCTGCCGCGTGTGTGAAGTCGGGTGTCATGGGACGTACCTGAGGTTTCCGCGTTCCATTTTTGAAGTCGGCTCACCAAAAAAAAAACCCAACAAAAAACATGAAGTTCATGCGAGTACTCTCCAGCTTCACCCACGTAACCACCACCCAAAGACGCACGCACCCTATCGTATCCGCAGAACATACGCACATTGAAAAATACAAACCCGCACACACGCGCGGACACACACAAAACGAACTTGCAGGCGTGCTTCGTGTTGAACTCAGAGTAAAATTTATTGACAGATACTTGAAAGCAGATTGTTACAATGACGAATAGGAAGCTGTAGTGCAACAGTTGTAGTCCAATCACCCATTGATCTTTCCCTGTGTGTTAACTCATCTGACATTGTGTCAAATTGGTCATACCAATTTTGCTTGCTTTCTGTCAATTGTTCAAGAGTGTCCTCCTCTTCATCTTGACTTTCTGCACTATCAGATGCCTCCTGTTCTGGAACAGTGGTTTCTTCAGGCTTTTGTCTCTTGTTGAATGGAATTTTGCTCTTTGGTTTGGGTTTGTCTGATCTTCTGCTTTGTCTTTCTCTCTGATTCTTGTTGTCTTTGGGGCCTAGTCTGGTTCTGCATTCATAAGCAAAGTGGCCTGGCTTGTCACATCTGAAGCAGTTGTAGTCTCTTTTGTCTCTGCTTTGGTTTCTGTTCTGGAAACCTCTGCCTCTGCTTGGCCTGCCTCTGTTCTGACTCCAGAACCTGATTCTGCTGAAAGATCTGGGCCTGTACCTAGGGTTGTAACTCCCTCTGAAGTTTGAGTAACTTCTGCCTCTGGATGGGCTTCTTCTCTGATACCCTCTGTCTCTGCTTGGGGATCTGTCTCTGCCCCTGTACATGGATGGTGATCTGCCCCTTTCTTGGATTTTGTCATATTTGTCTTCAGGCTTGGACTTCTTTTTGTCCTTGGTGGTGGGTGGTGGGTTTTCTGTTTTCAACACAACCTGGTGGAAGCCACTACACATTTCTTCAACCTTGACTGTCTTTCCTGCAAAATAGTATTTGACTTTGCTTGTTACAGTGTGTAGATTCTGTTCCCAACAGAGCTGCTTCTATCTCAGGTGGCATGTGGTATTTTATTCTCTCCACAATTGCCTTCTCCCCATAGTTTAACCTCTTTGTAATCTTTTGCAGGTTGTGTACCCATACATAAATGTCATCAACCATGGGATTGAACTGAATGGAGTTCCATTTGGCTAACCAACTTCTTGCTGTGTCTCCACCAACTGTGAATCTGGAGGTAAATTTTTCTTTCAACTCCTTCCATAGGCCTACCTCTTGGGCCTCATACCAAAGCCTTGCCTCTCCTTCCAATATTTTCACAAACTCTTGTGATTTTCTACTTTCTTTCAAATCTAGTTAGATAAACCAGTCAGACAGCTTCAACAAATGTACCTCTGGATCCTCCTCATGACATCCCTTGAATTTGGGTGGAGGGTTTACAAGTATTTCAACAGGGTACCAGTGATTTCATCTGGTTCTTTGACATGATCTCCTCTTGCAGCCTCTGCTGCCCTTACTTCTCCAACCTCATCTTGTAATCTTTCAATTTGTCTCTTCATTTCTCCTTCAAGCATGTCTTTCCCATCAACCACTTGTGTCAGCCTAGCTGATTCAGTTTGGGCCTGTGCCCTTTCTTCCATCAACCTATCTCTCTCTGTTCCCAAGTCTTTACATACTTTCTGTATTTCAGTCAAAGCTTTCTCTTGATCTCCTGTTTGTAACTGACCAAACAAGTCAGAAAGCCCATTGGGCATTGGGTTCCTACCTGACCCTTCTGCTGAGTTGTCTCTGCCATGTTGTCTTGTTGTGTTGTCTTGCAGTTTTCTTGCAGTCTTCTTGCAGTGTGGTTCAGTGTTGCTTGTGGTTGTAGTTGTTGTTGTCTCTTCTGTGGCCTTACTGTAACTGCCCTACTATTTCTTTGCTGCAAATTCTTTGTGCAAGCAAAACATGCAATGGTTAAACAGTTCAATCCTACTTTAGCAGCTGGGAAAAAGTTTTGGTCCTTGGAACAAAAATTTAACACTGCAGTCTTGTACTTCATTTAGAATACAAAAAGACAATGGACAGTTTTCTGTAATGACATGATAGTTGAAATATTTTTTCTCTGACTTGGGACCTGGGACCCCTCACCTGACCCACCTAAGACTCTCCACTAGACCCCCAACCTGATCCCCCACTTGACCCCCTAAGTGAATCAAGAACAGTGTAGAAAATCCTTGGAAAATCCTTTGAAGTTTGCTCTCAAGTTAGGCACATTTTCAGGAATTCTCCTAACTTTTCTCCTAAGTTAGCACTTTTCTGGGATGGCCAGGGACAGTTTGCACAATGCTACAAACCTGAGAACAGGCAACAGGCACAACTGTGAGTCACTGATGAGGGCTATGAACCTCTGAACAGGTTTCCAAATGATCTGAGCACACAGACAAGTTTGGAGAGTAATGAGATATGAATGCAGACAAGAATCAGCATCAACTGGATAGATTCTTTGCACACACAAGCAGATATAGCTGCAGACAAGAATCAGCATCAACCAAACATATGTGCATTGACATGACAGGTAAGTCCAGTGACAAGTTTGATCAATGCTACAAACCTCATGGAGTCAAGAGCACACAAGTTGATACCTCCCACACTGGCAGTGACCTTCATCCAAGATGTAAACAAACTCTCAGCTGACTGTAATGACACCTGTCAACCTCAGCAGTGAAGGAGTGAATAGAGGAATGATGAAGAACTTGACTTGGCCTTGTGTGCCTCTCATCCTGAAGATGAACTGACATATGGAGTCACACTGATGCCCTGTTATTGCATTGCTCAATAAGTTCTTACTTGTCTGGAGGTGCACAACACACACAACTGGGCCATGGAAGGCTGCTGCAGTCATGACAAGACAAAGGAATGTTTGGCACTCCAGGATGTGACACAGATATGAGGGTCAGTGGAGTGGCTTCATTTTATTGTCTCCACAACTTGCACACCAGTTATCTGATGCTCAGTACAATGGTGCTTATGTTGCACCCTTCCAGATTTCACCACCAAGGCCATCTGGGAATTGTTGAATGAACCCTGAGTTATCTTGAGTGAAGAGGGGTGTCATCTTTGTGTGCATGCCATCTTGTAGGTTGTGGGCAGGAGAGTGACATCTCAATTCTGGCTGTCTTGTGGAGACAAGGAAACTTTTCTTTTGAGCAGAATGAATGTACTGCTCTCACAGCTAAGGAGCCACAGGGCATTCCCAAAATGCCTGCACAAATTGATCTGACCAGTAATAACCTTTTGTGTCCACAAAAGCAAAACTTAGTACAATTGCCCTCAAAGAGCACAGTTAGGTTTTGGCCACCAGCCCAACTTATCCCTTGTCCCTTTGCATACCACTGGGCCTTTGTTCAAGTAAAGACCAAGTGTATCTGGCTGGAAGTGTTCTGGATGATCAACCCAAATTGTCCTGGTTGTGGCACCCCCTATTTGTATTGCAGTGAACCCCCCACACAAAACCTCATGCTTCATTTAGGATTCTGAAGGACAATGGATAATCTGTTTTCTGTAATGATGTGATTGTTGACACATTTTTTCTCCAACTTGGGACCTGGGACCCCTCATCTGACCCACCTAAGACTCTCCACCAGACCCCCAACCTGAACCCCCCCTTGACCCACTTGTGTGCCAGCAAATTCACAAAAGTGTAGGATGTGACAGCCAATTAGATAAGACAAGATGTGATGGAAGAAAGAGGGGGACAAAGTCTTGGCCTTTTCCCCAAACTGTGATGTCAATCACTTTACACTTCTCCCAACAATGACTTGGTTGCAACACAAAGCAGCCAATTTGACCCAGGTGAAAAGGCCAGTTCAGGTTCCCTCTCAGGTGATGGGACTTCAGAATGTGACACTTACTCTTGGAGAATTTAACTGGCACAGATTGCCAACATCCCCTTCCTCAATGGGAATTGTGAAATAGCAGGATGAGACTTGGGGACATATGGTTTCTCACCACATGATAACCCAAAGGGGACATTGCACAATTGGCTGATTTGGACTGCACCATGATTGCCCAAACAGATGATCATTGACTCAGATTATGCTCAAATGTCAATTTTGGTTTCACAGTGGAGTGCGACTTTAGACACTCCATATTGGTCTCATTTCTTCAACTTGTAGCTGGGTCTGTTAAACCTTCGCCGTCATGCTGGAATAGTTTGTGGACTCATCCTTGACTGCCTGTCCACTCTTTCGGTGTCTTTTGGTAAGATGGGATCTTTGTGGATTCACGTGCAGTTGTTGCATCACAAAGAGTGATGTTTCAGTGTTTGCAGGTGCCAAGTGGTGTCGATGTTCTTGTCCCTTTGCAAGTGTTGTTGGTGCCCTGTTTTTCAGTCTGCCCTGTGTCTAGTTTCAGCATTTCTTCTTAACTTAGCGCTTGTTCTTCTGTTGGTTTCTCAGTACATGATATCCTAACCCAAAGGGGACATTGCACAATGGGCTGATTTGGACTGCACCATGATTGCCCAAACAGATGATCATTGACTCAGATTATGCTCAAATGTCAATTTTGGTTTCACAGTGGAGTGTGACTTTGGACACTCCGTGCACTACACCCTTTCCATGGTGGTCTCATTGGTTCAACTTACAGCTGGGTCTGTCAAACCTATGCTGTTGTGCTGGAATAGTTTGTGGACTCATCCTTAACTGCCTGTCCACTCTTGCAGTGTCTTTTGGTAAGATGGGATCTTTGTGGATTCACATGCAGTTGTTTTCTCGTAAAAGGTGCTGAGCAGTGTTGAGGTTCTTGGTCCTTTGCAAATGTTGTTGCTGTCACTACCATAACCCTAAACACCTGGACATGGTGACCTCTGTCCAGCTCTTCAGCCTGCTCTGTATCTGGTTTCAGCATTTCTTCTTGACATTGCACTTGTTGTTCTTCTGTTGTTTGTCTAGAAATTTCTGAGGTTTTTCTTGTTCTCACTTTGAAGATTTTCTTCCTCCTCTGAACTTTCTTCAGAAGAGCTCTCTTCTGAGCTTTCCGATATCAGATCCTCGATGGAATCAACGGAGAAGGAGACTGCAAACTTTGGTCGCTTTTCCTTTGCATCTGTTCCCACTTTCTTCAGGATGGTGACTTTTGGTTGTGGACCGCCATCCATTGGCTCCCAGAAATATACTTCGACATCCGAGTCTGACTGATCCACAGTGTCTTTAGTCCCTGTGGCAGCGCTAGAAATGTGACCTGACGTCCTTTTGGGGGAGACTGCTTTTTCTTTACCCTTTCCCCGTTTGTCTTTTGGCACTGCAATTTTCGGAGCAGATGTCTTCACGATCACGTCATTCACCGGCGATCTGGTAACTTGATTCTCTCTCCTTTTTCGGAGTGATTCAGCTAACTTGTTGCGTGAATTCAGATAGGAGACGTCAACTTCATCATCTGATTTCGTGTGTTGGCTTTTGATAACTTTGTGTCCGGTCTCATGGTCCTGGCATCCATCCAGGAGACTTCATCGTTGTCCAGGTTTGTTGTTTGGTGGGGGTTGTTTTTCAGCGTAATGCCTTCTTCACATTCCTTCTTCTTCATGCTTGGTGCCACCAATTCATTGTTATTTTCCTTAAGGCTTGGTGCAACCGATTCATTGCTCTTCTCCTTCAGGCTTGGCGTGATGGTTTCCGTCTTGTGGCTGGTGGTCGGCGTGATGAGTTGTTCACAATTGGCTTTTTCGCTCGTTTTTGGTGGCTTCTCATCGGCGACCAACGCTTGGCGCCCGTTTCTCTTGTTGCGCAGGCGCTCAGCGAACGCAGTGCGACTAGCGAGCCACGCGAGCTGCTCGTCGTCGCGCACGACCCAGCTGTCGTCGCGCACTTTGTTGTCAGCGACTTGATCTGTCGCAGGTTCAAGAACATCCGAGTGCTGCACCTCGACGGTGACGGCACCGCTTGTTTCCGCGGGCTCAACGGTAACTGCCGCGTCGAGCGGCGGCACTTCCACGGTTTGAGCTGCGTACGCTACTTCACGCTCGTCGTATTCTTCGGTTTCGAGCGTGGTTTCCACAGTGACTATTTCGCAGGTGTGCATCATCAAGGGCTCTGTGACTGTAGCCCTTGCAAGTTGTGGTCCTTCCACAATAGATATTTTGACAGAAGAATCCTCAGTCCCTGTTATTTCAACTACATCCACTTGTGGACATTTCGCCCATTCGGCAGCGAAGATCACTGGCCTGCGCGTGACTTCTGCCCTGTGGAGCTCAGGCCCCGCCACAGTAGAAACGTGCGCTGCGCAGAATTCAATGGGGTGGATAAGTTCCACTGTTTCGAACTCCGGCAGCTCCAGAGTGCTGACTTCAGCGTGGTGAAGTTCATAACAGTGAAGTTCGACTGCAGTCTCCCAGTGCACTGTTTCCAAACTCACAATTTCGGCGACGTGCAGTCTTGGAGAGATTGACGCCGTTGGATGCAGCTGCTCCTTCTCGCTCTCCTCTATGGCACCTAAAGTTGCGTGGCAAGAGAACGCAAAAGCTAATTCATCTCGCGCCTTTTCCTCTCTGGCATTTGCTTTTATGTGCACTTGAGGTGTCTTGATGAACGAAAATTCCCAAGCACACAACTCGAAACGCAAAAGTTGAAACTGAACTCTTGCAACCCAAAAGGAAACAATGGCAATACGCTTTCTCCGATCCCCACAGCTGTCCAAAACAATGCAAATAATGTCAGAACTAAGAACTTTCGAGTGCATGTCAACGACAATAAGCTTGCTACAAAGATGGAAGCAATACGTACTGCACGACGCCTTGTCGAAGGCGTCCTCCTTCGAGTCCGAACGTGCAGACTCTCAAAGTCAATGGTCTCTGGGTTCGAACTTTTGCACGATTTGTACATGTCATCAGTCACCAAATGCATGCTGCTGTAACACGCGCCTGTGACACTGGCGTAGTTTTTCACGATTGTTCTCACATTTCTTTGGGTAAATTTGGGTCTGGAACGACATCTCAAGCAGGTCAAAGGGATACCCGTGTCCCCTGCCTGAGAAATTTTCATTTCATCCTGAAATCATGACTTGTTGTCACACTCTCGAAGTTGAAAAGGTGGACCCTCTGGAACCATTAGATTCATCTGGAATGTGAAACGCAGCTTGGGTGCACTGACCTTGTCTGCGGATACACGAGCAAGCGGACAGCAGGGCCCGTCTTGCTCGTCTCACCAGCTTGCGAGCCCTGGAGGGCTGCCGCTCCGCCTTCCTTCTCTGGAAGCGTGGCAACCGCGATCTGTTGCCTGCAACAGAACCACTCGTGAACAAACATGTCCCAGAGATCTACTTTGTTACTTGAAGTGTCAGGTTTTTGATCAGTAGCAGGGTTGCTCACCGGGCAGCTCCTCCTCGGACGTCGCAGCTGGCGCGGCCGGCGCGGCCGTCGCGGCCTCGTCTCCTCGTCCTTTCCCCGCTCGGGGCATCGCTCGTCCCTCACCAGAGTCTGCACAAAAAGGTCTTGGGTTGAACATCTGGAGAGAATTTTGTGATTGTTCCCACTGTGGGAGTTTCGTCACGTCAAAGATCCTTCCGCCGTATTTTTTGCGTGCTTCACTTTCGTTTGCAGTGTATGAATGTGTGCAGGATCAACATTCAAATTTAGAAAATTTTACACATTGAACATTCCAGGTGTATTCTAGTGTTGGCTGTGTGAAACTTTGTCAGTTTAGAACTTCTGGCAAGAATAGTTAAATTTACCAGTTTGTTTTGAAATTGCAAAAGCCAAAGGTACTTTCAAGCACTATTCATGTGAACCAAATATCAAAGCTCCATCTCAATTAGAAGCTGAGATTCAGCCATTTGCATCTGGTTGCTAGGGTGGTTGCTATGGAACAAAAGTTTGAATTTTGGACTTTTTTGTGCTTCAGTGTAGTCTTCTAACACTCAATGTCATTGTTGTTTGGAAATCTTCCTCAAAACATCAATTTCTTGCTTTTTGACCTCTTTGCACTTGTAGTTGCTTGGAAAAGCTACCCAAGCAACCAATCTGCAAGATCCAAAAAGTGTTTTCAAAGATCTTTCATATGAACCAAATATCAAAGCTCCATCTCAATTATTATTGCTAAAGAACCAAAGTTTGAATTTTGGACTTTTTGGTGCTTCAGTGTAGTTTTCTGATACTCAAAATATTATTGCTGCTTACAAATATTGCAAAAAACATCAGTTTATTGCTTTTTGACCTCTTTGCACTTGTGGTTGCTTGGAAAAGCTACCCAAGCAACCAATCTGCAAGAACCACAAAGTGCTTTCAAAGATCTTTCCTGTAAACCAATTATCAAAGCACTATCTCAATTAAAAGCTGAGATTCAGCCTTTGCATCTAGTTCCCAGGGTGGTTGCTTTTGAACCTAATTTTAGACTTTTTTGTGCTTTAGTGTGGTGTTCTGACACTCACAATGTCATCATTGTTTGAAAATCTTGCTTAAAACAGCCATTTCTTACTTTCTTACCTTTTTCACATGTGGTTGCTGGGGAAAACTTGCCTGGCAACCAAATTGTGAGGTCCACAAGGCATTTTCAAAGACCTTCAATGTGAATGAAATATCAAAGCTGTATCTCAATTTCAAGGTGAGATACAACCTGTTGCTGGGGTGGTTGCCATGGGGCCCACATTTTTAACTGGTTGCTTGCCTAGCAATGAAATTCTAAGATCCAGAAAGTACTTTCAAAGACCTTCCATATGAACCAAATATTTATCACAGGGAAAAGCTTGCCCAGCAATAACATTGTAGCATCCATAAAGACCTTTCATGCAAACCTAATATATCAAAGCTGTGTCTTGATTAGAAGCTGAGATACAGCAATTTTCATTTGGTTGCTGGGTTGGTTGCCATGGAAACTAATTTGGAATTTTGGACATTGAACATAATTTTTACCCTGAGTACAGCTTCACCTCAGTGTGCTGTTGTGACACTGAAACCCACATTTTGACTTGAATAACAGGCTAAAATAGCTGTCTCTTGATTTTTTTACCTTTTTGCACTTATAGTTACCAGGGAAGGGTAACTACAGTGATAAGTTCTTTTTTCAAAAAGTACTTTCAAAGACCTTTCATATGAGCCCAAGATCTTTGCTTTGTCTTTGGTAGAATTGATTCATAGGTGGGGGCATTTATAGGTTTGTAGGGGGTGGGGGAGATGGGGACATCTGGCCCAGGCTGCCTATACTGCACTGCCACCAGGTGCTTTACCCCAAAGGGACTTTGCACAATGATGTGGGGCAGGTTTCATCTTATCCTTGGAACCTATGGAGCCCAATTGCACAAAATGTCCAAAGTTGGCTTTTTGTTTGTAACTTTTGAACAATCAATCAAAATACACAGGTGTGACCTTTCCAGTTCTGCATCTCAAAAAAAAAATTCCTGTGGTGTGGGTTTCATCACAATCCATCAAACCTACAGAGCACAATTGCAGGAAATGTCCAAATTTGGACACACAAAGAAATTCACTTTTTTGACCGCAGGCCAGAAAATAGGGGTGCGTGCGACCCCTCCAAACATGCATCTTGAAATAATAACATGGTGTAGGGTCCATCATGATCCATCAAACCCTGGAGTTAGCATGAATATCCTTTGGATGCTGGCAGCCAAGGAGGTCACATCTATCTCACAGCACTGAGGCCCTCAAGGCCCCAGAAATATACTGTGTCTATGAAAGATAGAATCCAACAGATACAGACTGCAGGAGCTGTTGAGGTCTGGGTTCAATTGCAATCAAGGTTTGGGGGAAGATAACTGTTGAGGGGCCACAAAGTACTTTGGGGGAAGCAAAAGCTTTCACCTTTGTATTTTTTGTTCATTTTGTCTTGTTCTGAAAATAGTTTTCTTCTCTTTCTATTTCCCTTGTTGGTGCTGTGTTTGTCTTGTTGTGATAATCCTTTTCATCCTTCTCTCTATGTGATATCAGCAGCTTCTGTGTGTCTGTCTATTCACAAGTGGCTCCAAGTATCTCTCCAAAACAATTGAAGACAACTTTAATGAAGCCCCATCAAAGGACTGATAATAAGTTAGCTCTTAATAGCTATCAAAAATTACAATACAAATTCCCATTGAGACTCTTATTTTCTTTATTACTTATGTTTGGTTTGTTTTCTTTGAAAGGAAACACTAGAAATAGAATTGGATTTTTGTAAGCTTTCTTGTGACATGAGATGTGTTACAAACACTTGTGTTTGATGAAAACTATCTTTCATAGCCAAACCATGGGATGATCAATCTTGTCAGTTGGGCTCATAAACCAGCACAAGTTTCATTTTGATGCCCTGGAGTCAGAAAAAGTATCATTTTGATGCTGGCAGTTGAAGAAGTCACTCGCATCTCGAGGGGCATCCAGACACAATGTTTTGAAACATGCTTGTTTCGGTGTGGGGTCGAATTGAATTGAATTGATCATAATCTCATAAAAATGCACCCCGAGTTTTGCTGCTAAATTTTGGGACAAAAAAGGTGTGTCTTTTCGCCTGTTGGATCAGTATTTCTGGTGAATATTCAGACATGGTAGTGAACCAAGCAAGTTGAAACTACATTTTCAATTGGCAAACTTGTAGCACAAAATTGCTCTCCAGCCCTTGTCACTCATTAGCATATGCTCTGGATACTGTGTTCTTTGAGAAAAGGCAAACAATGTTTCAGCTCAGCCAGATGAATACTGAAATCTACCAAGCTAAGTTTTTGTGGCCATGCATTTTGGACAGATGCATTGAGACCTGGCCAGCCAGGTTTCTTTATGGTTCAGTTTTCCCTGTCTGTGGAGTCATGTTTCAGTTGAATTTCTGTTTGCCTCACAAAGAAAACAAGCCCAGCCAGCTGGGTTGGAAATTTAGAAATCTGAGGTGATGTGGGCCCCTGGAAATAAAACAGGCTCTGGAGCAAAAGTTGAACTTTGACAATTTTGGGTGAAGTGTGGGCCCATAGTTTGAAAATTTTGGGTGTTGTATACCCACCTGCCCAATGAGACTCGGGCTTTGGAGCAAAAGTTGGACTCAGGAAATTTGAAGTATTGATGTGGGACAACACGGAAATGAAACAGGCTCTGGAGCAAATGGAATGACTCAGGTTTCAGAGCAAAGCTTGGACTTTGAAACTTTGAGGTGATTCCCTCCTGCCTAGAAACGAAACTTTCAAGCTCTGAAGCAAAAGTTAGACTCTGAAACTTTGTGGTGCACGGCTTGACATTATCTTGAACAAAGGCTTTGATGGTGTGAAATTTCCAATCAAATATTTCAAACGAAAGTGCCTTCTTGACACGCAAACTTGTTGCTTATATTTTCAGGATTATTTTTTGCCTGGGTTTCATGTCATTTTCCTGTTTTATATATTTGAATGACCGCTTGTCCAGATTCTTTTTGACATTGATGCTATTCGATTTACACTCTCGGGACCCGAGAATCACGTTTTTCTCAGGTCCCGAGAATTTTGGTCTGTTCTTTTTTACTCTCGGGTCCTGAGAATTTTGAGTCTCTCGACCCAGGAATCCGAGAGTGTCTTTTGTTCTTGGATTCCTGGGTCGAGAAAGTAAACAAAAAGTTATTTCTTCAATTTTTTCTGAAATAATCATTTTTTTGAGGTTGAAATGTGATTTATTGAGTTAAAACCACTGACGCGCAAACATAGCAACGGCCTTGAACCCAGCAGAATGCGCCTTCTTGTACTGAAGAGTTCCACACGCGGTTTTGAGCAGAAATGTCATCTGCGGAGGTAGGATCTGCAATTTTTAAATTTTTAAGGCCCAAACGAAAGCAGAAATGTTCCATTTTTGATATAATTATAATGTTTAATGTTCGCTGTATGCGCACCAAAGAAATTGTGCTTTGATTCTAGGAACCCGTGTTGATACCTGTAGAAATAAGAATCTCA
>JAAUXT010082045.1_pt1 | contig 26028 bp, 39 predicted proteins | sample 7278171 | NCBI WGS metagenome assembly JAAUXT01 (sample SAMN14350112, study PRJNA611818) | marine sediment metagenome | isolation source: surface marine sediment (1.8m) | place: French Polynesia: Moorea | collected 2018-08
ACTCCTTACCTGAGGCATGTTATCTTTTTATTCCATGCTAGCTCGCAAACCTTGGGGCCATCCAGAGAACACGAAAGGGATGATGGGCATGCACCAGAAGTTCAGGGCCCAGCAACCAACATTCCTTATGGACAGGGCGGACCACTGAAGCCTTCTGTTTGCAGGCCGAGAATGTCTCAGCCACAGCCAGTGTGCTAGTGCCAACATGTTTGTGGCGTACTTCGTCTTTATACGTTCCCATTTTTGGACGCAAGGAAAGCTCACAACCAACTGCGATGGATCGGTAAAACACGGAAAATGGCAGGAACCAGCGGGAACTCTTTCAGTGGCTCTTACCGCGTACATGCTTCATCGATCAACGCGACATGGGCATTTCGTACGAGCTGCGACGTTTGCTTCGTATGTTCTTCGGCCAGAAGGGGCATTTGTTTCGGGAACCTTTGGGGATGGACATTTCGATGCAATTGCCTGTTGCCTTCTCAACGTCAAAGCGTTTTCAAGATTGCATGCTTCCACATCCAGCTTGGTTCCTGTTGCAATCTCTTGTGACCCATCCTCATGCCAGGGCCATCCTGTTCCGGGCTGTGTCTTCGAGCAGAAGCGCAAGACGCACATATGATTCATTGCAAAACATCACAAATTACAACCCTCGTTATGCAATGCCAAAAAGGCGGTTTCTCGACCCTTTGAGCTCTTTTGTGTTTCCATCGACATTTACCTGACAGGGACGTGTACAACATCCCCGTTCTCCACGTGTGTTCGTGACGCCTGTGTTCCTCTCACGCAGAATCCTTTTGGAGTGTTCGGATTCCTTCCGTTGGGCTGCAGAGTTGGCGGTGTAGCACCAACGTGCAGTGTCCAATGTTAACTTGAACCTGCATGCAGCCCCTTGGCCCCTGATGACCTGACGGTGTGCTGGTGAAGGACAACAGCCTCGCGTTTTCAGCGATTTTATTTCAAGCAAAAGCGACACATCACAGACCCCGTGAGATTTTTCTGTTGTTTTCTGGAGATGTGCCACGCTGGAAAATTTAGAACTGATTGTCTTGGTCATGATTTGCCATTTGTCTACTCTTCAAAGGAAAATGCCACTATTTTGACCTGATCAAAACATGCACATCGTGTTTGGATCCTGTTACATTCTCCAACCGCTCTGCGGTTCCATTTTCCACAAAGATTCTCCAGGGTCTGCACAAAGAAAGTCAGATATCTTGGGGAAAATGCACTCAATGGTTGCAATTCTTTGTGGCAGTAAAAAGAGCAAGGAATGAAGTGTGTTCCGCAGCATGAAGAAGTTCTGCTTTTGGCTTGGAATGTTACAATGACATATCGAAGTTACAAAAACACATTACATGTGTGTCCTTGAACGATTCACGTGTCCTTCAGCTAAATTTTCAGAATGTAAGTGTCATTACACAACCTCAGATTCAAAATATGTACACAATGTGCCTGTACAATTTTAAAAAAATATAAGAACAATATAGATATCATTTTCTACAACTCTGCGATCACAAAAACTGTCGTCTGTGCTTGCATCATGGTAGAAATGGGTTCTCGCCTGACAATAATGGTTCCTGTTCAATCACACAACTCTTTCCTCGACCAAAGGTCTCGAATAGTTGCGTGGTGTTACAGGACCTATTTTTATACAGTACGAGAACCCCATGTGCACGTGCGCGTGTGGTCAAATTGGCGCCTTCGCTTGCATGCCTGTCATGAGCTCAAAAATGAGCTGAACAAGATCCCTGCTTCAGACGACGAACACCAGCTTTTCGTTCTCAACCAAGGAATGTGTTTGCACACAAAATACTTGTACATCTACCCAGGCAAACCTGATGCTGCCACATTCCATGACCGATCTTCGGTGTGAAGCTAAATATGGAATCAGAATGAACAAGTGACACCGCGTTTAGGTTTGGTCTAGAAATTTTCGAAGAAAAGCACCTGCAATACGTACGTGCGTGCAATTTGGCGAACACACCAACGATTGTTTCCCTTATATGTACACGAGAAAGGTATGCGGTACGTACAACAAATTTCGAAAGACAATGCAGACAAACGAGAACGTCACAATTTTCCCGACAAAATTTCTTTTTCGACCCTTGTGATCGGGTCACTTTGAAAGGAAGACAGCGAAGAGGTTCTCGCCAATGACATACAAAAATTTGGAATTGAGGGAGTTTTACTGCTTTTTCCAAACACGTTTCATTCGGTGACATTTCGTTTCTATCACAGTTCTTGATTGTTTGTGGAATGTGCGTTGAGGATGTACAAAGCCAGTGTTGCAACAATGTCCTCGACTCGCAAGTTCACAACCACAACCACACGAACATGCAAGCCTGCAACAACTCAATTGTACATGTACATTCATGCAGGCAAGTGCGTGATCACATATGTATTCGAGTATCACATAATATTTTGCTAACTATACCCTGTAAATTGCCTACTTTTGTGTGAACATCTGAACTGTTTCCTCTCTCATTCACAAGAACAACACAGCAAACCTCGTTCTTTGTTCCCAAAACCTTTGGGAACAACGATGCACCATAAACGCCACAACACAAAAATGATTGAATGCAGAGGATGTGGAGCCTTTCAGAGTTCCCATTTCTGTTTGGATTTTGTGTGTCTTTGGTCTCGGCACTAGAAAGCATTGTGCCCTGGTTCCGCCGCTCCGTTCATCCAGCGCTGCATGCGCGCGTTGAAGTTGTGTTCGAAGTCGCTGCGGTCGCGGTCTCGGTGGCGGTGGCGGTCGCGGCTGCGATCCCGCCCGCCGTGCCCAGAGTCGCGCCTGCGGTGGCGGTGACGCCGCCGGTAATCGTCGTCCTCTCCGGGCCGTCGCTCCCGCCGCTCGTAACTGCGTGAATGTGCAGAGAGACGAAGACAATGAACATTGGATTTCACTCAGTGTGCGTGTTCAACAAATTGAACCCCAGCCTTACCCTGTCAGAGAGAGGGTGGGAGGGTAATTACGACTTTTTGAAGCAGTAGAGATTTGTGTTTCAGCTACAAAGCATCGCACGAACCGTCCCTCTCGGCGGCGCGGCCGCTCCTCCTCCTCGTCCTCCTCCTCATGTCGGCGACGCCGGCGGTGACGCCGTCTCAGCTCGCCGTCGCCAGCGCCGCCTGAGTGGCGCGAGGCGTCCTGCTCCGCCAGTGCGCGGCGCACGTGTTCGCCAAAGGCGCGCGACAGCGAGTGGTGCGGCGACTGGTGCTGGCGGCGCCGCCTCGTGCCCACGTTGCTGCGTGACCCGATGGACTGCGCGTCGAGGCGGCTGTTGACGCTGCGCGCGTCTTCGGGCTGGTGCCACATGTCTTCTTCCATGCGTCGGTACCGCCTCATCTGTAAGCAGCATCAGCAGTCATAACACATGACAAGTTTTAGCAGATACCCCATGGTCCACAGCTGTGTGCCCCAACTGCCAGATCGGTGGCACAAACACCCAAATGACCACATATTGAGAGCCAATGTCAATGGTTGAATGATGTCACTCCAAAATGCCAGCTGGAGCACCGTACGGATTGAAAATCGGTGGTTGCTAAAACCCCTCCTCCAGTGAATAACCCATTGTTTGACGTTTTGCTACAGCAAACGCAAGGAAACGACACTGGCCAACACGAACATCAAACACACACGGAACATCACTGAAAATGCCCCCAACTTTTTCCTGTTATTCAAAGCTTTCAAAGACTTCGACAAGGGGCACACGCATCAGAAGCTTTGAAAGCTTTCCTCCGCTGTGAAGTTTCCGCATTGATTAAAATCAGTCTGCCGCGTTTTGTCCCGTCTTTGCTTCGTACGTCCCGCACCTTGTGTCTGACGGTGTTGACGATGTCGCGCGGGTCGAACTCGGTGAGTTGGCGGCGCTGCGGCCCGGTCTGGTCCCCGTCCAGGTCGTAGTCAGGCTCCGGCTCCTCGAAGTCGTCGAATTTGGACCTGAAATACGAGCGGCGCTTTGTGTCATGGGTTCAGAAAAATCCACCAGAAAAACTGATGAGGTGAGTGAAAACATGCAAACCGACACCTGGATCGATCTGAAGAAAACCAACCTTTTCTTTTGAGCTTCTTTGGTGAACTTGACGGCTTCGTCTGCCGTGAACTGCTTCGGTTGGTCAGTCTTGGTGCGCTTCAATGGGTTGTGCAGTTCTGTGATCGCCATGAGCTGCAGGAAGGTGCCCCACCGGTGCATCAGCATCCCCACAATCTGGACAACAAAAAGGATGAATCACGCCTGATGCAAACTTTATCAAACGAACAGATCAAACACACACGTTGTTTCCCCCTGTTCAAGATGTACACTGTGATTTGCTGTTCTTCGAAATTTGTTGGAAGTTGCATGGGGCACTGAATGTGGAGCGGCTGACCTGCAGACAGAGGATGGTCATGAAGATGACGAGGAAGATGAATCCGAGGGGCTGCACTTTGTTTCCGTTGATGATGAGCGTGAGTCGCGTGTCCTTCTGCACCATGTAGTTGAAGATGACCCACAGCATGTTGATGAACCAGAACCCGAAGCCCGTGTTGTTCCTCAGCGACAGCAGGTCCTGGGAAACAGACAAGAGCCCAGATTGTTTGAGACACCGGAATGACATTGCTTCAGTTCCTCAATCTGCCGAAGATACGCAGGAACCAGAAACAATCGCACGTGTGACGACGATGAATCTACGTGTGCGGGTTGGCTTTCTTTCGCTTTTGTTGTCATCTTGCTAGAAAGTTCACTCCCTTCAACAATTTCACAGAGGACCACAGTTTGTTTCTCCGTGCGAGTTCCGCACCTCGGTCATCTTCATCTCGACGCGCTTGTCGCGCTTGAGCGGCTTGAGGTACTTCTTGATGGAGCGCTGCCAGAAGTGCTGCTCGTCGGGGTCGAGCGTCGCGATCTCGCCGTCCCCGATCTCCTCGTCGCGCACCCACTCCGGGTTGGACGGGTCCTGCAAACAGAGCGAGGGTGTCGCGTGGTGAAGAGGCGCGCAAAAAATGACACCCTTTTCATCTGTTCATTTTCCCAGCAGAACGCACCAAAAAGGTGAAGCGCGCTTCTTCTGTGTCAGCACTGGAGAGCAGCTTCAAAAGATTGGTTACCTCTGGGTCAATTTCCTTTGTTTTCACTTCTTGTTTTCTCCTGATTGGTCTTGGTTTCTCTTCCTTGATCACGTCGGCCTGGACGCCCTTCTCCTCGAGCCGGGTGGGCGCGTACGCGCTCGGGTCCTTGTTCTGAACGGAGTACAGGAGGCGCCCGATGTCCATGCGAATCGCCCGCATGATGTCGATCTGCTCCCTCTGAACCTGAAACAAAAACAGCAACCACATGCATGGACAGAAGAACTTGCGCAGGTTCTTCAGTTTCCAGGTCAACAGGAACTTTGACAGGTAGATTGGAGGAATCTGCGCATGTCTATTTTCCAGCAGAAAGTCAGGAAGTAGAACATCCATTCAGCGAACAGGGAAGTGTGCGACTTACAGGATCATCGTCCCTGCGCTTGAACGCTTGAGAGAAGAGGTCCTTCAGTTCGCGAAGGAAGTTTTGCTGCGAGAAAAACGACGTGAATCGGGTGAAGAATCCCCGCCTCTTCTTCGCTTCTTTTTTGGCCTTTTCCTCTGCCTCAGCCGCCTCTTCTTCTTTTGTTTTCTTCTTTGCAATCTGAAACCAATACAAAAAGAACATAAAAGCACAAGTATTTTCCTCATGCGAAAATGAACACAGATTTGCGTTGCACTTCCACTGCTTTGATGGCTTTTTTCACCGACTTCAGCAAAGGCTCGACATCTCGCACATCTTGTGCATGCTGACAAGCTCAACGGCACACCACAAGACAATTCTCGAATTCCGTGAAACTTTCAAGTCGAATCCATTTCCAAGCCAAGAGAAACATGACGCTTTTGAAGACTTGTTGACTTGTCACAACATTGATACTCGCCTCCCTGGTTCCCCAGGCGACGATGTGCATGTTGGCGAGCGAGAAGATGGTCAGCACCAGGTATCCGGCCGGGATGCACAGATAGTAGAGCACGCCCGCCGCCACGCACGAAAACTCGTACGGGTGCAGGATGGCGCCAAACAGAAACGCGCCTGCAGTGAATCAGAGGCAACACAGTCATTTCTCTAAAGATTGCGCCTCACTCCGTGTTTGATCACACACAAGGGTTGGAGGTGTTTAGACAGACTTCGCGTTCAGTCCTGTTTGTCAAATTCCAAAGATAACCGGTCAAAAAGGCTTGGCTGCAATTGCACAGACCTGCGACGACCTCAATGAAGAAGAGACTGGGGTCGAGTATGTTGTTGGTGACGAACGTCTGGATGATGCCGACCATGACGACGACCATGAGCCCGGCGTACACGGTGCTGAGCACGGCGGCCACCGTCAGCTGTGTCTGCTGCTTACACGAGTAGCACACCCTGCGGGGACGCAAACCGAGGCGTGAACGAGGAGCACAGGAGTAAAGTCACAGACCAGGTTCCTTCATAGATACCTGCACACTTCGGTTGTGGTGAAGCTCACAATCCAACTCCAGCACCTTGCGCGCATTTGGTGCATTTTGACGCACGTCCCCGTGCCGCTTTCGTTGCGCAGGTCAGGAACTCACGTGATGTAGAATCCGACGGGGATGGCGGAGAGCACGTATCCGACCCAGATGTCGGTCCGCAGCACCGACACGAGCGCCGTCGCCATCGCCAACATGATGGTGGACGGACCCAGGATCGTCGACACCAGCAGCAGGAACTGCAGCGAACAACATTGCTCCGTGGTTGTTGGCGAAGAACAAAAAACATTCCCGTTTCGTGGTCACACTTCAATCCACTTTGGCTCAGAATGTCGGACAAAAGCCTCTGCACAGAAACTTCAGGGAAAGTGTCCCAGAAGGTCGTGAGAAGGAACAACAACACCAAGTTCTTTGGAGGAACATCAGAACAGAAAACAACAGTTTGATTAACATTGACAATCCACTCAGAGAGTTCTCGGCGGGTCGAACCTGGTAGAGCATGTAGATGTAGGATATGTTGTCATTTGCGAGCACGGTGTTCTTGTAGTCGCTCAGCAGGTCGATGATGTTGGTCAGTGTCGACGTCATCCAACGGCGCCGCTGCGTGAAGAACTCGTTGAACGTCTCTGGCGCGAAGGTGAGCGCGTCCGCTGCCGCCGTGTAGTCCACACGGTAACCCTGCGCGCAAGATAAGACCGGTTCCCTCACAAAAGCTATGGAACCAAGTTCCCGCTGATTTCGATTCAGGTTTCTGGTGAAGAAAAGCAGAACTCTGTCATTCTCCGTTGCCACAAACCCAATTTTTTCGCGTCCACTCAGAAACGAGTTACCCATCATGCTGCTGAGACGACTCCTCTTGCGCGTACCTGCTGGAGGAGGAGTGTGCAGAGCCAACGGTCCTCGCCCTGGTCATACTGCAGGTAGTGGCTCGCCTCGGTCGGCACCGTCGCGTACTTCTTCATGACGTTGTCGTCCATGAGCGCCGAGCCACGGAACAGCGAGAAGCAGCCTGCAGCGGGAGGAAGGAAGGGCAGTCAGCCATGCGGGGTCCACCTGGGGACGTGGGTTGCCTCAGGCCGGGTGGGCCCATTGCAAAGGACCATACCAAGCCTGCATGACAGCCCTGGAAGCAACGCTGGAGACATTGCATTTCAACTCTCAATGGAATGAGCAGTATTGCATTGTCGTAACTGGCCCTGTCAGAAAGCTGAGATCTGGAGAGGTCTTTTTACCTGGAGAGCAAAGCACGCATCCAAACACGTGTTCTGTGGCTTTCTGGAACCAATGGCCGATGGCGTACTCGAACATCTGGTACCAGATCACGGGACCTGCAAGCGATAGAATGCTTTTTTGCAGCATCATCATCTCTCTACCGTATCTCTATCTCTCAGATCTCTCTCGTTGCTTTCGAACAGTTTGACAGAACAGTTGACAGAAAAATCGAGAGAGGGTCGTTCTGGTAGCGGCAGAACAGGGTGTCAGCTGCCGCCGCCACCAGGCTGTTGTCCTGCAGCTGATACCAAGACTGCGCCTTCATTCTGCCAGAAAGGGTGTCTTCGCGCCGTTCAGGGTTTTGACTGAAGATCTACTGCGGTTTCGTGGAGGAGCTCTGCAGCGCTCTCACCTGTCCCCACCGGGTGAATGCGGCCGCAGGCGGCGGCCGTCTTCATGTTCTTCTTGAGGCGGTCGGTGAGCAGGCGCACGGCGTCCGGCTTGAAGTCGATGTCTCCGTCGAGCGCCAAGATGAACGTGTGCTCTGCCTGTTGTGAGATCAGCCGCACATTGCGTTGCGAGAAACACGCTGCGAAAATACTCAACAAAACGCACACACAGAGTCCGATAGGAGCCAAATATAAACAACAAACGAGCAGATCTCGTGACTGTTGGCTACGCTCTGTGCGTTTTCCACAGCCAGGACACTCATACAGAACAAGAAACCTTTGATGAATATGTCTATGCTCCTGAAATTGGAGGGGAGAGAAGTAATTGTACCGGAGGTAATGAATCAGAATTCTCTTTTCAACACATTTGCCGAGCGTGACTCCGCCGGAATCTGAAAGAATCTGACCTGGAGGATGAGCGTCTCCTCCATGTCGTCGAAGATCTGACTCTTGCCGAAGTGTTCGGCGCGCTTCCTCTTCATCACCGTTTGTGCCCACGACATCTGCTTCTTGGAGCTGCAAATATGCAATTCCAGGTCTTCAGGGTCTGTGTGTACGTAGTGGTACGAGTGTTTCGTGCAAGTTCATCTGACCACTCGTGACTGGGTCAATTCTACGAACCTCAGCGTTGCTTCCTTTTCATCAGAGGACATGCTTTGTAGGAATTCGTGAAGAGCGTAGGTCTCTTGGCCGAAGAGCTTGTACCCCAACAGGTAGTACATGTACATCACCTGCAATGAACAGAGGACATCATTCAGAGTCTTGTGTTTGTATCAACACTTGATTGATTCGCTCGAACTGCTGTGTTGAGCCTTGATTCAATTAGTCTTCCCAAACTCGCATTTTGACGCAACACAGGAGATTGTGGTCTTGCCTGGGACCATCTCTTCCTGTGCCTGATCTTCTGTTTGTCCTTGAGGTGCACGATGAGGCTGTTGCCGCCGGGCAGCTTCCACAGGAGTCGGCCTCCGTACGGCGTGATCACCTTGTTGGGCGGGTCCATCACGTAGGCGCTCTCCATCACCGAACTGCGGCACGACAAACAGCCGGGCTCAACAAGGACTGCGCTTCTCTGCAGCTCGAGGAATTGTCGAACATTTCTGGGTGAGCAACTTATCTGACACCACTCGCACCTGGCGGCCTCGTTGATGACGGCCACGAGAGTCTTGACGAACTGGTTCGGGACCCACTTGTCGTTGTCATTCAGTTCAAACGCATCGTCAAAGAACACGTGAGCTTCGAACTCATAAAAGTCTGGATCCTCGATCTTGAACGTCACCTGCGCGATGCGTCTCGCGCTCTGGTCAGCGTCCATCCTGCAAAAATGCGGCTTCAATACGACACAATCGAAACCAGAATCTTGCTCCCAAAGAAATGGAACTTTCTCAAGAATCGAGCATCAGGATTTGTAGTGTGATGCCTGACCTGAAAATGGATTTCAGCAGTTGAATCATCTCGTTTCTCGTTTCGTGCCACATCGTAGCGCACGCGTAGATCTTGGGCGTCGGCAGGTTGGACGTTTTGATCTTGGTCTCGGTCTCTCCTTCCTCAGCCAGGCTCTGTCCGTGCGGGTTCGCGAAGGACCCGTTGTACGTGCTCGAGTTGTCCATCACCTGCACGAGTCAGAGTGACAAACATCGCTGAGCAAAAACACTTTTCAACGTGTGTGTGCCTCTGCAGAGATGGTGGCACAACTGACCTCGAACGTTCCGAGACAGGTGCGCCTCACTTCGTCCTCGTTGCGTCGTCTGTTCATCAGGAGACCCGGGACGACCACCGCTCCCGAGTACAGCGGAGTCACAAACAACCTGCAGCATTCAAAACCAACTTTAGATTTTGTTGTCTTTCAAAGGAAACGAATTTGGATACAAGGAAGTGTGTATTGCAAACTTTACGGGTTGTCTGAAGCCTAAATTTTAAGTCTGCGGCATCCCTTCGAGCCGCGAGCTCACTGCAATCGCGATAGTGTTGTTCTGTATGCTCGGTTAAAAAGCGATATCTGTGCGAAGCATTGGTTTCCAGGGTTGGTAGTGGTAAAATAACATTTCAATGTTCTTGTTGCTGTGGTCACCGAACCAACAGTTGGTCACTTTACTCCAAGAAGTACACTCCTCCAGCAAACAGGCTATGGCTGTCTGCCCAAGAGGAAATGTTGCTTTGCCCAAATCAATGGTAACACTGGTTCCTGCCAGGCAGGCAGCTGTGGTCTGTTCGCTGTAACAATGTGTATTGTGAGCACAATGGCTGTTGCGCAGTGCCGCGGGCTCCTTGATATTTGATCTCTTATTCACATGTCTTCTTTTCCACTCTTGGAGTTGCAGGCCAATTGCAAACGAGTCACCCATTCCGAGAGAAAATGACAGCCTTTTCGCACGAGCGACTCACTTCTCGCTCTTGGCCATTCGCTCCGACTGCGGGAACCAGACGTGCCCGGTGATCCACAGCGCCGACAGCCACCAGACGGCGCCCAGCGCCACGTGCCACCCGAACTCGCCGTGGTACCCGCACAGCCACTCGAAGCGCAGCTCGCGGAACGGCGGCAGCGGGTCCAGGTACCCCTCGCACTGAAAGACAGTGAAATGAGGACAGATTTATCGGATCCAGGGAACACCATGGGGCCTTGCCTTCCTCTGATAAAAGAACCCCCTAAGTTTTGCTGTAAAGTTCAACAATGTTTGGTTTTGCACGTTGGACTCTTGAAGGGTGGCGTTTGGACCTGTTACGGTTTGCCTCCAGCCCCGATCACAATCTCAGATCCGTAAGAATTACATTGCATGCGAAAGGAAAAGCGGGGCTGAGCCTTTTGCGATGTCCGCTGCAAGGCAACTTTGATCTCGAAACACTGAGATCATGAGGTGGACTTCTCAAGAAGAACCACTTCACCTTTCTGTCCTGCACGTGGAGACGTTCGCAGATTGAGACCCACCTGGAGCAGCATGATGGTCGCGAGTGACGGCGTCGACAGGTAGATCGGGAAGGCGAAGCACATCCGCTGCATGCACAGCTTGCAGGCAAGTGCGGTGCAGTAAAAGCACAGCATACTTGACAAAATCTGAAGTGAACACAAGAACAACGCCTTGACTGTTTCCTGTGCAGAGAATGCCATTTTGGCAAAATGTCAAAAATACGTTCGAAGAGAAAAAATATTTCAAGCGATTGTACTGAAAGCCGTGGTGATGGGCACATGGATTCTGACCTGCACGATGGCGGGAGTGATCTGCAGGACGGCGCCCTGCTTCTCGGCCGCGGTCAGCTCGGTCGCAGGACGTGCAGTTTCGTTCACCGGAGACAAGAAGTACGGAAAGTCGAGCACTCGGCCCTGCAAGTTCAGATATTGCGTCAAGCAACAGAACTTCTGTGCCAACGAATTTTCTCAGTCTTCGAGACCAACGTGCCGCTCAAGATTGTCTGTCACGTTCTGCATGCAGTCATTGTTGTTTCCCACGGTGGTTTAGTCACCGCAAGACTCTGCGCTGAACTGACCTGGAGATACTCGAGCACGTAGAGGAAGCCGATGGTGAAGGTGATGCCCCAGAGCGACGTGATGACGGACATCTTGACGCGCACGCGCTGCATCTCCTTCTTGAGCTCAAAGAGGCGCGCCGTGCACGGAGTGCGGTCCACGAAGTTCTCCCACCACTTGAGCGAGATGAGCACCAGCGCGAGCGGCACCTGCCAGTACATGTCCTGCCACGACGTGAACTCCTGAAAATGCAGGCAACGCGAGCGTACAGTCTGAATGGCTCGAGAGAAAGCACGGGAATGAGCATGCGTTCGGAACAATTCCAACTCGTCTCCCAACAACGTGGAATTACTGCATACATTCGAGACAGGCAACGAAATGTTGCCCACGAGTTGACGACAGCAAGTGAGTGAAGTGAGATCTCAACAACCACAAAAGCAAAACAGATTAATAAATATTTCACTGTGCAAATCAGTGAGGGGAATCCGGTCCATGTCGTGCCGATTTTAGTATCCGTGCAAGAACCTGTGGACCTAGTGCATGTGTCATGTGCAAAGAATACTCTAAGTGCAGTGTGAGTGAGTTGACACAACGAGGATAACGTTTTACCTTCATGGCCCCCTGGTTTGTGAGAAGCACAAAAGATACTTTCGGTAAAGTTTGTGTGTCTTGCTGCAACTTGTTCCACTCAAAGCCAGTTTGGCCATCGTGCATTTCCGGATGCTCCGGATAAACTCTTCTTCCACGCAAACACAGACACAAGCACACAAAGGAACACAGAAACATCAACAAACACAAACGCACACCAAAGCACGCACACACACACACACACACACACACACACACACACACACACTCACTCACCTCCTTCTCGTTGGTGACGAGCCACTTGTACTCGCCGTACCCCAAGACGTGCACGAGCACGGGCACGACGACTCCGGCCGCCTGAGCCGCGATCGCCACCATGTCGACCAGCTTCACCACCGACTTGAAGCAGATCCCTGGGGACGGGACAAACACAATGTTAAACCACCACATCCAGGAGAACCTCAGGATGGCTATTACTGGAGACAATTGGAAGACGGCACGTACCGCTGGACGACTTGTTGGGCGCGGGTTTGGACAGGAAGAGTTTGCAGATGGACGGGACGACGCAGACGGCGTAGAGCAGCGAGAGCGCGAACAGACTCCCGAAGTAAGGCAGCACGCGGAAGAGCAGCAGCACGACGCCCGCCAAGTGCAGCGTCTCCAGCACCACGATCTGAGGGTGTGGAGCAGCCTCGCACTCGAGCACATTCATGTATTCTCATGGAACTTTCTCAATGCACTACAGGTGGCCTTTTCAATGGCCCTCTGTCAGTGCACGCGAGTGTGTATGCAGAACGTACTGTTACGAAGACGTTGGTTGTCGGCCAGTGGATGCGTCCGAAGAGCGCCTTGAAGAAGGAGGTGAGGAAGACGAGGACCTGCGGGATGATGATGATCCACAGCAGCTGCGTCGTGCTGCTCGACCGGTGCCGGTCGTCCTGCAGGGGAAGAGCTCCAAGGTCAACTATCCACGTGTTGTGACGTGCAGCAAAGCTTGCCGTCGGGTCAACAACTGTCCAATACTCTCGCAACTGACTTCTGAACAGAACATCGGGATTATGGGTTTATTTTCTGAACCGAACGGTGAGATACCGACCTTGATTAGTGCACTGGTGAGGACGAGAAGACTGCCTTGGCTGCAAATGGCGCACAACCACACGAAGATGATCAGCAGCAAGTAGAGCAAGGCTTTCATGCCCTTCAGGACTCCTTCGAACGTCTCCGACGGGCTGATTCGGTCTCTCGGCACGATTTGTGCCACATCCCAAGGTCTGAAACAAGTACTCGTGTACAAATCTCCGCTGGTGTCGCACATTTCTAAGGTGCGATCATCGTTCGATTTGAAAAACAAAAGTTTTTTGTTGGCCAGGAGAGAAGTTGAGTGTGAGCCAGCAGAAGGATTCTCCAGATAACAGGAAGGTGGAAAATGTGTCCACGAACTCGTTCTCGTCTCCGTAGTCGTCGTCGGACTCGTCATCGTCTTCGTCCCCTCCCCCGGCGCCCGTCACGTCCGCGTCCTCATCCACGTCCAGCTCGCCCGAGCCGCCGCCCGCCGAGCCCCGGTCCTTGTCCGACCCGTCGCCCGCCGCCGCCTTCCCCGTCCCGCGGCCGCCCGACCCGCCCGGACTCGATCCACTGCCGCCAGTGTCCGAACCCTGGTAGAAAAGACACGATCGTCAAGAATGGTTTCCCGTAACAGAAAGCAATTTGCTGACCTCGCGAGAAAAATACCAAAGAACCGCTGTGTATGGCAAATGACACGCGCAGCAAGAGAGTTCTGACAGTGGAGATGCTGTGTTTGCTCAATGAAGAAAAACGGCGTTCGTGTTTGTGCGCTCTTCTGAACCCTCCGCCGGAGTCACCTGGTTGGCTTTGTTGGGTCCGAGCGGGGCCTGTCTCTTGGTGGTCTTGAGGTCGCGCGACAGCTGCAGCTCCTGTTTGCGGTAGATCTCGGCCGCTTCACGCTCCTTCCGCCGCTTCTCCTCCTCCCGCTGCTTCTGCGCAGCGGACAGAGCACAGTCCGAGTCAAGGTGCAACGAACAGGTTACTCAGAGCTGACGCAGAAACAGTTTCATGATCTTGTTGTGGAGGCAGTTTGTGGTTTCTGAGTTGCGTAATTCGATGGTTCTGGCTTTTCTCAGCTGTATCGAGTGACTCGTACCTGGAGGCGGACGTGCCTGCGCCTCGCGACGTGTGCGCGCATCCCGGCCTGAATCACGGTGGCCGCCTTGTCGTACATCATGAGGCGCAGGTGGTCGAACGCGTAGTCCTTCATGAACACCTGAAACACCGTTTGAGCTCCATTTCAAATCCTGCGTGTCAGATCGCTGATGTTTTCAATGAAGAGACAGTCTCAGGTCCGGGAAGAAACATCTCAATTTGACTTGGGTCACAACCGTTGGTTTTGTCATGCTGACCATTCTGTGTCTGAATATCTTGTGCTTTCGAGCGAACCTTTGTTTTCCCCAGGACGAAGTGTTTGTGACTGAAGTTCGTTGTGTTCAGAATGCACTGGCATGCTTCACGTGATCCCATGGCACTCGTATTTTTGTTGGCTAAGTAGCGGTATCTGAAAACACCAAAATCACAAATAAAGTGGGGGAACAGCAGAAGTTCTCTGATCGAAAGTTTTTGGACCAAAGTGCGGGTGAGTCTCGCGCGTCTTTGCTTGGCACCTGTCCGCGAAGTCCCTGAAGAGTACGCGCACTGGGAAGCCGGCGCGCCGGATCTGCGCGATCTGCAGAGCGCCGTTGTACTGAAGCTGCTTCGCCACCAGCTTCCGGTCGAACATGTGCGCCATCTGCTTGCTGTTGGGTTTGATGCACCTGAAAATATTTAAATTGGTCAGAATGAAATCGTGCCAAAACTCCGAAGGAAACACCCATGCACACACGTTTGCTTTTCTTTCCACTCACTTGACAAACAGCGGGTCTGCTGATCTCAGCTTCTTCATCATTTCATCAAGAGACGTCTGCAACGAGACAGGAGATGATCTTTCACACCCACAGGTGTCTGTGTGCGTCTGAATCTGAATTCTTGAGCCAGTGTCTGAGTTACTTGTTGAGTCTCCATTGTAGGGTGACAAAACGAAATATTTGCACACTGTTTGTACCGTACCGTTTTGCGAGACCCAGAAAGAACAACATCTGACTCCGATCCCAAGTTTCAGTGACCCTTGTCCGGCCGGTGGACGAGTTTGGATAAGAAACGGATTCACTGTGTTTATTTGCAACTTGACACTCACTCTGAAATACCCAGAGACCGTTTTCTGCAGCTTCAGTGTGTTGGAAGTCATTTCCAGAGGAGCCCGCTTTCTGAAACACAAAATCATGTCACTTCTCCGATCGATGTTGTTCTCGGCGGTTAACATTCAGGCAGGCCTGGACTCCTGGACTCACTTTTGTTTGAGTTCCCTGATGGTTTTGGTGGAGATGCCTCCCTTGGCCTCGTGGGCGCTGGTGCGCGTCCTCACGTCGCCCGATTTCAGCTTCTTGATTCCGCTCTGCGACCTAGACAAATGAACACACTCGTCTGGTTCCTCAAATGGCAATGACATTTCAACAAGGAATGTTGCGGCTCCTTGTCTTGTCTTTTTTTCGAATTGCACTTTGTCCTTGCATTGGCAATGAAGATGAGTAAGACAGGGCACCTTCAAACCTAGGTGAATCCATGTGCAGCTGAAGATTCCTCTTGGTTGTTTTCCCAATAGCCAAAAGCAAGGACCACAAAGAAGAAATCATACAGGCCAGGGGTCCAAAGGTTCACCAGAACTTCCCTCAATGGGAGAGATGGAACTCAAGCCCAGCCGAAGTGACAACAAAACGGTCGATCAAGCAACGCGTTTTGATGCGATGTTGATTTCTAGTGCCGAACGCAGATCACGCAAAAATACGTGCATCTCCGGAAAACATGCCAGCACAAAGAAAGGTGTCAAGAGAAAGAGTGACCACTACACTGTTGTTCTGACCCTGCATCTCACCAAAAACCACAGGCAAACAAAATCAAGAACTGTTGGTGGTAACTTACGTGATTCTTACTGTTTGCCAATTCTTGTTGCTGGTGAACATCAAAACAGAGACAAATTGTTTTCATGTGAACAAAAATTCTGCGCGATGTCAAAGGTTACGAGGCACAAAATTTATTTAACCGATCATCCCTCATATCTTTTGATTGGGTGAAAATTTTTGATGGCAGATATTTTTATTACACAGACAAGTCCTTGATCTTCACTGACCCTTACTATCACATCTCAGAGAAGACTGCAGTAACTACAATTATTCAGAAAAGTAGTACTATCCTACTCTGGTTGGCTATTTTTATAGACATAAAAAAGGGTGAGTTTGGTATGAATTTTTTATCATATGGCTGTGAATAAAGAGTATTTTGAAGAGGACAATGTGGCTGAAAATTTACTTTGAGAAAAGATTCTGAACAAGACACAACAGCTTTAAAATAACAACTCAAAATTTGTCATTTTTGAGCCACCTTCTTCTATTTGCCAATTTTTGCTCTGTTTTTTCTTGGACTTGTATATTATTTGGCTGGTGCTTGACTTGCTTGAAGCTTGCCCTGTTTGTATACTTTTATTGCATAGAGCTTTGGAAGGGAAAAAATATGCCATCTCGGCAAAATGCCCACCAATCGGTCACTTAAATTTTCCGCCTCGTATGTGAAAGCTGCCTTGAACAGACAAGATGAGATTGTGGCTGAAAAACACAATTGAAAGTGAGATTCGTTCCGACAAGCATGCTTCAGTTTCTTCAAGCTTTTACCTGGGATCACTGAAATGTTACGACACAAGACAACTGTATTAGTCTGGGAGCAAAGTTGACAATTTAACGATGTGCCAGATTGTTTGATCAAATTTTAGTGTGGTATGCCCGCTGGCTTGGAGCGCACCATGCGTCAACCCAACAAAACAACATAGTGCCCCACCTGGAAAGACCACCGTTTTCGGCAAGTTCAGCTTGGAAGAGATCTTTGATGAAGTCGTTGCGCGAGTTCCTCATGACGTCCCTCAGGTTCGCGCTGAAAGAGTCTCGGTTCTTCTCCAGGAAGCCGTCCGCTTCGTACACCACCTGCAGCAGTCCCAGAGACATGAAGTGTATTTTTATGTACAGTTAAATCCTCTCCCAAAGGATCCGTCAAGAAAGCCGTGACAAAAAAATGGTCTGAATTCGTGAAACCCAAACCACACGCACAAATCAATGATGTGGTGCCATTCCTTTTATAGGGGGTGTTGAAACGTACCTCTCCAGCGTAGTGTCTGATGTAGAAGGCGTTCTCTTCCCCCGCGATCCTGCCGAAGTGTCTGCTCTTGTCCAGGTTGCGCTGCAACTTGGCCACCATGCTGCTGTCCGTGCCGCTCGGAAATCTCGATTCTTCATCCAGAAGTTTGAACAGACCCATATCCTGCAAGGAAATAACTACAAATTTCCGTCTCTGTTGCACCAACATGTCATGCTTTTTCTTCACTTTGATTCTGCCTGATCCTCTGACATCAACACAAGGCGAACACTGTTTACCTCGAGAAACATTTTGGGCACGGCGGAGTTGTCCGGGAACTGGATGTGCGTCCAGTCGATGCCCTCTCGAACGTACTCCTGCTGCTCCTTCACGAAGATGATTTCGTTGAAGAATTTGTGCAGAGTTTCGTTGGCCGCGTTGATGCAGAGCTGCTCAAAGCTGTTGTGGTTGAAGTTCTCGAATCCGGAGAGGTCCAGGATCCCGATGTTCGAAGAGTGAGTGAGTCTGAAAATACACAGAACAATGTCAACTGGATGACCCCCAAACGGACTCAAGAGCCCTCTTCTTTTTGTTGTCTGGATGCCGATTGAGTACCAGCTTAAACACACACAAAAAAGAGTAAAAATGATGAGCTACGCACCTGGAGAGGTCTGTGGGCTGAAGGTTCATGTTGACTTGTCGCACGATCCAGCCGAAGAGGCGTGCGTACAGCGCCTTGCTGAGCGCGTCGCGTCCGTCGTTCGCCTGGTCGAGGCGCTTGAAGGAAACCAACTCCTCACCTGCATGCACGAATATGCCGACAGTTTTACGAAATCTGTTGTGCCGGAATTATGATGCCTGCCAGCTTGTAATTCAAGTGGCAAGTATATAGTCCTGGCAAAAACATCTGAAGAAAGCCACAAACCATGTACAACGGTTGTGTTGCTCTGCAGGGCTTTGGATAATGACTCTTCATTCAAGTCCAGCAGCTCAGCAACTGAAAGAACAAGAAAAAAGTTTTTGTTTGTCAAAGCTCATGGCCAGCTGAGTCTCGACCAAAACGCAAGGATCTGGCTCCAGAAAGGAGACAATGACACAAAGGGTGGTCGGGTCGTTTTTGAGACGGTGTGAAAGAACATGTCGATCCGGTTGAACAGGAACCAGTGTTGAGCAACATGAAAGTGCGGGCACCTGTGCAGAGAGGGTACCTGTGTGGAGCGGGTACCTGTGTGGAGCGGGTACTCGTCGTCGATGATGACACCGTCGATGAAGCCGTCGTCGCTGCCAGTGCCGCCGACGACGCTGCTCTCCAGGAACTCGATGTTCGTCAAGTATAATACTGCTGCGAGACACATGTACACCGCCGCCATCTCCTGCAATGCCCCACGACAGGCATTGATTTCAATCACAGGACAAAACAGGTTGGCTCGCCGTGGGACAACAAAACACACAAGACGCAGTGGGCAACTTAAACTCGGAAAACGAACAAATTAGTGAGTTTCAGCAACCATTCTTGAAACTTCAGAGGCCAGTCAACCACTGTCACCCACGAGTTGCAAGCCACCGAAAAATTTGCGCAGCGTCTGCTTCAGAACGTCAACTCGCAACAGACCCATTCTAACTCCCCGAACTGTTGTGTGTCACTCACGTCCTGGTTGAAGCCGACCTTCCTGAAGACCTGCTCGAGCGTGCGGAACATCTGGTCGCACCTGCGCCGCTCCGACTCCGAGTCGAACATGTTCTTGAAACCATTGCTGGTCAGGATTCTGAAAAGAACACCTGACACTTGTTCACTTGCTGCGACAGGTACTTTTCGACAGGGTAGTTTTCTTTTTGATGGATCGAAAGCAGGTCATGGTGATTTGGTGCGGACAGTGGTCAGCTGTTCAGGACGTTCGGGCAAACTTCTTCACGATTGGAGACACTCTCACACAAAAGACTCTGCTTACTCCAAAGAACAAGGTCTTTTCTCTTGAGAAAGTGGGCACCTGTATTGGTAGGAGTTGTCGAGGTAGTAGTATTTGAGCCGCTCCTCAGGCATGCCGGCAAACAGGTAGAAGAAGATGTGGAAATTCTTCTCGCCGAGCTGCTGATGCACGACGCGCGACTTCTCCAGCAGGTAGTCGATGATTTGCGCTGAATTGAGAGCGTCTCGATCACAGCTTGATGCCTTTTCAAGAATGTTGACCGTTTTCATCCCATTCCGAGGACGTAAAAGGATAAGAACAGGTCAAATGTACCTCCAATGATTTGGCCATCGGACGAGTATGTGAGTTCGATGAATTTTCCAAAGCGACTGGAGTTGTTGTTCATGACGGTCCTCGCGTTGCCGAATGCTTCCAAGAGAGGATTCACCTGACGATATGGAACAAACCGTTTTTATTCGATTTGTTTCGGGTGATTCAAGCTGAAATGTTTTGAATCAAGTGCAAGGAGCGTCCCCAACAAAAAATCTGGCGTGAGACTGCAAAATGTTCGGTGGTGATTTCAATGCAGGGATACATCCGCTGCCCTGGTGACTTCAATGTCAAAATGCGCAGCATTCAATTGTGCCCTGATTTCTCCACAAACCAAGATATATTTCACTCAGAGACCGACGCTTTGCAGAAGCAAAGACAAACCTGAAGTATGTCAGATAAGGTTTTTTTCTTTCTTCACACAAACCTTGAGTATTCTCTCCTGAATGTTGGACAGGTGCTGCTGCTGTGCAGAGCTCGTGCTGCCGCACACTCGGCACAGGTGCGAGATCATGTGTTTGGTTGATTCGGTTTTTCCGGCCCCTGATTCTCCGCTGACCAGAATGCATTGGTTCTCGTTGTTTTCCTGCAACCGTCTGCAAGGCAAAGGAATTGCTTCGTGAGGGTTGTGCGTGCTTGCTTTCCAACCCGGTTTTCTTTTTGTACTTCAATGCAATGGAGAGAATATTTCAGAGAGAATGCACCGAACAAAAGGAAGTCTTGCTCCCATAATTTGCATTCGTGGTGTTGTGGAATTTTTGCGTTTTGAAAACATGATTTTGAAGTTTAGAAATCAACCAGTGATGTCTTCCAGAGGAACTGTGTGTCGTCACCTGTACGCCTTCTCAGCAATCCAATAGACGTGCGGTTCTCTGTCCGCCTGGCTTCTGCAGGCTCGATATTGATCGTGGTGCTGCAAGCACAAAAATAATCTTGAAGACGAACGGGTGGTGCGATCCGTGGATGTGCCTGAACTGTCAACAGCAAAATGAATATTGTCTTGAGCTAAAAGTTTTGACATCTTTGTCACTTTGACAGAGAGATGACACATTGAACAAAGCTGACACAACTGTTCCCGTCCCAGGGCACCAAAATGTTTCAGTCCTTCAATTCATTGATGATTGCAATCATGGTTGCACAGGTAAATTCGAGTAGATTCGTTTACCTCTTGAGTGTAGTATGGCAAGCTGTTGTATGGGTTGATGGCTATCAACACGTCGCTGATGTACGTCTGAAAAAACGACAATGGACAAAATGTGAAAGCTTGCGTCAGTTCGACTCCTTTCCTGTTCACACAGCGCACTCAATACGGACACCATCGCGACGGAGGTCAGGTTCTCGATCTATCGCGAACAAAAACACGAGGCGCACAAGTAACAGTCCAACAAGTGCTTACGTAGATTTTGTCCACTTTGAACCTGGCTTCGAGAATGTCGAGGATGCTGTCATCGGTGACGATGTTCAGCTGCGCCAGGTCGTGCATCGCTTCTGGCGCCCTCCGGTGGCTGTTGTCGCGCGACAACGGAGTTGGCGCGGCGGCGGTGGCGCTGCTCACCGGCGGCGGCGGCGGCGGCCGCTTTGGACTCTTGTCCGTCCGCATCAGTACTCGAGCTCCTACAATTGTGGCGTGACGGGAAAATATCTCAGCAAAAAAAGCACATGAACCGGTACTTTCTGTTTCACAATGAGAGGACAGTTTTTCTATTGTGTAAAGGGATATGGTGTTTCTTTCTTCCTGTTGAAGCGACAGGAGATCCAGTGGTTCAATCCAGTTGAAGCTTCAATTCGGTGAAGTGATTTTTATTGGCGTGCATTTGAAGTTGTTTTGTGAAATGGAAATGCTTGACGTTCTCGAGACAACATGTTTTTTTTGTGATCTCTGAAATGCAGCCGTGAGGAGCAGTCAATATGCAGTGAAAGAGCCGCGGTTTCAGATTTCGACGAGTGCGCGTGAATGAAAAGTACCTTTGTGGTTTGGGTTGCCTTTGGAGGCGTCCGACTCGCGAGGCTGACGTCCCCCTGCATCACGCTTCCTCAGCACTGTCGACAACTCGTTCTGAAACTGATCATGTTCACGCTCCCAACATCAGTCCACATGTAATTCTGGATCAAGGCGTTTGCGTTCTACGAATCTTTTTTGTGGAAGCATGGAACTTGGTAGATTTCTGCACACTGGTGCACAATAGCTTTGGCGAGCTTTTTCTGTGTTCCACTCACAAAAAAACAGTCTTTCTCGTCTAGTCTCTGGGCTAATTTGAAGGAATTTCACAAGCATCGCTGAACATCTTGTGCATGAAGTTCTGCCAAACACAATAGCTCCCTGTTTTTTTGCTTTAGATCTGCAAACAGTTTGTTTGTTCGTAACCAGGCTCCCATTAGAAGTCACTTCAAAATGGCTCTTAGCTCACCACCTTTTGAGAAGTGGCCCTGGAGTGGGCAGAGACAGTATTTCTGGTGAGAGTGAACAACCCATGATTCACGGTCCACACATTGTTCAGCTGATGACAGGCAAAAATAAATACATACTCGTACTTATAGAAACTGACATAGCCGCATTGGTACGAGAATCCATGTCCCACAAGGAGAGACGTGGTTTCCTGTACGAGGCTCACTTTTGCTTTTGCCTGATCGAAAAACCCATTTGTTTACAATTGAGTCGTACCAATCCCTGAGACCTGAGCCTCCATCAGAACAACAACAGTTCACCGCGAAGAGACAGATCTGATCATCTTCCGGCAACAGCACACATTAAAATGTCCGCAGGCAATCTGACCTCGTCGTAGATGTGGGTGAGGGACGGGTCGGACGACACGGTGCTGGAGCCGTAGTCAGAGTCGGCCTGCGACGTCTCCTTGCTGCTGACCAGGATGCCGCGTCGCTCCCGCTCCAGAACGCCTGCAACATGCAACAGATGTTGCTTCAAGCTTCCGGAGCTTTTGACATGAATGGTGTTGATTGGGCGCAAGAGGCGCGCCTGTGGTCAAAGCGCGAACTGTTTTGCCAGAACAAGTTTGCGCTGCGATGTTTAATCACACTCCACATTTATCAGCTTCTTTTTTTCGGGGAGAAGATGGCCAAAAGTCATGGCTGATGTGCACGGATGTCCAATGTCGTTGTGGTTGGAGCTTTCGTCATTTTCAAGCACACATACTCAACATTTTCCGTTGCAAAAGATAGGTTTTGCAACACAGTTCCAGAGGCCGACAGTCGAATGAGCTGGGTCTTCCTGAGGACAAAGTGCTTCCACCAGATACCACAGCAGGATGTGTTGCGTGTCACCAAATTTGATTCCAAACAAAGGGAAGAAAGCCCACAGCCCACCGAGGCGCTGGCCTTGTGCATGTGTGTCTGCTTAGATTGAAACCAAGTTGGTTTGGGTGGGGTGGGGGATGGGGCCCCCAAACAAGTTGGTTCACCCCTGACTAAAAATACTTGGGGAAAACCAACTTAGTTATTTCCCACCCCCCTGGTTTTGGGGCAAACCAATGATTTTTTGGGCAATTTTCAACTTATCATTTCATGTCAAAACTCGCTGCCTGTTAATGGCCGCGGGCTGTTTGATCTCTTGGTTTGTCAAATTATTTTAATCAGACAAAACTTTCACAATTCTTTCACGAAGAACTGCTCGTAAATGGACTTCAGGTACAGTCAGGAGCCAGATGTCTTTCAGCGGTGACCAGGATATTGAAATGTTCAGTTTTGCTCGAAACTTGCAGAGCCAAAGTGTTGTTCTTGCACCAGCAGCGAATTGAGGTTTGCCAAGAACGTGAATTCCCTGTCCAGCAAAAGTTCTTCCAAGGTGTTTGAACAACAACGGGTTCCTCAAAAGTCCAACAATCCCTTGGTAAATCGACCAGTGTCCAGCAGTAAAGTCGCCAGTGCAACTCCAAATTTTGACAACAAAGTACCAATGCGTTCTTGTTGTTCGTGGATGAACTCGTGAAGAACTTGTGTGGTTGTCATTTCTTGCACTCCCGCCTCACGGGTGTGATGAAGTCACTGTTGTTGTTGTTGTTGTTGTTGTTGTTGTTGTTGTTGTTGTTGTTGTTGTTGTTGTTGGTGGTGGTGGTGGTGGTGGTGGTGGTGTGTGTGTGTGTGTGTGTGTGTGTGTCTGCCCTCAGTGTGTAGCATTCTGTGTTCATGATGTGCATCATGATCCGTCCGTGATCAATTTCACAATGCAAGCAAAGCTTGTCTGGTTTACACGTTCACTGAGTTTACTTGAGCCACTGAGTCACTGAATGAACTGTGAAGGTTGACTTTTGTTAAGAAATCTTTTGGAGAAATCTTTCTGCAGTGTCTGGTGAAAGAGGATGCCAACAGTTTGGTGGCCTGGCTTTAAGCTTAAAAGTTGAGAACAGGTTCAAAATTCCTTCACAGTTGGCTTGGTGTCGAAATTTTGTCTTAGTTTCTGCTGGAAGGCGTGTGGCAATTCAGAATACAAGTGCTGAGGACGTCAAAGCATCTTGCTGCCATTACCCTGAACATTCACGTGCTGTCGTCAATTCCTTCCCTCTTCGGGACTGATGAAATCCGTTCTCAACCCTACTGTAAGGTTTACCATCAGGAAGTCTTCCTTCCCCTTGTGTTTGGGTTGGTCTCACCGCAAGTTGTTGTACTGGTCAAAAGAAAACAAGACACTGTGCGTGCAAGGCTACCAGTTCTTGAATCAGTTTTTATGTCAACCCAGAGGAAGACTCTTCCAGACACCCAGAGCCCAATTCAGCACGCTTTGGCGAGGTCCTGATCCTCATCTGGACTCGAGCTGCGAACACCAATTCAATCGATCCCACAGTCAAACATACACGGACATCAGGCACAAGCTACAGACAAAAAATCCTGCAAATGTCAATGCCAAGCGCAGCTCTTGAGGTGAGACCAGAAGCTAAGCGTGACACTGGGCCACAAATGTTGCTTTCTAAAACATGTACCTCAGCAAATATGACCAGTAAAACTTGCAGGCATTTCGGCCAAAGGGGATCAAACCTGACACTTGAACACTCCACTCCAAATCCCTGTTGTACGTCTCTGTCTTTGTTCTCTTCAGTTCTTGATTTGATGCGCACTCAGCTTCCACTCGCAGCTTCACGACATGCTCCAGGTGAGGCATGTTTTCTGGCGGGACTGAGAAGCATTTGAGAGTCATGGATCGCGCCTGAATCAATTGTACGCTCGCAGATCGGATCGTGTTTCACACTCTTGATCAGAAATGTAAAAGAAAGTGAAAATGAAAGTTGTTCACAAGGCAGCTGATGTTTGATCTGGTTCCTGAGCGCTCGCAAAAGAAAAAGTGCAAAGTGGCAGATTCGCATTTTGGTCTGCGTCGTTGCGTTTTGTGAAAGAGCGTCAGTGTTGAAATCCCCTATTTGGTGAAACGAAATTCTGTTGAAGCGTCTGCGAAATTCGTCCTGCAAAATGTGATCAATGCAAATGTTGCGCACTTGTTGGTGTCTCCAACATTTGGAATCCACGTGCCACTTTCGATTTATTTGCATACGGAAGTCTACAGAAAGGGGTCGCTTTTGTCTGAATTCTCAGATTTTGGATCGTCCATGGGGCTGTTGAGTTTTGTTTCTCAATGTCTCTTTGCCATCGGCGAAGTTGGCCCAGAACTGGGTTCATGCGCACGCTTGCGTGGGTGGGACAACTTTTGTGTCAAATGTAAACAATCCAAAATCGATAGACTCGGACCAGTGACAAGCACTGGAAAAGCCACATCTGGTTTGGGAAGAGTGAATAGATTTGTTTTTCAAAGTGGATTCTACCAGGTGAGATGTATTCAAATTGTTCACTGCAGGATCGCTCGCTGTGAAGCTCTCTGTCACGCACACAACCAAATACCCAACAGCACGCAGACGGTGACCTCTTTTAGTGCAGGAATGACTTTGAATGCTCCACCTTGAGTGTGACCACACCCTACGAACAGACCTGAAGCACTCAATCACTGGCTGCCCTGCAATACCCATTCGGTGCAACAGAAGCCAAGGACACACAAGAATAGCACCACAAAGAAGCAGAAGGATGCCTCAATACTGTTTTGCTGGCAGCAAGTGATGCTCTGGACAGCAACAACACAACTCTCTCTCCCGGCTCAGATTCTGATGCACAATCTTGTAACAGGCTTCATGGTGGTAGCCCCCTCTTGTATCTTGGGCCTGGGTCCACTTCTGATCATCACCACGATGTACGAGGTTTGCTTTTCATATTTCCTTAATTTTGCGATGGCGTACCCATTGCTCAATTTTATCAAACCAAAATAACACTCCAACAAAGGTACTGTCAGTGTGCAATTATCAGTATGCAAGAAATTTTATTCTGAACTTATAAAAATAACTTTTTGGGCACAAAGGAAATAAGGAAAAAACTTGC
>JAAUXT010151724.1_pt1 | contig 26028 bp, 35 predicted proteins | sample 7278171 | NCBI WGS metagenome assembly JAAUXT01 (sample SAMN14350112, study PRJNA611818) | marine sediment metagenome | isolation source: surface marine sediment (1.8m) | place: French Polynesia: Moorea | collected 2018-08
AGGTTGCCCCATTGACTTTGGTAGGATGTGCACACTGTTTTGGTAGGATGTGCACACTGTTTTGGTAGGATGTGCAAGTTGTTTTCGTAGGACGTGCGGCACGTCCGTTCCCGCGGTATGCAAATGAGGCATACTCTCCTTTCCACTCTCCTCTCCAAAAAAACACACATCCTGCACACACAGAAACCTGTCAAAACACATCGTCCAGATTTCGCAATTTGAAACAGCTGGCGATCGCAGAATTCTCTAAGCAGTTTTCTTCGGGGATAGACGTACCTGCACCGGACTGGGCTGGAATAGTTTCAGGAGGTTTTCCAGTGGAAGCCATCTTCACAACTTTCCCCAATCGCAACTTCCGGCGGCATCTGCTGTGGAGGTGAGCGAAACAGCAAAAATTTCGAAGAGGGTCAACTTCAGCAAAACCTGTGCTGGTGAGACGTACTTCAGTCACAATAATTTATCCTGATCATATTTAGCATTGGATCGTTGCTAGCTTCAGATCTGTGTCAGAAATATTCTTGGATAGTGCCTTTTGGTGCAGAGCCATCAAATATCGCCCATCTGCATGAGGCGTGGTTTTATTCGTTTTCACTCCAAACCTCTTGGAAATCAGTGCACGAGATGCTGTGATGTTACCGAAGCAGGCCCCGCACAGCTCACAGTTTTGTCGTGTTATTTTGGTACCTGTCGAGTTGACACGGGTTTTGGCTGGAATTGTCAGAATTCAATGGATAGCCATGTGTCCAACTGGTGCTCTTTTGCAACAACGCAAGTTTATTTTGTGTCCAACAATCTGAAAACTTCGGAAGATTTGACAGTTGATGCGGAACACTGGAAATGGAAGCTGTGGCACGAATGAGATGAGTAATTTATTAGTGTCCGTCCGCAGCACGTTTCTTGTATCTGATGACTGGGTTCATCGGTGTGTGGATCATCGTGGTGTAGTTCACTTCAGGGAAGTGTCCGTCCACGAGATCAAACTCGAACAGTCTGAGCAGCACAGACCAGATCGTTTTGATCTGCACGTAAGCGAACGACTCCCCAATGCACCTGTGTCTCCCAGCACCGAACGGAATGTAACTGAACTTCTCGCTGTTCGTTGCGTTGCTCTCATCCAAGAACCTGCAACATTGAAAACGAAAACATGTGGGTCACCAAAACAATGTCGGGTGTGTGAGGACTTGATCAGGCACCACAAACTGTGCAACAAAAAGGGAGAAACTTGTGTGTGTGTGTTTGCAACTCGTACCCAGTTCCATGTTGAGAGGAGTATTTGGAGCTGTGTTGTACCAGGAACAGAACGTACCTGTCTGGGTTGAACACGGCAAAATCTTCCCACGTGTCTGGGAGGCGATGATTGGTGGTGGGAGACACGCAGATCTGATGTCCAGGGGGAATCACGTGGCCGTGCACCCTCTGCAAACGATAATGTGCCTGTGTATAGAGCTGACGAGACCAGCACTTCCCGTGTTTCGTTTGGATTGGATGTGAACTTCGTTCCCTCACACGCGAATCACACGAGTTCGCACATTTGCAAGTGAGTCGTGGGGCCAAGTCGAAGTTTCACAACTCCTCAGGAAATTACGAAGTTTTCGAACGAAATCAGTTGGTTCAGGTTCATGCACAGATGTACATACCTGTTCCGTTTTGCACATGCGCATCATGGTCATGATGGGTGGACGCAGACGCAACGTCTCTCGGACGACCCGGTCGAGCAGCGCGCTGTCGCGCAGCGCGTCGTAATCAGCGGGCGCCGTCGGGTCGCGTCCCACCACGCGCAACTGCTCCTCGAAACACGCCTCCTGAACGAGAAAGACGAGTGCATTGTCTTTGTTTGTTGACGCTCATCTTCAAAGGCATGTGCGTGTGTGTGCTCGCGCATGCGTTTTGTGTCTTCACCTGAATACTTTTGTTCTTCGCCAGGAAGAAGCCGAGCCAGGAGCTGGTCGTGCTCGACGTGTGTTGCCCAGCCATCAGCAATCCGATCAACATTCCGGCGATCTCGTCGTCACTCAGTAGACGCCCGTCCCTGCACAACCAAGACACACGTAGGACTCAAATGCACTCATCGAGTGGCCTCAAATGCACTCATCGACTTGTCCTCAAATGGGTCACAAACAAACAGGATGCAAGACCCTCGGTGATTTCAAATCAACAACAGAGGCAGCCCGATCTTGTGCGTTGCGGCTACCGCATCTCACCAGTTCTGTAGAAGAGCCACATACTTGTAGGTGGCGGTGATGAGGGTCTGCAGCATGTCGTCCTCGTCCTGCGCGGCCGCGCGGCGCTCCGCGATCGCTGCGTAAAAGATCTGCTTCACTCGCACATGCGCAGAATCCCGTCGCCTGCAATCAACGCGTCGAGTTGTGATTGGGTGATGCCTCCCGCACAGTGTGATCGCTGTCCTGACAAGAAGTTGACAAAAGTCCCACCTGAAGCTGGGGAGTGGCAGCCAAGACGGGAGGAGCCACGCCGCTGGAGTGAAGCCGCCGTCCAGATCCCAGTAGAGCTGCGCCATCCCCTCGTCCATGCGCTTACGGATCTCCGGACCTGGGGTGAGCAAGTCAAGTTTGTTGGAAGTGTGGTCTTGAAACTGTTGAGATTTGTCCAAGCGCAGCGACGAACAATTCACCGATGTTCAGCCGTGACAGTGTTTCGTTGCCAATCAAAAAAGAAAGCTCCATGTGGTGGAAGGAACGGGTTTTGTGAAGGTCAGAGTTTGAGGGAACGGTGTTCATACCGTGGAGGCAGCGACTTGCCGTGAGAATGATCAGCTCTGACAATGCCCTGAAGAGATCTGAAAACAAGAAAACGCTCACATAACACACGCTGCACATCGGCAGGCATCGAAACAAATTGATCAAGTCCAAATACGCCTTGATTATTGTGCAGTTGGTAGGCAACGCGCTTTGAATATTTTCTGAGTTGTCTCCACCTTTTTGACCGGAGTCTCCCCATCTCTTGAAGTAATCGATAGTTTCCCTTTCTATGAGAGGAATGTGTTGTCGAAATCTGGCGATGTTCAGCCCAGTTTTGAACATTTTCTTTTGCTCCAGGAATATCTGAAAAAGGAACCAAGAGCGCATGTTTACAGAAGCCGAAAGGGTCAGACAAACACGAAGTAAACTTCTGCAACGTACACTGTTGGGCACATCGTACGCGACGCCCTTGCCAAACACGGGGGTGACGAGTTTGCCGTAGACTTCCTCGGCGTTCAGATCCTCGTTTTTGCTGTTGAAGAAGGTGGCTGCGGCGTCGGAGCCGATGAGATATGTGAAGGTCTTCCCAACCATGGTGAAACTGAACACGGGGCCGTACTGCAACGTAAGACGAAGCCGTTATGGAATGAAAACATTGACACCGTCACTGAGATGTGTCCAAGTGTGCGAAATGCCACAGGTGAAGGAGAGTTGCTCACCCGCTGATATGCGGCGAGCAGGAACTCGATGGGGCTCGCTCCGAAGCTGACGGCGTGGCCGAGAAACGGGATGGTGGACGGAATGTGAGGCGGCAGCGGCCCGTCCTGAAACACGCAGTTCGTGTGGTTTCATAGTCACGCTCATCACTGGCAATTGTGTGTTTGGATTCCACTTTTGCCAATGCATGGGGGCGGTGGCATGAAGACAAACTCAAAAGTTCTTCTGTTGCAACAACAGAATGGTGCTGACCAGCAGAACAATGAGGTGACAGTCGCAAGCTTGTGCAGCTGACTGAACCTGGTGACAGAGAGAACTAACCACAGAATATGTTGAAACTTACATGTGCGTATCTTTCCTGGATGATTTTCTTGGTGAAGTAGAGTCCTGTGAGAGCCATCGTTGTGGACAGCATCAGCCAGGTGGTCACATCCACCCCCAGCACAGAGGTGTTCATCGCTGCCTGCAGCTCTTCCATTCTCAATCTTTCTGTGAGGAAGCCGGTCAAAAAGAAGCAGGTACTCAAAGTCAGGCCCTCGTTGTGACAGAACTTTGCACAGTGTTGAATTTTCAGTTATTGATGTCAATAGATGGGATCTGCTGTCAAAATCTGGAGCGAGAGCCGCAGCGGAACCTGAATTCATCCTGATTCTGGCGCGTAACAAAATAATCCCAAACTAACGAAACGAAAGCGAACAACTGCACAGTTTTCTGTGCAGCCTAAGTCCAGTTTTCTTGTCAATGGCAACAAAATAATGGACTGAAGCAGTTTTGATTCAACGTTGTTGGGTTGTAAAGAAGCGTAGGAATACAAAGCTAGTTCTTGCTCTGATTTCTCGCAATGTGATTGGTTCAGAGCTTGGCGATTCGCGGTACACGTGCGGAGGTAAATAACGTGACCGCAGTGGCACCATCGGATGGTTTTCACGATTTGTGGGCATGACAGCACTCATTTAAGATTTCTGAATGTTCCACACTCAGTTGAGTGACAATGTATCCAATGTGGCTCAACACGTATCTCGAGCACCAAAAATTGACCTGCACTGCATTCTAGTTTGTTTCGAGTGACTGGTGACATTGGCGCTTGCTGTGAGTGAAGCTGAGCACAGGATTTATCCACAGATTACCATGGCAACGTTCAAATACCAAAACGACCTAGCGCGGAACAGGGGTGGACCGTACAAGACGGAGGCAGCGACTGACCTCAGCCGCTGGAGACTGAGCAACGTGAACGGGAGACAGACGTGGCGCTACGTGCCGGACGGAGAGGAGCCGGACAGAGCACAGACGATGCTGGAGAAACATGCGCTGGGACTGGATACGGTGAGGCACGATCGTCTGGGCCACTGCACTTCGTAGCAGACGGCCGAAGCCCTATATGCCGCCACCCCAACGTCCGAATGATCTTCGCTATCCGCAGGGCTTTTGATTGGATCGAAGTGGCTGCATATATCTTGAGTTTGTTGGGCCGTGAAGGGTTGTGCCGTGGAGATTGACAACTCGTTACGCAATTAAAATCGTGTTCGGGTTGGGCAACGAGTGCGTAATTTAAGTCGAGATGTGGTTGGTTTCAGAGCGACGACGCTCCGAACGTTCCGAAGCCGCGCACGGCGCAGGAAGCGGCCCTGGCCGGGTGCAGGTTCTACAGCAAACTGCAGGCGGAGGACGGGCACTGGGCCGGGGACTACGGCGGCCCTCTCTTTCTTATGCCAGGTGCGACTCAGATGGTTTCACAGCGAAACATCGTTTGCTCTTTGGGTGAAGTGCTTCTCCGGAAATACGGGTGTTTTGCGTGCAGGAGGGGTGCGTGTCGCACGCGTTTGGTCGCTGTGGCCGACTCGGTTGTCGGAACGTCGCTCGCTTCTGCTGTTTGTAGGTTTGGTGATCGTGTGCTACGTGACAAAGACGCCGTTCAGTGCCGAGCAGACGGCCGAGATGGTTCGGTATCTCCGCTCCGTGCAGTGTCCCGACGGAGGCTGGGGGCTGTCAGTATCTGCCTTTCTACGCTCTTCCTCAACAAAAATTGTTTGAACTGGCAAAACGGTCGCCATTGCTTCGTTCGTGAAGGAGACAAAAGGTCGTGTGAGCGAAGATGGGCCAAAAGAGCTTTGTTTCAACTCGATTTGTGGTTGAGACTCGTTCCTGTTCATTGACAAACTTGCAGGAATGAAAATTTCAGGGTGACTTTCTTTCTTCTTTTTTTTTTGCAGGCACACCGAGGGTCCACCCACGGTGTTCGGATGCGCTCTGAATTACGTCTGCATGCGGCTGCTCGGAGTGTCCAGCACTGACCCTGACCTGGTGAAAGCCAGAAAACTTTTGCATCGGCTGGGTAAGTTGCAAAAGATGTGTGTTTGCGGTAATTTTTGTACTCGGCCCACGGCAAATGAACATTCCAAAACTTTGCAAGTGTCACTTTTGCGACAGGAACTGCTTTGTCTGTTCCGTCATGGGGCAAATTCTGGTTGGCCATTCTCAACGTCTACAGCTGGGACGGTCTGCACAATCTGTTTCCAGAAATATGGTAAGTTTCGATGGTTGGATGCCGCAAAATGTCGCGCTCACTCTTGTCATGCTGTGGTTGTTCGGACAAGATAGGGTTTCCTTGCCCTGCTTCGAATCGCACGCGTTGAATTGCATTTCTCAGGCTGCTACCGGAGTCACTGCCGGTACATCCGTCCAAGATGTGGTGCCACTGCAGACAGGTGTACCTGCCCATGGCGTACTGCTACGGTTCGAAGCTTTCCGCTGACGAGGACGACCTCATCCGAGAGCTCAGGCGGGTAAGAATGGTGCAGCTACGGAAACAAACAAAACGTGGGTCTGTTCCTGCAGCTGGTTGGCTTTGCGTTGTTGGGACGGAAGGTGAATGGTAAAATTCGGTTGAGCATTCCACAGCTGGTGTCATAAGTCAGAGAACGTTGTTGTTTGACACCAGGAGCTGTACACAGAGCCGTACGAGCTGATTCGGTGGGCAGACCACAGGAACAACGTGTCGTGGGCGGATCTGTACACCCCGCATCATTGGATCCTCGACTGCGTCTACTGTAAGTGAAAACGCTGCTACTCACTAAACCGAAAGTAAACTTTTTTGTGAGGTAAAGTCTTTGTTGTTTGTGGAAGAAGCTTTCAACACAGAAACACTGACTCACTGGTCCATTTGTGACACCAAATTTCTCAATTTGTGAGCAGAATGTGGACAGTTTGACAGTTTGATGCACGCAAAACATGCAGGAATATGTTGGAAGATTTATGTCAGTCTCTTGTCCATGGTGTCCCAGATGTGCTCGACTGGTACGAGGTGTACCACTCCTCGAGTTGGAGGCGGAAGGCCCTGGACACCATTTACGAACACGTTTGCGCAGACGACAGCTTTACCCATGGCATCAGCATCGGACCAGTGAGTGATGCGCGCCTTTCTATCGAATAGGTTCTTCCGTCCTTGGTTTATCGGGAGGCAGGGGTTGATTTGGAAGCTGACGTGGCTTCGTCAACGTGCAACACCCTGAACACCCTGTTCACTGGGTCCTTTTTGGTAAAAACGCTGAGGCGTAAAAGCTGACTTGTGATGACGTTCCTGGTGTTCTTTACTGCATGAAATCCTGTCTCGGGCAGATTTCCAAGGTGATCCAAATGCTGATCAGGCACCACAGAGAAGGTCCCGACCATCCAGACTTCAAGCAGCATCAACAACGGGTCGTCGACTACTTGTGGTGAGAACTGCTCTCTCTACCGCGGTCCATCGGTCCAGCCGCGGGCTTGGTGCAATCACGGCGGTGATCATTCGGTTTGTGTGTGTTATGGGACAATACTGGAGGGGAGGAATGTTGTCCCAACTTTTGCAAAGTATTCAGAATTTGTTGCTGATTGTTACCCATTGATTTCAAAAGTCGGGCCAAATACCCCCTTCCTTGCATTTCAAAGTTTGTTCAGAACTTGTTCCTGATCATTCTCGTGTGTTACCGCAGGCTCTTTGATATCTGATCACTTGTACCAATTGATGTTCAATCGGTTCCGCAGAGTTGATGTTTTGGTCTTACAGTTCTTTTTGTTGAGGCTTGAAATTATGATTTTGCAGGCTGGGGAAAGATGGAATGAAGATGACCGTAAGTTTTCCTTTCTTTTTCGCGCACCGACTGAAGAAATATCGGCACGTTGGTCACGCTTTAGTGTTACGAGATTTGAACGGCAAGAACCTTCCTGACGTCGCCGCTGAAGGTCATCTCGAAACGGGAGAACGGGAGTGGGTAGCCTGGCATCATTGCGGAAAGAGAAAACTTGCGCCTGATGCGCTTGGCCACATTGATCAAGTGTTCATGTTCAGTTCTCCTTTCATGTTGACCACCCAAGAAAGAGCTTCTGTTCTCAGGAGTTCCAAAACTTCAGCTCCTTTCGTCTTCTGTATCTGCAGGGGACAAACGGGTCTCAGCTGTGGGATACGACCTTCGCTGTCCAGGCCCTGCTCGAGGTAAAATACCAGATTTCACTCTCATGAGCTCGTGCGCTTGCAACGCATCATTTTTGGCTTTGGGACCAAGGTGTGCTTGTGTCCTCCCCGTTCGCACGCACGCACACGAAGACAGGACAAGGGCTGGGCTGATGGCGTAGACAGAGTTCGGAAGCGTCGTCATGTTTTGCAATCCTCGTACAGAAGCGGCTGTTCATTTGCTCTTGTTGGTTTCAGTGCAGCTCTCAGAACAACAAGGAGTTCGAGGAATGTTTGAACAAGGCCCACTCCTGGCTGCAGTACACACAGATACCAGAAAATCCACCGGCGTACCAAAAATACTACAGATTGGCCAACAAGGTGTGTACCACTTGCTCACTCGATCCCTTACAGGCAGTTGGAGTTCGTTTTGACCCGACGTTTTGTCCCCGTAGGGTGGTTTCCCGTTCAGTACCCGTGACTGTGGCTGGATCGTCTCGGACTGCACGGCTGAGGGGCTCAAGAGCGTCATGCTGCTGCAGGAGACGTGCGGCGCTTTCCTCCAGCAGAGCGCGCCACCGGAGCGGCTGCGGGAAGCCGTCGATGTGGTGCGTTTTCTTAGATGTTCTCTCGTCACACTGACTTTGTTGTTCTGGTGACCGTGGAGTGACATTGAACTTTGCACCTGAGGTCAGTGAGGCGTTGCGTATCTCGGCCCGATCATGCTGATCCAAGCACACTCACCAAAAATTGACCGCATGAAATCTTGACAGGACTTCTGAATTGGAAGTTTGGTACTCGTGTGAACATTTCATATCTGCTTGTAGCTGCTGAACATGAGGAACAGTGACGGCGGCTTCGCTTCGTACGAGACCAAAAGGGGCGGCGTCTTGCTCGAAGTCCTGAATCCGTCAGAAGTGTTCGGTGAGAAAAATTGTGTTCTGCTTCATTCCGTGCTGATGACCACTTGCCGACCCCTCAGTCTTTCGCTGTTCATCTGATCGGTGCTTCAATGACCTCTGGTGCAGGCGCCATATCCCTTCGTGCTCACAGAAACTGGTGTGCGCAGACACAATGTTCTTGTCTTTCCAGGTGACATTATGATTGACTACACGTACACGGAGTGCACTTCAGCGGCCATGCAGGCGTTGCAGCACTTCTCTGAGAAAGACCCCAGCTACAGAGCTGATACCATCAGGTGAAAATGCGCAGTTCACCTCATTCTGCCCAGCACTGACTCAGGCTGTGTGAAGAGTGCTGTCCACACCGCAACTTCTGAAGTCAGGATTCGTCGAAGACACACTTGCACAAATATGACAGTGCCCGAGTTGTGTACGATAAACATGCGACGCCAATGTTTCGTCTTCTGCAGTGAGACACTGGACAAGGGCCTGGAGTTCGTGAAGAAACAGCAGAGAGAAGACGGGTCGTGGTACGGGTGAGTCAAGCGATTCTCGTCTTTCTGTGGTTCGACTCGTCAGGTGTTGAGAAAACAAAATGAAATTTGTCAGAACAAAACAAGATGCGAGATCCGGAGCCCAAAGAATGACACACATGTCTCTGGAAAAAGGCAAAAGTTTGCATCGCGCAGAATCCAGAATGGTGAACAGGTTCTTCTCCCTGCCACAGGTCGTGGGGAGTGTGCTTCACGTACGGCGCGTGGTTCGGTCTCGAGGCCTTTGCGTGCATGGGATATCGCTACGACAGAGGGTGCGTATCACACAGTTGTCATGTGGTGCAAAACTGGACATGCATGTACTGCAGCTCAAAGAAGTTGTTTGTGCCTGCATGTGTGCTTTTGCCACGCCGTAAAAAGTCCAAGAGAAGAGAGAGTTTTATGATGAAAGATGTTCAAGTGTTTCGTTTCAAGTAACGATGGAAGACACCATCAACCTCACATCCCGAAAACGTTGACGATGTGGTTTGTGCAGGAACGCGCCGCGGGAGGTGAAGCGCGCGTGTGACTGGCTGGTGCGGCACCGCCTCGCGGACGGCGGCTGGGGCGAGAGCTTCGAGTCGTGCGAGCAGCGGCGCTACGTCCCCGCGGAGACGGCGCAGGCCGTCAACACGGCGTGGGCGCTGCTCGCTCTCATGGCCGTCAGGTGGGTGGCCTTACCTGCTTTATCCAGGGTGATGAACGAACGACAGTTTGTGCTGCAACGCAGGTTGGTTGGTTGTACTGCCAGTGACGATGGAACATGGTAACATCCCTCTGCGGATTGAGAAAGGCGAAAGTTTTGTCGGAAGTAACTCCTGATCGCGGGCACCGATTCTGGAAAAGTTGCGTTGTCTCAGCTCGAACTCCAGAGGAGTTGGACCTCGCGGTGTATTCTGGGTCGTAGGCTTCAGGGAAGCCACCCAGCAATTGGGTTCTTGCGGAACTGAAGGAGTCGGTCAGGAATTGGAGAAAGCGTAGCTCTGCACACAGTGCAACACAGAAAGACCCTCAGTTTTGTTTGGAACAAACACCAGAAAGAAGAGAGGCCAAGCACCGAAAGACTTTGTTTCTTTTTGAGGAGGAGAGTTGAGCTTGGTCTTGCAGCAAAGAGATCTTGTGGACAGGATTTCGTAGAACCAAAGAGTACCTGCAGCTTCAAATGGCAGTGTCCTGCAGGTGGACCCTTTTCCCGGCGAGACTGGAGTCCAAACAAAGTGGTACCCTGTTCATAAAGGGTTTAAAACACAAACTGTTAGAGCACAAGAAGATGTCCAGGTCGCGCAGCGGTTCTCATCAGAGGAAGCGACGATGCAGAAACATGTCGGTGAAGCGCTCGTTTGACCGCTTTTCCTGTCGTCGCGACGACCTTTCCTTTGGTTTGACACGCAGTATTTCTTTCAAGTCTGAAAAAGCGACTGAATTGAATCGATGAATTTTGCATTCGAAAGTTTATGATGTTGTGTACGTTTGATAGCTGTTAGCTGAGGTTTTAACTCCTTGAGTGAAGACACAGAGGTCAGAGCAGGTTGAAAAAGTAATAAAATGTGTTTGTCTCCACAATCGAAGTTGAAAGGTGATAAATAAATGTCAAAATCCATCTTTCTTCCGGAATTGTTCAACACTTTAAACTGGGACATCTTGGCTCTTGCTCCCGTTGCGGTTTTCAAAGAAGTATTATTACTGAGTCTGCGAAGCAGTCTGTTCCGGCAAAGAGTGCATGTTTCCTGTGGAATTGTGGATGATGTTGTTTTGAGTTGTGTTATCAGTTTGCTGGTTTGCCACTGTGTTCGACCAGGAGGTCTTCTTACAAAACAATTTGAAGTAAAGCAACATTTCACAAGAACAGGTGAGGACGCCTGCATGGTGGTGCGTTGGCCCCACCTGCTTCACGCAGAAAAATGTGCGGAGAACCCTTTCAAATCCTTCAAAAGGCAAATTTGCAATGGCAGACCAAAAGTCAGACCAACCGAAGCCCCCCCCCCCCCACCCACCCACTTTGGCTGATTCCCTCACTTTTATGGGCTGCCGACTCCAGGGCTGAGTGCGAACAACGCTGAGCATCGCATCAACGCTGACGAAACACGGTGCCCAGTAAGAGCGGCAGGTCTGCTAACCTTGATTGTCGCGCACCTCCACACAAGTGATCCATCGAGTGGTTTTTTGTTGTCGCCGGGCATGTTCAACACTTTGCGTCCTTGTCTGCAGGTACCCACACTTGGAAGTGATTGAGAAGGCGATTGGCGTTTTGATGGACAAACAGCTGCCCAATGGAGACTTCCCTCAGGTAAAGTGAGCTGCAGAACTCCCTTTCGGAGACGAATTGCATCGACAAGTTCATATTTGTTGCGTTTGAATGTGTGTTGCAGCGTGAAAAACTTTTGATTTGAAACTTATCGTGGCACCTGAACTGGGGGGATTTTCCTGTTGGTAGCTAGAATCACCGTTCACCACTTTCCACTCTTTCCGGAGTCCAAGGGCGATCCTTGATTGCAACTAGGTGAGACCAGATTTGCTGTTTTGCAGGAAAACATCATGGGTGTGTTCAACAAGTCGTGCGCGATCCACTACGAGTCTTATCGCAACGTGTTCCCGTTGTGGGCCCTGGGTCGGTTCGTCAAGCTCTACCCCGACAGTCGGCTCGCGAAGCAGTAGCTCGAAGACGTCGCCGTCTCGAGTCACCTCGCGGAGTTCAACCTTCAGTCAAATGAACGCGAGACTCACTTCAACTCTGCTCACTCGCTGGTCGGTCCCGCTGAATTCGAAGCTGTCCTCAAAGTTGCATCTTCTTCAGAATGATGCGATATCGAACAAAGCGAACTTGATGTGGAGTTGCGTAATGCGGTGATGCGCAGAGCATGCAAGGACGGTTTTAGTGCAAAGCCTGAACCGAAAATGTTTTCTACCAATGCCCAATCGCAAATCACCGAAAACAACGCAATGGAATTGGACAGAAACTGTGAAAGAGGACACACAAATTGTCGGGAAAACGTGATTTCCCCGTCACTTGGAGTTTTCGCATCAGAAGTTCACTGTTCACTGCTTTCTGGAGATCCAGAAAAGAAAGCCAGCAACTATTTTTTCACTAACTTTCTGTCAATTAACTGGGAAAAGGCGTTGCGACAGTCAGTGTTGCCAAGGTCCCGTAAAACAATGGTTTGGACCCCCTCCTGTGAAAAACGCACCCCTTCTCTGGAAGCCTTATTTTGGGGCAAAAAGGTGCATGTGTGTTAAAACACGGACGAATTCGGTAACCCAAACGCGCAACAAGAAGACTTGTTTTGTTGTTGTTGTTAATTTTAGAAATCTACCTTTTGTGCAAAAAAAATACACCAAGTGTCTTTCAGCGAACAGTCCTTTGGTCTGAAGAATTGTCATTGAGTCTTGTTCAATTGGATGATAAGACGACCTCACATCGCGGTCAAGCCTGTCTGTGCGCATCAAGTGACCGCAGCTCGTGCAGAGTCCGCACGGCGGTGTTTTCTACCGAGACCACTGCGTCCGACATCATCGGAACCAGCAACTTAGTGCTGGTGTCTTGTGTCTGACGCACCTTGGTTGTAACAACTGCGATTGTTGCGAAGCTGACATCAACAACTCGATTTCAAAATGTTTGTGTTTGAAACGACCATCACAACAGAGAGAAACTTTCTTCATGAAGGGATTTTGCCAAATGTCTTTCGATTGAGTTCCAGAGAAAGTTTCCTTGTGTCCGACGTGAACGTCGGACTCAAGTATATGCAGAGTCCGCTGCACGGTCGGAGGGTCGGGCGATGCGCGAATCGTGCGTCTCAGCTTTGCGACGTTTTGTTCTTGGCCATTTTGTTTGTTGATTTGCTGATACTGACACAGTTTCGCAACAATAAAATCTCTTGCAGCAGATTTTTGATCAATCTGCTGTCGATTTAAAGATCGTTCCAGTGTCACTGCGCGAGAGCGAACCGCCTGTTGAATGAATTCACCGATACGGTCACAGCAATTGAAAACCAAGCGTGGTATTCAGTCTCTGAGTTGCTATCATAACAATTGTACTTTTCCCGAACTGAAGCCTGCATCAAGCATGGTGTTCTGTTGAAAAAAAGAATTTGAGGCGGATGTGCGGGCAATACTTTTTTCGGATGTTTCAAAGGTTTGCATCAAACGTCACTTCATGCAAAGTGCGGATTGGTTTTCCTGTGTTGGCACATTAGATTCTAAATGGGAACATCGGACACCGGGAATTTGCGCGAATTCACGGCTCTGCCGCCCCAACACCTGCATGCGTGCACACTGACGCTGGATGAGACGAGACGACAGACAAGAGCTGGAGATTGCGTGGGTCAGTCAAGAGAGGCGAGGTTGTGCGCGACTTTTGACGCCAACGTTTTAGAACACCGCTTCCATGGCACTGGCCAATCACAAAACACCATTAGACGTTGATGTTGGCGTTGACGTTTGTCAAAACTTCGTGCACAAAGTCTTCACCACGCGTCAGATCTGTTTGCTGCCTCTGTCAAGACTTCGCACACAGGTCTGCCATGCCCATGGAAGTGCTGGAGGCTCACCAAACCTGCACTCAAATCTGCGATCCGCAAAAGTTGCCATTCTTATCAAGGATGAAAACACTTCAGGTTATCTTTCCATGGCTTGAACGATTATCAAAAAATATACACACACATGTGCATGGCAAATACCTGTGACTCGGGTATTAACGACACTGCACTGGACTGTAATCTTCACTTGTTGGTCGATGTATCTGTGAGATAACACGCGGAACATCGTCCGAGTGTCAATTTACAGCACAAATTTGGACGAACTTCCATCATTGTACTCGATTGATTATTTTCTCTTCGATAGGCGCCACGATCAGAATGTGAAGGTGATTGATCAAAGAGGACCCGTCTTGAATCTGATTTCCAGCTTCTGTTGCCTGACGCATTGCCGTCGCGGAGTGCAAGTGCGTGCATTTTCAGGGTGAGTGTACAAAATCTTTTCATATCGTTCGAATTTGTTGTTTTGCAGAGTCACTCTGCGGAAAGTCACTGGATTGCGATGTACATGCAGCTGTGTGCGTGTTTGTCCGTTGCGGCAGTCTGACGGCGCTGTACTGCAGTGGTTGTTTTTTGTTGGCGAATGCCTGCTGTGCGGTGAAAACTGTTTTTTGCCTGCTGGCTTCGCGTCTTGTCAAAATTTCACTTTTAGAAACCAAAATCTTTGACTTCAAACTGATGAAAAACAGGCATGAGGCTGCACAGCACGAAACTACGACACAAGACACACATTTGTGTCTGCAGAACTTTGTACATTTGTAGCAGTGAGGACCCGGCTGAACGTTGAAGAGGATCTGGGGACTGACTCAAAAGACAATTTTTCCCCAATGGAATTTGCCAACAGCAAACTCTTTCTTTATCAAACCAATGCCAATGCCCTCTCTCGCTGTCCACCGATTGCTCCATCCTGCCCTTCGTTTACTGCCTGAATACGTATAAATTTGATTCGATTTGCAAAGTGCTCAACGGAAAAATGTTTTGCAAACCAAAAGAAGACAAATCAAAAGCACCGGTGTCGTGGAACGAGGAGACCTCGGTGTCTGGAGGATTCATGCAGGCCTCCTGGTCTTTTGTACACCAGTGGTACCAGCGGTCCGAGTCCTCCATGGGTACTTGTATTCTGACCAGAGTTCTCGAAGGAATTCCCATGCAGAAGACTCAGGCCTCTGGGTACCAGTGGTAGACCCGGTATCGGAACGTCTGAGGCCTCTGGATAATGGAGTCCTCAGGGCACCGCTACACCGATGAACTCTTGTGCAGCTGAACTCAAAAACCTAAATGTTCGCGGTCTCGTGGAGAACACAGCAAACCAGATTGGAATTCAAGTGCTGTCAAAGGATTGAGCAGGCTGGAGGTGTGGGATTCAGTAGAGCCAACTCTTGAAGCGTGTCGCCATTTACAGAATGTTTTCAATGTTGAATTTCTGCAGTGCATGACTGGAGTTGATGTTGAGGCAGTTGAACTGTTCCTGGAAACACAAGAGACTGGAGTGAGCGGGTGCGATGGCTGACGCGGTGAAACTGAAGCAACTCAAGGCGCTTGACTTCGCGAACCAGGCGTACGCCGGGTCCACGGACACGGTGCCGGACGGCAAATACGCGCCAGAGGTGAGCGCACCTTTATTTCTATCATGTTGAATCACTTTCAAATTGTCAGATGGGGAAAATGAACACCAGGCACCTTCATTCTGTTGCACGGACAACAACTTTTGAAGCAGATTTGAATTCCTGTGGTCCAACTTGGTGGGATCAAGGAGAAAGACAGTGTGGTCACAGCTGGTCTGGTTCATCCAGTTTGTCTGGTCTGGTCTCTGGAGTTTCTGCAGAATGTTCTCCAAGCCACAAAATATTGCCAATGACGCGTCGGAGCAGCTGCAAACACGCATTGAATAAGATTATAGTTTCTTTGTGTTTTGAAAGAATTTCTTGCAAATCACAGCTGTTCGTCATGTGGAAGTTCATTCACACAGTTACGCAACAACGAGATTCTGAGTGCAAGCACTGCGCAAGGCGTGATCGGTGTTTTCAAAATTTGGTCAGTCAGACATGCAAAGTTCGTAGAGTACCATTCTCAAGTTTTAGCAGCGATGCCAACGCTTGAAAAGATCTCTGACGTCATGACACCCCATTTGAGCGACACACATGCAAATGAATAGATCCCAGTTTTCTTTTGTAATTTTTTTGAAAAATGAAAGTCGAGTTAGACGGAGCAGACAACACGCGCATCAGCCCAGAAGAAACCAGTGCATAGAAAAATTCGCCCCTCGCCCTGGATCCGCCTGTGAGGCAGCATAACTATCATTTCCGATTGGTTTTCTTCCTGAACATGCAGCCTGTGTGGAGACCGCAGGAAAATCAGCGCTGCAGCGACGGCTCCGACATTTATGACGACGTCGTCGACGAAATGGCGCCGCCAGCGTCCAACGCCAACAAGGCGTTCTTGAAGAACAATGGCTACGACAGCGCCACCCGACCCCTGTCCACCAAGATTCAGATGGACGATGACGTGTACACGGACACGGAAGTTCCTGACGACATTGATCCTGACACGCCCAAATTCATTGCCGCCATCTTGAAGATCCAGAACGCCATCGGGAGGGGGTACAAACGCCACCAGGCGACGGTCCGCACCGTGCTGTTGTGTGTGTTCGCGGTGGCGTACGCCGCATACTTCGGGTATGCCATGTACTACAGTCTGGAGACGGAGGACTCGATCCGGCTGCTCTGGATCACTTGCGTCGTCGTCTTCTTCTGCGTCGTGAAGCTCATCAGCGACACGTGCGGGGACCGCATCTACACGGCGTGCATCGCGCCCGTCGTCGCCTTCGTCTCCAACAGATTCACCATCTTCAAGTGGTGAGTGCAGAATTACTTTTGCTGCTGCGCTCCCCCATGCAGAAAATATTTCAATGTGCACGGAAGCTTCTTTATGCACAACAGATATGCAACCCGAGACCTTGACTGCTTTGTGGCGTTTGTTTCCCCGCGATTTCCTTGAACATTTGTTTGAAGTGAAACCCTTTCCCCTAACCCTGGTGGGTGGAATGTTGTTTGGCGTGTCTGCATGAAAATGTGCAATGTGTAGTTCTCCGGGAACTGAGGGGGGCGGGTAACAAATGTCAACATCCGTCTCGGGTCTTCAACAGGCCAGTGTTCTTGTTGTCTTGAGTGGTCTGCAAGCTGAGAAGATACTCAATATGAAAACTAGAAGTGTTCCAAGGTTGTGTTTTCGGACAGTTTGCTCGACGGGTGACTGAAATTCTTTGACCAGACTGCACTCAACTCAGAGCACGTCTTGTTTGTTTTTGTTGTGTTTTTTTTTTCGAATCTCCCACACGAGTACTTGTCTGTTGTATCATGACCGTATGAATCTCATCACGAATTCGCTTTGGTTGTGTGTATGAGTCTGTGCATGAGTCATTCTCAGGTTCAATCACAGTCAAATCGGATAGAGTCATATCGAGGCCTGTGCGCGCGCCCATGGTCCGTCTTCTCTACAGGGCGTTCATCCTGCTGGTGCTGGGTTTGTACGTGGCCTACATCATCGTCGAGGTGGCGCTGTCCTCCCCGGAGAACCTGCTGTCCGGAGTCGGCTACCTCGTCTACGTCGCCATGTTCTTCATTTTCTCCGCCTCGCCGGCGAAAGTGCGTCTTGTCTTGATCCCCATAGTCACTGTCCCAAAGAAACCTGACAGTTCGTCCGTCGCTTTCAGGAGCGGATCCCTGACATTCGCAAAAAAACTAAATCTTGCGCCTCCTTTTGCCAACATGTCCCATGTTGATATCCACTCCACCAAGAACCGAATCCACCCATGGGAGCAAAATTGCCGGGCAGGGCTCACACCAGTCCCAGGTGCCCAGTGTGAAAGGGAAATATGTTGACTTTGTTCTGAGACCAGTACAATCATTTTGCCTCAAAGCAAAAACAAAGTGGACAGGGGGGTTCCTGTCTTGTCCAAGATCCGTCACAGATTCTGCAAATTTTCTAACGATTGACCTGTTGAAGAACTTTTCCGTTCTCCAACAGGCTTGCAACTACGATCAACGTCAACGTTTGGAAAGTCTGGAGTTGGGGATTCCTCATAACCTTGCCGTGTCTGTTTTCAGGTCCGGTGGAGACCTGTGCTGTGGGGGCTGGGCATCCAGTTCTTCCTGGGTATCATTGTTCTCAAGACCCAGTTCGGGTTCGACGCCTTCCAGTGGCTTGGAGAGCGAGTGTCCGAGTTCCTGCAGCACACTGACGCCGGCTCCATCTTCGTCTTCGGAGAATCCTACTTGGATCACTTCTTCGCTTTCTCTGTGAGAATGAATTCGTCAACAGTGGCCATTGAGCTCAGTGTTGGTCCACGCGCAAAGGTTCTGCAGTGCCGCTTGTCATGCATCCGACCAAGCGAATCTGGTTCCGCCGTGCAGGATTGTTACTTTGTGTGTTGCAGGTGATGCCTGTGGTGATCTTCTTCAGCACCATCGTGTCTGTTCTGTACTACCTCGGGGTGATGCAGTTCGTCATCCTCAAGATCGCCTGGGTCATGCAGAAGACGCTCGGCACCACAGTCGCCGAGTCCGTCAATGCTGCGGGAAACATCTTCATTGGTCAGGTTTGTGTGTGTGTGCATGTGTGTGTACGTGCATAAATGCGTGCGTGCGTGTGTGTATGTGTATGCAAATGACAGTCTTGGACCCCCCTTTCATGCTGCTCGCATTAGCCTGTCGGTGTGCCTGGTTGCAGACGGAGGCACCGCTGCTGATTCGCCCCATGATCAACGACATGACGACGTCGGAGCTGCACGCCGTCATGGTCGGTGGCTTCGCCACCATCGCCGGCAGCGTTATGGCCACCTACATCCTCTTCGGCGTGAGCAGCGAACAACTGTGTCGCTTTTGACTCTCAAACTGTCTGACGATGTTGGATGGAACGATTCCATTGACCCAACAAACACAACTGAAGCAACACCGCACGTTGTCCGGAAGGCGGGGGGGGGGGATACTCTAATGTTTGTCGATTTTAACTGTGTACGTTTGCAGGTGGCAGCGAACCACTTGATCTGCGCGTCGGTGATGGCTGCCCCGTGCGCGCTCGCCATGTCCAAACTCTCCTACCCCGAGACGCAGTCCTCCAAACTCGACGCGTCTGGCAAAAACATCAATGAAGTTATGGAAGCTGCGTGAGTAGGACACACACCCAACACGCACATTCAATAGAAGTATCCTGCACAGACAAATGCGTGGACAAATGTACTGCCAATTCCTCCAATAAACCTTGCGCACATTTGAAAATAAGAAAACCGAGAATGAAAGCTCTCTCCCTCTCTCTCTCTCTCTCTCTCTCTCACACACACACACACACACACACACACACACACACACACACACACACACACGTTTGGTTGCAGTCCGCAGCGGAACGTGATCGAGGCAGCGTCGGCCGGCGCGTCCGCCTCCATCAAGCTCGTCGCCAACATCCTGGCGTGCCTCATCGCCTTCATCGCGCTGCTCGAGTTCGTCAACGCCACCTTCACGTGGTTCGGGGACCGCGTCGGGCTCACGCCTCCCGACTACCCGAGCCTCACCTTCCAGGTACCGGGAAAACAGCCTGTTGCACTGTATAAATATTCCTCCGCCCGGCAGGCATCACTTTGATGATTCACCTCCCATTTGCTGTTTATTTTCAGTTGATCATGTCCTACCTCCTGTGGCCCTTCGCCTTTATCATGGGTGTGGCGACCGACGACTGTCGGCAGGTTGCAGAACTCATAGGTAACAACCAAACTGATGTTCCGTCTCACGATCACATTGGTAACTCGGGGTCTCTCCAGAAGTGTGATGGTGGCATTCGTGCGACCATGCAGTGGAAAGCACCAGATTGCAGACAATTATTGCACAAATATTTGCAGGTTACAAGACGTTCACGAACGAATTCATAGCCTACGAAAGGCTCGGTGTGCTGATAGAGAACTCGGAGCAGTTTGAAGCATACAACGGCTCGTACATTCGTATAAACGATGATATTTTCCTGGAAGACATCAATGCCACGCTCGTTGGAGGTGTGATGCAGGTCAGTGAAGTGATTCTGTGCACATTTGTGCTGAATGTTGTCGAGACCACGAATCCTCATTGGGTATCACTCCAACTCATTTGAAACGTTGTTGTGTTGTTGTTTCATTTTCAGCACCGCTCAATCGTGATTTCCACATACGCTCTGTGCGGCTTCGCGAACCTCAGTTCCATCGGGATGGTGATCGGGGCCCTGGGCGCCATGGCCCCGCACAAGAAGTCGGACATTTCCGGAATCGCGTTCCGAGCCATGGTGACGGGGACGGTCGTGTCGTTCATGAACGCGTGCACAGCAGGTGTGTCCTTCGTCAGGTTGAAGTAGATTCAGCAAATCTATGTGGGAGAACAGTGATACACATTTCGAAACAAAAGCATGTGTGTCTCAGTCCACTGTGTGCTTATCTTTCAGGTCTACTGTACGAGAACAGTTCATGACCGGGATTTGAGTGTTGTAGTTCGGGACCAAAGCTGTGGACAGTTTGTGTTTGCATTTCTCGAAGACCGGCGAACTTGAACATTTGCCACACAGTGTCTGGAGCGTACGAAACTGACTTTCCACGAACCAACAATCTTCGCAAATCTTTGTTTCTCAATGAGAAGCTCTGTGTCGGTCACAAGTGGTTTTGAAGTCGTTTGATTCCAACACTGGAAGGACGTACTCTTCGCGAATCCAGCAGGATTGAAGTTTGTGGCTCAATTCTAATCTTAGAATGTTTTTCACAAACATGAAAACATGAGAGAAATTTTGTGCCGTCAGGGGAAACATGAATGGCGTACGAGTTCCCTTCCTTGGTGCCGCCACGGAAGTGTGAAAGTGTGAATGTTTTTGCCTGAAAAATCGTGTAAATATGGTGTAGTTTTTGTCCAATTGAAAAAGAATTGCTGAGATGCAACCAATGTTTGCAGTTCAGTTGTCCATTCAGCAGTTCGTGAAAGTCGAATCGCCCAAAAGGAGCATCGCGTGAGGACAAATTAATTTTGCGCACAATTTGTGGTGAAAACAGTGGATCCTGAATCCAAAACCTAAAGTGTCCTCTTTTTGCTTGTGTTTGTCCGTATTGCACATCACTTGGGCAACCTAGAAAGAATCATTTCTACGTAGTCTCGCACGAATTGTCCTCTGGTCGTGGCGGGAACCGCAGCGAAGCATATCCGTGCAAAATCCGTAAAACGCTCCAGCATCTGACAGCAGGCAAACAGGCAGGTCATGCGACCAAACCACAAACGTTGGAAAATATGGGGACAACGAGTTACGGGGCTTTAGCGACACTGCCAGGAAGATCCAGTCGAAACTCCAGACCCACCTCACCCAGAGCTGAAATGTGAGTGAAAACTTGAACTGGTTGCATTTTGTGCTTTTTTCCTTGTTCTGGTGCAGATCTGCATGGTTGATCTGGAGTCCTCGAAGGGTGGTCAAGAAAGGGTTTCCCTCAGCTTGTTCCCTTCCGGTGAGTTCACAACAGCTGGGATGACCAAGACTTTCAGGTCAAAGACCTCGTGGCCTCGTCGTCATGCTTAGTGGGGAGGGAATGCACAACTGGACCTTCCCTCTGATATCGCCCGAGGTCCTGCATTTACGAGGCTGATACCAAAACTCCTTTTCGCTGTGTCAATCATCATGTTGACATTCCTGTGTGCCGACACTGACCATTTGCCTTCATTTGTTACGTGAATAAACCCGCTGCACTCGCAAGTGGCCTCGGACAGCGAAAAGGAGTTTTGGTATCAGCCTCGTACTGAATTAGTCTGAGCTTTTTGGTCTCATTGAACATTCCAGTGATAGCAGTGAAGGTTACGAGGAATTTTTCGGTGGATTCGTCGAGTGTCCAACTTGTCGAGGGGAAGGACGAATTCCCAGATGTACGTAATGCTTCTCATCATGCTCTCGTTTGACTTCTTGCTCGTCACCCTCGGAGATTCTTTTGTGTTCAATTGAAACTTGATCAAATGACGGCCTTCAGTGCTCAACAAATTTGCAACATTTCGCGAAACATGCAAAGGGAACGTACATATTAACAAACGCAACGAATGCGCATTTGTGGGTGCCAATCTCAAAAATCAGTCGTCCTTTCGCAACGAGAGATATGGCCCCGTGCACCAGTGACAATGCCCGATCATCGTGCTCAATGACGCGTTATTTCTCACTTCAGCACAAGTCAATGAACAAGTGGCCTTGATCCCGTTGGGCGACAAAAGGCTGAAGCCCAGGAGAACGTAAGTTTCAGTTTTGCCCGTCTGCCAGTTCAAGGATTCCGGACAGACGGACTTTGATCTTGTGCCAGTCAGAATCGTAGCACGTGACGCCTCTTGACCGTTCTTTGACCTTTTTGTGTCAACTTGCATTCAGTCGCAACAACAACAAAATCACCAAGGCAGCAGTCACTGACACTTGTGTTGTGCGGTGTGCGCTGGTTTCCTCACAATCTTCTTGCCCGTTTCCAGGGTCTACTACGTCGGGGTGTCCATCCTCCTGTGCGCCCTCGTTACGACGCTGCTGCTCTTCTTCCTCTATCCGCGCTCGGTGGTCTTGAGCAGCTCCATGCCGGAAATCATACCCAAACACACGTACATCAATGTCACTCGAGACGTGGTGTACCTGACGATAGAGGTCAGTTGTGAACGAGGTTTGGGGTGGAGGAGGGGTTCGTTCGAAAAAGCGAAAAAAAAACGATAGAAGGCTGTGACAAGCTGAAATGTGGAATAACGTTTGGTTAGAATTGCTGGAGTTGCTGTTGGTTTCTTGACTGGGGCTACAATGTCAGGATTTGGGGGGAGGGGCACTGGAAAGATCAGATGTCTGTTCTCATTGCGTGTAATTGCATGAACAACTCTCCCAAGCGACAAGTTGAGAACTCTACCAGTCACAAGTTGAAATTCGCCCTCCCTCCCTGCCAGTGTAATAATCACTCAGGCAACCACCACGACATGAGTTGCTCCATCCTGGGTGAATGTTGCTCATGGCAGGTGTGCCTCCGATGAAATTCGTTTCGAAGCAGGCTACAGCTGAACAAGATGTGAGACACAACTTGATGTTTTGGTTCCACGCGTTACTTTTTCAGAACTCGTACAACGTGACCAACCACAACTTTCAGCCAGTGAGGGTCGGACCATTGAACGTGACGGTCTTTTTCGACCAGAAACTTCTTCAAACCTCAAAGAATGCGTCAGTCGTGAGCGTAAGTACACACACTTCAGGAAGTGATGTACATCTTCAGAATGTCCACCAAGTTCCGAATCCGAGTGTCGCAAATATTGCGCCACCTTATATGTTCTCGTGTTCTGACCGCAGGTGCCAATGAGATCCACCAAACTTCTCCACATCACGATGAATGTCACGTTCGATGGAGAGAGTGGATACATCGCGTAAGTGACACAATCTGCTGCCAACCATCCAAAAATATTGCGCGGAAATATATACGGTGGTCTGAGGGCCTCCTACGACCATGTACAGGAGCTCATCTGTGCAGTCAACTTGCTCAAAAACTTTTCGAATTGTTTTACAGAAGCTACTGCGCAGAAAAGTCGAAGGTTGGACACACTTTGCTGTTGCCTTTCGAGTGAGTAAAGCAGAGCTACGCTGTTTGACGCAAAGTGTTGCCTCAAAGTGGTGGTGCCAAAGAATCCATAAAACGTGAATGAACGTGACGTTGCACAGCACCGATGTGGAGTACAACTGATCACAGACCAAATACGTGGTGTCAAGAATGCAGAACAAGGCGTGGTGGTGGTGTGTGTGTAGGTGTTGGTGTATGTGTGTGTGCTTGGGTGAGGTGTGCGAGTTGTCAAGAAATTGCATTGCACAAAATCAACTGCAGACAGGTTTCGAAATCTGCCAGCACCTTTGCCTGCTCTTGCGAATCCCCTTTCCTCAAGACTCAACGGATTCCCACACACTTCATTCCGTTCACGTTGCAGAACTCAACTGGCTTACGAGCAATACGGGTCGACGTCGTCGACACCGACGCTGAAGACGTACCAACATGTTCTGTGTTCGAAGAAAGCACAAGCAAGCGTGAAAGCTGACGGAGTCTCGCGCGCACTGTAGCTGCCATGTATTGGAGATTATGGACACCAGGTGGAACAGTTTGAGGAGGAATGTTTCTGCAGGTTGCAGCATTGTACTGTTGGATGGAAGTCTCTGACTTGTTGGATGGAAGTCTCTGACTTGAATGAAAAACTGTCCCGAATTCTTGTGACGTGGCTGTTTCATGACGCAAGCGAGAAGATGTGGCAAAGCGCACTGTGATATGTGACGACGTTGTGACTGGTGGTCTCTCTCAGTTGGACAGAGAAAAGCTCGGCAACAGGTCTTCTATTGTGCTCTTGTCAAATCAGACACAGTAATTTGTGAGAAAATGAACACAATATTTCCATTCAATTGGGTAAAAACCTTTGTCCTGTCATTGGCTACGTTCTCGTTGTGCTGTTCAAAGATTGTTTCTTCCTTCTTGAAAAAGAACTTTGTGTTTGTCTGCAAAGAATAATTTTGAACATTTCACTGCCATATGTTGAGCCACTCGTCAAAACTCTGTCGGAATTGGAATCTCTGTGTGGTACAATGTGCCTTTCCGTACTCACACTGTGTGGTACAATGTGTCTTTCCGTACTCACACTGTGGTATTTTCGAAGAATTCAAAAAAGGCCTGGGTGTCCACAAGCTTTCTTTTGATGTGAGAAATGTTGCAAAGTGTAGTGTTTTGAGGAGGATACGGTTTGACATCAGGTTCAACTTCCGGCAAGTTCCAAACAACAGAACTTTCACTGTCAAGTTTGGAGAGCTATAATTTCCTGACTGTCACCAGTTTCTGCGCGACAACTTGTGGATGCTCTTGCTGTGCTGGAAATTTTTGCTGACACCAGGACCCTCAAAGGGGTCGAACAGACTCGGCATTTTCCTGCGGCTCCTTATCCAGCGTGACTGCGTGTTTGTGGGAAATCTTGCAATGCTGCAACACAAAATATACGCGCCTGCAATTTAAAGTTTGTGAGAAAAATCAACACCAACTTCGTGACTCCGTGGCGTCTTCCAAGCACCTGATGTCAAAACAATAGCCGGCGTGTGACCCGACAATTGGTGTGAATGAATGCAAAAGTTGTCTTTGTTCTTTGTCGACCGTTGAGAGTTCTTTGCTGTTCTTTGCTTCAAAAGTTTGCGAACATGACGAAAATATAATTGGTCCGCTGTTGAAACCAGCCCTGGAAGCAATCTTCGATATGTGACATGACGGAATTCGATGGCAAAATGCCGCTAATTTCTGCCCACACAGAGAAATGAGAAATTGAAGAACACAATAAAAATATAGAACTCATAACGCATCATTCGCTTTGTTCATTATCTGAACCTACTTCCTGCAACCTGGCGTAATGGCGGAGTGTGACACGTGATTTTTTTTCCTCAGCGAATTTCGATCATTTTGCCGTGAGTCTGAGCTTGTTCAATCTTTTTATGGCAAAATCTCAAATCTAAATGGTTTGTGGTTTGTATGGACTGATCATTGATTGGGAATATTGACAATTTGACAGAGAGAGAACATTTTGAGTGGTGTTATTGTTTTATCGCTCAAATGACTCTTTGATTCAACATGGCTAAACATGGCGCTGATCAATTGTCTCCAATTGAAAGAATGTCCAAAAAAAGTGCACAAGAGGAAACATTGTTGGATGAACTGATGGTGTTGATTGGAGGTGTCAGAGACGATCTTCTGAAGGGACAGGCAGTTACTGTGGCTTCATTGAGAGAAGAAATCCAGGCGTTGCGTACAGACCTTACTGGTGAAGTCAAATCGCTGTCGGAGGGTCTAACCAAAGTGACTGAGGTTGCAGATCGAAACTCCATGCAGCTGGATGAGTTGAACGAGAGGATCCAATTTCTGGAAGATGAAAACAAAATGATGAAAGCAAAGCAAACAGATTCTGAGAATTGTGACAAATGTTCAAATATTGTGTTCCAAGGAATAACAGAAACCATCCAAGATGATCAGTTGGAGTCGGAATTTGAGTGGATTTGTTCTCAAATGCTGAAAATTGACAGATCGGTTGCAGTGGAAAGGATCCATCAAATTGGAAACAAACCAAGAAGTGTGCAAGCAAGACCAAGAGCGGTGGTGGTGAAACTTTTGTCTTTCAAGGATAGACAGCTCCTGTGGGAAAATCGACGCAAACTCAAAGG
>JAAUXT010052433.1_pt1 | contig 26026 bp, 23 predicted proteins | sample 7278171 | NCBI WGS metagenome assembly JAAUXT01 (sample SAMN14350112, study PRJNA611818) | marine sediment metagenome | isolation source: surface marine sediment (1.8m) | place: French Polynesia: Moorea | collected 2018-08
AAGAACAGAGACAAGTTTTTCTGTGTACCTCATCCAGATTTTTGGCTGCTCATCAGAACTTATGAACTTTGAAATTTCTGATGTTGTTTCCACATGGGGAAAGTACACAAAAACCAAACCCACAAAAACAAGAGAAATCCTCTGCACTTTGAGCCTCATAACAACAAGCATCAAATGCATAATGTCCTGTCAACATAGCAACATTTCACATTCTCTCTCAAAATTGCTTTTGGACTCAGGTGACTATAAAATGTGGTTTGAGAATCCTAAATTCAATAGGCATGTTTTGACATTCAACAGGAGAGTCACATAATTCCAGTGTATTCAATAAAATGCTCATTGTTTGCATCAATGACCTGGATACATTTTCAATCACAGGAAACTTTTTTTGCACACCAAGGTTTCTCTTGGGACAAATCTTCCATTTGTATAATATTCCTTTTGTATCAAAACTAATGATGGAGAGGAAGATAAAAAGCGTTTACTCAAACACTGCCAAGCGACCTGTCAAGAAACCTCAGATCTCAGGACTATTTGCAGCAAGCAATGAAACCAAAAAAAGAAAATTACTGACATACAGGAAATTTTCAAAATGAGTAAGTTTTCAAATGACACCCAAGTGACAACGGTTCAAAACACAATGGAGAACATTACAGACCAATATCATTATGACATGAGCTTGCACAATAATTAGTTGTTTGGATACCAATAACTATGGTTTTTACATGTTGCTATCCCCATTTGAAACCTGAACAAGATGTCACACTGGCTCCTTGATTGCACACATAAACGTCATCAGAATGCTGAAGTGATTGGCAAAACCAAAAGGGAAACATCAATACCCAGATGTGCAGAAGCTGCTGTGAGTCTGACTGGATACTCACGGTGCAGAGTAGGATCTCTTCCCATTGCGCTAAGAGTGAACGGCACAATGTCTGCTCTCACTGGCTTTTTGCACCCAAACACCATGAATTCAGACTCTGTTGTAATTCAGAGTAAGGTGTAGCTGAATCCCAATGTAGTTAAGGCACACCCGTTTGTGTACCTGCAAGCAGGTGAGCACACATGGACTTTCATTCATGGAACTATACAGGACAGAACAACATCTCATCAAAGACATGAAAGTTTGACTCACCAACCTAGAATTTTGGTTCTGGTGAACTCTTTTTTCTGGTCTTTTCTCACTTTGAGCCCAGCTCATGTGTGCCTAAAACACCATTTCCCAAGATGAGTCTGAGGTTGTAAGATGGGTGTGTGTGGTGGTGTGTGTGAGTGACATGTGTGCTTGAGGGTGCATGAGTCTGTGAGAGTAGTATGATAACATAATTCTCACCTTGCTGAACTGTCCTCTGGTCCATCAGTAATTTTGAAAGCTGTCCTCATTGGTCATTCCGGGTAGATTCCACACACCAGAAAGCCAGTGTCAACTCTGCTGTACCAGTTTTGTCATTTCAAGTTGCTTGTGGATATTTTCATCTGTTTTATTTGTCAGGTGGTCTAATCTTTGTGTACATGTTGTATGGATGTCGATCTGAGCACAGACCAGCAGGGAACTTGATTGCACTTTGCTAACCATTCGATGCAACCCTGATGGCAAAAAAGCTGAAAATGTTTTGTTTTGGAAGTTTGAACAGTTGTCATGACTCTCTTTCTGACACAAATTGTGTCAAAACACGTGTCAAATTGTATTGCACAGCCATCAGTTGCCTAAGTTTGGTTTGTTCCACAAAAAGTGGCAAAATTGCACCTTGCGTCCTTCAGCAACACAAAATGGTAGGCATAGAGAAGAGAAAAAGAGGTTCAGAACAGCCTCCTGAACAACCATCAGGTTCAAAACGCAAATCTGGTAAGACTACAGAACCAAGTTTCAAAATTCCTCTCACAACCAGCCATGGGTTATGATTCAGGGTGAGATCTGCACTTGTGCTGGATCACAGTTCAACATCACTCACAACATGTCCCCATGTTTCTAAATACTGCCTGATACATTTCTTTTCGAGCATTCCACAGCAGCAAATGACATCACAAGATGATTGCCCTGACACTGAATTCATGACGAGACATTAACTCTGAATAGGAAATGAAAGCTGTAACCTGTTGCAAACACTCATATTCGGGAATTTCAGCACTGCGTTCTGTAGCCACAAAACATAGACGTAGCACACAGCTTGTTGATGCAACTCCATAACATGGAAGGATATGCAATAGACAAAATTAAGATAGCAAATGGTTTGTGGGCCTTTGTAAAACTTTATGCTTTGTCAACATGTGGAGCAACACCTCAAGGTTCTGATTGATGGTACTGTTTTCAAAAAGGAAAGTAGACCTTCCAAAAATGGGGAGTTGCTCAACAAGCAACAACCTGTGCATTTTGTGGCTGCAGAACATTGTGCTGAAACTCACCATCGTGGGGGTAGCATTTTGTAGCATGCTGGAAATCAGTGAGAGGAGTCAGCAAGCTGAGATCCAACTGGCTCAGACAATACATGGCATGATGTAATTGTCCAGTTCATGCTTTTATTGGGTCACTGGTTGTATCCGTCATGAGAGGGTACAGACCAAACGCAAATTGTGTGATATGATTTTGGGCTTGTTTTGAAAATGTATCGGGGACCCCCAAAACAGTGGGGAAAACAGCATCTTGTCATTTTGCTTTTTGGGTTCCTTGTTTACTTTCTGTCTTCTTCATCCGTCAAGATCATGTTCCTTTTGCAATTGAAAGAAGACAATTCTTTCACCCACTTAGAAAGAACTGAGGTGGGATAATGAAGACATATTCTGTGTTGAACTAACAAGGCAACCTTTTTGTGTCAAAACTTGACCATACCCTTTCTAATCATTGGTTTTTGCTGAACTTTTGATGCAACAGTCGAGTTCAAATTACCAAAATGTCAGATGTGGGATTTCGTCTGTAGTTTTACTTGTTTCATGTGTCATTCACAGAGAAATTATTTGTCATTGTCTTCAAGCAAACAGATGAAGATCTGTGTTTTGTTTTCCATATGATGAAGACCTTCAATCTGTTCAAATTCAGTCTTCCTTCAGGAATGGCCAGCAGGCTTAAAGTGTCGGTGCTTTCAGTCTGAAACGAAAAGCATCAAATGAATATCTTCCACACACAGTGCGCTGTGGGAACTGGTCAGCAATCTTCAACATGAATAACATTCTACTCACCACACAGTCTGGCAAAGTAGACAGAATCATATGCACCATAAGCAAAGCTGGAAGGGAGCTTCGTGTAGTGCCAGCAGGTCCAGCCATACCCAAATCTGTCATACCAATACACCGCTTTGCAGTTTTCTATTGGTTTGTTCAGGCACTGCTGCTTACAATCTGCTTCATCAGAAGCTGTGATCCAATCCCAACTGCCATAATAAGGTCTAGTAGCAGCATGTTTCTTGAAGGACCCACAATCTAGTAGAAAAAAGGCGATGTGTGTCATCTTTAAAAGGAACATTTGATGTGAATACAAAAGCAGCTGATCATATACAAATATTTGTGGAAGAGATTTTGAACAGAATTTGACCATATCACCTGATATCATGTGTGAGGTTCATACCCTTCCAGATTACATCAGTCAGTATCTCCGGTGTGTGTGAATAAAGTGTCACCAAATTTTGGGTACTTGGACTTTGGTAGGCAACAGATGCACATGGTTCTGTAGAGTACAATTAGACAATGTCAACAATTGATGGTAAACTATGACTTCAAAATCACATTGTCAGAAGTTCAAGCAATGCGCTTAAGCACATGTGTTTCCCTGTGTTTGCATATCAAAAACCACTGCTGTTCAAAGTGTTTCAAAATGACACAGTCAATACTCAAATTGTGACCATCATGATCTATGCACATCTGGATCCTGTCCCAGGACTCCCTCATTGCATGGGCACACACCCGCTGAGCCACTTGTCCCAATTCCAAGTCCACATGCCATTTCAGCTCATCAACACTGTTGAAGTTGATTCCTGTAATGTTCTTCTTGAGCTATGCCAAGAGGAAAACAGTCAGAAGGCGCCAAATTGGGGGAAGGGAATAAGGGGGACAAGGAAGGATCTTGGTGTTGGTTTGGCAGATATAGTTGATCACGATGTTGGCGCAATGAGCGGGTGTGCTGTCATGGTGTAGCTAGAAGGATTGGCAGCACCACAGTTCCAGTCTGTGATGGTGCAACTTCTCCCTCAGTTCTTTCATTGTGTGCAGATTTTCACTGGATGATGCCTTCGGCATGCCAAAAGACAATCAGCATCACCTTGCAGACATAGCGATCTTTGGAGGGCTTTTTGGGATGATGTTCATTGCTGCGCAACCAGGCTGAGGTTGATCTCTTGAGGGGTTGGCTTATGACACCAAAACCAACTTTTATCTCCCATGATGACCCAGACCTGGAAAGTGAGTGTTCTCTGGAAACATCTCTGCAAGTACCTGGTCATGGTGAGGTGGCATTGTTCTTGCTGGTCACTAAGTACGTGCAGTACCCACTTCTCTGGTCTCTTGGTCAACTTCAGCTTGTTGCTAATGGCATGGTACACTGTCCTGAGGGACAAACCAGTGTGGCATGCAATGACACAAATGCACATGGTGTTATCCTGACCCAGAAGTGCATGTATCGTACCCTCCAGTTTTCTTCACAGAGATGTCAGCAGAAGCAAACTTGTGGAACCACCGACACACAGTGCTCACACCCAGGGCATGAGCTCCATGGATTCTCAGGAGCTCAGCATGGGCTTCAGCAACTGTCTCGCCTTGGATTCTTAACAGCCTTACCTCAACTCTCTGCATGAGCTTGCTGTCTTCCATCTTGGTGGCAGCAAATTTAGTCCAAAACACCGAGAAAACAATAAGAACAGACATGCATCGCCCGACCAGTCGACAATGGCCTTGAACAAATACAGGTCAGAAAGTCTGACCCAAAGTGACTGACAGTGATGTGAATGTGTGAGTCGGTAAGTGAAGAAGACCTGACAGAAAAATAATTGAATCCGTCCATTCAATCCCCGCGAAATAGCAGACGTTCATCTCAAAGTATACAAACCTCGTACAAAAAGAAGCAAGGACAAACAAGGTTTGAACTTGGAGCCACTCCTTCTTTCAAGAAATGGAAATGTTTCTCTTTTCCAATTTGTCTGACTGGTTTGCAGAAGGTAGGTGTTCCCTCTTTTGCTTGGAGGTAGACTTGTTCACATTCAGTTGGTACTGACACTTGGTTCAGAAACTTACTTGGAGTTCCACTACACATGGGAATGCCACACTCTTCATAACGCAAACCTTCCTTCAATGTGTAGCACCAAGGACCCTTCTCATACAGGTCAGGATTTCTGCAATAGTTCTCTGAGATAAGGCATCAATTACAAGTGTTAAAATACCCAACACATTTCTGTGGATCAGTCGGTGTGTAACAAAGACTGCAAGTATTTCTCTGTAAGAATATATAACTTGCTGAAAATGATAATTTGGAATGCAAGTTGAAACTTCAAGTATATGATCAACATTTTGTACCAAGATAGAAAAGTGAAAGAAGACTGCTTCTGTTAAAGAGACCTGATGAACCATATCAAATCACATCCAGATGCACAGAAACAAGGAAATTATATTTCAGTGTTTTTTTTAGCAAATTGTTACTTGCAAACTGACAAAATACCTTTGAGGTCTCTTATCCTTTCCACATAGGGTTTGTCATTGAAAGAATGAGTCACAGGAGAGTCCTTCTCCCAGGCTTGGCACTCAGCTCCTGAAATGGTCTTGCTCTTGGTTTCTCTGTACTCAGTTCCCTCAGTTGTCACCCTGCATTCTGAAGCTGAAGTGATGGAAAGCAGTCAACTGTGAGAACAGGAGATGATTCCATTTTTTACTTGCATTTTTTTATTACATTGTCGATTCACATCTACAAAGCTGTGAATTTTACTTTTCTGCTGTTGAGGTTACTTGTACAATGCCAATAATGTATGGAATATCTGAACAGGAAAACAAACACAGTCTCTACTGACAGATCAAATCAAATGGTCAAAATCTATTTCATTGCATGTTGGATGTTTTGGCTCTTGGGAGACGTTTTTTGAGAAAAAGTCAGGAGAAAGATCAACAAGATTCTTTTCAAGACTCAACTTGATCAAGTTGAATGCTTTGAGTTTGCCATTCAGACCAAGCCTGCTAATGCTTGCATCAAGATACCAACTTTCACTTTCCCAGACAAACATACCTGAGTGAACCACTGTGGGTTTCAGCCAGTGCAAAGTAACTGCCACGATTACCAGAAGCTTCATTGCTGAGACCCACTGCACAAACCCAGAATGAAAACCTGTTGATTCTATATGGCTTCAAGCTCAGTTTGGACAACTTCTCACTGTTTGTATTTGATGAATTCTAACCAAAACCTTTTTTTATGTTTGAAAAAATTGTGATCATGAATTCTACCCACACAATCATTCTCTAACAATCAAGAATATTTTGATTTCCCAAAAAATAAATCCAATACCACAAATTTTTCAAACATTGAATGAAATACTAATCATGAATGTTTATATTGTAGAGACATCAAATCAACAATGTTTACTTTGAAAATGATCAAATCTACAATGTTTGTGTATAATTTCTGCAAAGATATCTTCACCTGTTGAAAGCAATCACTCAGAACAAAGAGTGATTTTTGGGAAATGCTGGAGTTGAGAATAATGGTAATATTTCACAATTATCAAATGTACAATATTTGTGTACAATTTCTGCAAATATCTTCACCTGTTGAAGAAATTACTCAGAACCAACCAGTGATTTAGAGGAAATGCTGGACTTCAGAATTATGGTCCAAGTGCTGATATTCTTTAAAAATCAGTTGTTGGGTCAAAATCAAGACCTATATCATCCAGATCCTTTGCCAAAATGATGCACACAACAATGCAGGGCAAATGATTTGGCAGTACAATGAAAATGCCAAATGTTACACCCCAGTCTGATTTTTCTTTGAAAGAAAGAAAACACCATTTCCAAAAACTTGGTCTGTCATTTCAGAATCATTTTTAAAGTCCTAAAAGTTTGTTACTACCAAGTGTCTTCTCCAAAAGAGATCCATCAATTAAATGTTTTTCTTAGAATTTGCCAGATCTGGATAAGACTACTGAGTTCTGTGATTTTGTATGTCATCAGTGGCCACTCAAAAAGGAAGGAACCAGTATTTTGCTGTTTTATGTTCTTTGTTCTGCCATATTTTCAATTCCATTCTATCCGTCAATCTTCAATGGTCATCATGAAATTTTGGCAGTCTTTTCCAGAGCTTCTAGTCTGAAAATGGAAGCAGCAAATAAGAACAACTGCAATGGTGCTGTGGAAGCAGGTCAGTAATCTTGAACATGAATAATATTCTACTTACCACACAGCCTCTCAAAGTAGGTGTTATCAGATGCACCAAAAGCATATGTGGAAGGAAGTTTGGTAAAATGCCAGCAGGTCCAGCCATACACAGATCTGTCATACCAGAACACTGCCTTGCAGTTTTCTATTGGTTTGTTCAGGCAATTCTGCTTACAATCTGCTTCATCAGAAGCTGTGATCCAATCCCAACTGCCATAATAGGGTCTAGTAGCAGTATGTTTCTTGAAGGACCCACAATCTAATGTCAAAAAGGAAACAATTGAATTAAATTATTTTGCCTTGAATAACAGCATCTGATATGAAACTGAATTTTCTACAACACAGCTGGTCAGGTTCAATAATTTGGTGAATGTTTCAGAACAGAATGTTTTTAACTCTTTCTGAGACTGTGTGAAAAATAGAAACACAGAGCACAAACAAGGTTGAATTCACTTTCTTTCCACAGAAATGTTCATCTTCTACTGATTCTGAACAGTTAAGTGTTTCTCCCTTCCATTTGGATCAGAGTGTTATCATGTTCAGTGGGTGCTTACATTTGCATCAGAAACTTACTTGGGGTTCCACTGCACATTGGGATGCCACACTCTTCATAATGCAAACCTTCCTTCAATGTGTAGCACCAAGGACCCTTCTCATACAGGTCAGGATTTCTGCAGTAGTTCTCTGCAATTTGTCAACGATTGTTCAAATCCCATTGATGCTTTGCTGATTTGTATTAGCTAGCGAAGAGTTGTGAGCAATTATTTTTCAGATCAGAGCAAATTGTTGAAGAATTTGCAGGAAGGTACTTCAAGTAAAGGCCCAATTATGGATTAAAGTGTGAAAAAATATTCAGCATTGTTGTCTTGAAACAACAACTGTCAGAATACTCAAAAAGACTTAAGCTACAAACTTGCAAAGAAGCACAGTACCTGTAAGGTCTCTAACCCTTTCCACATAAGGTTTGTCATTGTAATCATGCCTGACAGGTGAGTCCTTCTCCCAGGCTTGGCACTCAGCTCCTGAAATGGTCTTGCTCTTGGTGCCTCTGTACTCAGTCCCCTCAGTTGTCACCCTGCATTCTGAAGCTGAAGTGTTGAAAAGTAGTCAACTGTGAGAGCAGGAGATGATTCCATTTTCACTTGCAAATTTTTGTGAACACATTGTGGATTCACATCTACAAAGCTGTGAATTTTACTTTTCTGCTGTTGAGATTACTTGTACAATGCCAATCCTAATGTGTGTGAATATCTGAACAGGAAAGCATACACAGTCTTTGCTGATAGAAGAAATCAAAGGAACAAAATTGATTTCATTGCATGTTGGATGATTTGGCTCTCTGGAGACATTTTTTGACAAAAAGTCAGGAGAACGACAGACAAGATTGAATTCTGTTTGAGACTCAACTTGATCAAGCTGAATGCTTTGAGTTTGCCATTCAGACCAAACCTGCTGATGCTTGCATCAAGATGCCAACTTTCACCTTCTGCAACAAACATACCTGAGTGAGCCACTGTGGGTTTCAGCCAGTGCAAAGTTACTGCCAGGATTACCAGAAGCTTCATTGCTGATACCACTGCACAAACTCTGAACAAAAATCAGTTGATTCTATGTGGCTTCAAGCTCAGTTTGGATAAATTCTCACTGTTTGTATTTAATGAAGTCTTACCAAAACCTTCTTGCAAGTTTTATACATTTCAGATGATTGGTTCTGCCCACACAAACATTCTGTCAAAATCAACAATATTTTGATTTCTCAAAATAACACCAACACTACAAATTGTTCAAACATTGATGAATGAAATACCAATCAGGAATGTTTGCATTGCAGAGGAATCAAATCAACAATGTTTACTTTAAAAATGATCATATCTACAATGTTTGTGTATAATTTCTGTCAACATCTTCACCTGTTGAAAGCAATAACTTAGAACAAACAGAAATAGGTGGAATTGAGATGGACCATCCAGGTGAAGATGATCTTCCAAAATTGGTTGTTGGATCAAATTTTAGATCCACATCACTCTGAAAAATTCTAAATGATTGGTTCTGCCCACGTCTTCAGAAAAATCTGCAATTTATCAAAGGACAAAAATGTTGGAACAAGGCTTTTCACTTTTTGACAACACTGTCTTTATTTCTCAAAAATCAAGTCAACAATTATGCCTGTGAACAGTATTTTTGGGAAAGTGTAATCAACAGTTTTTCCTTTTTGGTAAACACGAAATAATCAATCTGAAGATGTTCCTGAAAATCACAATTCCAATATTTACTTATAATATCCAGGAGTATCTTCACCTGTTGATGGAAATTACTCCAAACAAACAATGATGAAGGGAGATGATTGGTGGGGAAGTGTATGGTTCACCTGAGGCAAATAATCAGAACTTAGTGCTTCAATTGAAATAGATCTACCTGAGCCTGATACCCTGACCATCTGCACAAAGTATTTTTTGTGAATTTCTGACAACAGTGAGAAATACTATATGCCAATCTGATTTTCTTTCCCTTCTCGGTTTACAATCTTCCTTTTTCCATTCACAAAATTAAACAAGTGTGTTGGGCCGCCGAAAAATTCCCTGGCATTGGATGGATTCTCATTGAAAAATTAAGCATCAGGTATCCTGTATGATTTATCAGGTGCTGGTCTCTCTTGAGCCATCGATTGTCCTTGTGATTTGAGGCCATGAATCAACACCTTGGAAAATTAAAACTTGCTTTTGCAGAAGCCTTTTTACAAATGCAAAAGCGTAGAGTGGTATCCGTGTGTGTTGTGCATTCATGATAAGAAACAAAATGTGTGGACAGACCCCCTTCCCCTACAAATAAAACACTGGCCCTGGAGCCTGCAGTCAGTATAAGTATCATTGGGATGCTGACAGTAGACAAGCTGACATCTATCTCTCAGCATTGAGGCCCTTTTGACACAAATATCTGTTGGGCCCAAAAACTGACATGAGTATAATTTCAAGGCCCTGGAGTCAGGATAAGTATCATTTTGATGCTGCCAGTCAAGGAGATAGCATCTATCTCACAACACCGAGGCAAAAACAGGACTCAGTGTCTGCACTGCCAAGTGTTCTCATTTGGGATATGAATGAAATGAACCATTTGCATTTGACATTGATTCCAAAATGACATAATTCAACTGAATGTCTTTCAAATGGCAAATGTGAACAGATTGGGAATTGGGGCCAGTCAGAATATTGGGGAACCTCAGAGTTTGTATTTTAATATCTTGTTTGAGCTGGCATGACTGACAAGCACAACTGCATGTAACAGTTGGTCCACATACACAACACACATTGCTGTGTGGATCACCTTGAACAACACATCCCCACTGGCATAGAGTTCACAGGGAATCATGGGTCACAAACCAAAACAATGTATTGTGTCAAAAGTTACAGGGAGAGTGTGGTGGTTCAATGAGGCCTTGTTGGGAAAGTGAGGAGATCCTGTTATGGGTGTGAATGGGAGGGTGTAGTGACGCTGTTGGGTATAGGGCTGGGTGTGGTGATCCTTCTGGGCATTTGAATGAGAGGGTGGGTCAATCCTATAGGGTGTTTGATTTGGAAAGGTTTGTGACAGGAGGTTTGGAGATTGGTGCAGTGTTGTTATTATGTAAAACATGGCACCAACACAACACAAAATGGGCCAGCAGTCAAAAATCATTTCGAAGTCCTGATAAGCTCTTTTATACCAGGTGTCTTCTCTGAAAAAAGACCCATCAACAAAACGTTTTTTTGGGGGGGTTTATGTCATGCATTTGCGAGATCTGGATCATACTGCTCAGGTTTTATGATTTTTGTATGTGATTAGTGGCCCAGAATCAAGATTTTAGAGGTGACATACAAAGTGTATCATTCACAAAGAAAGGAAACAGAAGAAAGCTGCTTCACATTTTATTGTCCCATGTTTTCAATGCCATCCTAACTGTCAATCTTCAATGATCATCTTGAATGGGTCAGCTGGATTTATTGGTGCTTTCAGTCTGAAAATGGAAGCAGCAAATGAAAACAACTGGAATAGTGCTGTGGAAGAAGATCAACAATCTTCAGCAAGAACCATAGTATACTTACCACACAGCCTCTCAAAGTAGGTGTTATGTGATGCACCAAAAGTATATGTGGAAGGAAGTTTGGTGAAATGCCAGCAGGTCCAGCCATACACAGATCTGTCATACCAGAACACTGCCTTGCAGTTTTCTATTGGCTTGCTCAGGCACTTCTGCAAGCTTAGAATCTGCTTCATCAGAAGCTGTGATCCAATCCCAACTGCCATAATAAGGTCTAGTAGCAGTATATTTCTTGAAGGTCCCACAATCTAATGTGAAAAAAGAAACAATCCAAATAAATTATTTCATCTTGTACAACAGTATCTGATATGAAACTGATTTTTTTCAATAACACAGCTGGTCAGGTTCAATAATTTGGTGAAATGTTTGAGAACAGAATGTGGTTAACTCTTTCTGAGACTGTGTGTAAAATAGAAACAGAGCACAAACAGGTTGAATTTAGTTTCTTTCCCCAGAAATGTTCCTCTTCTCCTGATCTGATTCTGACTAGTTAAGTGTTCCTCTCTTCAACTTGGAAAATAATTTTATCATGTTCAGTAGGTGGTACACTTGGGTCAGAAACTTACTTGGAGTTCCACTGCACATTGGGATGCCGCATTCTTCATAACGCAAACCTTCCTTCAATGTGTAGCACCAAGGACCCTTCTCATACAGGTCAGGATTTCTGCAGTAGTTTTCTGTAATTTGTCAACAATTGTTATAATACCCATTCATTTTTTGTTGATTAGTCTAAGCAAAGCCAAGACTTGTGAGCAATTATTTTTCAGATAAGAGTAAATTGTTGACAAATTTGCAGGAAGGTACTTAAAGTAAAGGCCCAATTGTGGATTAAAGTGTGAACAAATAATCACCAATGGTGTCTTGAAACAGACTGTCAAAAAACTCAAAAAGACTGAAGTGTGGTTGTGAGCTCCAACAAACTTGCAAAGCAGCACAATACCTGTAAGGTCTCTAACCCTTTCCACATAGGGTTTGTCATTGTAATCATGACTGACAGGAGAGTCCTTCTCCCAGGCTTGGCACTCTGCTCCTGAAATGGTCTTGCTCTTGGTACCTCTGTACTCAGTCCCTTCAGTTGTTACCCTGCATTCAGAAGCTGAAGTAATGAAAGTAGTCAACTGTGAGAATAGCAGATGATTCCATTTTTACTTGTAATTTTTTTTTGTCACATTGTCGATTCACATCTACAAAGCTGCGAATTTTACTTTTCTGCTGTTGAAATTACTTGTACAATGCCAATCCTGATGTGTGCAAATATGTGAACAGGAAACATCTTACACAGTCTTTGCTGATGGAAGAAATCTATTTCATTGCATGTTGGATATTTTGGCTCTGGGGAGCCGTTTTTTGACAAAATGTCAGAAGAAAGCTCAACAAGATTAAATTCTTTTCAATACTCAACTTGATTAAGGTGAATGCTTTGAGGTTGCCATTCAGACCAAACCTACTCATGTTTGGACCAAGATACCAACTTTCACCTTCCAGACAAACATACCTGAGTCAGCCACTGTGGGTTTCAGCCAGTGCAAAGTTACTGCCAGAATTACCAGAAGCTTCATTGCTGATACCACTGGACAAACTCTGAACAAAAATCAGTTGATTCTATGTTGCTTCAAGCACAGTTTGGATAACGTCTCACTGTTTGTATTTAATGAATTCTTACAGAAACCTTCTTTCAAGTTTTATACATTTCAGATGATTGGTTCTGCCCACACAAGCATTCTGTCAAAATCAACAATATTTGATTTCCCAAAATGAAACCAACAGCACAATTTTTTCAAACATTTTTGAATGAAATACCAATCAGGAGTGTTTGCATTGTAGAGACATCAAATCAGCAATATTTACTTTAAACAATATCAAATCTACATTGTTTGTTTGTAATTTCTGTGAACATCTTCACCTGTTGAAAGCAATTACTTAGAACAAACAGAAACAATGGGATTGGGATTGATGGCCCAGGTGAAGATAATTTTCAAAAATCAGTTGTTGGATCAAATTTTAGATCCACATCACTCTGAAAAAAGTTCTAAAGATTGGTTCTGCCCATATCTTCTGAAAAATCTGCAAGTCACCAAATAACAAAAATGTTGCAACAAGGCTTTTCACCTTTTTGATAACACTGTCTTTGTTTCTCAAAAATCAAGTCGACAATTATGCCTGTGAACAATATTTTTGGGAAAGTGTAATCAACAGTTTTTCCTTTTTGGCAAACATGAAATAATCAACCTCAGATATTCCTCAAAATCACAATTGCAATATTTACAGAAAATTTCCAGGAGTATCTTCACTTGTTGATGGAAATTACTCCGAACAAACAATGATGAAGGGACACGATTGGTGGGGAAGTGTATGGTTCACCTGAGACAAATAATCAGAACTTAGTGCTTGGATTGAAATAGATCTAACTGAGCCTGATACCCTGACCATGTGCACAAAGTGTTTTTTGTGAATTTCTGACAACAGTGCGAAATACTAAATGCCAATTTGATTTTCTTTCCCTTCTCGGTTTACAATCTTCCTTTTTCCATTCACAAAATTTATCAAGTGTTTTGGGCCTCCGATAAATTCCCTGATAGATCTATTGGATGGATTCTCATTGAAAAATCAAGCATCAGGTATCCTGTATGATTTATCAGGTGCTGGTCTCTCTTGAGCCATCGATTATGCTTGTGATTAGAGGTCACGAATCAACACCTGTTGCAGATTTCATTTTTTGGTGATGCCGATCGTTGTTTTTTTATGTCAGTGTCAAAAATTAACACTGAACCCATTGGTGGATTTTTTGACATCAGGCCAGAAAATGACTACCCATCACCCAAATGGAGATTCAGGACGAGGTCCCCCAGCCAGAAAACGTACACATAATGCATAGCTTGCTGATGCAACTCCCTTGTTTTGGAGCAGTCCACAAATATAAAAACCAACATCTGAGATTGTACTTGTGAGCCCTTTTCACGACATTAGTGTATGTTCTGATCGTTTGTTTGAGCACTCAGGGCCAAGCATACATAACTTGGTTGAAAGGAGTACTGGAGTTTTTAGTGATGGTTGTGACCTGCTATGAACCTACTCTGTCTGATAGGTGAGTTCAGCTTGATCTTTAGGTGGTAATATTTGGCAAATTTAAACTGATTGGGAAAAAGTTGACACAGGATTACTTTGGGGAACCCAAGCCAAACTCACCGTGCATACAAACAACACTTCAAAAAACATTTACTCAGAAAATTAAAACTTGCTTTTGCAGAAGCCTTTTTACAAATGCGAAAGCATAGAGTGGTATCCGCATGTGTTGTGCATTCATGATAAGAAACAAAATGTGTGGACAGACCCCTTCCCCTGCAAATAAAACACTGGCCCTGGAGCCTGCAGTCAGTATAAGTATCATTGGGTGCTGACAGTAGACGAGCTGACACCTATCTCTCAGCATTCAGGCCCTTTTGACACAAATATCTGTTGGGCCCATAAACTGACATGAGTATAATTTCAGGGCCCTGGAGTCAGGATAAGTATCATTTTGATGCTGCCAGTCAAGGAGGTAGCATCTATCTCACAACACCAAGGCAAAAACAGGATTCAAGATTATCAGCGTGTGTCGGCACTGCCTAGTGTTCTCGTTTAGGATACGAATGAAATGATCCATTGCATTTGACATTGATTCCAAAACAACAGAATTCAACTGAATGTCTTTCAAATGGCAAATGTGAACAGATTGGGGATTGGGTCCAGTCAGAATATTGGGGAACCCCAGAGTTTGCATTTTAATATCCTGTTCGAGCTGGCATGACTGATAAGCACAGCTCCATGTAACAGTTGGTCCACATACACAACACGCATTGCTGTGTGGGGCACAGAGTTTACATGGAATCATGGGTCACAAATCAAAACAATGTATATATTGTGTCAAAAGTTACAGGGAGAGAATGGTGGTTCAATGAGGCCTTGTTGGGAAAGTGTGAAGATCCTGTTATGGGTGTGAATGGGAGGGTGTAGTGATGCTGGTGGGTATAGAACTGGGTGTGGTGATCCTACTGGACGTTTGAATGAGAGGGTGGGGCAATCCTATAGGGTGTCTGAATTGGAAATGTTTGTGACAGGAGATTTGGAAATTGGTGCAGTGTTGTTATTCTATAAAACATGGCACCAACACAACCTGATCTGCATGACATGTTTCAGCAAGGGAGTCTAACCAGTTTGTGATTGACAACTTCACCTGTTCCACAAATTCAGTATCTCCCTGAACCACTGTTTGATCTCAGTGATTATGTTTGCAGGTGAAGGAGCTGTGGTAAATATGTTCAATTTTCAATTTTCATTGTTGATTTGGTCTGTCAAATATCAAAATCCGCAAAGGTAAATAAATATAGAATATGTGGGCAGATCTGATCATCTCAAAATGTATAAAACTGGAGAAAGTAAACAAAATGTTCAAAGGAAAATCAACTGAAGTTTTCACACACTGAACTTGAGGCTACCCGGCATCAATTGAGATTTTACAGAGTTGGGACAGTGAGAAGCATGAAACTTGCAGTGAATCTGGTGTTTGTTGTGTCAGTGTGCTGGCTGCAATGTGTGCTGGTTGAGGCAGGTGGGTGTGAAGCACTGTTGAGACCCTCGGTCTGGAATGGAAACAAAAGAAACAATGAAAATCATTAGCTTTGAACATGGCTTTCAATAGTCATAAATTTGATGTTTACTTTTGTGGCAGAACAGTCAATTTTACCACATGAAAGAACAATTCTTTTCTTCACAGCCATCATGTAAAAACAATGAAAAGGTCTTCAGAGCCCAGGGTAACAACTGAGGGCAGTTTGTGATAAAAGTACAGAAGAAACTCTCACACAGTTCCGCTTCATAATGTATATAGGGTAACAGTGAAGTTCACTATGCACACAAAAATATCACTATCACATTTATATTTCCTCAGCTTCAGAATGCAGGGTGACAACTGAGGGGACCAAATACAGAGGCACCAAGAGCAAGACCATTTCAGGAGCGGAGTGCCAAGCCTGGGAGAAGGACTCACTTGTCAGCCATGATTACAATGACAAACCCTATTTGGAAAGGGTCAGAAACCTTCGAGGTGTTTGCAAGTTTGTAAACAGTGACAAGTAAAAGCCATTCTTTTTTTGTCTGTTTGGACATTCTGTTTCAAGTTTTTTCACCTCCAGATATGGAAACAAGGGGTTATGATTTTTTGTTCGCACTTAATAACATAAATGGGTTCTGCACTTGAAGTACCTTTCATACAAATTTTCAACAATTTACTCCTGCATTGAAGAAAAGTTCATGCAATATTTGATTGACAAAAAGTTATTGGGGTATTTTAAAAATTGCTGTCTAATTACAGAGAACTACTGCAGAAATCCTGACCTGTATGAGAAGGGTCCCTGGTGCTACACATTGAAGGAAGGTTTGCGTTATGAAGAGTGTGGTATCCCAATGTGCAGTGGAACTCCAAGTAAGTTCAAATTTATATGTTTGTGCAAAATGATCCCAGTTTGTGTTCACATAAACAGGGAGGATGACATAAATTTTGCATTGAAATGGGAAACACTTGTTGTGGAAGTGTACCTTATGCAGTTAGTTTCATGGTGTGGCAAGAAGTACAGACCTTTCTTTCCACTGACAGATTTTGAAAAAGAATGAGAACTGCCAAAACAAGATCAAGCAGGACAAATTGAAATATTCTGCAAATATTTCAGCTGGTCAACTGTCTTCTCTCTTCTGCATCAGATTGTGGGTTCTTTGAGACACATACAGCCACCAGGCTCTATTATGGCAGTTCAGATTGGATCACAGCTTCTGATGAAGCAGATTGCAAGCAGCAGTGCCTGAACAAACCAATAGAAAAGTGCAAGGCAGTGTTTTGGTATCAAAGATCTGCGGAAGGTTGGGCCTGCTGGCATTTCACCACACTTCCTGTCACCATAACATACGGTCTACACCACCATACGTATTCTGAGAGAATGTGTGGTAAGTTAAAGACAAAGCAATTGCCTTGGTTGAATATTTGTGATTCCAAACAACAGTGCAGTGTGTGTTCTCTTCTTGCATTTCAAGGCTAGAACTGCAGGTGAAGCGTTTCGATTCATTCCGTGAAGACTTAAAATTTGAAGAAAAATTAAACAGCAAAGTTGCAGAAGAAAAGCAACTTGAGAAAAAAGTCATGATTTTTGCGGAAGTAAATTGCCACTGTTTGTCAATGATATCACCCATAATAAATAATTACACACTCATGATACTTTTTATCTGTTCATTTTTGTATAACGATCATGTCTGCCTTGTAAATGTAAAATAGGAGACAAAACGTTTTGAGAGAATGTTGTTTCAAATCTGTGTGTTTCTTGTGGGGCCAAAATCAGACAACCAGTACTCCCTCCAATGCACTTCTCCAATCTGCTTTCACCCTGGTTTTCATTTTGGGTGAAGCCAAATCACAAAAAAATTTACAGGGCTTTGGTGGAGATTTTGTTTGCAACAAAAGAGGAACAGGTTATCACAGAGCAATTAAGCCAAATGGTTGTCATGTTGTATCCTCCTTTCTCAGAGTTGCGTTGTGGTGTAAATAAATGCCAGCATCTGCGAGTAGTCCGGATAGCGAGTTCACGGCGTGTCGGGTCCGACAACCACTCAAGGCAAATTGGTCTCAGTCTAAGCCCCAGGAGAAGAGAATCTGCTCTGCACCAAGAGCTGCTGCTCTCTGGCTTCATCCGGGCACCCTTGCACCCTACCGCTTGTGGTTATATCTGGCCACAGAACTGCCACTCATCTCTGCCCCTGCACATGTTCTTTACAATCTGTTGGGTCTTTGACCGTCATGGCTTGTCAAGTGCGGTGTCACTGTTGATCCTACTTTCCCGTAGGTCCTCACAGCCAGTTTACCAAAGATATCCACAGGGTTGGTCTGTCTCTTCTGGAAGAATTCCAGACTGGAAGAAATAAAATCTCTTGCATTCCCACCTTCTGACACAAAACAAATTTTCAATTAAATTTTCAACATCAATTTCAGCTTCCATTGAGCTAGATAGAGATATCAATGGCTATGTCTGGGAGAACACTCTGCTGACTGGTTCACAGCAATTTTGCATATTTACATCCCTTTCATAGACACACTGAGACACTTTTACCTTTGAAACAGTGGTGAATTCTTTGATTTTTGAAGTTGATTAAACCATGTTCAGACAAACTGTTCGTGCGCGGAATTGTGGATATTTCTTCCACAGTTGCAATTTAGTTTACACTGCTTTGTTGTGCACCTCTTATCCAAAACGCAAATTTGAATCTTCTGTCAGAAAGCTCTTTCTTTCTGGCATCTGTCAGGGGGCCATGCATTCACCAAATATGAAAGAGTAATTACAGCAATTACAGATTGCACTGAATTGTCTGGAGGAAGGCTTGTTTTCCCAGATGAAATCATTCATTTTTCTCATGCATTTCTTCAGCAGAGCAAGAAAAAGGAGTGTACCAAACATGCAGTCTGCCACACATCAAAGATACTTCCCACTGTTATGAGATACAAAACTGATCAAAACTTAATTAACTTTATTTACCTCCTGGTCTCATTCTTTCCATGCAGTTGTACCAACTGCTGATGAGAATTATGTCATGTTTATTTGTGACAGTCAGACTTTGAGCCAGATCACCCATTCCCTTGTCTGGTTCTGGCAATATCTCAATGTTTTATGATTTGTTACTGTTTCAGCGAGCTGAGGTTCACCATACTAAACCGAGGACTGATTTGTTTTCTGAAATATGTAGCTTCACCTGCATCAAATGTCCCATCTCAAACATCCCATTGAATACTGCTCGATCTGAGAAATTACTCGCAACAGGTGAAGGTACTCAAAGACAGAAGAGGAAGAATGCTTGATATTATTTTCCAATACAGATGTAGTAATTTTACATGAAAAGAAAACAGACGTCAGAAATTTGAAATCAAAATACACAGTGAAAACTTACGTTCCACACATTTCTTCCAGTTCGTGGTCTGTGCACAGTTTCAAAACAGTTTTTCCACAAGACATCAGCAAACACATTGAAACTTGGTTGTTTGTTGTTGTGTGTCCACTGTTCCCTTTGTTTTCTGACCACCAAAACTGACACGTGCGAAGAATTTGGTGAAATGCAGCAAATACAAACAAAATTTTTGTGATAATTCCTCAATTCCTCATTCGAGTTGTTCAGCGTTGGCTTTGCCTGCTGAGAGCCAAGTGTCATTTGCAGATGTTTGTGACTTGAGTGTGAACAATAAACCTTGTGATGATCATGATTTTATTGTCACTGTGTTCTGGCTGGCAATTCTGCTTCCGAAACAACAAAAACACAGACTCTGGTCTTTCTTCATGGTGGCAAGAAAACAATCTGTCGCAACAAGGCATGGTGACAAAAATAAACAGCAGGTTTTCAGGGTGCAGAGGGACAACTGAGGGAACTGAGAACAGGGAGAGCAAGAGCAGGACCATTTCAGGAGTGATTGAAAACATATCATGTTCAGGGTGTTGAATCTCCATGTTGGAATGACAGATGGACACGAAACATGACACTTGATGTGAAGACCAGATCTGTGCAGTCACCATGGAGGTTCACTGAAGGCAAGTCTATTCCAATCGCTTTGTGCATGTTTTATACTTGCGATGACCCATCTCTACCACTACTCTCTGTTTCAAACCTCACAGTTCAGGTGTGTGTTTTGACACTCGTCTGAATACAATGCATCGCCTGAAGCATGAATATATAGTTGCACCAAATCCAACTTTCTCTGGTCTGCACCAACTGTCCTGAGGGCGCAGCGATATGCAGAACCGCTGGGTGCATCCCACATCCCTCGGTGTATTGAAGCAAACCAAACACATCCATTGGTGTTATTTTATTGTATCCTGGTTTCTGTTATCATACCTGAATTACATACCACTTGCATCTTTAAAGTCAAACTCAAATGCAAAAAAATATGACTGTACACAGAGTCGTTACACACTCTGCATGGGCACATCGAGCTGGATGTGTCCATGGTGTGATGCTTCTTTTGGGAATTGATGTTCAGGGTATGAAGGCCAATGTTTCATCCAAAAAACCTTCATTGAAGCTCCAAATGTTGTGTACTCAATGTTCAGTCCCCAACTTTCAATCTCCAAATGAAACAGACAAAAAAACAAAACACACACACACACACTCAGAAGCCAAGGGGCCAATGAATTAATTGCTTGAAGCAAGTTTTTATTTCTGCAAAATTATTTATTTTGAGTTTTCCAAGCCCCAATATCTTGGTGTCTGTGTCACAGAGATCTTGATCGCATTGAAGCAACCTCCCATCAAGATTCTCAAGACAAGAAAATATTTCTGGCTACTGGGAATATCTTCGATACACAACAGCAAGCCACTATTTGACAGCATAGTTACATCTACCAGTTGCTGTTGGTGTTAACATTCAAGTAAGGATTGAATACCTGTTTGATGAAAATTTCAGAGACTTCCGAAAAAGGCTGATGAAAAAGTGATGCCTTCAAAATAAGACTTGTTTTAGTTCATTATAGATTTTATATGCACTGCTTCACCTGAAAATTTGTAACAATGGTGATACTGGGATGTTTTATCATGGTTGGTGATTCAGATTGTGTTTGTCAAAAACACCACACACATCATGCAAATTGCAAGATGCTGAAGTCAGTCTCTCTCATGATTTGCACACCTTCTATCTCCACAAACCCAGCAGACCAAAATTATTCAAAACACAAAACATTTTTCACACTTGTATTCTTTCAATCCACTTTCAAGTTAAAAAACCTTACGAGCTCATTGTTCAGTTGTTACTGTTCACTACAAAATATGCTGATGTTGCAAGTGTTCTTTTGTGATTGAAGCATTCTTCCTGTTGCATTTGGTTCCTTGATGAAGATGGAATTATGAAGCCCTTTACTCCACCTTGTTCACACAGTTGTTTTGTCATGCCTCAACTACACTTTAACTTCAGGTCTTTAACACACAGCAATGGACAGATTTTGTGTGAAATCATTCAAAACAGCATATCCTGAGACTGGCTGTCTACACACTGTCTGTCTTGTGTGGTGGGATGGGACTTTGTTGGGACTGAATGCTACCACTTTTAAGTCTCTAGAATACATTCAAATTGATTGAGCACAAGGCCTTTGATAGTCCAGGGATTCTCTCACCTCTTCTTCCATCCATCAGAAGAGGTCAAAACAGTTTAAGTTTTGTCAGTTTAACATTTCAATGATTGATCCTACTCATGATCCCAGCATTCATTTTGATGCTAACATTTCTGCTATTGCTGAGAGACCCATGCACCTTAAATCTTCATCCACAACACATCTTGTTTATAAATCTGCTGGGAATAGCTCAAGGTTGTCAAATAAATGGATCCAAACAAATCCTGGTTTGCAGGTCAATCTCTCAATACAACAATCATAAAGCCCCTCCCTCTCTCCTCCTTCTCACCTGTGAAGCTTGTCTTGAATATGTGCTCAGAAAGTCGTTGAAATCAGCCACAAGTTCAGGAAGGTATGTTCTATTTCATCCTTTGCTGCAAGTGTAACTGGAGAGAACAGGAAGAAAATAGGGGACAGATTAAAACTTTTCATTCATTGCTCCAAAGGGCTGAGATCAGTTCTAAAATGTTACTTTTTTCCAGATTATGCACAACAGGAGGCAGTTTTTTCTCAATACCCTTCGTTGGGTACTGTTAAGGGTGGAATTCCTTCTGCAAACATGTGAAAATCCCAACATTCACACAGAATATCCAGCTTGAAGACACTGGGCAGAGATTCTTCAGTTGAGGAACGGAAAGTTCCTTCTGTGTGATACTTTCTAGGCTGAAACCGAACAACCATTTTTATTGGTGTGTGAGAAGAGTTTTTAATGGTAAATTCTGCACTGTTGTGGAAGAAGCACAGTACAAGAAGTCAGAAACAAGTCTGCTGCTTTTTGTACACATATACCCATTTGATTACCAAGCAAGGACCACAGGGAGCAGAGTGGTGCTTGTTGTTGTGGCCAACACTGTTGCCCAAGGGATAATAAGTATTGGATACTCAGACAAAAAGAAGCAGGTCAGGTAAACCACACAACTGGGAATCCAAGATACAAAGTTGGAAAAAATGAAGATAATGCTCTTTTTTAATACTGAAGACTCACGTACAGCTGAATTTGAAGATTTACTGATGTTTTGCTGGGACTTTTTGATTGCAAACTGCATGTGAGAATAAATGTAAATAATAGATATGATCATCAAGAATGGCAGAGCAGCAAGAACAAAAAGTGTGAACTTTATCATAAAAACAGACTTGGTTGGGTCAAAAAAGGGAGAGCACAGCTTGGATGGGATTTGAGTTGAAGTCCTCCACATATAACAAAAGCAGGAAAGAGAGAAAACAGTTGAGATTAGCATAATTCCTCCCATTTGCTTGCCTATGAACTTCAGCTGCTTGTACTTTTGCTTCATAGGGAAAAGAACAACAAGCAATCTAGCAACAGACAAACCAACAACAAAAGTAGGACCTGTTGTGTTGTAGAATAAAAAGAGCCCCAAAACAAACATGCAGCCTGTGCCTGACTGCCAAAATATCTCATACATTGGGAAGTGATCACCATATCTCAAGCTCTGAATGAAGAGCAAGATTAAACTCAAACTGCCCAGCAAGTTTCCAACAGTGACAAACTTGACAGAACATTTGAAACTTTTGTTTGTGTCAGGTTGTCTGTTTACCCTCACACAGCAAGTTGCATTTAAGGCCAAGACCAACAAGGTGAAGGCAAAGAACACCCATAATTCCAAGCTACTTCCCAGCAGTGTTAAGCAGGACCTGTACCAAGGCCTATATGACAAGCACACAACATCAAGTTGAGTGAAACAACCCAAATAAAACTTTTGTGTCAACAAAATTGTCATGTTGGCTTTTCCCAGTGTGTCAATGGCCATATTATTCAGGAGATTTCCAGTGATATTCAATATTTTCAAACTTTGTGGGAAGCTGGAAATCCTTGTGATTTTATTATTAGATATATCCAAGAATGTCAATTTAGAAAGATGAGAAAAGGCATTGTCAGGGAGAAAAGAAATATCATTTGTGTGAAGAGAAATTAGCACAATATTTTGGCCTTGTCCAAAGCATCTGTGTGAAATTGTCTTGATGTTATTTCCAGACAGATTCAGGAAAAGTAAACTTTGTCCAATGGCCAGATTTTGGCACACATCAGGGACAACACTTTGTACAACAGATAAAACTAAAACACCTTTCATTTGGTTTGAAAATGATTTTGTAAAATGCAGATGGCTGTTTGTGATGTGTACAGCACTGTAAGCAAAAGAGCAGCTTGTACTCAAATGACTGATTGTGGTATTTTGACAACTTATGGCAAATAGAAGGCAGTCACAAGAAGCAGGACAAAGGGAATATCTCAATTGACAGGCATTTTCATCATCTCTGAGAGGGCAATCAACATTGTTGTCACAAATGTTTCCAACATGGATGCATCTAGAAGATTTTTCACATCTGAACATCTGTGTTTGCATTTGTTTGCATCATGGCAGATGCTTCCTTCATCAACTCCCCCAGGGCAGTCCCACCTGCTGTCACAAACAATGGACCAAGGAACACAATAAAATCCAGGGCATTTTAACATCATGTCACATTGAAATTCATTGCAAGCCTGGAGATGCTCCCCACTTGGACAAGGGATTAATTTGTGATTGGTTCCAAGCAAATATACACAAATCTGTGTGATTTCAAAACAGATCCCTTCATGACCTGAGCACCAAATCTTCCCTCATTCTTGGCAAAAATATTTTGAGACAAGTGACCAGGAGATTGTGGAGCTGTTCATGGGTCTGGTGTCTGCTGTTATGTTTATTCCCACACCAAGATTTTGCACTAGATGACACATTCCTGATATGTCCATGAAAAGCAAATTATGACATTTTTTAGGCTTTAATTTTTGGTTTTCCAATCCAAGATGCTTTGAAGAGCACATGAAAATGAGACTTTTACACACATTATTTATTGTTGGATGTTCTGTATTCAGGCAGTTGGGTTTCTCACAAATGAACACTTCTGAGAAATAGGAGTTATCTGGGCATGTCCCCAAGTTTCTAGTCTTGCTGGCAAAAGACTCAGGTCTTTTCATGACAACAAACAATGCCATCTGAACCCATCTTTTTACTTCTTCCCTATTTATGTGGTACCTGTCATAAAATTTGTCAACACTAATGATGTGTTTCATGTCATATGAGTAGATTGGGGGAAATTGGCCACCAGCTGCATCAAACAAATAGGTCAACTGATGTGGTCCTAACACATATTCTCTTCTTTGTCTCTTGATCACTTCTTTGTCTTCGTGTCTTTGCCACAGAAAACAGATACAGGAATGGTTTTTTGTGATGCATTTATGCCCACAAATGACTTCCTCCAACAACAATCTGGTATTGCTTATTGATTGGTCCATTTGTGACTCACACATGATGTCTGGCAGCCAGGAGTTATTACAGCCCACTCTCACCCATCTTGGCTCTGCCAGGTTTGTCAGCAGTATAGCTGAGCATGTTTGGTTTGGTCCAGGATCAAAAATAACTTCTCTGCTTCTTCCTATGTTTTTGCATACCAAGGTGTAAGAATCATACCAGGTTGTCCTGCAAATGTTCAAGTTTAAGTATTGGACACCAAAATTAGTTTCCACCAGAGGTGCATCCCACCTGCCAGACCACAGCTGGAAGGACACTGGGTCTCTGTTTTCCCAGAACAACCACTGCTGAAAGGTAAAACACTAAGTTGTGATAAGTGAACCAAGCAGTTGAAGCATGGAAGGAATTGTGTGTGTGATTATGTGTGTAAAGCTGAGACTCACATGTGTCTGGTGACCTTGAAGTCCTATGTATATTGCAAAGACTTGTGGAATCTCCTCAGAGACCATCAAGAAAGTCAGAAAGTTATTCATTTCTTCTCTGCTTCTCATCATGGGAAGGTGTCTCTGAAGTGACCTGCATCTTTCTGCAGCTTCAGCCCAGCTGAATGTCTGGGAGGTGAACAGGGGAGTGTGCAAAATGTGCTGGATGAATATGTACCCTGAAGAGGTTGCTGTGCCATTCAATCTTGTGGATGGATAATGAAGGCAGAGACAAGATTTTTTGTAACACACTGAGTGGCAGTGCTTGACCTGTTGCCTTTCATTTGCTTCATTGAGAATTTTGTCTTCAAAGACAAACATAGTTAAGTTTCTTTGCACCTGACCAACCTGGCTGCTCACTTCTACTTTTTGTATTCTGCCAACCAATGAGACAAAATATTTGAGTTGATCTTCTTGAAAACTGGCATATGAAATCCACCCAAGAGCTGTCAGGATTCTGTGCAACTCATGGAATCTGTCTGTGTCTACTTTGAGGGTGGTGTTGAAAGTGGTCTTACCTGGGGTGAGCCTCATGCCCCACACACAATTCTTCAAAAGCCTGACATTGGACAGAGAATGTGAGTCACCCCCATGAAAAGAAACATCCTCCTGAATGAGAGGTGGCTTGTGCAGGAGTGCTGTGGTGTTTGGGATGAAAATGAGCTTCTGCCTCACTTCCAAATCCAGCCAATACCACTCACTCAGGAGATCAGC
>JAAUXT010019070.1_pt1 | contig 26025 bp, 29 predicted proteins | sample 7278171 | NCBI WGS metagenome assembly JAAUXT01 (sample SAMN14350112, study PRJNA611818) | marine sediment metagenome | isolation source: surface marine sediment (1.8m) | place: French Polynesia: Moorea | collected 2018-08
CCAAAAACGCATCATGAGTGTAGTCCTGTAGAAAGCAGTGCAGCGTAACCACACAGAGAACGGGCTGTGCTCAAGCGCTGCAACCGCCAAACACTGGCAGCGTTCTATTTGGCGCTCCGGTGCCGTCCTGACGCACTGCTTTCCACCGGACTCAACAGCCGTTTTCAATCTACGCGTGTGGCTAAGTTGGCAGCCAAGTCGCGCGACTCCACCCATTAGAGACAGGGCGAAGTCCCCCATTTCAGCTCACTCGGCTCGGCGCACGTACAAACGGAACATACCCAGCAGAGAATAATGGGGGGCCTCAGATCGAACGCGCATAAAATCGCCTTTCGCCGTCAAATTTGTTCACGCAACACAATTTTTGTGGGAAAGGCCACTAAAATTTCAGGTTTCTGAAAAGCATCTTTCGTCGTTTTGCTCTGTTGTGCAAAAACGCATCAAAATCTGTCGGTGAAAATGGCGACGTCACAATCACGTGACTGACCTTTCCTGTAGACGCGCTTCTTGGCCTTGAGTTCCACCTCGAGTTCGGCCGCCTTGATCCAGACGCGCACCGACTGCGGGATCTCCCGCACCGCCTGCGCGATCACCGCCTTCGCCTGGTCCCCAGGCTGAAACGACGCCACTTCCGGTCAAGGTCACAGCACTTCCGGTCAAGAGGGCAAGCGATTGTCGAACCATGACAATTTTCAAGAGACTTCACCAGTGTTTCCCCCACCAACTAACTGAGCGTTACTAAATGTTGAACATGCAAGTGGAATTTCAATGAGATATCGCAGACACGTAGATTCTGCACGTGAGAAAACTGTGTGCTCAATGTACGCCGGCTCGAAGAGCATCCTCTTGTCTCCTTTTCCAATGAACCCCGCCTAAACATAACGCCGTTTTTCTGAACATTTCCCCGAGACAAACAAACACGCGCGCATGCATGCGCACACGTACCAAGAAGCACACACACGCACGAGCACACACACACACACACCATGATTCGGGCGATTCGAGCTGCACATGCACGCACAGAAACACGTGCGCGCGCGCGCACACACACCATGATCCGTGCCGCCTCCAGCCACACATCCTCGGCGCCGGTGCATTGATCACATCACACACACACACACACACGCACGCACCATGATCCGGGCCGCCTCGAGCCACACGTCCTCAGCCCCAGTGCACTCCTCGCAGCCCTTCATGATGAGGTTGCGCGCCGCCTGCAGCTTCCCAGTCACCTCCTCGAGTCGCGCCGACGCGATCCACGCCGGAGGGTGCTTCGGGTTCGTCTCTCGCACAGACTTGAGCAGCAGGCGTGCCTTCTTCACGTCACTGCGAACAAATCAACAAGAACACTGCGAATTGAAGACGCGCAGTCTCTGAGTACTCAGACACGCACACACGCACGAGACACGCGCATACGAGCAGCCTTGCCTTCCTTACGTCACTGAAAACAAAACAAGGACACAACGCGTCGAAGACGCGCGGTCTCCATGAGTGTGAAAATCTGGTGGTTCTCGTGGGACAAAACAAGGGGGCGGGACCCCCCACATTTCACCCCCGGAGAAAGTTATTTGCCTCTCTGATTTTCCTCTTTGTGTGGTAAATTTTGACACCCCCTCCCGGCATTGGTCAGGTCCTGGAGCCCACGGCTTCATTCATATGAAACGCTTTACACTCACTTGATGTCGCCACCGTGCGCTGGGATCATGGACTGCAGGTCGGTGAGGTAGCCCTTCGGGTCAACCACCGTCTGCCCCGTCACGGAGTCAGAGACCTGCAAGAGTCAGTACGTGTGTGTGTGCGTGCGCGCGCGCGGGAAATACGTGTACGAAAGTTACCGGTAGTTTTGAAAACAAACCAGAAATGTACTGCAAAACATGTGATGAAAGTCTTGTTCTACAACTTTATAAAACCGCTCTCACATCCTCGCATCGTGGTAGAAATGGGTTTTTCACCTTGGTTCCTGTTCAATCACACAACTCCTTTCTGGCGCAATGGTCCTGAAAAGCCATTGTGTGATTGAACAGGAACCATTTTGAACAGTGCGAGAACCTTGTCCTCGTGCAAACGAACCTGTGTGAGCTTGAGCCCCATGAGGGTGTTTCGGGCCTGTCCGATTTTCTTCATGTCGATGTCGCTCGCGGGGGTGTTGAACCCTGGCGTCATGTCGCCCGGAAACAGCGTCTTCTGTTCGCGCGGATCCACCGCCAACTGCGAGTTCTGACTCTCGACCGCCTTCGCCAGGAAAGTATCGGGTACCGGGGTGAACCTGGAAAGACGCGGGTGCTGGTCAGTTTGTTTTGTCCTCATTGGAAATCCTGGTGCTGCTTGGTGTTTCTCTGTGAATGCGCCCCTGACGAGCGTACGAGGTCGTATTGTTCGTTGGTGGAATTTGTTCACGAGTTTGTGAACGACCTACAGAAACCGGAACCTATTGAGATGGATATATCCACTTCGTACAAGTGGTGCCCATTGATTTGTTCAGGAGCACATCGCGAAACATGTGCAGTGCGAAACATGCTGTGCACAATTTCTGAAGAATCGAAACTTCAGTGACACAGAAGTCACATCAGCGGGACAGAAAGCCACGACTTTATTCGTACTGCACCAGCCGCGCAAAGCTGTATTTGGTGTGTCACAGCTTCGGTCTGTATGATCAGCTGGACTCACTTTTCGCTTCGCGGGTTTCGCATCTTCTTGTTCCTCGCGTCCCCGACCTCCGGGATCGCCGCCCATTCGTCCGACGAGATTTCCGACAGTTTTCGCTGCAAGAAACAACGTACGTCAGTGGGGACCTCAAGCACAATGTTTTGACAAACGTCAACGCCAAAGTCAACGTCGAATGGCGTTCTGTGATTGGTCAGCGCCGTGGAAACTGTACGCTTTTCAAAGTTGGCGTTGGGGCGACGTGCGCCTCGAACGCCAAGCATTAAAGTCCCCTGTATCTGAGGGACACATCTGCCTTTGGTGCATTGCTCCTTGCACAAGGTGGAGACAACAAAACTCAGTCTGCCGAACCTCAACATGTGAAGAGTCCACAGCACGAGCTTAATTTTGCCAAAAATCACAGCCAATCCAGAGATGCAGAGGGCGGGGCTGAGGAACCGTCGTGCCTTTGAAACCTCAGAAAGGAACCCCACCCCGAAATTTTGTATTACAGACACAAATTTATCAAAGTACGACTTCGTGTGTTTACCTTCAAATCGGAGAACTGCTGCTGGATCTTGGGTCTCTCCTGTCGGAACCGCTCCAACTCCTCCTGCAGCCGCTTCTCTCTTCTCTCCTTCCGCTTCTCGTCCATCCGCTTGTCGATGGACTCGTAAATCTGGTCGGCCTCTTCGTCGTCCTTGTCGTACGGATCCTTGGCGCAGATACTGCCACCGTAACCAGAGAACTGAAACAAGAACGCTCACGAGTGAAGACGTGCGCACTTCCGTCGCAGCCAACCTGGAAAAATTTCTGTTGGGTGGTTTGGGCGACGTTCTGCAATTTTGCAACACATACAGGTCTCAAAGTGGCAACAGACCCACAGCGTACAGCATTTGTTGCGCTTTGTGCACGCGTGTCTGCACTGGAAGCAAATTAAAGTTGCGGAACAAGGGTCAGACCACCCGGAGGCTGCGACGGTGCTCCGCCGCTCCCCCTCCCAAATCAAACAGTCTGGCCATCTGGGACAGACTGGTTCCCCCAGCCCGACTTACACCCGACCCTGGGTCCGCCAGAGAGACCGAAAAACGCCACTATTTCGCGCATCCAAAACACACGAACGAATGGATCTACCTCGTCGAAGTTTGCGTCGTTAAGATCCTCCTCCTCCTCTTCCTCCTGCTTCTTCTTTCCACCGCCGGGTGGCGCGTGCCGATCGTCTCTGCAAACCAAAGGTTTCCTTGAGTCTCTCTCGACGGTCTCTCTCCCTTCTCTCTTCCCCAGACCTGCCAGAGCTCTCTCTCTCTCTCGCTCTCTCTCACGCTCCCTCTCTCTCACACACACACACACACAGACACACATTTTCTCAAATTGTTGCAATGTCCGAACCGTTCGGAAACGCCGAGCCGGCCAGCAAATGGTCTTGGACTTGACCCACTGACAACACCACTCACAGCTTGGGGACAATTTCCAAATCTTTCCATGATCAAGACGCCCTGAAATCAACTGACGTCTACACTGGTAAATCTGGATTCTACTCACGACACATCGTTGGCGTCTCGGGCCGGACCGATATCCGATCGCGTAGTGAATCCTGTCGCTCTGCAATCAAAACGTAACCGCAGCGTCAAAACGAAGTTACCGATCAAACAAAACTGCAAAATTAGTCCGTAAATTCGCAAAATAATCAGACCGCCTTCTTGTTCACTGGATGCTGCACAAACTTACCCTCTTCCCAACCCAGGGACGTAGCCCAAGGGGGCTGGCAGGCCGATAAAACTTTTCTTTTTCTTATTCACAAACGCACTCATGATGAAATCCCTCGGAATGACGCAGGGGAGACAATTCCACTTCCGCCGCCGCTGATGCTGCCATCTGGTGGTAAAACTATTCCCGCCACATAGAAATAACCAGCGTGACAGCACAAATGATTGTCAATCGCTGGGTGCAACAAAAATCCAAAAGGCGAACGATCAAACAAGGTCAGATCTAAATTTTGGGGCTGACACCACCTGGGACAAAGTCACGGTTTAAGGCTCATGAAAGGTTGTGGAGTTGGTTGGGTCCCAGGCCGTCAAATGGGTTCATGTGTCTGACAGATTCAAAGCAGTGATGGGTGTGACACACTGTCACCAGAAGCGAATTTTTATTGTCTCCACACGTCACGGGTAAAAGTGTCAACAACGAACAACACTTGAAACACACAGACCCACCCACACGCAGACCCACACACACACGCACGCACACACACACACACACACACACACACACACACACACACACAAGCGTACAACATCAACGAGTGATTCACCCAATTACACGTTTACATGTTCACGATACAGGGCACTGAGTTGTTCCAGTGGCGACGAGGCACCAACATGGAATTGAAAACGTCTACGCATCAGAACAGATTCAGTGACGGGTCCAGAGATGTGGGCGGCTGCAAAATCTTTTTGCATCAATCACCGAAGCAAACCCCACCCTTTCTGAAGGGCCACAACACGGAAACATCTCTGGACCCACCACCGTTCAAAAGGCAATGTTGCAAGTGGCTAAGAGATCTACCTACCGATCCGACGAAACTGCACGTCTGTTGGTGCAGCCACTACGTTCTACACGTCGCGTAAAACTGACCCTCTAGCGTCTCAAGAAATACCAGTTACGACGAACAGGGGACGAGTCTACGGGCTTGGAAAGCAGCGGACAAAGAATGGGTCAAGATTTGTGGGATGTCATCGTTTGAAAAAAGCTTTGCAACGAAAACGTTACACGAACGTTCCAATGTTCTGTGAACACCTTTTTCGTGTCACGAGAAATGTGAAAATTGGACAAAAACAAACGATCACTATCACGAAAACAGCAACGAACATTTTGTATTCTGCATCTAGTGAACGTATCACACAGCTGTGTACGCAAAATTTACAGATTTGTTGCAAAATATACATTGCACAGAAAGGTGAAAATTGTACAACCCCTTGGCACAATTCCACAGCAATTTCAGTTACGCATCTCCCTTCATTCCGCCCGAAAAAAGAGTCCCAGTTGTCCATGCTTACATTTTCAAGAGGAATCATTCCCCCCAAAAGGAGTCGGGCTCTTACTTAATCCTGGATCAGCCCACGGGAGTTTCCAAGACTTCACCCAAACTGACAGATCTACGCTTTTGTCCAACAGCTCCGAAACTTTCGACCACTATTCAAGCTGCAACAAACAGATCCTTTCAGACCAACAAAAAAAAATCCTTGTGTTCACATTCACACGTCAGCAAATTTTCAAACGGCAATTGAAGGAACTCGTAAGATTCTTCCATTCTCTAAAATCTCCCAGAATACAGGACTTGGCCGGTCATCACACTGTGATTGGCAAGTCATTCCACCAATACTGCGCTTTTCAGCTCCTACGGCTTCAACTTCTGTCCTTCGAAAATCTGACGAAAACTGAATCGGACTCTTTCGTGTCAAAATTCAGAAGCATCAGCACCGCAGGTTTCGACGAAGTTTTCCAACGGCACCAAAACACTCAGTGTTGTTTGTTCTTCAGCCAAACTTTCGCACACGACGCGTTGCATTTGTTCGATGTGGACTCTCCACCACATAAGTCTCCACTCAGACCTCGCTGGACCTGTTGTCTGCGGTAGATTCTCGCACCACAAGCTGCGGCCAATCTTCCCCGTATCCTCTCTGTTCAGAGCTTCACTCACACCAACACGTGTGCAGTTTGTCAGGCAGTTTTCAGTCTCTCCAACAAGCACTGCATTTCCTAGTGTGTCTGTCGGCCGCTGGGAGGCGCCGTCTCGCAGCGGCAGGGGGCGCCACCCTACAGCAGCATGTTGAGCGGCTGCTCGAGCAGCTTCCGGAACTCGGCGAGCCACTGCGCGCCGACAGCGCCATCTACGACGCGGTGATCACAGCTGAGCGTGACGCCCATGATGGGCGCCGCCCGGTATCTACAACAAGAGTAGCTGTCGTCAAGGCAACAGCGAGTGCGACGTCCCTCTGACGCAGAAACTATCCAAACTGCCAGTCTTTGACAATCCAGGGGGTTGGTACGTGGGGGTGGGATCCTTCACAGGGGGTGGTCCTCGGGGGGGCAGTACTTGGGGAAGGGGCTGGGACAGGAGGTCTGGCTGACCCCACCAGGTACATCACAGAACAACAAAAGCGTCCCAACTTTCCTACTGCCATAATCACTTTTGAACAATACTTGTGGGAACTGATGTGCTACGCGCACTCTATTTTATCTGGGCATTCAGGTGCCACCAAAGCCACGGCAAACCTACCCCACACACTGCAAAATCTGCACCCCTTCGTTGGAAGAAACTTTTGGCGCAAAATGTGCGCATTTCGTGGGTGAAAGTGACACTGCTCGTGTTTCGTTTTTTTCCTCTCCTGTCGCAGGAGTGGGTCGAGGTAACAGCTCCAACTACACTTGATTCCATGCAGCGCAAAAATCCATCATCCCTGCCCGTGATGAAAATTGTTCTCCAAGTGCATGTTGTCCTCGCCCCAACACACACAGAGGAAAACTCACCCGTGCTCATGGTCTTCATCCACAATCAGCTGTTTTTGTGCTGATCCAATGGCCAATATGCACGCCTGCAAAACAGAAGAGAGACGCGTCACCTCAAAGAGCTCACGACGTGGAGGCAGAGGATGTACCACAATTGGCTCATTCGAAGCTTTGAAAATATTCACAGAAAGGCGAGGAGCACACGGACTCCACTCACCTGTGGAGGGTTGATTATTGCTGAGAAATTCTTCACACCAAACATTCCCAGGTTGGATATTGTGAACGTTCCTCCCTGAAAGTGAAAGTGAAATCAGCTGTCAGGAAAGACACGTTACTTCAACAGTTTGTTCGCATACGCAAACGCATAAGATGTTCCAAATCCGCGCAGGCGTATGCAAACACCTTGTCTAAGATGTTCCAAAACCGCGCACACCAAGAGAGAGACCCACGCGCACACCCTGCCCACACGCATGCGCAGTCACGCACCTGAAACTCGTGCGGCTGCAGCTTCCCCGCGCGTGCGCGCTGCGCGAGCTCCTGCACCTCCTGACAGATGGTGGCGAGGCCCTTCCGGTCGGCGCCGAACACGATCGGGGTGATGAGTCCGTTCTCCGTCGCTACCGCCACGCACATGTCCACCGCGTGGTGTCTGAAACAAGAACACAGGTCGGTGTAGACACGTGTCGTGCCATGTCAAACAGTCCGTAACGCCTTCCTCACCGAGGGCAGCATCTGAGATTGTTTTGGCAGATGAACCCCACCCCTTCAAGGAGACTCTGCACAGGTTCCTGCTTTCTGAGGCACACGCCCACATTTTGCTGAAGTCTCTTCAACGTTAGATGTGTGGAATGTGTGCGTGAGCACCCAGTAACACAGATACAGGTCGCACAAAGAAGACCCGATCTGGGTCTTTCGCAATGACGCAAACCGATTGAACACGCACGCACGCACGCACACACACACACGAGTACTCACTCCCTGATGAAGGTGTCCTGCCAGCTGGAGTTGGCCTCGGGCACCTTGAGACAGGCGAGCGACGACGCCACACACACACACACACACACACACATACACACACACACACACACACACGGGTACTCACTCCCTGATGAAGGTGTCTTGCCAGCTGGAGTTGGCCTCGGGCACCTTGAGACAGGCGAGCGAAGACGCCTTGATGATGAAGTCGTTGACGGAGAGTTTCACGTTCTGTGCCTTGAGCGTCTCGTTCAGTTCCTTCCGCACACTGCGCGAAAGCGTGCAAGCGACGCGTGCAGTGTGTGCGTGCAGGCCCGCAGCGTGTAGGTGTGAGGTATGCGTGCATTGTCAAAGTGTTTGTGATTTGTGTGTGTGTGTGTGAGAGAGAGAGAGAGAGAGAGAGAGAGAGAGAGAATGGAAGAGAGAAACTGTGTACAGTGTGTCGGTGTGTGTCTGTGACTCCCTGTGACTGTGTTCAGTTTGACGCACCGGTGTCAAAACTGGGTGTCGGACCTGATCAGAAGTGGGGGCCACTTCTGCTGCAATGTACGTAATACTGTTCGAAGGTCAGGGGGACGAAGTCCCTGCCCGTTCGGGCCGCCCCTGGGTATGCTCCAAACGTTTTAGGAGTACTGCTGTGTCGTTTGAATCTGAGTTCATCTTTTCGCACCGCACAAACTTGTGCCTGGTCTCGAACCGCCGCACATTCGGCGAAATTTGTTGCTCCAAGAAATTTTTACGCAAGAGAGAATTTTCTCCAGTGTCTCCAACATTTTAATGTTGGCTGAAACTTCTTGTTGCGCAGCTCACCTGAGAACTTGCTGGACGTTCACGTCCACTGAGAGATAGTAGTGAGGTATCGTCTGCTTCGACTCCAGGAGCCTCTTGGCGATGACCTGAATCAGACACCGTCACTTGTTTCGACAAATTCATTTTGTTTCTGTTCTATTGTTGCGAAAAGCATGTCTTCCACTTGTTTTGGTGGGTCCAGGGGGGCTGCGGTCCCCCCCCCCCCCAACCACCAATCATTTCACCGCAACCCACTTCACTTTTGTGGCACACAAATTGCAGGGACGCCCAACACCAGAATCCGGATCTAATTTCGACTTCATCCGTGAATATACCTTTCTGACATTGGAGAGCGGTATGTCTGTGAAGGCAGCGCCCGGGGCGGGGGCGGGACGACCCGGGGCCGGCGCTGCGGCGGCGGCGGCGGGAGCGGCGGCGGCGGCCGGGACGAACCCCTCGACGTCCTGCGCGCGGATCACGCCGTCCGGCCCGGTTCCCTGCACGGCCTGCGTGGAACAAGAACACATGTCAGTGCAAACACGCGCTGTGTCAAATGACCCAAAAGGTAGCAGCCATCTTTGCTGTGGTGTCGACCTGAGTGAGCCTCAGGATGGGGAATGCGCCCATGCACTGGCACTCGGCTTGTGCGAATTTGTATTTTCCCAGGGGCGTTGCCTGTTGTTCACCAGTTCTGCACATTTGAAAACGACTGAGTGGAGTGAATTGCGCTGAAGATGGATTGCAAACGAAACTGCAATTCAATCAAATCAAAATCAACTGCTGTGTCCTTTTTCATTGGAAGGATTCTGCACGAAGCGAGGGGCGGAACCAGGGGGAGGAGCTCCAGCCCCCCCCCTGACCCGAACCTTGATCTCACCTGGAGGTCGATGCCCTTCTCCGCGGCGAGTCGGCGCGCGAGCGGGCTGGCGGCCACCTTCCCCCCGAGAGGCACGGGGGCAGCGGCCGGGGCGGCTGTCACGGGCACCGGGGTCGGAGCGGGCGCCGCCGCCGCCACTGAGAGAGAAGCGCACATTGAGAACACCCTTAAAACCCGTTGAAAAACGTTTTCCACAAGGGACCCACAAAAAGTCAAAAGAAGGGACATCGTCAACATTCAAGACACCATGAAGCAGTGCAAAGCGCACAGAGAGCGAAACTAGGGTCGTTGACAACATTTATCATTACATTCTCTTCCCAACAAAGAGCAATGTACCGCTTGTGAATGGGGGTCTTGCACGCTGAATGACTTGCCATGAATGACGTAAATATCATGAATGACAGCGGAAGTACACATGGCTCTACCTGGATGCGGCGGTGGCGCCGCTGCGGCGGCGGCGGCGGCGGCGGCGGGCTGCGGCGCGATCGGAGATGGCGCCTCCCCCGTGAAGTCTGCGAAGGCGGCGATGTCTCCCTCATCCTCCACTATCACACACAGCGGCTGTGAACACAGACAACACAGCGTCAAAACAAAAACACCTTGCCGGGCAGACTCACGCCTCGCTCGAACGGCAGGAGTCTAGAATTCCTGAATAAACCGCAGTGCATTGGGGGTGCAACATTCTTCTGAGCCTTTTCTGTGCTCAATTTCATGGCCAAAAGGTACATCTTGTCTACACAGTAAAGGCACGAATCACCACGCCCTCTCACCGAGCCGATGGAGATGTCCTTGGTTCCCTCTTTGACGACGATCTTGGCGAGGAAACCCTCCTCGGGCGTCTCGAAGTCCATGACGGCCTTGTCTGTCTCGATCTGCGCCAGGACATCTCCCTCCGCCAGCGCCTCCCCCTCCTTCTTCATCCACTTCGACAGGTTCCCCTTTTCCATCGTCGGAGACAAGCTCGCCATTTTCACTGCAAACAAGAACGTTTGTCGGTGCAGATACGCCCGTGTTAAATGGCCCTGGCGGGGGGGGGGGCGATGTCAGAAAAGTTTTCCTTGTCAGGGGCACATTTTTCTGCAGACGCCCCCTCCATCCCTCCCCCACAAGTACTCGGGGACCCGTCTGTGGAATCGGGATGGAACAGCGCAATCGTCTCGCAACGCAATTGAGACAACACAGACGCGACTTGTCAAGTGATACAAGGACGCACAACGACTCAGTGCACACCTGTTGTGTGTGCAGGGTAGTCTTTCTTTGGCCCGGCTGCAGGCGCTGCGGCGGCGGGCGCGGGTGCCGCCGCCGCCGGTGGTGAGGGAGCGCCCGCAGGAGCTGCGTCCCCGCCCAGGTCCGCCGCAGTCAGGCTCTTGAACGCTGCGACGTCACTTTCCTCCGAGACGATGACACACACCAACTGAAAACCGTCCAAAATCCACCGTCAAACAAGCTCACAGCAACGGGACATCCACAGTACAAAAAGAATTGTGTGTCTTTTTATCAGTGAAGATTGAGTCCAGAGATCACAGTGAAGACTCCTGCTGTTTGCTCAACGCACACAGCGAGTGACTTCCACGAACCTTCCCGATAGGAACGTCCTTGGTTCCGCTGGGAATCAGGATCTTCGCGAGGTACCCTTCCTCTGGAGTTTCAAATCCCATCGTTGCTTTGTCCGTTTCAATTTCACACAAAAGGTCGCCCTCCGAAAGTTGCTCTCCTTCCGCCTTGGCCCAACTCACAATGGTTCCTGCAACACGCAAGACAATAAAGTGAAGCCACAGTGAGACACTCTTTGCGTTTTGATCAGGAAAATAATTCCTCAAGATGGCCTGCACAGCTGTTCTTTCCGTTCAAGATGCTTACCCAGTTCCATTGTGGGTGAGAGTGCAGGGAGTGTGATTTTGAAGTGTTCTGGCAAGTTGGACGAATAGTTGCGTCTTTGCTGACAAAATGTCAGACGAGGCGTACGCTTCCTGGTGGTCTGCATCGATGCTGATCTGGAAATTGTAGAGTCTACATTCAGCATGAGAAACACAAAGTTTCACGCAATTTTGATCAGATACGGTGACCCACACCAACTGGTATTTCAATGTTTTTCAAAGTTTGCTGAGGTTCTTGTTGGTCTGCCAAACAGATTAATCTCTCTCACGAAGCTATCGTTTCTGGGCTAAAATGTCCCCCTCGGCCTTGGCCTGCTCGGAGGCTGTGGTCTCCACACGTGACAAAACAAGTCTTGAACTGGTCAGGTCAGCTCAGGGCTGCCAAGCAACCACAACCAGTCACCCCACCAACGCTGGGCGAAGTTTCAGTTTTCACTCTGCATGTTTCATCCTCATCTCCATGCTGCAAGGGGTGGACTTCGCAGTTGCAGAACACCTCCTGAAGATCAAAGTCAAGCTGTCAACTGCCTTGGTCTGACCTTGACACTTACCGGTGCATCTCCAGTGGCAGTTTGGGACCTGCTGTTGCCATAGCCCTGACATTGTGAGCTTTCAAAACCTTCTTGTGGGGTTTCTGCCGAACTAAAGTTCGTATCACGTTGGCTGATCGCAGCATTTTGACTACAATTGACTCACAAAACGGGCAAAACGCGAGTCAAATTGCCAAAAAAATATTCTGGCGACCGCCTCAGCTTGCCCGGCGTTTCAGAGTTCAGTTTCAAAGAAAACGTTTGTTGTTCGTTCCGCATTTCAGTTACAAATTGCCCAAAAAAAGAAATAGTGACATTTTTCAGGCACAGTTTCACTGAAATTGAAATGTGTGAATAAGATTTGCAATATCATTTTTGTATCATTTATTTTGAAACTAAACAAGTTGCCAGGGCAACCAGAGACGCCAAGCAGGTGCCTGTTTCAGCTGGCAATCTGTGAGAAGTGGATTCTATTTCTTGACCTACAATGGACAAACTGTGACAAAATGCCTCGTAAGTTTTCTTGAATGTCAAGATCAGCCTCCAGACAAAACTATCGTGTTGTGGTTCGGCTCAAATCAAACTCTGAATCAGACAGCTTCAAATAGACGTGGAGCACAAGTCCAGCGATCTGTTTGATCTGTTTCTCCTCGCGAAGCTTTTGGTGGATGTGACTCAAGCTCAAGGATCGGGAAGGGGAAACGTCAGCGTGCAGAGTTCAACAAACAGACTCTGTAAAAATCTGCACGGAAGCAAAGATCTATGTCGGTCTGGGTCCAGAACAGATTCAGACAGACGTGTTCAAAATTGTAGAGTCTACAAATACATGTAGATCTATATCAAGACTCTCGGTAGATCAGATCTACACGTTGAACACTCTTGAATGATGGTCTTCCTTTCTTCGGTCGGCAGCCAAGAAGAAGAAAGAAAAGGAGGAGGACTCCGGCCCTGTCTTCCTGACAGGAGCGTACGTCTTTCCCAACGGAGACAGATACGGTGAGTCAGAAGTGTTCGAACAACACCAGAAATTCATTCCTGAACTGCTGTTCTGAACACTGTCTCCACAGCACTCAAAGCATACTTGTATGCAAGATCTCCAGTTTGCAAGCAGTGTTTTAGCAGTTTGACGCACGACTCCTTCTCATGCTTGCAGAACTCCGCAGGTCAAACTTGTCTCAAGAGTTATCCATTTCGTGTCAAGGTCGCCACGGATGCAAACCTTTTCTCGCAATTTATTTTATCTGTCCTCAGAGGGAGAGTATGCGAAAACCTCGGACGGGGTGATGTTCAGGTCGGGCACCGGGGAACACGCGACGACTGCGGGGGTGCGGTACAACGGCTCCTGGGTCGAAGACAAGATGAACGGACGAGGTCGGTTTGAGGTTAGGGGGCACAAACCTTGTGCCGGGGGGGGGCGGGCGGGAGGGTCACTCCAACCTTTGACAGAATCGCACTTCGAAGGTGAAAAATGTGACGCAAAATTGAGGACTTTTTCTGGGACAGAAGGTCGAAGGAGTCGCAGGCTCCAGGTCCGCCCAGTTCTGGATCCGCTGGACGGTGCGATGAAGTCGATTCCAAGCCTTGACTCTTGCACGAAACCGGACTGGTATTTTGTCACACAGGTCGGTTAGAATTCCCATCCGGAGCCTCGTATGAAGGAGACTTCGTGAACAACAAGTTCCACGGGTCTGGGCGCTACACGTGGCCCAACGGCTCGTCGTACGAGGGGCAGTTTGTCGAAAACAAGTAAGACGGACAAAAATGCGCTGAGGGGTGTGTGTGTGTGTGTGTGTGTGTGTGTGTGTGTGTGTGTGTGTGTGTGTGTTGGGGGGTGGGTTGCTGTGATATCAGTCCCAACCTGAGGTCTTGCACAGACGAAGCCCTCAGTTGATTCAAGCAGTACATGTCGTTTCTTTCAAAGATGACGCGAAAATGGGAAGATTCACAATTTTCTCGTAGTTTTTCGGCAGTTTCATTCACATCGACCAGCCTCTGTACAAGCAAAGTGTTCTTTCTTCTGACATAATTCCTGTCCTGCTGAACGCGCTGTTCTGATCCAGTGAGTTTCTCCATCGTTTGCAGGTTGGAGGGAGAGAACGGAGAGTTTAAGGACACAGAGGGGCAGGTCTGGACGGGGACCTTTCGCTACAAGGCTGCGCCCGGTCTGCGCTTCAAACTCAATTTGTGACGAGCAGGAGAGCCGAGTCGTCATCGATGTGGTGCAGAGGCTGACCCAGGGCCCCCACACCCTGACCATCGAGAGCCTGCAGGATCACTCATCGAACCCGCCCCTGCCTGCGGGTCAGGACCCTGGAGCCACCCTGGCAGTCACATCAACTTTGCATTTGGAGAAACTGCATCAAGAACTGTACTGTAGTTCGCAGAAAAGGAGAGCTTCTCTGGTGCGGAAAAAAGGACACCAAAACTCATGGTTGTGTTTTCCAATTTGTATTTCTTCACCGTGCTTACAGTTCATTTCGTTCCTGTGGTATGTACAAGTTAGCGCACGAACCGTGCATTTTGGCACCGATACCTGTCTCGGATAACGCAGCAATCGTACATTCCCTGAACCAACAAAATAAAATCACAACACCGACATAGTGTCCAGCACCTCGGTTTGGAACCACCACGATCCCAGCGAGTAAAATAGAACGCGCCCGAGGCTCTGCTCCGGCGGATCCAGGGTCGGGACAGTAAGCGTTACGACCCTCAGAACACAATTTAAGGACGGGGGGGGGGGGATTTTTCTGCCAAAATAAATTTCATCTACTTCATTTGACATGGCGTGCTTGTGCAAATGCATACAGGACTGACACAAAAGAGAAAGGGGCGCAAGGGTGAGGTCGGGGTTCGGGCCACACCCCTGGATCCGCCAGAGATCGCTGCCAATCACCACTCTGCAGGCAAGGTACTGCGCGCATGCGCGTTATGTTCACAACACCACACGCACCGAATGTGGACAACCTTCCGAACCACTCGCACACTCACGACTGGAATCGTTACAACAGAAAAGGGGTACAATTTTCTTCAGAGTTCCGCTCTTTTCGTGAGGTCCAATTGAAACACAAAATCAGAGATCCGGAAGATAAATACTGGTCAATTTCTCAGTCAGTTCGGTTGAATCCCAAAAGGAAGACATCTCAGACAGTTGTCCTCTTCTTCTGTTTCACCGCAAGTCCATCAGCGGTTTCTTCCGCAAATGCGATTGACAAAGCACCCAATGATCCCAAAATGCGTTTTTCTTCTGCGAAAATCGAAATAAAACTTGTGCAAAAAAGAAATAACACAATGACAATTTCTAAAACCAGTGTCATTGCTGACTAGCGAAGAAAATGCTGTTTTTCTGAGGCTGACTTCGCTCGCGGCTTTTTCGGTCACTACTCAGGCGCCTCCGCACCAAGTTGCGCATGCTCTCCCTGAGGCTTTTGCCACCACTAGAGGGCGCGCTTCCGTCACCCGCGCTTCTCTGGAAGTTTTCCCGCGCGCGCGACTTTCTCTTCCCACTCCTCTGGTCTCTGCTGCGTAGTTCTTCAGTGGCTTTGAATATTTTCAACTTGGCCTGTACGAAAAGTTCCTCATTGGGGGCCAGGAGGCCTGGAGGACTCATCCTTCTGTGCTGAGCGCTTTGCAGACAGTTTGGACACAGGTCGTGGCATGAGTCCTCCCCGGGCGAAAAGGGCTCCAGGGTCATCTCACAGGAAGTGTCAACCTCTTCGTGAGAGGATGCAGTGGTTTCGAACGAAATATCTCCCTCTGGTGGAGGGGACAGCGGGGAGCGGGGAGGGGTCTCCTCTGGACTCAGAATCTCGTCCTCTGATTGGCTGAGGAGATCGTCCTCTGATTGGTGGTCGTCATCGTCCGTCTGGCAGTCCGCGTGCACGTACTCGCACCGCGTTGCCATGGACTTTTGATCGTCCGTCATGCGTTGGCGCTGGCATTCGTCGCACACGTTACACCCGTCTGGAGACAAGCAGTTCTCTGGAAGAGAAAATGAGAATATTTGATTCTGTGCAAATTGGAACGCTTTTTCTCCTGGAATGAAACAGTTTAATTCCCCCAGGAAGGAGCGTGTTTGCAGGGAAAGCGCGCGCAGACTGACCCGAGTGTGCGTTTTGGACGTGCATGCTGTTGTTGTCCCCGACCATGACCTCTCTGCTGGCGGAGATCTGCACGAGCTTGCCGATGTAGTGGTGCACGGACACGAGTTGCGTGCTGTCCAGCGTCGCTGCCTTCTGCTTGTTCTGAAAATGCGAACAAAATTGGTCTCAGCACAGCAAACCAAGTTTGGGCGGATCCAGAGAACCCCCCCCCTCTCCAACATTTCCCCTTTGCCCTACTAAGTCTCACAGAGTCAAGCGCCGGTCGAAACCAAAGTCGAACGCCCCACCCCGATTCTGCTTCCGTCAGAGAACCCAAAATCATTTCTGCCCACGCGTGGACCCAGCGGGGGCGACCACGAGGTCTGGCGCGTCCCCTGATTGCAGCAAGAAATGTAAGATGCACGTGACGTGACGTGACGTGACACGTGACGTGTGTCGCACCTTGAACGTGTCCGACATGGACCTCTGGTTGGCGTCGTTGCGACTGCGGCTGAAACCCTCCTCGTCCCGGTGCCTCATGTCCTCCTCGAACCTGGCGACACAGAGCGACAAGGCACGATGAAACTTCAGGCCATGTGTAAGGAGGAGTCAAGTTTCGTGCGCGCATACACGTGGGTGTGTCGTTCCTCATTGAAGAACTAGCAAACAGGGTTGTCTGTTCAGCGCTTACACCCCTGGACACGTCGTTTGACCCACAGACACATGTGCAAAGAGACGTTTGCACGCAAAAATGTGCAGAACTGTTTGCGTTTGGGCCCCGCCTGAGGTTTGAGAGGAGCCCCTGGCTGTGCATGACGTGGATCCGTCGGAAATCCACGAACGACGCCGGAAATCCACGAAGGACGCCGGAAAAACACGAACGAAACGCACCTTTGTCTGTTACTCTCGACGCCGCAGCCTCTGCAGCGAAACGAGTCACGTGACACTCGACGCGCCTTGGTTTGAGACTCTGCGTCGCGACTCTTCTTCCGTAGAATCTCCCTCCGTCCCTCCTCACTCAGCTCCTCCTCAGAAGAGGGCGCTGTGCTCGCGTTCTCCTCCACAGAGGGCGCTGGGCTCGTGTTCTCCTCCACAGAGACGCAACGTTCTGTCTCTGGTTCCGCGTCAGTCAAAATACTTTTGAAATTGTTGTTTTCGCAGGTGACGGCTGATTCGTCATCGTCGTCTTTTGCACAATCTTCTTCTACATCGCTTTGGAAGATTTGAGCTTTTGGCGAGAAAGAGTGCTGGTTGTTGGAAGATTCTTCCTGGGTGCATTCTTCGTGTAGCGAACGCTTTTTGTCGTCGTCCAATAAAAAGTCTGCAATGAAACGAAGAATAACTGCCTTTGTTTGGCGGCAGGATAATCTCGATTGGACCGCTCGAGTGCACCAGACAGCAACGGAATGTTTCAAGCCTCACGCAGGCTCGAAACACAAAGCAAGATGGGCGTCACAAGTTGAACCACAAATGAAAGCAAAGTTCGCATTGATTTTCCTTCAATTGTTCTGACACTTCATGGTGACTGAGTGTCGTTCACTGACTGATATGCCACGACAAATTGCCTGACTGTTGTGATGGCGACTCACTGTCCCTGTCACACACACCCCCTCCGAATTTTGCCCCTGAGGTGCAACGATTTTCATGTTCACATCACAAAATTTAATTGATCGCTTTCAAAGTTGATTTGGCCCCTCAAAAGGGTTGTCCCGTGGGAATCCACCCCTGCGTCCATGTGCTCGGGAAATAATCTGGCGTTTGCCTGACGCGCGTCTTGCCTGCGTTACCTGCGAGTTTGTAGACGGCGTAGACGAGGGCGCCGCCCAGGATGAGTGGGTGGCGCAGCCACAGCACGGCGTGCACCACGCTCCACATCACGTGACTCCACCACAGGGACTCTGAAACCATGGCAACAGGATAAATGTTCATCCTTGCAATTCGAAAAGCAGTCAGTTCACCAGATGAACATGACAGGTCTGGAGTCCAGTGGAATTTGCACGTGTCGTTTTTACATCACGAACAATTGTGCTTTCGTCACCCATCACCCCACAACGCGAGTGGCTGTGTGATTGAGTGCAATGATACGCACGATGGCTGCAATGATAAGCAATCGTGAAACTTTACGTGCAACATCGGACGAGATTGCATGATGAGGTCAGACAAGCAAATACAACATAACAACAGATGGTCCGTCTGTCCCAAAGGGAGCGGAGTCGAGAACGAGGTGTCTCGGGAGCACACCCCCCGCGCACTCACACGCACGCACACAAACGAGTACACCAGATGGTGCGACCCGTCTGAAGAAAGCGCAAGTCGATTTTGGTTGTGGATTCATTGTTTCCAAAATTGAGTTGAGACTTGTGGAAATTTCAAATTCCTGTTGGTTTTGACGCCAGAAATAGGCAAGCCTTGAGCCTTCGTCTCTTGAACCTGATTCCAACTTTTTCGTTCACATTCCAAGAACTTGAACATTTGAGGCACGAGTGTTACGTCACAAGATCAACACACAAAAGCGTGTGCCCCCTCCCCTCCCACAATGGAAATGTCACGGAATCCAACAGTGGTTTCACATCTCTGGTCCTCGACAGATTGACGAACCGTGAGCTTCGCTGCCAGATTCTGACGAAAAAAGAGCGCCTTGCTTTGTTCAAGCAAAATTCACGGCATGGTGAATGCAGACAAAACTAAACGACTGAAAACACCACCACAACAACCAAAGTTTCAAACTCCACATTACGGAAAGCACAACAACTTGTAAAGGAAACACAAAACGCCAGGACACGAAACGTGTACAAGAGGCGCGCAAACCCGTTGACCCTCCCAAAAACTTGCAGTCTGACAACATTGAAAACTGACAACCTGTTTCCTCATGGCTATAGTTTTCAATAAACATATTTATCTTCGGTTCGAAAGGGTGCACCTTAATTTCAATTTTCTCAGAAAAAACGTTTGGATGGAATGAACGCAATGTTGGGAATTTTCCCGAGTTTTGGCACCGGTGTTGGTACCAGCCTCCCCGCGCATCGGATACTGTCACCACCGCATTGCGAGGACCAGGAAGGATTCCGTTACTCCACCGACTATTAGCTCTGGCAGGTGCGTCACTCAGGTGAACGCACTCAACAGAGGCGGATCCAGAGGCCGGCGCAATGAAATGGTCAGAAAGACACCCCAAACCAGGAGACGGGTGTCTGGTCTTTTCAGATTCTGACCACGTGGGATTGGACTTCAGATACAGCTGTGGGACGACAGGCTACAGCCGATCTGAGATCAAACTCTTGGGGGCCAAACTAGTACCGCCCAATTGGGGGGGGGGTCAGAATCGGGGGAGGGACCCCCAAGATCTGCTGGAGAGAAGACAGGATCCACGCTCTGCTGGGGACAAATCTGACAAGTTGGAAAACCTGAGCCTTCCCATTCGGAACCTTATGGTCTGCTGCCGTGACTTAATAGATTGCGTGATGATGATAAAAGATGCTCACTCGGGTACAAAGTGTTTCCCACGGATGATACAATAAAATTCTTTGAAACAGCAAAAGAAGGGGGATTTTTCCATCCAAAAAAGGGGTTGAGACGACGAGTGCTTGTACGATGGGGAGCAGACTCCATTTGTGGTTATGCACCAAACTTTTGTCAGCAGATATCACACAACTACGAGACACGTCAACTGAACCAGAAAAAGCAACTGAAAAACAACGCAAACAGAAGCGACGCAACAAAACCACAGACAGTGACAACTTCACTCACCTGAGACTGGGACAAGCTGCTTTGCACTGGGCGTTTTATCCTCAGATTGCTTGCAAAATGTAAAACACAGCAAGGTCACTTCAAACAGGAACTCAGAGCAGTCTACCTGGTACTCAAACCGCACAGAGCGACCCGGCGTCGCAGATGCTCGACCCAACATGTGCGCGAAACCGCACATGTATGCGCGCGCGCGGACGCGCGTCACTCCAGCGACACACGCGCGACGTCGCGGTCACGCTGCGTCCCTGATGACTCGTACATGTCAATCAATCAATGAATCAGTTTGTCAATCAATCAATTTCAACAAAATTTTTCTTCCCCAACTGCACCAAGAAAAACACCAAGTCGCCTCTTGCATTGCTCGTCAACTCAACAACGAAGAAATTTTCGCAGAAAAATGACCATCCGTTTCTGCACAGGTCCGACAAAACAGAAGACCGTTTGAGTACAAGCACAGAGGACCACTGGTCACTTTTGGTGAGTCCAGTGTCAAAGTTCCATCTCTGCCAAACTTGACGTCAGTGCAGACTTCATGCGTCCAAGAACTTTTGAAAGAATTCTGCAGTAAGAGACAGGTCAGCCTGGAAAAACTGGAAAAAAGCTTCAAATTCGCGGAAGAGGCAACGCACAATGGATCTGCGGAGTTCTGGGTTCGGTTCTTTCCCAGTTGGCACCGTCCGTGTTTGTACCCAGCGGATCCACATGTATAGTGACCGGATCTGCGCTGTGATCACAGTGGACACCGCCAGCGCACGCGTTGCACCCGTGGTAAAACGTAAAAGACGCAAGTGTGAAAGCGACAAAGCCATACCCCACGGCCATAAATATATGCTGTTGGACACGTTCACCCCTTTTTTGACGCCCACTTCAAATTCGCGCGTCGCGAGCCTTGTATCATTGCAAGTTGCGTTCAGGATCATCCCAAAACACGCAGCAGCGCCAAAAGTCACGCCAAGAACGCCTCAAGCGAAATGAGTTGTTGAGTTGCACGCGACAACGCAGCGTCCATTGACTCGCGCGGGGAGACCACGCCTGACTCTTTCAGTGTGAACACGGCAGAATCGTAAGAATGAGACAGACGCGTGCTCGAAAGTTTTGTGGAAACTCACTGCCTCTGGGCTGGATATTTTCTCTTTGGACGAGACGTTCCTTCACACCGGACGGTTCACGTATTGCGTCGCTGCTCAGGCCAACATTTGGGCGCTGCACCTTTGAAGGAATGCAACGCGTGGCGCATCTACTGTGAACCAGGCCTCGTGAGAGAGACATAAACAACTTCACACAGGTCTTTTGTGGACTGTCCTGCTGATAAATCAAGGTCAGGAAACAACCCAAGCAGCTTCAGGATCGGGGGGGGGGGGCAGCCCCAGTCTCGGCCAGGGTCTGGCCGATAGCGCCACACATGCAGTTGAGGGCCGGACGGGAAAGCAGTCCGCCTGCTCTCCCAGCGAACAGTACTTGTACACACTGAAGTCAGTTCTCTCTTGACCCAGGAGGGTCCCTCGCACGCACGGTCTCGAATGGGCGGCACAAGTTCGTTTCGTGAGCTGAATCGCGACGACCACACGCTGCGACAAACTGCTTGCGCACCAATTCAATCAACATTTTCATGCAAAAAGGCGCTGAAAAAACTTGCAAACACGCACGCAAACCTGACCAAAAAAATTGTGCAGAATCAGCACACGCCATGGACAGACGATGATGTCGTGTGCACCAAAACATACGGATCGATGCCGCAGCAGATGGAGCTCCTCTATTCATCAAGTTTTCGTGCAATTCTCCCAGATAATGATCGCACCGAGTCAGCACAACGTGTGAAAAGAGTTATTTGACCTGCTGCGTCCACGTTGGTCCATTCGACACCGACCTGCAGGGGTGGACCTGCACCCCGTGGTCCCGCCCGTCTGACCCTTATTTTGTGCCACAATTTTTCTCCAGGGTTGAAATCAGTTCCCTCCCACGGGGCTCACTGAAAGAGAAGGGGCAGAGTCTGACCGTTGCGAGGTTTGTCTGCACACACGTACACACACGTACTACGGCATGTGCTCGCACGACAGCATTCGCGCGCGCGCACACACACACACACACACACACACACACACACACACAAACACACACGTGTACACACACACGTGTACACACACACACATACACAATCTCCTGCATGAGTGAAAGAAAAAACCTTTTCCCTCCACAACTGCCTCGTTGAGCAAAATATAGAAACACACACACACACACACACACACACACACACACACACACACACACAGCGCGGAGACGCCGAGACGCAACGTCGCATGTGGGCGTGTCTGAACAACACCAAACTGCGCATGTTCACTTTCACAATTCGGAAAGGTCCTTATCTCTGTCAACTCCGTCCCGTATTTGAACTTCGCTCAACTCAAGTGCTTTGTCACATTTTGACACCAACCTCTCTTGCACGAATCTGATCAAGCGTGCAATTGTTATGGGGGACTCAATTGTGGGGCTTTTTACAAGCTCAACAACACCCCTCCCCCACACCCTTACACAACACCAAGTCATGAAGGATTCTGAGACTGCAACGAGTCACCCCAAATTGCAGCGGGCAGAAGGACCTTCTCCAGGTGCAAAAGACCACAAACATGTGTGCGTGAAACACGCAGCATTTCAAGGCAAAAACACCAGTTTTTGCTGACAGCAATGCGTGCAGTGCTTCGAGTTCTCCTATCGATTATTGGAAAAGTTATATCAATAAAAATATGCAAAAACACCATTTGTGTCAATTCTGCGTGTTCAATGTGGAAGCAATATGCTCCTTGCATCACTTTTTTGGAAGTCGCCACGTGGTGAAGATCAGGTGAATTTCTCGTTTCACGCGAGACTTGCCTGATCGCATACCTCGATGACGGTTGCGTCACTGGGTGGGGCGTGGGGCGTGCGCGTTCAATACACTGCACCTGGACACGTTAAATGATTGGGTGATTTATGCCTGTAATAATGTCGGTTATGGTTGTGATATTACGAGGATTTTAGACTTTTTTCGTCGCGTCGGATGCGCGCGACCCCCACACGACGACACGCAACTGACAACTGCACGCATCGGGGCGCATCCAATGGAAGGCACGCATACCTGCAGGGGCATGTCAGCAGGGGCGCAGCCAGCAATCCCAGAGGAAGGCTCTATTCAACCATGAACAACATGTTTTCTTTTTTCGTGAAAATGAAGAACAGTGCGCCTGCAGCACAAGCAAAGGAAAGAAGATTACGGGATTCAGGCCGCACACACACACACGCACACACACTCACACACACTTGAACCCAACCCTGGGCCGATCCAGGCAGGACGTGTTTGAGAAGAAACCAATTCCATTTTGCGTGGAATAAAGAACAGCGCCAACCCAAATGTAAGCAGTACTCCCCCCCCTCCTCGGGCTTCGAGCTGCAAACATCAAATGGATCCCCATCTTTCACCGCCACAACCTTTTGGCAAAGGGATTCGTGATCGACGAAGCGGAGACGGAATGCGAAAACTGCGGAAACCTGCCGGAGTCAGCTTCTCTCGAAGGAATGGTACGAGGCTGGGACTGACTCCTGCCATTCACAAGTTGACTCTTTACGAATTCTGCCAAAGACGCAGCTGTATTAGTCAGGGACAGCATTTCGTCAAGGGCCTTGGGCGGGGGGGATTGGTGGGGTGCAACTTCCACAGGACGCAAAAGGCCTGGGTCCTCCACTGGACCCTGGATCTGTGCACGTCCCGTCTGCAGACTTTGTGGGTTGGCGTCAGGTTCAACTCGATCGAGTCTTGTTTCGCTTCTTGAGACGCAATGAAATATGACGTATCATATTTCGTCCCCATAAAATTAAAACCTTCGCGTCACGGGATTTTACCACTTGAGGAGGTTTCGTCTGTTGAAGTGCACACGAGTGCGAATCCATTTGAAACCACCGAAATTGATGAAATCATAATATGCGGTCACCTGGTTGCGAGTCAGGACATCCCTCATCCTCTGTCACCAACAACGCAGGAATGTTTTCAAAACACACGAGTGTCATACACGTCTGGTTTTCAGTGGATTTCGTCTGATTTATGGGATGTTCAGACCAAAGACACAGATAACGTTCAACAATGCACAGAATTGGTACATCTTAATCGTGAAGTCCAGGGCCCTTGGACCCCTGCAGCCCGTGAAAATGAACAAATGTCCCATGATTTGATGATTTTGTATCACACGCAACAAATTACAAACATGTTTGGAAACGTGGAAAACATCTCAAGTGTTTTTTCCTTCGGTCTGTCACAAACCCTGAACGGTTTTACACGAGTGGCTGGCAGCACATTTGGAAGTGATCTGCATACGAAAACGACGCACCCATCTTCCCACATGTATAGCGCAATTTTCTGCAGAGCTCCACTCGTACAACGCAACGTTTCGGCTACTCCCACCGGAAACTCGCGATCCCAACATGGGTTTCACCCTGTACCACGTGGGGTTTCACACTTTCCAGTCACGTGCATTTCAGACCCGTTTTGGTGTTGACTCAACGAGCAAAAAGCTCCCAATTTATAACCATCCTTCAAATTGTATCCCGAGTCACCGGGTACTTGTCACTCGAAAAGGGAAAAGTTGAAAGAAGAAAAATACCCTGCAAAGACATGCTTTGCAACCACACGCGGCAAGTTCACGGGGGCACAGGGGCCATTTCAGAATTTGCAGTGGGCAGTCACTGGTCCCAGCTCAGTATTCAGCAAGATCAGAAGGTCGCGAAGTCAAGGTCACCCTTGACCCGCAAGTGCTGGCAAACACGACCACAGTCACGTACACCGGTTTGTACTCTCACAACAGCATTCACACACACACACACACACACACACACACAATCGCCGTGCAACAAAACACCTTCTCCCTTTGGTTGAAGCACACACACACACACACACACACACACACACACGACTTCAGTGTCGAGTGCACTTCATCACCTCGGCATTTTCCAACACTTTAATCAACTGTAGTGATATCACAAACACACACTGGTTGGTATCTCGGGTGAGACTGGCACGGTGGCGTGAATCTCTATGTTTATTGTATGTACAGTACTGCCACCTGTCAAGTGGTGGTTTAAATTCACAGCTGGTGTGTCACACCACACTCCTCCCCCACCAGGGGGGGCTGGCCTCAGCCAATTAATTATATTCTAAATATTTTTATATTTAATTATTACATACATTAGACAGGAAATAGATGCTTAATATCAAAATTTTGCTATTTTGCTGGAAATTACCCAGCATTCCTCCCCCCCAGGGGCTGATCACGTGACCCCTTGTGGTTTTGGGCACTCTTTCCTGAAAAAAAAATGGCGGCTGCAGCACAACGTTTGATCACCCTTGAAGAGACAGAATTATTCTCATTTTTGAGGCAAAACATCCAAAGAAAACTCACAGAAGAAGCAGAGAGGCAGGGTCTCTCTAAGGTCTCACCCTCGGGTGGTGCAAGCCATTGTCAGATACTTCTCTTTGGGGCCGCTGCCCCACAACATTTTTAACAGGCTCGTCTGGCACCTGGCACACGATCAATAGGTGAGTAGTACCCATGTCACTCCACACTGTGTGGAGTTACTTGACAACCACTCACCTTAAGACTGATACGGTGCGATGTGGATGTTGAAAGCCAGTCGGACAACCATTGTGTGCAGGCAGGCATTCCACACGGGTGAACCGGCACAAAAATAGGCCACAACATTGTCTATCACCGGTCTTGAAAGGGGCTGCAACCCCATATGTGCGCTGACAAAATAGATTCTTCTCACAATTTGTTGTTTAAGAAAACTCCAAGTTTCCAACTCAACCACATCCATTTTGAAAACTGAAACAGTGGGAAAACCCCATGGTCACGTGATCACCTCATGGGGTGGGGGTGGGGGGGGGAGGGAATGCTGGGTAATATCCAGCAAAATAGCACAAAATTGATATTAAGCATCGATTTCCTGTCTAATGTATGTAAATATTTATTGTAAAA
>JAAUXT010052722.1_pt1 | contig 26016 bp, 35 predicted proteins | sample 7278171 | NCBI WGS metagenome assembly JAAUXT01 (sample SAMN14350112, study PRJNA611818) | marine sediment metagenome | isolation source: surface marine sediment (1.8m) | place: French Polynesia: Moorea | collected 2018-08
AGAGCAAGCCAAATCAGAGTGACCCAAATCAGAGCAAGCCAAATCAGAGCAAGCCAAATCAGAGCAACTGAAATTTCCTCAAATCACCGCGAGCTCCATGGAGCTATTTTTGAACCTGAACTTTCAAATTAATTGTGCACTCTTCAGAATGAATGGCAAGAATTGGGGTGGAGTTTTCTGGTTGGTACTTTCAGAATCTCGACACCCAAATGTGTAAAGACTATGTTGACGACTGAGCAGTCAACACATGGGGGATCAGGCATTGTGCGCAGATCAGGTCGACAACGAGTTCCAAACAGCCGTCTTCCCGATGACCATTTCCTGTTTTCGTCTCGCAGGCAGAGAAGCAAGAGTGGTTGGTACTTTGGGTTTGATGACATTGTTTGACTCCACGGACCTTGAAGCGTGTGTCGGTGTCTGACCAGTTTGGTTCGTTCTGTCAAATCTGTTCAGGCTTTTTGGCAAGAGAAGAGGGGTGTTAATGGCTGACAGTCTGTGTCAGAGTCATCATCGATCAATTAGTTTCTTGACTCTTTTTGAACAGAACATATCGAAGTTGTTCCAAGAAAACGAAAATTGAATGCAGATGACACGAAAGAAGAAATGTGCGTTGAAGTTGCGCAACAAGCAGCTGACAGCTCGGAATCATCTGGACGTCAGCAGGAGGTTGAAGGATCAAGCAAAAAGAATGTCAACGAAAACAGAAGCAAAGACAGCACGACGAGAGCTGTGGAGGAAGTTGGAGCAAGTCCAGCTGGAAACAGAAGTGGACCAGGTGAACCTGATGTGCAAGGAGCAAACACTGCTTCTGAAGAGGCGAAGCCTAAAATACATCCAGAAGAAACCGGTGAATCATTGCACGATGATTTCGTGTCTCGTAAAGGCGGTGGAACTGAATCGGTTGTTGAGAAAGCTAAAGAAAGCTGCGAGGTCACAGATCCAGAGGCGGTATTCGAGGCACAGAATCAGCAATTTCAAGTGGGCACCAAAGAAGTGAAGATTGTGACCATGACACTGTCCGACTCTGGTGAATTGGTTGAGATGGGCGAGAAAACAGCGGAGTCGGAGCAACTTGTGGAGAGCGTCGTGGTTGCTGGGGACGCGAATCCAGCGACTTCCAAATCTACAGCAGTTCATCTGGAAACAGTCAACTTGTCTCAAGCTGAGGCACAATCTGAGGATGAAGCGAACACATCGTCAAAACTGGTCATGCATCTGACCGATGGAAACATCGTTGAACTTTCAGGTGAGTGCGCTGTGAAATATTCACTGTGGACTCTGGTTTGGTTTGTTCAACAGCAAGACTTCCGAACCAAAAACCAGAAAATCGTTCCCACTTGGTGGCTTTGTAAAGTCACACTGGCAGTCATGTTGTGAGAGACGCGAAGAAAGGACAGAACTGTCACTGCGAGGCCATGCGTTGCACGAAAATTGTAATGGCTCAAAGAAAGCCTGTCACAGATTGGTCGTGTCTGGAATGGAGTCTCTGTACACCTCTGTTCTAGGTGAGAAGTTAAGTTTGGACCTGGTGAAGCTGCTGGAGAAGGGCAGCGCGCAGCTGGCGGAAGTGCAGAGCCTGCCCGAGGGCTACGTCTGCTTCGCGCTCGAGGATTCCTCAACCGAGGAGGAACAGCAGCCACCTGTCAGCCAACAGGTCAGTGTTTCTTTGACCAGGGTACGGCTCTTATTTTTCATTTTTGTACCAGCGAGGCTCGAAGGGCCAGACTGTTAGCTGAGGTTGTGGTCTTGAAGGGCAGACACACTGTGATCATCACCTTTCCCTCGTGATCCCAAAGGAAACCACATTTTGGTCAAGAATCACCTCTTGATGACAAATCAGTACGATCTTTATCCCCATTGAACGTCAATTTCATCACCTCCTGATGACCACATGCAAAATTTTGTGTGTTCTCCCTCCCCCAAAGAAGCCTCTTTTTTGTCGTCGAGTGCACATGCAAATGAAGCAAAACATTCTGTGTCCTCTTGAAGTTTACTTGCTTGTGGAACACGATTTGAGCGAGGAAAGTGCTGATGCGATTGTGGGACATGCACGAGCAACTCAGATATTTAATATTTTACAGAATGGAGGAGCGGCATTGCGAAACATGAGTGTCCCGCCAGTGAAGGATGGAAACAAAATCATACCGCGAATTAGCTCTCAGGGGGTATTGGAATGCCCCCACTGCCCTTACTCGACTGACAAGAAGGCCAATTGGTACAAGCACAAGAAGAAACACTCTGGTGAGCACGAACTGTGTTTTCCTCACATCAGAACTTTGGCAGCCATAAAGAAAATGACGAAACAAAAGACGCAAAACAAAGCCAGAACAAAAACGAATTGCGCAGGCAAGGATGTTCTCTCCAAACGTTGTGCTTGGCAAACGGCACAGCTCAGCGTTGCACGATGCTGCGTGCAACCCCCCTCCCCCGAAAAAAAAAAAAACAACGTCCGCGGTGGTTTTTTTTTGCCCTTGTTGATGTGTTCAGGGAAGTCGTCATTTTGGTCATTTGTTCCCATCAACTTCAGGACAGCGACGTTACCAGTGTGAGCACTGTCCGTACAAAGCGGCAACGAGCAGCAACTTGAAACGTCACTACGCGGTGCATCTGGATATCCGTCAGTTTCAGTGCTCTGCCTGCAACCAGACGTTTCGACAGAAAATCCACCTCGAGAGACACGTGCGATACAGGCATGAGGTGTGTGATGTCTAAATTCGAACTGATAAATGTTGTCATGCCTTTACGTGAATTCAGAACTGGATGCGGTCGATTGGTGGTGCAACCCAATTCAAATTTGTTCTGTGACACTGAGATTGGGGGTGGAGGGGTGAAACATCACATTTAATTTCTGGCAGATGAAGCAGATAAAGTGCAGCCTGTGCAACTACCAGTGCTCCAACTACAACCCGGACCTGAAGCAGCACATGCGGCGGGTGCACCAGATGGACGGGGACCCGGGAAACCTCGACCTCCTCACGTGTAAGCAGTGCGGATACATAGTGAGTACAGCGTTCTTGTTCGCGCGCATTGTGTCTGTGTGAAGAACAAAGTGCGCACAGCCGTTGTGTTACTGGTCATTTCATCTGTGTGTTTGTGGACAACCCAAACAGAGGGGTGCTGGTCACCGTTTTGATTCCAGGCCACATTTGTTTCTTACAAAAGCCAAAAATGATCCAAAGGTGTGTCCAGAACTTTGTATCAAGTTTTCTATTGGTGTCCCCCTGCCTCGCAAAGACTGGGCAACTTTAGCCCAAAAAGTTTGAACTTCAAACAGCTGCTGGGAAGATTCATATTCTCTGCCAGTTGTTCTCAAGCAAAACATCCTGTGATGTAAATCTTGTGGTTTCCTTTTGTGAATTTCAAAGTTCGCACACTTTTTCATTCAGGGCAGTAAAAAGCGCGACTTGCGGCAGCACATGAAGTTCCACAAACCGGGTCCCGAGGTGAAACTCTTCTGCGAACATTGCTCGTTCATCACGGACTGCGAGAGCAGACTCACTCGACACATGCTCACTCACACTAACGAGAAGCCGTTCGCGTGTGGACTGTGCAACTACAAGTGAGTGTCTGGTCGCAGGAAGAAGAAATACACACGCACAAACAAAACGCAAAAAGACAGCTGTTTTTAGTAACAGCTTCGAACAACAAAACTGGCTGCTGTAATTTTAATTTTCACAAACGGATTTGTTTCCTTCGGGCATCACCGAAACAAAGGAGTGGTGTGCGGACGTCGAATCACATTTGTTACCGCATTGCAGAGGCACGCAGAAGGAACATGTCATCCGACACATGGTCACTGTACACAAAGTACAGCCAGAGCGAACGGGGAAACCACGGAAGCCACCCTCCGGTTTTACGTTCCCGACCGAAGAGCGAAAGGATACAAGTGGAGAACAACCTGTGCCGAAAGAGGTCAGTTCGTGGCAAAGCAAAAACCAACGGAAAGTTCGCCACATGTAATGATTTTCCGCTTTGCTGCTGTGCACAAATGAAAGAGCACACACAATTTGCCCATTTTCAGCCAAGAAGCGAAGACACGCCTCACGGATCACAAGAAGCTGGTGGTAGCACCGAAAAAGAGATCGAGGAAAGAACAAATGAAAACGAGGAACTTCCGGTACATCCGGGAAATGACAACTTTACAGAGATCTCCATCAAGGTGATGGTGCGGCAGAACACTGATGCCAGCAACAAATTGAAAGAAGTCGCTGCAAACGGTGGGTGTACCCTTTGGTAGCAGTTTTCAAACAAGCTGCTGATAATTTGTTTGGATTCAGAATGATTTTCCAAGCACATGGTCACGTTGAAAGAAACCCCCACAATCTTTTGTTCCATTTCCCTGACCACAGAATCGGGAAGCACGTTGGAAGAACTGAAAGAGAGGAAAGAAACTGAAGATGCGTCCAAGTCGCTAGAATTTGAATACACTCCAGGTGGGTGAAAACATTTCCCATCACAGACTGTGTCTGTCTCTTTCTCTCTGTCTCTCTCTCATTTGTAGAGACTGCTGTGCTTTGTCGGTGTTGCCTTTTTTGGGTCAACAAGCTTCAATACTGGTAATGCAGTAGGACACTGCAGATCTTTTCGCACCCGTTGTGAACCAGATGTTTTGTTTGACTCAGCGTCAGCACAGGCAAATCCGGAATCAGTCGCGACTGTGCGTGAAGCACCACAGTCGACTGTCGATCAGCAGAAGGAAATGTCAATTTTTGCGAAGAAGGTTCGGCTTCCAGCGACCTACACAAATCCGTCCCGCGAGAAGCTTTTCGCGTGCATGCACTGCACCATGAAATTCGCCAAGGCCATCAACCTGTATAAACACCTCAAGGTGAGCAAGCCTCTTGAAACGGGACGAGAGTTGAAGCTTTGTCGTATTGCTTCGTTTCGTTGGTCGCACAACAAAATCCGCAGTGGTCTTCGTGCCACTCGGAATGATATGTATTTGATTGTTTGAGCTGGTTTCATTCAGTCATGTTTGCGTTTAGATCCAGCACAGAGAGGTGCAGCCGGTGGAGGACGGTTCCTACGGGTGCGTCCTCTGTGAATACAAGACAAACAAGAGGAAAAATCTGTTGGTTCATCTCCGCAAACACAACGCGTGGCCAAATGAAGCACCTGAATACTACTACCCACCGTCTGCACGGGTTGGTGATCTAAGTCTCTGCTTGACAAACATTTCATGTTTATGAGGCACAAGTGTGTTTCAACTGCAATGGACACTTGGGGGTCAATCCGTTGGCAAGAACGTTGTGTTTGTGGAAACTTGTCATTCGAGCTCGAATGCGTGCATTTCCAGGTGTATTCGTGCATAATGTGTGACTACAAGGATCCGGTGAAAAAGAACATGGAAGAACATTGGGAGACACACCACAAATCACAGGTCAGGACATTTTGCCACAACAGTTCCTCCGTGTGTTGGTCTTCCTTCCACAGACCGCAAAAAAAAGGCTGCACCGGTTGTGTGCATTGCTGGCTCTGCCTGGGTTCTGGGTCCAGCTCAGAGTGACGCGTTGATTGCATTGTCAGGATCAGAACTACGTGAGCGTCGTGGGCGTGGGAGATGACGCGCAGCAGCACGTCAAGGGTTTCGTCGCATTGACGCCGCCACAAGCTCAGGTCACTACAAAACTTGTAGCTGGGGTTGCACCCAGAAAAAAATCCAAACTTGTCAGTCGTTCATCACAGGCATGTGCATATCGATGTGTTGGTGTTTACAGGTGCCAGGAGAGAGCTTTGCTGTGGTGCGCAGCGCTTTATCGTCGAGTACAGCGACAGAACATTCTCCAGATGGGAACGTCGAGTCCAACTCAGGGCAAAAGACAGTGATGGTCATGATGGAACCCGGCATGCCGCCAACCCCTGTGCAGATCAACGCGCCTGGATTGAACTCACCCAGTTTCAGTGGCACCAGTGAAGTTGTTCAAACAACAACTCTGACAGAAGCCATGGACACCAGTCCTGCAACAGAGACCACTGCAGAACTGACGGAATTGATTCCTGGCAATGTGGAAAACGGAAGAAAATCGGATTCGGTCAGTGAGGAAGTGAGTGAGGCGACCGAGGACGAGGTTCACCTGACGCAGGAGCAGCTGTCGAAGCTGGAGGCCGGAGACTTCATCGAAATCAACGGCGAAACTTACAAAGTTGAATTTCAGTCCCAATCCAGCTAGCAATGGCAACTTGAAAATTTCAAATGCCGTGCCGTTTTGTTTGGATGGAATAGATTGTGTTGTTTCTTTGAAATATTCATCAGTACCAGAGTCGTGTTACGAATTGGCTCAATCTGTGACTGACGTAAGATTTATTTTTCACATGTTTGGCGGCAGTGGGAGAGGTCGCATCGGCAGGACCTCCAATATGAAATCAATATTCCTAATTTTGTGGCGTCGGAACAGACGAGTTGGACGCCGCTTCTCACTCCCATGCTGGATTCGTTTGCATCGTCGCAAGACGAGACTTTTGGGCGCACGTTTGCATGTATTTTTGTGAGAGAGACGTTGATGTGCTCCATTGTTGTAGAATGTCGTTGTATTAAATGTTGTTTGAAACTGATTCATAAACTGATGTGAAAGAACAAAGGTACTTTGTCAGCAAAACCTGACTTTTTCATTGGACGTTCACGGCGAAAGACTGCCGGGATTTCGAAAAAGGACCGTCACAACAGACTCTAAGTGAAATTTTTAACAGTTCGTTTACTGAAGGCATAAATATAACAGGCGATACAAGCAATTCAACTGTGAAACACATTTATATGTACATCAATTTACAGGTGGATTTGCAACCTTCCCCCCTCCCCCCCCCCCATTTTCCCGGCATTCTTTGGTTGTCAATACTCACGACTATGTTCATTCTGAAAAACACCTCTCGAAAACGCCAACAAGACGCAGTCGGTGAAACTGACGGCGAGACTGAAAATGCCCACGAAAGCCGCTTTCACGGAATGTGGAACTTTCTGCGAGTTCCCAACGCTGGACTGAACTGAGTTGGCTGGACTGAACATAGCCATTTTATGCAGAGCGACAGAAAAACGCAGAGTCTCAGTTTTCCGTCAATTGCGTCACAGGCATCGCGCTGAGAACAAGGTATGATTCTAAACTAACATCACACTGTTTTCATTTGCATTAACCATCAGGTGCGTCACCACCACAAGAACACAATTCGTGTGCAAGGCACTTTTGATCATTCGAAAGCTTCTGGGCTTCGCGTTTGAGCGCGGAGATACGAAAAATGCTTTTCGTTCTCCTTACAAAACAACAAAACACTGCAGGAAGACTCGCCCATTTTGTCCAAAGCAACGACAGAGAACTTTGCCCAATGCATCACAAATTCTCTGTCGTGCCTCGAACTCCGAACTTGTCAAGGTGCTCTCGATAACAAACACAAAGCAACACAGCAAGCGACAGAGGCAAAAGAAACCTCGACGTGACACGGGGGGGAACAAAGAAGGAAATTGGCACCACACAGGTTGTCACGCCCAAATGAAAGCAGAAAAATCTCTCGCGCGCAGCACCATTTCAAACCTGGTTGTGCATGCTCAAACCAAAGAAGAGGACGGCAAGCTCACGGAGCAATGGAAGCTCTTGTGCGGTTGTACTGAATCCAGGTTCTCCACAAGGACTCAGGTCGACGGTTGGGCTGGATTTCCACTCCCTCACACAAACGTGTTTTCTTCACCGTGTCTGTTGATTCCTGTCGTCTTCCTTTCCCTCAACACTTGTTACAAATCTTTTTTGTCGAGCTGAACACCTTCAAAATGCAATTGCCTGCAAAAGACATGGACCAGAACGGCACAAGACAAACATTTGAATATTTGCACAGGCAAATCAGTTGCATCTTGTACCCTTGAAAAGCAATTGAACTGACTGAAAGGTTTTTGCCTTGACGCCTCCAAAACACAGTACGTGGGATGGTCATTGAAGTCCATTTCCCTCAAGAATTACTGCAATTCAAATTAGCTGTTGGAAAGCCTTCTATGGTCTGGTCAGTGAAGCGAAAAATTTAATCACTAGAAATGCAATTTTTGCCATTCTGAACCAACATTCCCATCTCAAAACTGAGCCACTTTGACGCCGGTGTGTCTTTAGAGAGACAAGACCAACATGCCAACACACTTTGGGCAATATTTGCACGCCAGATGATAATTCTGGACGGCATTTCACTGGTGTAGAGTTCGACTAGTTTTCGTTGAAGTCACGGAGGAAGCTAAAAACTGACTTCACGTCTCCATTGCTTGGTTGCTGAAGCAGAAATCTCAAGGGTGCTTTGACTGCAGAGTGGAACACTACAACGGGGACAGCGCTCCCACACTGGCTGTCCCTGCGGGTGGCAACGTCTGCTTGATTTCGTTGAACAGATTCTTGGCGTAGTTGACCTGCTGGGCCACCTGCAAAATACACATCACTGTGAGTCCACCTGGTTTCTTTTATTTCTTCATTTCTCAGTTCAGGCAGCATAGTCCCGGAGAAGTTTGGCTTTTCCTCCCAAAAGTAGATCTATTCTCACGTGCGAGCGCGCATGACTCCACAAAGTTTCAATAGTGGGATGAGTATCTTTTCTGACGACTACGCTTCACGAATGTTTCATTTTGCTTCAGAAACACAAAACAAAAATGGTCGCTGAGCTATACCTTCTTGGAGATGGCCTCGGAGTCGCAGCGCACGAGCGGCCGCTTCCGCGACTCGCTGTAGGACGAAGTCGCCTCCGTCTTCATCGTCAGCTCCAGGTAGAACTTGTCATCTGTGATAAAACCAAACTTTGGTTCATACATGTTGTTCCAAACATCGTGTTCGTTGTGTGAGGACACTGACGGGGTTGACAACTGACCAAGTACACCCGATCCCAATGAACTTTCAAGCGAATTCAGAACAACTCATGGAAGACCCATGCGCTGGTTGTGTAGTGGGTGCTTGACAGCTAAACGTACCTGAGTGGACGCTGCGGCAGTGGTAGAGGTCGGAGTAGGGCACCTCGAGCACGATGTTGTCTCGGTCCGGGTCCGAGCGACCGAGGAAGTAGACGTTTTCGCTGGAAATGAGGACGCGCAGGCTGTCCTCCCGACCCAGCCGCAGCTGCTCAATCGCGATGAACCTGCAGCCAAGAGGGAAGACGCTTGTCAGCTTCACACAGTCCCTGGCGGAATGCCCTTATTGAAGTACCGGTATCATCGAAACTTGTCTTCCGCCGAACTTTTTGCAAGAAATGGTGAGAGAGACAGAGCAAGGAAACGCCTGACGAACACGACTGTATTTCTGAGACAACCTGCGAAAGTAAGTGTTTTTAAAACACCATCAATCACACACAATTTTCTTCCAGCAAATTTCAACTCTGGGGACATTGCATTAAGTTGCGAAACCGTTGTTTGTCGCGTTGAAACGTTTCAAGAAAATCGTGCTCACATTTCGTTGTAGTTGTTTTGGTTGAGAGAGAAGAGGAACTCCTGGGCCGTGGCGTGGTGTTTGGAGTAGCTGGGCAGCAGCCCTCCGGGACCGTAGCAGCACCGAGGCTTCCTGCATCGCGGCGGCTGCAGAATTAATAACGATTGCAAAGTTGACATCTCAATCACAAACATCAAGCATCGCGTCAATAGGGAAATGCAGTTGATTCCACCTGACTCAGATCTCACACGGAGGGTTTGACGCACCTGGAGTCGCGCGCTGCTTCGGCTCGTGTCTCGCACGGCGGACGCCGTTCCCGACGCGAAGTCGAGAACCCCGGCGACGGGCTTCGTGATCGTGCCGACGAGACCCTTCCCAAACCCGGTCACCATGCCCTGTGCATTTCCAAACACGAGTTGAAGTGAAAAATTCCAGCCATCGCAGCCTCTCGTGAGATGCAACTTTGCCGCTTGACTGAATCAAATCATGGAACATCCCGCGTCCTGACAAGATTTACTGGAGCCATCAGCGCATGCGCACCTCGACGCCATCATCCTTGAAGCCGTAGTAGGGTTGCCAGACGACGCTCGTGAGGCCGCCCAGCACGCCGTGCCCGAGCCCCTTGATTCCCGCCATCAGCTGCCCGCCGCTCGACTGCGCCTCGGACCGGATCTGGCGCCGCACGCGCTCGTGGCGCTGGTCGACCGTGAGGAAACCAACCCCGTCCGACAGCGATCCCGTCACCTGAAGTAACAGATCGAAACATTGCAAGCGAGCTGTACACACGTGCGACAAACGCACATTCTTGCGACAGGTACCTTTGAGTGGCACCCGCATGCTTGCTTTTGCTTTCTCAGAGAACTGTTGCCTGCAATGGCTCTTGACTGGGCAACTGTAAGCTCCACTCAGTTTTCTGTGTTGTGCAATTATCAACGGAACTCACTTTTGCAGCAGAATTGGAAACGCCGTGCGCGACGTTTTTGATGAGACCTCCGACGTTGCCTTCGTTCAGCAAACCCGAGATCCCTTCCGTGACGTCGCTGAACAAGCCAAGAGGATTCCCCAAGAAGTCCACGGACCCGAGAATCTTGGCGGCCTGACTCTTCAGTTCCTGCAAAATTTCACAAGCATTGGCACAACGCACGTCAAAAAAAAAGTTCTACGGCGTGATGTTTCAGTTCAGAAACCTGACTGACCTCTGTGTAGTGCAGCTTGATGGAGTCCAGAAGGAAAGCGCTCGTTTCAAACAGATGAACACCCACAAACGGATCTGTCAAACAGAAGGTCGTCTCAGACGTTTTCCTTGTCATCTTCAGAATACCATCTTTCTGAACAACTTTCGAACAGCTTTGCAAAACAACAACACAAACCCAGTTCGACTTTGGCCTCCTCAAACTTGACGAGCGGGATGCCCATGGCGCGCTTGATGGCGAGCAGGTCCTGCGGCAGGTCGGACGACGACAGGACGCTCAGCGTCGTGCGGCTCGTGTTGATGCGCAGCGTCCCGAAGTAGAAGCGCTTCAGCTCCTTCGACGTGGCCGCAGTCAGCGCTCTGAAGTCACGCAGCGCGAATCAGTCAAGTGACACCAATACCATTGGACCAGAAGTCAAAGATTCCGGTGTAACAGGACCAGACAACGACCAGGACCAGACAACGACCACACTATTTGGTCGTTCTCTGGTCCTCAAATTTCAGGACCACACAACAACCACCTAGGACTGGACAATGACCAGTCATTGTGTGGTCCTAAAACTTCAGGACCAGAGAATGACGTTATTCTCTGGTCCTGAAATTTTAGGACCACACAACGACGTCGGAAAAATAGTATGGTCGTTGTCTGGTCCTGAGACACCGGTCAATCAACAGCTCGCAAAGATACATTTGAGGACATGTTTTCACACGCACCTCTGTGAGTCGAAGCTGGACTCCTCGATCAGCTCAAGCTCCGCCTCGGACGTGTAACATTCGAAGAACTGCACCAGTTTCCACAGTAACCGCTCCTCCAGCTGGATCGTCATCTTCCGCAGCGACATCAGCAGGTGCTGCAACAAACCAACAGACGTGACGTGGTGTGGTCAACAAGATCGTAAGCGTCGACCTCAATGCACTTCAAATCCCGATCAGCTGGTGATTTGCAAGATGCACCACTTCCACCACCATTTTTGGCTTCTAAAGTTGCTTCCTTGGTGATAGAAAAGCCACATGACAGCCACTTACGGTGTAGATGTCTGCGTTCCACTTGTCGTCGGGCATCTTGTGCGCGGACAGCTGGAGCGCGGGCGCCGAGTCCACGTCGGCGTCGCTCTTCTGCTTCGGAAGCGTCATGAAGAGCAGAACGGGCCGCGCCGACCCAAACAGCTGGTTGTCCACCTGTACAACCCGACGTGAACATGATAATGTCCAACTTCCAGCGCATTGACCACCTCTTTCTGTACAGAATCACGAGAGGGGGAGGGGTCCCACCTGAGTCACTTTTCCCGTGGTACCCTGATCTGCTCCACACGTCATCATTTCAGAGAACAACCCTTCAAACTTTGCATGATGGAAAAGAAAGTGGCATCGCACCCCAGATTGAATTTGGTGCTACACGTGCCTGGATAGCTGCTACGTTGGCCTCGAGCGCCTGGCCGTGCGGGTTCGAGCTGTAGCTGAGGTCGATGTTGCGCAGACTTATGTAGGCGAGCTCCTCGGGCGTCGCGTTCACCAGAGACACGCCCAGCCCTCCCGGAAGCTGGATCTGCACCTGCATGACAACAAATAAGCTTTCCGATCGACGTGTCAAATTGCACCGAAAGTCGCGTTTCAGAACCGAGTCAAACACTTCGTGTAACGCTGCAACATCACACGGTACAGGCTGGATCTGGAGCTTTTGCGAAAACGTTCCTTTTCGTGATTCGGTTTTTGTTTTGCCGTTGAGAAAGAAATGACATGAGAAACGGAACTCACGTCGAGATGTCGGGTGGTGGGCTGCGGAGTGACCTCTCCCTCAGACGCGCTCTGCTGCTGCTGGAGACCGGGATTCTCACGCTCCTCGTTCACCAGTACCCAATCGTCGCTCCCGCCGCTACCCGATTTGGACACGTACCTCTGAATCGGGTATCCCAAATACCAGTGACCAAACCGAGGTTGCGAGAAACGACTCGCCACAGATCATAACAAAACACCGTGACACTCCTCGCTCTCGTGTGAGTCACAGCAGCGCCCTCACCTGCTGGTTGATGTCCGTGATCTGCAGTACGCGCGTCGGACCGTCCGTGACGACTTTGACGGACAGGACGCCCGAGCCGGGCCGCAGCTTCTGCCGCGAGATGCGCATCTCAGGCGGCAAAACTCTTCCCGACGATCCGGAAACCTTCCCCGCCGGCAGAGAGGGACCCAGAACTGCCTCTCCTCCTGCAGAAAGCAGAGAATTGAAACTGTGTATTTCCAGTGCGGTTTCGGTGGGATTCCAGGGGCCGCACTCCTGACCTGCAAAATTCGCGGTTATTTTTCGATGTGGGAGACATACAATTTCGTGTTCCCATGTTGGAACAACCCTTCCCGCTCCTCCTTGAAAACAAACAGTTCCTTCTCCCAAAGCAGCCGCTGATCTCAGGATCACTGACGCAGAAGAAATGAACAAGAAAGTTGTCGGGCTTGGTTGGTTGACGCAGTGTGGTGGTCTCCGGCCGTCAATTTTGCGGAATCCAGAAAACGATGATGCGTGATTTCTGAAGATTCGCCGACGAAATACACAAGGCAACATGTTCACACCATTTCACAATTTATTTACACAAGAAAAAGAGCACGCACACACATACACGCACGCACGCAAACTCAGTTTAGAAAAATAGCCAGCAAAAAAAAACTGGGCCAAAGCCGAAAAAGAGAAAACACAAGGCGAGTTTCAGAGGATTACCCCGACTTGTACGGTTGGGAGCCAATCTTACACAAAGAAATCGGTAAACTCGTCAGGCTCAGGATCGGTTTGGGTGCTCGCATCCTCGCGCTCTGGTGCAGCGCTGCCGCAGGAAGCTGCGTCCAAACAGCGACTGTCCTCCCGCTCATCTCGTCCGTCGTGAAGTGAAGTTCCACCGTCCACACCGTTGTTCGTCTCGGAGAAATACAGAAAATCCCGATCACCGTCAGAGTCTTCGTCTTCCCCATCGCTCTCTACATCACTGCTGGTGGCCAAGGGGACTGAATGAAGCAGATCCGTCATGTCTGCAGACTGGTCGTGCAGATGATCGTCGTCAAGGTCAACGTCGAAGTTCTCGTCTTCATCAACATAGGAAGCGTTGTACGCGTCGAGAGGCCAGCTGAAGTCGTACTCCACGCTGCTCGCATCGTCTTCCAACATTTCTACGTCCTCTGCCGAACTGTCCACAGAAACACGCTCCCGCTCGTCGTAGCCGTGCGCCATCTCGTCCACCACCTCACTCACGTTGGGACCAGCTGCCTCTTGCAGAGCACCACCACTTGAAGAGCACTCTACTTCAGCATAAATGTCTTGGACACTGACAAGCTCGATGTCTTCTGCTTCGGAAGCGTTGGTGTCTTCTGCAACCGTGTCTTGGACACTGTCAGACTCGAGGTGGGACCGGTCAGCTTGTTCACTGGACGGGTGAGAGGAGTCGTGCTCACTCACATCCAGGTCCTCTGGCTCGAACTCTTCTTCGTTGAAGCACGGGAAACTGAAGTGTGATCCGATGTCATCACCTGGCAGCACAGTCTGCGTTGGCATGTGCCTGGTGCCGTTCACGTTGAGGCTGGGAGCGGAGACGTAGGGATCGGCGCTCGGGCGGCGTTGCCTCCTGTGTGGGTTGTACGGCTCGATATATTCCCATCTGGAGAAATGAGATCCCTGCACGATGAGCTGGTCGAGCTCCCGGGCGCGCCGAAGTATCCAGTGCATGTAATCGACGTACTTGCAGCGCACTGCTGCCAGGATCTGGAAACGCAAAATTTCTCCAACTTGACATTGGATAGACAAGCAAAGCAAACAAAACATCTGATTGGCATTCACAGAAAACGTTCGTTCCTTTGTAATTTCGCCCAAGTCTGATGCTCTCACACCAGTGTGGTCTAATTGCACGCTAGTGTTCGAGAAGGAAAATTTGATGTTTTGGTGCAACACTGACCTGCAGTCGCTGATTGATGCTCCAGCGGACGTTCTGCAGCGGAGTCTCCTCGACTTTAGGGCTGTTGTCGTCCTCCGTGTCGCTGTCAAAGCGGGTGTGACGCGACCATCCCGGTCCCGTCACCGGCGGCACGCTCTCGTCCTCCTCCAACTCATCATCTGAGTCCTCGTCCTCACTGTCTTCCGCAGGGGGTCTCGTCGACACAATCGGCCACCCGGCCCACGGCATGTCGGGCGTGTGAGTTCTCCCGATGCGGCGGTCAGCTCGGGTCAGCCTGACGTTGAGCTCCTCCATGGCGCTGTCGATCCGCTCCATCTGCAGCAAGGTCCGCAGTCGCTTTCTGTTCAGGTGGTTGACTGCGTCGATCATCTCTATCACCTCCGCAGACAATTCGTGGCTTGTGTCCATGTACGCGCTTGCCATTGTCGAGATTCGTCCAAGAATGCTTTGTAAGAAACCAACTTTGTGTGTGTAAAACACCTTTCGTTGTCGCCGAAAAACCGTCTGCAAGTGTACTGTTCCACGGCAGGTGAGCTTCTGTCCAACAAACTGGGCGACGCAGCTCATTATTGGACGCCGTCTGGCCGGTGAGGTGTGAACCGACGCTGGCGAAGGCCGACACCAATCGCCGCGACATCGTTCACAAATCGGTTCACGCGAAGGTAAGGTGTCATTGCACAACTGACAAACTGCGAAAATAATCAAGCGTCGCAAATACAAATTGCAATTTGACTTCTTGCTACAAGCAGGAAGGTGTGAAAATTTCAGAGTTCATTAATTAACACCCACCCCTTATTCTGCGAGAACATGTTGGCTACGTGTGAATCACACTGATCAGTCCTTACTTCCTTTCAGACACAAAACCAAAAATGATTATTGCCTCAGGTGACTCAGTGGATCCAGGGAAACTGTTGGGTGGGTCTGACTCCAGAGGTAGGGGGGGCGAGAAGTTCCATTGTGTTCGCTCATTTCTTCAAAAGGTTTTCCACGGCCCTTGAAGGGACACTCGCAAGTCGAACAAAAACGTGTTTTATTCTGCTCGGATCATTTTCGTTTGCAAGCGAGTGCGGGGAACCGGGGGTGGGGAGAAGGGTTCAACCGGAAACACCAGTGACCCTCTTCCACTGAATGGTTTCTGACATTGTGCATTATAACGCAAATATTTGTGGCTGAATTTTCTGTTGGGGGGTGGGGAATTAGGAAAGGACAGTGAGACTCCACGTCTTGGGATCCCATTCTTTTCAAAATTTTGATTTCCGCCACAAAAAAAGTCTTTCTTTAGATTTCATTTTTCCCTGACAAAGAAAACGTTTTGAATTTCGCCGTGAATTTTGAAAGATGTTTTTTGCACACAAAATTCAAGCATCAAGAGAGACTCCAGAATGGCTGTGAAAATAAAACACGACTTAGATCTATTTATTGACAAAGGAGCAAGACGAGCACATTCTTCCCTGATGAATGCTTGCAAGCGTTCACCGACATCGGACGCTGCCATTCATGCAGTGGAAGTCTGACCCAATCATCGTTTCGTCTGTTCTGCTGCTTCTTCTTTCAGAATGGCTTCCTTCTTGTCCAACAAAAACTTTTCTGTGGCAGTGGTGAAAGCGTTCAATGGTATAAAATTCCAAGAAATCAGGTAATTCCAAGGCGAAACGAACCCAGGTTTTATCTCAACAATTCAAACGTCAAAACAATATTCCATAGCAACAACACTCTTCCCTGACAACTCAATGCACCTGATGGTAATCCCCACAATGATCCTGTGCCATTCTTGTTCTCCTCTATCACCCCCAGGTTGTCCCAACTCCTTTCCGCCCCCTTCACCTATATTTTGCCTTGTAGATGGAGTTTCTCAGGTGGCCACTTCCCCCACTTTCAATGCACGAGGGGTGTTGGTCACAATTACCTGGCAAAATGCCACTTATTCAACGGCTTGTCTGGATGTCTGAAACCTTCCCAATCTGTCTGGAACCCGTGTGCAACTGCGCTTGGCAACGCTTGGTAGAAATTGTGGGAACCACAACCAGACCTGGGTGAAGTTGTGGGAATCCTATTTTTGTGAACATCTGAGAACGCATGTACAAAGGAGTGTGATTCACAAAATTTGATCTTTCCAAAGCACCTTGGTCCCCCCCCCCTTTCTGACAATTATGATTCCAAAGAGTTTGTGACACATGTCAAAATGTGGCAACGTTAACCCCCTCTCACCATCAAACAGAACACTGGGTGGGGCAGGGACTGCTGTCCACAACCGGATCCACGCAGACAACACAAGAGAGACCCTGCTGCTGTGAAAGTGTCGGGTCCAAAAACGCAATTTTGAGCTGCGAGTTCTGTTCTTTTTTGGGGCAATAAACTACTTCAGATCAGCACACCTCTTGGATGCCCGACCCCCTAATTTATTGTTGCAAAGTCGTTCAAATCTGAAGCCGACACGGGAAAATTTTAAATTCAAGATTTGGACAAGAGACGAATGTCCAGGCGCAGTCTTCTCAAATCACGATGGAAACTTTTCTTTGTGTGTGAAAAAAGTCATGGCCAGGCTGTCGTCCTTCAAAACTGTTCAGAATTCTCAAGTTTCTTGTGTCGTTGCAAAGAAAGCAACAAGTTTCTCCTTGCACGTCCGTTCACGAACCTTCCCCAGCGTTTCTTTCAAGTCTTGTCGCTCGTTGACGATACTTCCGTAACCTGCGCTTGGCTCGCAAAAAGACACGTGACGATTCCGTTTGTACTGCAACATCCCGTGTCTTCTCTTCTGGCTGGTCTCGTGGAGCGACGTGAAGCTTCTCTTCCCACGACTGTGTGGACTCGACCTTGTCTTTTCGAGCGAGGGTGCGGGGCAGCTGGAGGTTGCTGATCCTGTCTGACGGCGTCGTCTGCGTCGGCACACCGCGCGTGTCCGATTCCGAGTTACGGACGGTCACACTGATAGAAGGCGGCGGTGGAGCGCAGGAAACGTCATCTTCACCTGGATGGTCCCACGTCGCTCCAAACATGTCGAAAACGAAGGCCTCCCTGCTTTGTAGTTCATCCAAAAGCCACAAGCGGTACGTGTCGAACAGGGCGAGGACGTCGCTGAGGATGGAGACGTCGATGCCGGGGTTGGGGCGGTGAAGAGCGGCGTCTCGCTGCATCCGGATCACGGCGGTGTCCAGTTGGTTGTTGAGAATGGCCATCTGGGCTCTGCAGCGCTGCATCTTTCGGAACAGATGGTTCATGGATCTCAGATGTTCTGCGAGCGGAGCCAGTCGAAATTCTATGGGTACCAACTGTATTGGCGGCGCAATGTTAATGTCAATTCCACCGAAATTTGCCATGTTGTAAAATCAGCCAAAAACGTCCTTGGCCGAAGGAGTCTGCTGATGCAATCGAACACTTTTCGTGTTTGCTGCTGTGAGATGTTTCTTCCGGAAAAGCTGATATTGAATGCGCAAGAAAACTCCGGGCAAAATCGCGATGTTCTGTTGTCAGTGGTCGACAACAGAATATGATGTGCAATCAACAAGCACCACGTGTTTTTGGTGTCAATTGCTCTGCCGCGCGTCTGGCGTCGGCTCTTCACACTTCACCCTCCAATGACAATTACCGGCTTTGATGTTCCGATAAAATTAATTGTTCCGTTTACGCGTCATTCTTCATTGCACTAAAGAGGCTGCGACAAAATTGCGCGGGAAAACTTAATCAAAGGCAATAAAAATTCATTATCATAATGAATCCTGACGTCCTCACCACGCAAACCAAAAGCTGTTCTTGTTTGTTTTTTGTTGCGACAAGGAAACAAACAACAGGGCAGGACAGAAGCCACATTTTCACCAAACATAGCACAATGCACGAGGACGTTTGTTCCATTTCATACAGACGTCGGTTGGAAATCCGCAAGTGAAAAATCGACAACAAAGCACAACACCCACAACACAAACTGAAAAAAGGTGTCACAACCTCAACAGAAAAAAAAATCAACTCTGTGATATATTTCTCCACTGTGCAAGGTTTTAAAGGGTGCACTCGGCAGTCACTTCGAGAGGCTTCAACCCGTGTAGTTGTTTGCTGCCAAACACCCTCCTGTGCCCCCAGGGTTCTCTGAACCTGCCAGTCCGAAAGCACAATGTAGATCCACTCACCGTCCCGCAGCCCGAAGATGCCGTCCTTGGCCTGGACACAGAGCGTCGTGGCGCCGCAGCACAGCCGTCCGTCCTCCGTGAAGCGCCACGTCTGCGTCGAGCGTCGCCGCTCGTCGAGCTTTCGCAGGATCAGCAGCGTCTCTCGACCCGGCTGTAAGACACGTCTTTCAGATCTCACCGAGCCTTGTTTTGCACAGACACCCAGTGTTAGATCTTGGTTTCACCCCCCCCCCAGCCCGTGAGAAAGCCAACAAAGCCGATGGTTTTTCACGAAGCAATAAACCAATGTCACAACGCAAGCGAAGCTGTTATTTCACAGACTCGTGCACGTACCTGGAGCGCAATGTCGGAGATGTCGAGCACGTAAGCGACGGTGGATGCGGAGGCGGGCGCCGCCTTGCGCGGGTCGCGGGGAACGCACGAGCCCTCGTGCTGCAGCAGCCCCGCACTCGTCATGCGCCACAACTGCGACCGCTTCCCGTTCTCCTGCAAGATTCAGCCAATGGCTCCTTTCACACGCTTACTTCTCAACAAAAACTCAGCCCTCCAACTGATTGTCTACAGAAACTCATTTCCTCCCAGCTTTGCTCGATACTTTTCTTGTATCAAGTCTCGACATGGTCGCCTCTTTTTCCACCAAAAACAAGAGTCAAAGCCAAGCAAAACCTTTCTCTTGAGGACGACTTTGTTCCCGTGCACCACATCCAGCACCAACTGCTGCGTCTCGACGAACGAGTCGTATCCGCGACTGGCGTGCTGCGAGGAGCCGACGTCTGGAGCTCTGATAAGAGTTGAACATTTTTGTTACAATTCACACAGAACTTGACCCTGAACGGACTCGACAATGGATTTGAGTTGGACATGTTGGCCCTGAACAGGAAAGGCTCACTCCTTGAATGTAGCTGAGAGGCAGAGGTAGATGAAGTTTTCATAGCAGAGCTGGTCTCCGTCCGCGATGATGTTCATGTTGTAGGTGGCGCTGGTGCCGCCCTGCGCCGACAGCGTGAGGTGCGGCGGCAGCGTCGGCTCGTCCCACGCGTACGGGACCGAGCAGCGCGGTTTGATGTACGTCCGCAGCTTCTCGTCCGTCACTTTGGTTTGGAAGTACAGGACCGGCACCTGAAAAACGTGGTTCATACGACACAATTATGAAAACTGAATCGTGCAGAGATGTAAAACACCAATGCCAGCTTGGGCAGATTTTTTCAGCCAGATGACGAGGGGGCTTCACCTCGGAGAAGTTGTCGACGCGGTAGGGCGGCGGCATGTGGTCGGCGTCCGAGAAGACTATGAAGAAGGTGGCACCGTGCAGCACGATGTCGACGCGCAGAAACAAACTCCGGTTTTCGTCCGCAGTCCTGAAAATTCGCGGCAGTGTTTTTTGTTTGTTTGTTTGTGTGGTGTGGTGTATGTGTGTGAAGTTGGGCACGAATATTCGCAGCGATCTGTTTGAGAACTATTTGCGCAGAAAATTCACAGAGTTTTGATGCCCCCTTCTGACACGTAGAATCCGTTGAGACTCTGGTTGGGTAAAAGTGAGGGCACAACTGGTTTTTCGGTTCGTACAACTCCCAATGAGAATATGAACTGACCTCATGTTGACGTGGAAGGAGTCGACTCGGTCGACGCGGAAGCCGCCGGACCAGCGACACAGATCGTTCTCCATGAGGCGCACGCACAGCAGCTGGTCGAGGTCGACGCGCGGCCAGTGGAACGACAGCTTACAGCTCGGCAATGCCGACAAGAGGTTGTCGCCCTTCGTGCTCTACAAGAAGGTCGTCAAAGAAAAGTGAGCTGCGCAGCATTGACTTTTTCAAACAAGAATGGAAATCAGCGCGACACGACAACCAAAGAACAAGGGTCTTATTCTGCAGTCAATGTCTGAAACGGCTCACGTACAGGTCTGGCGAGATGCCTTTGCGCAAACGCGAGTTTGTAGCTGCTTCTGTTGTCCAGCTGGTACCGAGGCGCAAACGTGACGATGTTCGTGTCGTGGTATCGGCCTCTGCCTGTTCGCACTTCAATGCCGATGTTGTAAACCCTGCAGAAACGTCCAACGGTGAAACAAGCACCAAGTGAAACTTTTGTGTCGAATCGATGACTGACACACCAGTCACCGTTGTTCGCTTCAACTAAAATTCTGCCTCCATCTGTCATCAGGTAGCACGAAGTGTGACCGAGAAAAGCCGGTGAATCAAGAATGAATTGGTTGCACGCACCAGTCGGGTCTGTTTCCTTCGCGCCGCGCGACGTGCAGCTGTCGGATGCCGACGCCGCGTTCGAGCGAGAATCGGTGGCACCACTGCGGGTTGCTGTTCACCGAGCCGTGCACCGACCTCCCGATCCGCATCGTGGACCTGCAGCCAGAAGGACAAGGGGCTCAACGTCCTGAACAAACAGTTTGCGCGTGCGTGCAAAGGGTAGAATGCCTCAATCTGTGGTGACAGAAATGGGACACACGTTTGCTCTTGACAGCGTTACCCTTTTCAAAGTTCGCGAAGCTTCCAAAAATTGGCACAAGGAAACTAGAAATCTAATTTCTGTGCAGTGATGTGTCTAAAGCAGCTTGAACATTTCACTCTGTTTGTTAATGTCTCAGCTGCTCCCGGCTTGAAATAACAGGATGTTGCGTGAATTTCCAGGTCTTAGTGAACTGCTTATATAAATTTCCCCGTCTTGTACATTGTTGCAATGGCAAAACTGTGACTGCTTTGGATCTATTGCCTTACTTCAGTCGAGATTGTGATGTCATCTGACAAGCAAGTGTCTTTGCCCATACCTGAGCAGCTTGTCGGGACTGGAGCAACAAAACAAAATTGCACGCAGCAATGGCAATATTCACACAACAGAACAAAAAATTTTGCCAGCGTTGAGATTTGCGAGTCCACATTTTCCAGATGTGTTTTGTGATCACTAAAGATGCCGTCCAATGTAAATGGGGCACTTGTTCCCTCTCACGCGGGAGAGTTTTTACGCAGCAGTGACCTCTCTGTTTGAAAACGACCCAGTGGAGATGAGTGTTGCATTTACAATGACTGGCATGTGTAAGAAACAGCTTCCACATCAACTGTTCGCTTGGGGAGAGTTTGGTTCGCATTTGGCACACGGAAAGAACAGCACGCCTCCAGAACTCTTGCCATGGAGCACGGGAAGAGAACACGAAAACCACTCACATGAAGTTGCTCTCCTTGTCAGCGTAAGAGAAGAGGAGCGGCGTGACGGCTCTGGCGAGTTCGTGCTCCTCGAACTGCCCAGACGCTTCCGCCTTGGCGCCCTCCTGCTTGAAGACGAGCGGCAGGCCCGACTTGTTCACCAGCCAGTACGCAGCCGAGACGGACAACTGCGAGCAGCATGAAAGAACAGATACAAGCTGAGAATGCACAAAATCGGCCAAGTCGCCAGTGACTTTGTGTGCACACTGCGCATGTCCGGAAGAAGGACGCAGTGACGTGATCAAGGAAGGACTCACCCTGAGCGACCCCCCGAGCCCGGCCTTGATCTGCACCCAGAGCTCGAGCAGGCGCTGCGCTGTGTCGTACAGACGGATCTTGACGCGGTAATCCTGCGTGCCGGGAGGAATGATGAGCTCCTTGCAGTGCGGGTAGTTCTCCAGCAGCACCCCCAGTTCCAGCGCCTGACTCAGGTCAGCCTAAGCAACACAGAAAGAGACGCTGAACAGAGCGTCAACCTGGAACTTATTCGGTGACCATCAAAAAACCACGGGGCCACCATTTCACTGCAAGGGTTCTTTTCTGTCGAACAACGTATCTTTTCGATGTGACAACAGGGCTTTCCGCACGAACAGTGCATCTTCCCTTCACGTTGTTTCATTCCACAAAATAACACAAGCTGTCCCACACCAGCTACGGTACTACATCTACACAAGATCCCAACGCAAGAATTTGATGAATTCTACACCAACATAACGCTTGCATCCTTTTCGCCGCGAACATATCTTTTTGGGAGAAATCAACAAACCATTGAGCATGCATGTGAAATGAAAGAAGTTGACAGATCACTTCCATGTCACAAATGTCAAAAAGAGGATCTTACGTTGGTTCAAATCACTTGAATGTTCACCTTCAACTTTTGCCTTCATGACCGCAAACCCCTCCCCCTCCCCCTCCCCCGAAAAAAAGAACCTTCGCTCTTGAAAATTATAACTTACGGAGAAGAGAGGCGCCGTTTTCCCGGGTTTGATGGAACCTCTGATGTCAGTTCCCTTCAGGTAGTAGGTCATGTCGACGGGCAGCAGGTTGACAAGTCGGACGGGCGGCATCAGGGTGATGAGGTGGCCGGGCTGAGGGAGCGGGGACGCGGTGCCCGGGGCGGTCGAGCCGGCGCTGCCGCTGGCGGAGCCACCGACGCCTGCCGAGCTCGTCCCTCCAAACGTGTTTGAGCGTTTCATGAGTGACTCCTCGGGGAAGTGCTGCCGGTACACCGACACGCAAAACCTGGACAGAGCAGAAGAGACGGATGAAGCCCACGAAGACACAGTGCATATCCATTGCCTCAAATCAAACAATTCAGTTAGAATACACATTTCAGAAACCAAGAATTGGCAGTTCCACAGGACGCACCTGTAACTGGCTGGGTCGCCAAAAATAGTGTCGCACGTTCTGATGGAGTCACTGACGTCTCCGGCCTTGAGGATGTGGTGCCAGTAGATGGGTTTGTTGCAGAAGTCAACGGACCAGCCGGCCGGCCGCACCCAGATACGCGACACGGTGAGAGGCAGCGGGATCGGAACGCGCGAGTGTTCCGCCAGACGCACGATCTTGAAGTCCTTCCCTGCACACAAATCAATAAGTTGCTTCATTTTGAAGCGCTCAGTCGCCTTGTTATCAGAGGCAATGAGCCTTTTCCTTCTTCATGTCTTCTCCAACATTCTGACAAACAGGCGCAGAAATTCGAAGAGCCGGGCGAAAACTTGCAATCCCGGTCTTCTTACCTCCGGAGGTCGGAGCGGGGTTTTCCAGTTTGATGTCGACGGGGTCCTCGAGTCGGTTGTGCACCATGAGCGCCGACCGCACCGTGATCACCTTGCGCGCGCTGCCCTCGAGCGTCACGTCGAACACGACGCGCACCGGTCGCTTCTCCGTGAACTGCGGGAACAACAAAGTGAACAGGTGAATCTATCCCCTCCAAAATAGAAACAAAACAGCGAACATGTTGGCAAAACGCTTTCGTGGCTCTACTCACGAGGCTGGAGGCGGTGTTGATCTCGGGGTCCGCCTGGCGGAAGTACACGCCCACCTTGTCGACGGACACGGGCGATACCTCGGCCCACCCGTCCACCTTCACCACCACCTGGTGAACCTTCAGCTCGTGTGTGTGCTGAAACCAAGACGACACGGACGATTACGAGATACACTTGATCTAAAAATAATCGAACTGACCAGGGTCTTCGAGCCGTTGCTAACATCGCGACGCTGCACCGCTGACCTTGTGCCTGATCTTCTCTCGCTCCTCTATGAGGAAGGACGCGTCGTTGCCCGGCAACACCTGCCTCCACTCGCTGATCTCGTACTGACTCCCCGCACCCTGCGACATTGTGATTCTGAAACATAAACGTCACTGCAGAGCTCTGTGCGCTGAGGGCAAGTTGTCGCTGAGATGTGGAATCCCGATTTGCAACTTGCATTGCTTTCTCTCCTTCGAGCTCATGGCCAGTTCCTTCACTGCGTTTGATGGGCAGATTCTCTTTACGTTCAGTAACAATTTGTTCGGGCAAGCAATGTGAAGAACAACCAATAACACATCACACCACTTACACCTTGTGATTTCACTTTTGATTTGATCTGAATTTGTCACTTTTTCCAACTGCGCACCACTGTAAGCACCAATGTAAGCACTCTGCCTGCTCGCGAACTTCACCAGCGCTCACATCATGAAATCTTGAGGACATTCTTCACGGCGTTTGGAAAACACAAGTTCAAATCAAATACCAGTAAGGCACAAATCATTCAGTTCTGGATACCAAGGGGGCGGGGGAGGGAGGTCTTGGAAACTTTTTTGTAACTGGACTCAGATTTTTCATTGGAAGGCAAAAATAAACCGTTTCTTGTGGAACAACTCGCGAGAGGCGCAACACAACAAGACGAACGAACGAACGAACGCTCTAAGATCTATGAATCCATGCGGCACCAGTTACCTGATCTCTTCAGGAGGACCACTTTAGAAGAAAAGAGAAACACTGAGATTACACGTGACTTTTCTAGAGCTGCTTTGAAATGGCGTTCTCTGTGCCCAGAGAACAAAAACAAATTCTGCGACCATCACACGACATCGGCTAATAGTTCAAAGGACACAGTCACACACGGAAAGTCAACAAAAATAAATGCTGCTACACAGGCCAAGAAGTGCCCTGAAGTCTCTTGAATGAAACCGCGAAACACGTTGAATTTGTTTGCAGCACAACGAGTGGTGAATGCAATAAGAAGTGTACCAGAGAACAAAACAACGAGTCGAATGCGTGTTGTTCAACATAATCCCAAACAGTTAGAGCTTCGGAGGTATTATTTCACTCCTCGACTGCATGATCCAGATGTCGCAACACGCATTCCGCGATTGATAGTGCAAGTCGCACTCTTAAGGATGCAACCAGAGACTTCACAAAATGACAAGACCTTCAACTACAAGAAGAAAACACATTTACTGATGTCAGCTCAAGAATCTGGGGGGCGGAGGATGTAGTGTGTACCTGGTGGGTGTGGTGATCACCGTGGCGAACCACAGTCTGCAGCCCGTCTTGTTGCGCAGCGCGAACGGAATGAACGGGACTCTCCGTCGGAGCAAACCACTCTCCAAACTGTGAACAAAGCACTCGTTGAAAACAAGCGTGAAAGAAAGGAAATATAAGTTCAATGGAACTACTACAAGTTGCACGTTTTCTACTCTTGTGCCACAAATCAGTGGACATTGACTGGCCATCGATGTACAGACGCAGATGAACTGTGCAGAGAAAGCGTTACCTGTCCTGCTCCGCCTTGTAGAAGTCCTCGGTCCATTTCACTTTGGTTTTGTTGTACAGTTCGATGAGAGGACTCGTCACGTTCAAGTTCAACACATCAGCAGCTGAAAGAAGAATGACCCCCGATAATTTCAAATGGCCGCAACAAAAACAAGTTCACAAGCAGAAAGAGCCGTGATCACTGAATGTCAGTGGTGACTGACGTACCTTTCACCTGGACGTTGACTCGGTCGTCCTGAGCAGGTACACCCTGATCCCACTTCACGTGGCATCTGCAAATGACGCACCGCACCTTACTGCGGACCACAAATATCTCCAACTAGACTTTCAAGTAGACAATCAGCCGCGGGCAGCGTACATAGGCAGGACAGCACCACTTGTCCCAATCCACCAATGCCCCAGTCAGCAATGTGTCCGAGATACCGCT
>JAAUXT010052325.1_pt1 | contig 26008 bp, 36 predicted proteins | sample 7278171 | NCBI WGS metagenome assembly JAAUXT01 (sample SAMN14350112, study PRJNA611818) | marine sediment metagenome | isolation source: surface marine sediment (1.8m) | place: French Polynesia: Moorea | collected 2018-08
CACTTTCAAACTCGCGTTCACAGATTTAGCCTTTTGATGCCTATAGGTGATTCTCACCACCATACATTATACATAATGTATGCTTCAAGGTTCAAATCACCTAAAAAGAAGCTCGTTGCTCCAACGCGATGAATGGAAATGAAATATGTGTTTGTCAACTTCGGGTTGTTTGAATAAGAATAAAACAAGAAGCAATTTGTGCTTTCGCTGGGGGGATACGTTTCTGTGATGAACACACAATGCTTCGCATGTTCAGGTGTGATACATTGCGCCGGCAGACAACTTGGGTTCACGCGCGTGGTCTGCTGCATGGCAAGCCGAACACAGTGGTTGGGGTATTGTCCTTGAGACAAACCTGGCAATAGAAAGGTGTGGATTCTGCGGCCTCGCAGACTGGTTGCAGAGGACACAGTGTGGTCGCTGTTGGTTGGCACGTCTCTGCTATCTTCATCACGCAGTTAGGTCTGTGTGGAGGGCAGTCGACATTCTGAAAACCAAGTCGCACTCTATATCCATGCGTCTTTTATCCAGACAAACAAAAGACGTCGACACTCTTTCTTTGGACAGAAAATAAAACACAAGCGAGTGAAACTCACGGCACAGGAGATGGACTCGGGGCAGCAGACGGCCCAGGCGTCGTTGGCGGCCACGGAACAGCTGTGTCCTGTGGGACAGCGTGTGCCGCCCCGACCGCAGTGAATATTCGGCAGGAAGGGGACGTCGACGGGATTGCACACTGCAACAAGACGCTGAATATAAGCGTTGGCGTGGTCGTGAGAACATCGCGTGGAAAACTGTGTTTCTACTTTCAGCAGTTGTGAGTATATTTAGTGCGTTCGGGGCATCAAACAATCCGTTCATCCAATATAAAGGTTTGCATCATGTTTGTGAAGTTTGCTGGGCATTACCTGGCTGGTCGGAGAATGAGGAGACAACTTGGCAGCACATGCCTCCGTCGTGATAACCTGCCGACGTTCCTTTCGGACACCGGCCGTTGACTTTGGGGATCGGAATTTCGGATAGCACGATGTCATCTGCATCCATGCGACATCCTGAGATAACATTCAAAATTTATACAAACAACGACGAAATTGAGCCGTCATTGGTGATGCCGCTTTCTATCTCTTGTGAAATCTTTCGAGAAGCAAATTGAACAAATTTGAGGTGTCAGATCTTACTGGAAGGCTGCTGCGGGACTGCAGGTTGGCAGGTGTGGCCGCAGCCGTTGGAGCAGCAGAGTGAACCACTCGGACACTGCGCACTCGACGAGCACATCTCGACGCAGATTCCAGCCATCCCCGGGGACAGCTCGGGGCACACGAGAGAACCGCCGCATCCTTCAGGAGCAGATCCAGAAGCATTGAGGGCGATCAGTCCATGCGTTTTTCCACTTTGTTCAAAGCTCACAAGAATGTGCAAAAAAAAAAAAAAAAAAAAAAGACGCGTGAAAATAAGAGGGCCATACCTACAGCAAGGAGTGCGCAGGTGACCAGAATCCGCAACATATCTGCCTCGCAGTCTGGACCGACAGTTCAGTGCTACACAACGTCTGCGTCTGCGAAACAGTAATGGTGTATTGTGTGCACTTACGTGAGCATGAAATGAGAGAAATCGGTGCTTGGAACTCTCGTTGCAATGTGTGTTACCCTGCTCATATAATGATTTCTGAGGATCGATAGCGCAGCTCACGCGCTTTTTCACGGATATAGAGTTACACTTGAACAATATTCTCTCCACCTACCTGTCAAAAGTATCACCGCAATGTTACGTAAAATATAACGCCAAGATATTCGATCTTTCGGTCTCGGCCAACAAGTCTATCTCTTCACTCCACTGACAGGCCTTAAATGGGGATCACGGACAGTGACGTAGCAGCCATGCTTCAGTTCTCATGTAAGCCTCCTTGGTTTGGTTTCTGCTTGCTGACTTGCCAAGTTTCGCTGGCAGCGTGTATCCAAAAATGTATTCGTGTTGAGAACTGCGCGAGTGTGGCAAAATGTGCAAAGGGAGCAGATAAATCTCCCAGGTATTGGTTTCGATTCGTGGTTTCGGTTGGTTATCTTATTTCCTTCCGTTCACAACCTGTCACGGTGCGCGCTGAAGTCGCGGCAGCTGTTGCGAGTCTTATCAAAGACAATGCCTGTTTGCTTGAAATTGCATGAAATCTAGACGTTTTTAATTGCTCTCCGTCATTTTTGACAAACCATTGCAGGGATTCAGGAAAGCCACTTTGTTGCATGACCCACACTTGAGACCAGTTTGAAGTTCCGACAGCAGTTAATTCTATGGCAGGCACTTTACAAAGGGCCCGAAAACAAAAGTTATCTGATTTTCAAAGCGATATACGAGTATCGTGGTTTGTTGGTCTTCACGCAAGTGACATGCAGAAAGTTGGTCTTTCCAAGTTTCATGCCCGCAACAACAAAATGAAATGACTGCAGTGTGTTTCATTTTATTGACAACAATAGAATCTTGACACACAGAAAAGCAGAATTCCTCTCTGATCAGTCTTCCTTTCCCTGGTTTATTTTCGCACAAGTCCAGCGAATTGCAAGTTATGTACACAATGTGTTTGAAATTTTGGTCAATCTGAATGACATAACATGTACTTTTGAGACAAGATAAGGGAAGCTTTTCTCTTTTCAAACAAAGCTCCTTGTCGTAAAGGACGAAAAATTACAAAAGTGGTGATGTTGAGTTTTCATTTCTCTGTCATGTTGGAGCACAAAGGCGCTTTGGTTTCAGTTAAAACCTGCAAACAGAAACAAGGGCAAACTGACGAGACACACGTAGAAACTTTTGCGTGCTTGTGTTGCTTCGAATTGTGTTGTCGCTTGTCAAGTTTGACGTTGTGGGATACCTCTGAATATGGAAAGCGGGTTGTTGAATCTGTACGGAACTCTCGGTGGTAAGAACGGAGTCGGCCGGTATCCGGCGTTGAAACCCTGGAAGACAACGAACGGGGATGCGGCGGCGGACGTCGGCTGGAAGGCGGGCACCGGCTGCACCCGGTAGGGCTGCGGTCTGTACGAGGGCATCGGACGAGCCATGGGTATTGCAGAAAACCCGACGGGACCCATGCTGGACAGCAGCAGTGGCATCCCTAGTTCCTGTCTTGCGGGACCGAGCATTCCCGGGCACGATCCGAAGGCCGCGCTGCACAGTCCGAAATCCCTGCACAACAGCTGCGCGTACTGCAAAGAAAGTTGGAAAGTGCAGTTTGACGACAGCCTGGCTCAAAAACTGTGTTTTTTGGCAGGAAATGTTTGTGTGAATCTTCCAACAAGAACTGCAAGCAAATGAAAACATCCTGTGCAGTTTGCATTTTCCCCCAACAAGGTTCCCTGTTCCCGTGAAGATGAACAACAGATATGAGGCTCTGAATCAAACCCATTGTACCAAGACTCATTATCCTCATCACTGAGCAAATGTTTGGCTTTACATACCTTGCAATCTTCATTTCTGGCTGCATCGGTTTTGCATTGCGCTGAACATGGGGTCTGCACACACTTTCCCAGTCCCTTGCAGTCTGCGTCCGAATTACACTCGTGGATGATCTCTCCACATGCTATTAATGCTTCTGCAACAGAAAGAACCATTTAAAGGTCCTCACAGTCCTCTAACAAGTCAATAGGGCCGGACAAAACTCAAGGCTCATCTCGATTTGCTGCAGTTTTCTGAAGAAAGACACAACTTCATCATAAGTTCAGAAACTGAACCCAAGGTACTCACACACCGTGAGATCACACTGACCATGGATTGTGCTCTCACAAAGTTGGACACAGGGCAACCCAAGGGCCTGCCCTGGCTTCCCCCTCAGCCTGGAAATGTACCGAGGAGTCAACTGACACACACATCTGAGGGTCTGACAGAAGGCTGGGCCTTGGAGTTTTTGTGTGAGTCTTCATTCTTGCCCTTGTCCCTCCTTTGTGAGTGTCCGTGGACGCACGCTCAAGATGCACTGGCAATGATTTGGCAGCTTTCGTGAGCTGTGGTTCTCTGGGCAGAAACAATAGCGTTTCATCAAAAAGGATTTCAAACTATTGGGAGCGTTTTGTAGTCTGGAGGAGGGGAGAGAATCTCACTGTGGAGAAGAGATAGAGAGTGAGGTGGCATGATGAGGCAAGAAGATCTTTCATTGAGATCATGCCCTCCAGCTTCGTGAGGATCTTGGCTCCGAACTTGAACAAACCAGGAAATATTTTGAGAAGCAGTGCTCAAGGCAACTGCGGGTGCAATGTCCCTATTGAATCTGGTTGTTCGGGACTATTGCCAGGGAAAGAGCAACTAAACCATTTTGAAAAGGAAGTGCTGTGTTCACAGACCTTTCTTACAAACCAAACATCAAGTTTCTATCTTGAAAAGAACCTCAGACAGAGCCATTTGCATCTTGTTGCTGGGACTGTGTTGGTGGGGAAAAGTGTCTGGAGAAACCCTGTTCAAGAGTGTATTCAAAAGCCTTTCACAGAAACAAACTTCAGGTTTTTGGATCTGCTGTCTCCCCTGTCCCATTTCCCCCTTCCCCCACCCCTTCCTCTGCATGGTTGGGTGGTCAGGGGCAGGGGGAAAGGGGTGAGGGAAAGGGAAGGGGGAAAGGTGGGACAACTGGAAGCTCTGCCTCAAATGGGCATCGCACAATCAGGAAGAAGAGATGCAATGTCAAGACAAAACCCTATCGTCCACAAATCGCCCAAGAGTGTCTCCACCCAGCCCAAAGAAGAGGGACAGGCCTGATCATTTGGTAAGACAAGCAGCACAATCACAACCCATAAAGAAAGCACGTCTCAGGACTGTGCCCGATGCTCAACAAAGAGAAGGCACCTGTTGCAAGGGGTTTGCCTGGAGCTGTCTGCACGTCGTCACGTCGTCCACAAAAAAGGGCGCCTATCTGCACACACACACACACACACACACACACACATATGATTGCCAAACAAGGGCAAAGCCACAAGGCAGCAGAAAAGCTGCAAGTCCAAAGGCAAAGATGAGCAGTGGAGCTGTCGTCGTGAAGAGCCAGTCCAGAGGAGTCGGAACTGTGAGCATCAACAGAACCAAGATGCGAGGTGGAGGCTCAAACACAAATGTCGAAGTTGTCGATGAACCAAAACACTCGTTTGCTTGGGTTGAAGAAAGCCGACAACAGAGTGAAATTGAAAGCGAGTTGTGCATTGCTCGCGGAGAAGGTTCAAATCCCGTGACAGTGTGTGGGGATAGTTCGTGGGACCAAAGAGATCACCATCTTTATGGTCGCAGCGACATGTGAACTGCACGGTTAGCAATGTGGGGTTTGTCAGAGAAGAGTTCTGGCCAAGCCAAAAAGTGACCAGACCAAGAAAGCGTGTTCACACACACTGGAAAATAGTTCCTCTGAGCTGAAAGAATGACTCCATCTGGGCCCATGGTCACGCAGAATCTTGTGTGTTTCTGCAGAAACCATTGTCCAGTATGTAAACCCAAGTCCACAACAATGAGGCCACAAAGTTGAGCGTGTGAGAGGCATCGTGGTCACGACCAATTGATTACTCTGAAAGCCAGAGAGCAGAGCTTTGAACACAAGCGCAACCAGAGGATTCAGAAATTTGCGAGCTGGGTGTGAGGGCTGGACCTGCCCTGAAATTCTGTCAGGGCCAACCCAGAGGTGTAGCCTACTCTCTACCTGCCCATATTTTGGGGCAGGTACTGCCCTCAAAAGGGCATGCTTGTGTCCACAGAGGGGTCGGGATCACAAGGAAAAAAGTAGATCCAACCCCACCCCTCACCCCAAATGTGATGCAACCAGAAATTGCCAGTGCACAAGTCAGGTTCGCCTCGAAGAACGCGCCTGTACACAAACACAGGAAAGGGGCAACAACCAGGCTTTTCTACAGTCTGCATTTTGCGACAAAGCGAGCATTGACCAAAGCTCGGCTGTTCGACTGAACAGACGCAAAAAAATTCGCGTGTGCAATATTTTCAGCGCGAAGTGTCCAACTTCCCCGCAACTTGCGTTGTTCAGGTTTTTGCAGCGAACTCCTTTCTGCATGCAGTAATCGTCAACTCCTCGAAGTGGCACATTTGCGCAGTTGAGATTGCCGAAGACTTTAATAAATTTCGTCCAGGACAAAATGTGATGTGACGAAATCAGCACGGCCAAAATACGTGACATGGACTTTCCAAGTATTTTCAACCAGCCGGGAAAACACGGAAGAGCGACATCCCTCTTGGAAGTATGTCCCCTGGATTCCACATCCAGTGCAACGAACGCGTCATCGTCGCTGATACGGTTCAATCTTTGTGTCCATGTCTCTAAAAACATCTTTCACCAACAAGCAATCACAATTAACTTTACCTTCAGTGAACCGGAAAGATATCGACAGTATTAATCCAAATATGTGCAGTTTGTTTAAAATCCAACTGAGTTCCATATTTTAATAGAGACTAATGTGCTGAGGAAGAAATAAATATATTCATGGCGTTGTTTATTGTTCTTCACACAGTGGCTGTTTACTCATGTAGACGACAAACACGTATTCGCACTAAAGTCACTGAATAAAGGCAGACCTGGGCGAGAGAAATAAAACTCTCATCAGGTCAATGGAACATTGAAATTATGTTAAGTCATCAAGCTTGGCATGCTTAGACGTCTTTGTATCACCTCGAGAAAACGGCTGAGTAAACGTTGCTTGAAACCTGACAAAAACTGAATCTCTTGAGTTGATTTGTTAGTGAATATCCACTTTACTGGGCTGCATTTGCTGCCATTCTGGCAAAAGAGCTTGTGTGAGATGTGCCACTGAGTGGGATGTTTTCTGCTCAGATTGTTCTTGTAGACTCTGAGTAAACTTGCATCGAACTGGTGTCACCAACGTAAAAACTATCATTGGTACGATTATGTCCAAGTTCAGCAACAGCAAACTCAATGAGGTCTGTCAACTTGGCTCAACACTGCACTGTAATTTAACCCTGTGATGTTGTCCTCCACTGCAAAGGTGTAAAAACACGGGGGTTAGGAATGTCAAACAAAAAGTGTGGCTTGTCGGCACTCGGAACTCCCACGCTACACTTCTTCCTCTTGCGTTCAAAATCACCTTCTTTCAAAACACTTGTCCGAACGGACGTTGACTTCATCCATTATGTTTCAGTTTCTTTTCTTTCGCCATGCACACAACACTTGTGCAAGAAATTGCACTGTTTGGGGCACAGTGAGTCTGAACTTTGTGGGACTGACTTGGAAAGTGGTTTTTTTTTTTTTTTTTTGGAAAACGTGTGATCCGTGAGGTGTTTTGAGTGTGTAGATCTAATGTGGAGGCAGAAACGCAAGAAAATCGACATTTTGAAACCAAGAAAAAGGACGAGAACTTCTCGCATGTCGCAAGCCCCATGTGGATATTTCTGATTACATGGAACACATTTCAGGACTTGGTCCGCCACACAGGAGAACATTGTCTACTTTTCAACTTCGAACAAGAATTGAATTGTCATGTATCCGTCGAAGAAGACCCACAATAGAGGAAAGCGTGGGAAATTGTCTGCTACTCAGACATGAAGAATAAACTGAATTGTTTGTCAAGTTTCTTCTTTTGTCAAGTACTGGTGGCAAGAACACATTTCAGTGCTGTTGACTGCAAGCATACCGGCCGCATGCGTTTGTTTTTGCCGCGACCAAAAGTACTCGTATGAACGTAGCGGTATTCATTCGATTCACAACCAAGGTTACTTCTTAAAACTTTTTGAGTGTGAAAAGATGTTGTTTGAAATTTCTCGAACAAGCTGTGGAAAGAAAGGAATACTTTCCTCAATACTGCAAGGTGTGCACCAACAGAAAAGACTTGCAACAACATTAGAACTACCAATACAAAAAGGGAAATTTTTATTGCAAACACGAAAATACAACTCCACAAAATGTGTGAGACCACGTCGCGCAAATAAGTCAACTGACAAACAGAATGAATTGAACAGAAACAACGAGACCTCAGATTCACCATTACCCATGAACACTATGCGGCTACACGAGTCGTTCAACACTCTGGTTGTCACGTATTCTGTACAACTTGCAACAGCTTTTTGTTCACTCTGCTTCAAATGCTTCACCTTCTTCTCCGCCTTCAACTCCCTCACGATTGTTCTCTGCTGGCTCCTCTTCCTTCTCGCCGTCTTCAACTGCTGCAAATCCTGCAACCAGAAAGGTGAACACGTAAGAACCCAGTTCAGTCTCTTGAGGTCGCGGATCACTTCAGTTCATCTGCTATTACTGTCAAGTTTAAGAAATTGCAAGATGGAACTGTTGCCGTTGAACACTTACTTGGATAGAATGGAGCGTTGGGCACCATTGGAGAATACCTGAGTCCGGGGTAGTTGAACGGGTACGGATAAACGCCAGGGTATGGGTATCCGGAGGAAGGGTAGGGATAAGGGTACCCGGTGGGATACCCGGTGGGATACCCCGTGGGGACCCCGGTGGGGACCCCGGGGAAGCTCGGATATCCAGGGTAGACGTTGGGAAACCCAGTTGATGGAAAGTTTACTGGGTATGGGAATCCGGGGTAGGTTGGTAAAGGAAGACCTGGGTAAGTTGGAAATCCTGAAAGAAAAAAAGACTTTCCGTGCAAAACAAAGTTAAAGAAACGAACCTCTGACCCGATAAAAGAGCCTGTTTTTGTTCTCTTTTTGTGCATAACTTCTTCTTTGTTCAAAATTCATGCAAAGAACTGAACCTGTGGTGAGTACGTTGCTGCAGACGGTTCCACAACCATTGGAGCAGCACTTCTGTGTGTTGGGACAGTCCGTATCTGACGTACACTGATTCACACAGATTCCGAACTGACCCTGTGTCACTCCTGGGCACACCCCCGGCTTGACGGTTGGAGTTGCTGGTGAACAAAAAAATTTTTCAACCGTTGAAGATTTAAGGTAGGACATTGCACTTCCCTTGAGGACGGACGTCCTTGTAGATTCTTTGGATTTTCCCTGACGGTGAACGGAGCATGCAAACATCGCTTTGGGAAGCACAATGTGTGTTTTAAACCGTTTAAACGGACTTCGAAAAAAACTTACTGATTCCAGTTGAAGTGAAAATACAAGTGCGTCCGCAGCCATTGAAGCAGCACTTTTGCCTGAGGGGGCAGTCGCTGTCGAAGGTGCACTCGTTGGTGCAGGCCCCGAGGGTCTGTCCCGGCTGTACGACGGGGCAAACTCCGGGGCGCGTCGTCCCTCCAGGAGTGGGGATCTCTGCAGCAGATCAGAAATGTTTAATTCAAGCATTCATAGGTTTCACACAAAGAACCAGTTTCTACTGTTTGGCCTCCATGGTGTCGGGTGAGATATCGAAGAGAAACAGACTGCCACTTTTCAGTCACTCATTGACGAATGTTTCTTCCCTTGGACGTTCAGTCTCATCGTGAAGCCAAATGGTTCCAAACTTTCCAGAGCTCTGTGAAAAGTGTTTTTTCTTGTACTCACGCGTGTTGATGGGCTGGCACCTGTTGCAAAAGCCATTGCTGCAGCACTTGTTGTTGATGTTGCACTCTTGGTCCGACTGGCACGTGCTCTGGCATGTCCCGAACGAACTCGTCGTGTAGATCGCAGGACAAGTACCCGCGCGAAACGAGTTTGGGGGCGCTGAAATCGAAATCCAAACAAATTCAGCTCACTGTGTGGGCCAAGTCCTGGTCACCCCGCAGCAAACTGAAAAAGTGAGGGTTGAAGCCGCTCTCACCCAAAGCTGGATTCAGCTTGCAGTTACAGGTGAGACATCCGTTGATGTCATCGTCGAACCCGTATTCACATTGGTTCAGGCAGTTCCTACGTTGACAGTTTTGTGTGAGCTGCCCTGGAAACAAGACGTGTGTCGAGAAATATTCGTTTGTTTCTTTGTTGCAATTTTGCAGCTTGGAGGATTCTGCATTTACCGGACATGATTCAAAGGAGAATACTCACTGTGAAGGTCATCTGACGTTTCTTGTTTGACATGTAAAAAATAGACGTCATATGTACAAACTCACCTGAAATCCTGCAGACGAGTGTTACGCAGATTGCCAGTGGAAGAAACATGTTTGGCTATTCCTATTCCGTCTTCAAAAGTTACTCAGATCCTACAAAGTTTCGAAAAGTCTTTTGAAAACATCACTGGTACGACCTTCCAGCCTCGCTGACAATGAGGTCCAAGGAATGACCCAATTTCATACCAGAAGCCCAATTAAAATTTGGACAACTGTGAAGAGAAAGACCCTGCGGAGCTCTGCTCCGGAGAAAGTCCCACCCTATCTCGGCAGATATGCGAAGCAACAAGGTCGCTTTTGTGCGAGGGCATTGGTGTTCTTTGCGCGTCGTCGCATCGCAGTGACGTCGGGGGCGCGACTTCTGACTGGCGCAGGCTTCACGACACAAGAGGTCTTCTGATCCTGGGCGCAAAGCCGGCATTTTCTCACAGTCTCGTCATGTTCTACGAAGAGAGTACCAGCCTTCCTTCATTGGTCTCACGAGGACTTAGCACAAATAAAGAAAAGATTTTGTGATATTGCACAAGGGGTACGTGTTGTGCGTCAAGCCCCAAGTCAAAGCCCCTTTGTTTTTTGAAAGCGCTTGGGTCATGTAAGCAGAGCAAATAAACCCCTGAATTTCAAATTTAAGCGTAACTTTAGAACGAAGTTCGGAGGAGAAGAAACAGCGGTGTGCGCGCAAAGAATTAAAATATTTCCAATGTCATCGCTCTGTGCATACGAAGTGCGAAAAGCACGAAATGCGATAAACTGGTCCTGTAAGTTCTTTTGTGGTTCTTTGAATCGTGTTTTCTTGGCAAAAAGACACAAGGACCCTTCCAAAAAGTTGGCCTCCTCTCATTGTGTTGTGAAACAAATTTTGTCGTTTCTCGTCGTTCCTATCTCCCCCGCTCCTGGCGAGACAGGGAAATACACCAATTTGTGCTGCCTGAAAGTCGACCAAATATGCGAATTTTTTGTTTGAGGCAAATATATTTTTCTTTGTGTCTTGGGACCAAAGAGATCCAGCTCGTTGCTTGGGACTATCTTCAGATCTTTCGTCACACTCAGAAGTGCAGCTGTCTGCGACAAATCACTGGCGCGTGCTCTCGCTGCAGGGGGCAGTCGTTATCATCCACCCGAGAGACCGCAGAGACCGCAAGCGGTGTCGTGTTACACATAAACGCCAGATGCAAATGAATCACCTCGTCAACTTGAGAGTTCTGATTCTCAGTTATTCTTGTCGCTAAAATAAGAGAACTAGATTATCTAAATTCAGTTTGCAGAAGTTTCGCCTGAAACAAGTCGTGTTTCGTGAATGGCGAAGCACCAATTTCAAGTGAGATCAAACACTCGACATGGATTTTGGCAGTTTCCTGTCTTCATACAGTGAAGACAAAAACACGGATGACATCTTTGTGCGCAACGTACAAAAGGAAATATTGACAATGAACCTCTTCGTCAAGTTGGAACTTGGACTGAATGATTGTGTGGCGACACTGAGCGAGAATCACCACTGAGCAATGGACTTCTTTCATCCGCGTTGTCTGCTGCAGAATCTTGTGCGGACACGGATGGTGAACAGCATGTCCGAATTGCCAGCCGAAACAAAGCCAAGAGAGCAATTCCTCCCCCGGCCAGGCAAGCACACCCATAAAACAGCACGCGGGGTCCATACGAATCATACACGAGTCCACCAACAGCACTCCCCACTCCTCTGCCTGGAAAATCAAAAACAGCCAAAATCAAAACAGCTGACTGTTAGAGAAAGTTTGATCTGTATCGATGACTTGACGTTTTGAGGAAAGTTTACACAAAACTGACCCAGTAGCTGGGAACCATATGTAAGACCAGTTGCTGTGGCAGTCAACGAGGCTGGAGCCTTTGAAACAGCGTAGGCGGTGGTGACGGTGAACATCAGCGCCGACGTGGCTCCGTGAAGGGGCTCGATGGCGTAGATGTACCACGGGTTTGTCATCAGTCCATACCCCGCGTAACGCAACACGTAGATGACGAAGGTCAAGTACATTGTGTTGACCATTCCCAAGGCGTCCATGATTTTGCCAGCGTAGTAGAGTGTCGGCAATTCCAACAAGCAGAACATGATACTTGATGTTCCTATAAGGGTGTGTAGAGCGCCCAACGATTCCAGGTACCAGGTCAAGAAGGCAATGGACACTCCGGTCAGGATGCCATAGATGACAGTGATAACAAACAAAGACAACAGTTCACAGTTTCTCAAAATGTCACAGAATCCAGCTCCAAAGTTGGAATCCTGTGTTTGTCCATTGGCTGAGATGGCACACGTGTTTACGCTGACACAGGTCTCGAAGAACACGTACAAGCCAAACAGAGGAACGTAGGTGAACATGGCATTCTCGGAGTACTTGGCAGTGACATCAATGAGGACGCCACACAGGGCGCTGAAAATGGGATAGCCAACTGCAGCCAAGATATGTTGCTGTCCGTAATCCCCTGCAATGAACGAAATATTTTCACCAATTCTGAACATCACCAACTGGCCAAACCTGGGGAAAGATTTTACCCTTTGTTTTGAACAAAAAGACATGAAGGACCAACTGCAAAATCACAGACACACACCTCTCCTCTCTTCTCCCAGAATGTCGTACGTGAGTGCGTCCGTCAGGCTCGCCGACGGCTCTGCGAGTCCGTACGACAAGACTTCCAAAACGAACAGAACCAGGAACAGGTGGCTGAATATCGTGTTGCAACTCGTGCCCTTGTCAAAAACTGTTTCACAGTTTGATGCGTTCGTGTGGTTCCAGTTGTTCGTCGCCAGTGGTATGATCTGCACTCCCGTCTGACCCGCCGCAGACAACAAGCAGCACGCAACGATTGCCAGCTTGTGGCAAGTCCATCGGTCTGCAATGTTTCCAACCTGAAAGATGTATTGTTCGGAATCATCGTTGTTTGAATGTACGAGAAAAGGACAAGTAGTGCGAGGTGAGCTGAGCTTCATGTGTCTTCAAAATCGCAGCTGGGGTTGCACCATTACGACACTGGAATCGTACAAAGGGGTTGAAGAGAGCAGCCGAGAAGGGCATAGCGGCGACGATGAGCGCGGACTGAGTTGCACTGAAGCCGATCCACTTGAAGTAGAGCGGCAGAAAGGGCAGCAGACATCCCGACGCTGCAAGAACAGTGCGTGACGTTCTGAACACAAGTTTTCACTGTGTAAACAAGAGAAGAAAACCCCCAGGGGGTTCCAAAAATTCTCCCATCGGGGAACGCCCGTTCCCCTCCGCACAGGGGAACGCACAGGGGAACGCACAGGGGAACGCACAGGGGAATGCAGGAAAGAAGGAAGCTCTTCTCTCATTGGCTCCTCAATGTAACAAGCTCTGTGATTGGTCTCAGTCATAATCTAAGCCAATCACAGCCCTCACAGCAGTTTGCTGAGTCCAATTTTTTGCAAGCACGATATATACTCCCACATCGGTGGGAGAACAAAGAGAAATCCAGCTCAGCCAAGAGACGGCGCGCTGTAGCAATTCTCTACAGAACTCTGAAGCTCAGCGTTCCCAATTTGCACCTGTCCAAAAGCACACGCACACACACACACTCACGCACACACTCACTGTTGCTTCTTGCATTGCCATTCTCACGTACCTCCACTGAGGAAGAAATACTGCAGTTTGATTGGTATCAGTCTTCGATCGAGAGGCATCGCTGCTGTTCAACTTGCCCAACGTGTCTTTCCTCGCATATCAATACAATGGCTGATCCCAGTTGCAAGCGAACCTGTGGGTCATAATCTGACTGCAGATTCAACATGTTCAAAACAAACACATAAGTACGCACAACGAATCGCTACTCACACGTGGAAGCGATCAAGACTTGAATCTGATATTTACCTGCCTGTTGTTCCAGAAAATCTGCCAACCTGCACCCTGGGAACAGATTGTGAGCCCGTGAATCTCATTCTCTGCTCTCCAAAGATAGTACTAGTAGAGATGGAGTTTGGTTTTGCAAAGGGAGCAGTTTTGTGTTAACAACACCACCAACCACACACGAACCACGAACATGCAGGCAACTTCGTGATCCACGCCAACACGCGTGCGATTTGGTGTATCCTCGTCCGTGACCCTGCTACTTTCCGTGGGTATACATGGTGTGGGCTCGATCAAATACTCGTATAGTTCGTAGCAACTTGGTCACTGATCAGATGTTGTTTCTCATCGACATTCACACAGTAAATTCGCTTTGCTTGACGTTGAGAATTGTAGGGTGAGTACACGAGATCAGTGACCCTAATTCAACAGCTTTCTTTGCTGTCGTGCGGAAACGCGCAGGGACCGTGACTTTCAACTTTTTGATGAACCAAGAACATCGCGGGTATTCGATGTTGATCACAGTCGGAATGAGTTCAAACACACTCAAAAGCAAAATTGGTTGAACATTTATGCTCCTTTTCATACAAATGGCATTCGCTGATTGGGATAAAGAGGTCCTCGTGATGGTGGGTACGGGCGGTACGGATTCTGACGGAAGGGAGGAAACAGAGGAGAAGGGCTGAATCCAGGGCCGGACTGTGCGACCCACGGAGGTGTCGCCACACCAACGTTTTGCGGGACGGGTATGTACCACGGTCTGAACATCGTTATCACTCTGTAAATGGTTCCTCCGAACGTTGGTTGACTTCCCACTGGGTATGGAGCTGTTTGACCACCTAAAATTGGAGAGTCTTGTTCGTGTAAGGATCAACATCCAGGACGCTTTCAGGGGTCTGGCAACTTCCACGTCAATTGTTCTCCAAACAAGCCAAACCAAGAACAGCTTTTAAATGTGACAAAGAGACCTTCCCATTTACCTGAGTTGGAAGCGGGCCAGGGCCAGGTGTTAATTCCCATCCAAAATCTATTGGTGCCTTGATTTGGTGCATTAGCCACTGGAAAAGGAAGCATTTGTCTCCCTGAAAAGAGAACAACACAACAAAATTGAAATTTCTTTCCACCGTGTTTGTGTGAGTAGAATCGGCTGGATGTAAATTACCACCTGGAGTAGTGGTTGTGAACCAAGGCCAGACTCGTCCTCCCATGACATTTCCTCCGGCACTTGCTGGACCAGTCATCGGGAATGGAGGCAGAATCTGACGTCCTGTGAAATGAAAAAAGACGATGTCTCCAGGGCATCTCAAGAACTGACATGAAGCCCGTTTCTACTGGAGCAGTTCCTACCTTGACCAGAAGGGTACCAAGGCCAAACATTTCTTCCCACATCAAAGATGGTTCCTCCGGGATTTGTTGAACCAGTCATCGGGAAAGGAAGCGGGCCTTGACGGCCTGTCAAAGAGAAAACAAATGTCTGCACGGTGTTGTTACAACTCATCAACAGAACAGAGAGCAAGAAGACGTACAAATGCACCCGTTGGTTGAAAGCAGAACCGACCTTGAGTGAAAATGTACCAGGGCCAATTGTATCTCCCCACGTTGAAGATGGTTCCTCCGGGAATCTGTGGGTTTGGTAGGATTTGGCGACCTGACAAACAGTGTATGTAGTTGGAAGAAACACGTATGTATAACGTCCATGCACAAGAGGTTTCAACGGGTCACGCGCTGGCTAGTGAATTTCTGACAGATGTTTTTGCTTGCAAGTGACACATTTGAGAGCCAAACTCAGGTATTGTGACTTCCTGTCGTGCAACAAAACCTGGGTTCGTCCTCCTCATGAATCTGCTCGCTCAGTGTATTGATAAAGAATACACGAGGTCCTTTTTGAGCCTTGAACACTGCGTGCCATTGTTGAACGCGAAGCACAGGTCAATGCAGAGCAGTTGAACCTGGTGTTGGCGTTGTTGGTGGTGATCCAGGGCGGCAGGTCGGGTAGGCAGTACATTGTGACGAAGGAACCTCACAGTTCACAGGAATCAGGCCACACGCCAGACCCAGGGGGCACAGCACTCCCTGCAAGCACAGCCACTTTTTCCAACCGCAATTTTTTTTGTGAAACATGAAAATGTGGGGTATCTTCAGGGTGTTTGCATCCCATTCCTCGGGAAATTTTTCATTTGAATGAAGCTGAACTGTGACCTGGCAACTTGGAACGGCGTAAGTGCAGGCCCTAGAACACCCAGCATTGCAACACTTCAACACTCCTACAAAGGAAGAACGTAGTAAATGGGAGTAAGAGGCAAAGCACCAAAGAGTGCAAGGAAGAACTGACCACGCAAACGGAAGCTGAATGCGCGAACTCACCTGGACACTCAAGGTCCACACTGCACTGGGATGGCAGTGTCACCCCACCGCAGTTGACAGCAGGAGGAGTTGAAGGACAAAACCCGATCTTGTCGAAGCGAGATGTGCCAATTGAATTCGGCACATTGGGACTGGTGCTGGGACCTCAAGACCAAACGAGCGAGCAACTTTGTGACAACGTTGTGTAGCTTTCACTTTGAAACATGTACAGAAAACACAAATAGTGCAAACACAAATTTCAATGAAGTGCTGCACGAGCAGCATGCAGTCACCTGGAAATGGGAAAAGGAGGTTTTGCTGCAGAAGATACCAGTAGAATGGGTTGAGAAAAGGGTTTTGAGTTGGAGGGAACCTGGGGACGACACTGGTCGCGCGCAGTAGTGGAGAACACGTTGTTCCACAACCGTTGTAGCAGCATTTCTGAGCACTCTGGCACTCGCTGTCATAGTAACAGTCCACGTCGCACGTGCCTCTGATCATCGATACTCCGGGACAAGTGCCCGGCCTGTCAGGAAGCTGATTCACTGCAAACAAGAAACACAGAAAATACGTCTGCAGATTTTAAAGTTGGCATGAACAACCATCACAAGTTACTCTTTTTGTTGTTGGCCACTCAATCAAAATGACGTGACGACAGGGAACAAATAAGTGATGTTGAAATGCAAGTTTTACGTTTGACTGGCATGCATCTGGGCCGAGGTCGGCAGGGGAACTCGGCTGGTGTACAGTCCTGGTAGGCCCACAGCTCACACCTCTGACCCGCATCGCACATCATTGCCTGCAAACAGCAGTTCCAGGACGCTACGCTACCCATCCCAAACGTCCTTGCAACAGTGATGCAAACACAATGAGTAGCGCTCTGTTTACAAACCTGACATGGATTGGCAGGCACTTTGCATCTACAGGTGTCACACCCATTGGCGGGACTGGTCACGTATCCACTCGGACAGGGTTCGTTGCACTCGGTGGCAAGCGATGGGCACGTCGTGACTTCAAACGAAAGATCAACCGGCGACATCAACAACATTCTAACTCTCAACACCTCTCCTCTCCGGTGGATCTGAAGCAGTGTTGTCAGAGATGGTTATCTGCAAGACTCTATGCCATTTTAGCTCATTGCATTGCAGTCCTAGTTGTCCGTGACGTGACCAAGTGGTTGGAAAGTTCCGAAAGTTTGCCGGACAGAGCTTCGAAGCAGGATGACATGGAGTTCCTCGCGTTCGACGACCCAGTCTTCACGAAAAGTTTGTGTTTCTGAACTGATGTTTTTCTGACAGGTTGGCTTTGTTACAAGGTTCTTCAATGTGGCTCATTTGGTCACGTTTGGCTTGGAAAACACAAACTTTATTTCTCTCTTTTTCCTATTTTTGTCGCCAACAAAGGAGTAAACGAGACGTGATCACACGTACCTTGGCTTTGCGGCTGCACACAGACAGAACCACAGCTGGAAAGACAGCATTTCAGAGTCCCAGCACAATCCACGTCCGTGTTGCAGAGGAAGCCGTTCCAGCACCCGGGGAAGCCAAGCAATGCAGGTGGGCACACTCCCGGCTTCTGACCTGGAGGACACATCAGTCCTCACCAACCAGCAGGTAAACACACCAGATGATCACAACAATCGAAAATACGTACATTTTTGATTGCAAAGCAGTCAACTGAACTAACCTGAACATCCTGCCCACAGTGCGATCAGGACCACAGAGATCCAAGCAATCATCGTCGTCACTCAAGAACAGTCTTTCGCAAAACCGTGATGTCAACTATGAGATCACGCCCATTGTGACATGTCCCTTGCCAACCTTTCGCTCGATCGCGCTCTGCTTTCAGGACTTCTCTCCCCTCTGTCTGCGTGATTCCTCAATTTTCGTCAATCGTCATTTTAAACAGAAAAGTCAAGCAGAAAACTGATTGAAGTTGACGCTTGTATGAATCCAAGTAATATTTGAGACAAATATTGCCTGAGAACATAATGAATCCTCGCGAGACTAACTCTTGAGTGGTTGACACTTATTTTTCTTTTCACAATTCACAAAGTCAACAACGTGTACAGAAATTCGTTTTTATTCACAGATGAATCCATTTTGTTTCCAGTGTACTTGACATAAGTACACCATTACAGAGAAGAAAAGATAGACCTACGAACACAAAGCCATGTTGCCAATTTGCACGTTCCATATGAAAAAGTAAGTCACCTCTACGACTACGTACAAGTCACCAGACGTATCTTCTTTCCTCTCAACAAATAACCAGGTTTATTCAAGTCGGACAGATCTCAGGTCTGGCAAAACGCGCGCTTCAATTCAAGTGAATGCACGTGCAAATGATAATCAAGCGCGTGGAATCCAGTTTTGAAGGTTAACACCGGTGCATTCAGAGGCGAAGAGATGGCAACGTCGCAAGTTGGTTGGGTTTGTCCAAAACGCATAGAAAGCAAGATCTGCAGTCTTATTCACCTTCAGCAAAGCTGGAAAACACTCGGTTGAATCACTATCCTCTGAAAAACTCAGCAGCGGACACGTTTGCTTTGCTCCGTGTCAGCGGCCGAGCGGCGGCCCAGTGCGGCGGGCGCCGCGGCGGAGCGTCCGTCGTCGTCGTCGGAGCGAAAGTGCCGGGAGCCTCGGTGCTGGAGCTCAGAGTCGACAAGACAGAGGCGATGGTTGTTGTGGGTATCATTGTGTGGTGGTGTGATTTGTCTTTCCCACTAGCTCTTGCCGGCTTTGGTGAGGTAATTACGTGGTTGTTGCTTGGATTTCGTGTTTCGTTGTGTTCAGCCTGCCTCCTGAACATGTGCGCAGACTCGAAGTAATTCCAGGGGGACTGAACTTGTTTGGTTCCTGGCGCAGCCTCCGAGTCATGTCCAGTATTTGCTGTGTTTGACTGGAAAGAAAGTCGCGGTCGTTTCTGGTGTGAAGCAAACGGGTTGTTTCGGCGTGAAGAAGGACTTTGAAAAGGGTTGTGTCTTTCTTGGGATGTGTTGACGAAGGGACGCCTTTGATGTCGAGATCGAATGTTTGCAAACTGGGCGCTTGTTTCTGATGTATTGAAGACGAACGGGAACATTCCTTCTGGCCGAACGTCCCTCAGCAGGGTTGGAAAAGGGAGCAAAGTATCTGGAAGAAAGCAAAACACGGGTACCGGCCAAAATCAGAACAATTGCTGTTGCAGGCAAAAAATTGATGCACTCGTGAGCGTGCACACACACACACACATACCCCCACACACGTGTACACACGCAGGTTGTTTTTATGTTTTTCAACGCACAAGTTTGCACTCGGTCAACCCACAAAAAAAAACTGACTTCCTTCTTGGTTGTCGAACAGTCGCCTGAATGTGTTGGTCGGGCACCACGTCACCCGGTCGCAGATCCGGAATGTCACACACAGAAAGTAGAAGTTGTCCTGTTGTGGGAGGCACGTGGCTCCTGCAGGACACGTTGGCTGCCAGAAAGATACCATCCGGATGACACAACAGATACAAAGGAGACGTCTGCATTGTTCCGTTTTTGCGTACGTTTACCTTGCAGAACTGAAGAGATGTATTCTTTCTGAAATGCACAGACCTGCCAAAAAATTGAGGGATACCCATGCAGTGCAGGGAACTTATATTGAGTTTGGTCCATTCCTTACCTCAGCCTGTTGGACCATCAACATCATCAAACACTTCAATGTGAGCCATATATGGCATGCTAAGAAGTTGTGCCTGAGACTGCACATAAATTGGGTCCGAAAAAGCCTTGCCTCGGCACGCGCTGTCACCACACTCAGGGATTATCATGTACTTCCGTCGAGAAAGACATCAACGACAAAGATGTCGAATTTGACAAAGCTGTGTGTGCGGAGAAAATGTTCTTGGAACTTACACCACAAAGACACTGACAAGTTGGACACCCACGCGCATCCGTCTGGAACCCACCGGGGCAGTTCGTCGAACACTGGATTGCTGGACAAACTACAATTGTACACGAACTTTAGCGCATTGCGAACAATCGCTCTGACCTGTGTTTTCCAGTGCCATTTTCCTTGACAGAAATTGAAGAAACTTGAGTGATCTGAGAACGCACGGACGTTGTGGTAAGGTTGAGAACAAGACAAAACAGCGTGAAACTTTTTCTGAACAACCTGTTCGTGGAGAAGCACAGAACTGCCCCGCACAATTGTTGTTCTGACAGCACTTCTGCGCTCCTGGACAGCCAAAATCCTGGGTACACCTCTGAGCACAGAAAATGGGTGTCGCGGCTTCTGGGCACGTTCCTGCCTTGACTGGAGTGGGTTGTGGTGTCGGAACTTGCAAAGAATAAAATGAACGTTTGACACAACAAACACCATCTTTGTGACACGACACATCCCCGAACTGGGCTTTTTGGCTCAATCAACTGTCAATGAAGACAACACGGCACACAGAGACCTACCCGCTCGTGGATTGGCACAGATCTGACCCCCAGGACAGTTGTTGATCGGGCAGCACTTCTGCGCTCCTGGACAGTTTGCGTCTTGCGCACATCTCTGGGCACAGAAGGTAGGTGTCGCTGGCAGTGGGCACATTCCTGCTTTGACTGGACTGGGTGGTGGTGTTGGAACTTCAAAAGACAATTCGGGACGGCAATCGTGAACTTTGTTTTGTCTTCATGCAGTGTAACATTGATTTGCGTGGCAGAAGCTCAAAAGAAGTTTCCTGACAGTTACAACTCTGGTCATGACTGTCTTTCTCGAACTTGGGCACGGTGTCTTTCTGGTGACAACTTTTGTGGTGCTCAGGCTGACCAGAACCAAACAATTTTCGACCCACCTGTTCGTGGATTGGCACAGATCTGGCCCCCAGGACAGTTGTTGATCGGGCAGCACTTCTGCGCGCCTGGACAGTTTGCGTCTTGCGTACACCTCTGGGCACAGAAGAGGGGTGTCGCTGGCAGTGGACACGTGCCTGCTTTCGGTGGGTTTGGATTAGGCGTTGGTGGTGTACCTTTCAAACAAAATACAAAAAAAATCAGGAAAGATGTTGTTTGTTTAGATTTACTTTACCTTTTTTGGAGGACGAGACACATAATCCAAATTCACTCGCCTGTGTTTGAAGTCACAGCAGCGCAACTGGTACCAAAGCACCTGTTGGAGCAGCATTTTTGATTGCCGGAACATTGTAGATCGTTAGAACAACTTCTCTGGAAGGTGACACAGTTGCCAATTGTGTTGGACTGGGGACAGGAGCCCAACTTCATTGCAGTACCTGAAAATGGCAAGGGCAAGAAGTCTTGACAAATGTCACTCTTTACTTGTCAAGTTCGCATCAAACAGGCAGATAAAACTCGATTCGACAACCAGTTGATCGCAGCATTTCACCTGGATCAGGATTGCAGGTGCACGTTTGACATCCTCTCATGTCGACCGTCGAGCCGAATCTACAAACAAAGTTCCTCGTCGAGCAGACAGGCGGCGACTGAGCTCCACACACTGAAAGACACCCAACTCAAACTTTCAATTTCTCTGACACGGGTGCAGCAAGATGGTCGTCTTTCTTGCATTGAGCCTGAAATGAACGTTGAGGAACGATGCCAAAGACATCACCTGCAGTGCCCGTGGTTTCTGCGATGCAAGCCAAAGCAAAGGGTCCCGACGTATCAGCCAAGTTGCTGTTGTCTACGATTCTGCACGCTTGCCCAGCAGGACAGGTTCGGGACTGAATCAAAATCAAAACACTGTTGGCCTTCTCGTTTACTGTTGGCTGCAGTTTTCATTTCACAAAACTCAATGTTCGCTGAGGTGCAAACATCCTCACTGCGCACGGGTCTGGAGGTCTGTTGCAGGTGCAGGCTGAGTCAGGACAACCTGTTGCGTCCAGAAGATGACCGAGTGTGCAAACGTTCACACACGTCGTGGGACAATCTGCAAAATACACATGCGTGTCCTGTTGAAAATGTCAAAGAAAGTGTTCTGTTTCGCAAGCAATCTGACAAAATGCACAGATGATACGCGGCATCTTGAGATTCAGGCAGCACATCTGTTACTTGTACATGTATCTCTAAACTGGCATGTTTTCTGTATTTTCACTGTCTCAAGATTGTTCGGAAGGCGTACTGGATGTGGGAGGCGTCGGCGTCGGCGTCGGGTTGCTGGCCGGGTTTCTGCAGACGGACCCGCATCGCGCTGTTGCGCAGCACTTCTGCAGCCCCAGACAGTTGGCGTCCGTGGTGCACGTTGTGCTGCACTCTGAAGCCTGCGGGTCCGTGGTCGGGCAGACACCTGCCTTGGGAGCTGAAAGAGGCGTGATTCAGAATTTTTCTTTCGCCACTAGTCAAAGAAAAGTGTTCTGTATCGTTTGCATTGCACGTTTGTTTTGTTTGCGTAGCTCGTTTGGTTGCAAGAAGATCAACTCAGTGGCCCAGTAAGAACTCACTTGGATTTTGGCAAGTGTTTCCACAGCCATTGGAGCAGCACTTCCTTGGCAGGGGGCAGGTGCTGTCGTCTCCACTGGTGCACTCTTCAACGCAGATTCCAAATCCCGTTGGGGTTGGACATGTTCCTGGCCTTGTCTGGCCCTGCGTCACTGTGGTAAAACAAATGTAGAATGTTCAAGCAAACAACACAATCAAAGAAAACTGTCACTGCATGTCAAATCTCCAAACAAGAAACACTGCCAAGGAAACTGCGGGTGTGATGTCTCTGGCGCCCCCTTTACATGCGACCTTCACACACCGCCAAGGACATGCTGAGATGGTGATAGGGCCGTCAATGCACCCCCTTCAAGCACACCCTGGGACATGACAGGACATGATGGGATGGGACTGGGACGTCCTGGCCGAGATGCCATTTTGCCAAAAAACATTGTTGGTTTCAAGCATATGGTGCTCTTGCCCTGAAGGGACGTCGCACAATTACGTCAGGAAGCAAACCCTCCTTATTGTTGCAGCACCCACCAGTGATGGTTCTCTCAGAAAAACAATGTTTGTCACACGTGTGCTCTCACAAACGCCTTGAGCTCTGCGTGGTCTTCACCTGGAGACAGACACTGGCGGCCGCAGTTCAGGAATCCAGTTGGACAGCATTTAAAGTTCAGTTCGCAGTCGGCGTCGAAGTCACAGCGCAGAGTGCAGTCGCTGGCCTGGTTCCCTGCTGGACATGTCCCTGGCCGACTCGTCTGTCCTATGGTGAGTGTTGGTGCAAATTTCAGCAGCACCCCACACAAAGGTTTTGAATGCTGAATTGAACTAATGCCTGGTTACTATTGAAACAAGACGCTCGGTCGGGTCACCCACATTTGAAACTCGAGTCAAAACAGTTGTTCTCACCCACGGGTTGAGGATTCTGGCAGGTTTTGCCACAGCCATTGGAGCAGCATTTCTGAAGACCTGGGCACTGGCCATCGGTCCCACACGTGTCGAAACACGCCGCATTGGGAGACAGCACCGCGGGGCAGCTGCCGCTCTTGAGGCGAGTCACGGCACGGTCGAGACACAGATGGACCGGCGGGTTTCTGCAGAACGGGTTGGTCCCGGGACACGGCACCTCGCGCACGACGCAGATCTGATTTTGCGGACAAGTCGTCGGCGACTGCAACGCGCAACACGAGTTGGGTTTGGTTGTGTTTTGTGCCACCAAAAGACCACCATAGAAAAAGCACCAAGAGCTTTCTGCCTTGGTCTTTGCGCTCTCCTTGACAAAATCAACAGGTTCAATTGTTTTGCGTCAATGTGATGGCGCACGGTACAAGCAAATATGGGAACTGGGCTAAAACCTCAACACAGGATGTTGAACTCTGTTGATACGAACCAACTTGCCTCACAAAGGGATCACAATGTAAAATAGTGTTTCAATACCACTCTCTCCCACGTGCAACTACAGCTCCCCAAATTTGTACCCAAATTGAGTTGACCACACTTGCCGCGCAGGGGTTGTTGTTTGGATTCACGCATCTGCAGTTGGTATTGCATCCGCTCGCATCCCACACGAAGCCCTGCAGGCCGTCAGGACTGTTGCACGTCGGCTGACAGTTGCGAACCTGGCAGTCTGAAATGCAGTGACTCACCAATCCGACTATTCTTTTTTGCGAGCTGTGTTGATGGTGACGATATAGTTTGTGGCTATTTCTTTTCTGTGTGCAGAGTATTGCAGGCTGTGCAAGAAAATACTCACTGTTTGAGACGCATGATGGCTGGTTGTTGCCAAGGTTTATGGCGCAACGTTGGTATGGCGCACAAGGTGTATTCTGCAAAACAGAATCAATTGGTGTGATGTCAAAAAGCAGATGTCTTTTGATGTTGGGACAGGAGAGCAGTTGTAGCAGAGCACAATGTTCAGCACAACCTGGCAGGTGTTGGCGACCGGCGGCGGTGTGGCCGGCGCCGTCGTGCAGAACGTGACTCGGTTCAGCGACGGGGGCAGCTCTCGCGTCAGGCACACCTGAGAGCCGCTACATTGCTGAAGTTCAACAAGACAGGTTGTTTGGTCCGTACGCTGAACAAAGACAAAATGTTCATTGAATAATATTGAAGAAAGCGTACGTTGCAGCGAAGGTTTTCGGTCGCCGTTGTGCACTGACATTTCCTGCAGCCGTTCGTGTCCCAGACGTAACCGTTGTATCCGTTCCTGGAGGTGCATGGTATGCTGCAGACTGGCTGGGGACAGCCTGTCATGAAAGAAGTTCTGGTGACTGCATCTCAACACCTCGTGATTGAGCATCTGTCGAGCCACTTCTGGGCGATCTCTTCAGATCAGAAAGTCAATCGTAAATTTCATGACAAGTGCAGTGGTGACAGAACGAGCACAAGAATTAACTTCAGGGTGTCTGATGAGGATAGGGAAAAGTTCATCGTGAAACCCACTGTACGGGACGCACACAGACACCGGATTGCAGGGAGCCGTGATGCACTGAACCGTCTGAGTCTCGCACCTCTGACCAGGTCCACACAGCAATGTCTGGAAAGAAAGGCCACGTATTTTGGTGGAAACTTATTGTTCAGGTTCCATGTCACGGGTACTCGAAACAGAGAGAGAAAGTTGACTTGCCTCGCAGTTTTGCGGAGTGGGGACGACAGGAGGCGGTGGAGTGGTTGGAGTCGGCGGGGTCGCGGGCGCCGCGCACTGGTTGCAGAAGCCGTTGTTGCAGCATTTGTTGTTGCCAGCACAGTTTGTGTCTCTGATACACGCGTCTCTGCATTCTGGTGCCGTCTGATAGACGTACGGACAAGTCCCAGCTTTGTTCGAATTGGCAGGTGCTGCGAAAAAAGCTAACTTGTGTCATTTGAAGTGACTAACTGTAAGGTTTTGATGTCATGCTAAAACCCCACGCCCATCACTCGGCAGGAACATAGCGGCGGAGTGTCCACATCAATGCAAGACGACGTTTCGGACCTCAGCAGAGAGATCGCAATTTCCCCCACTTCACCCCAACCCGAACTTTTTGTCTCAGCTGTGTTGTCCACTGTTTCTTGTTTGCTTTCAACAACCATCCACGATTCTCGAAAAGTCAGTCAGTCTTACCAAAGAACGGGTTCAGCCTGCACCCGCACGTGGCGCATCCCGTGTCGCTCTGGATGTTGCCGAAGCGACAGAAGCGTGTGCACTGCGTCAACGGACACTGGGCTGATTGGAACAACGCAACAGGAAATGAACGACACTGTACACCATCCAGTTTATGGATTTCTCTACATCCGTGGACTTTGTGAACGCCGTCGGATTGGAAATCGCGTTTCAATTCACAAGAATAACAAGATCACCTGGCGGTGAAGACACACGACGTGTCACAGTAGATATGTGTGCTCCACGGTCGAAAATAATCCAAGTCCAAAAACTGGTTGGGGGCTATAGGTAACAAAAGAACAAAAAATATACAATAACAAAAAAAATG
>JAAUXT010116295.1_pt1:0-25000 | contig 26004 bp, 31 predicted proteins | sample 7278171 | NCBI WGS metagenome assembly JAAUXT01 (sample SAMN14350112, study PRJNA611818) | marine sediment metagenome | isolation source: surface marine sediment (1.8m) | place: French Polynesia: Moorea | collected 2018-08
TGTCTTGTAAATAATTTTTAAACCATTTAAAAACAATTTTATCTACACCCATATAATAAATTTTTTGTAGTAATATTTTATGATCAACTTTATCAAAAGCTTTTACTACATCAAGAAATAAAATTAATGAATCACAATTTTTATCTAAATTGTCATAAATACTATGTAATAACATTGATAGATTATGTTGACAACTAGATTTTCTTTTGAAACCATAATTGTTTTCATTTAATAAATTATTATATTCTAAATAATGATAAAATGTTTTAAAAATTATTTTATCTAATAACTTATTATTATTACATAATGAGATGGGTCTATAATTTTCCCTTTTATAAATTGAATCTTTTTTATGCAATGGAGTCCAGTGTGATATTTTCCATTGTTTGGGATATATTCCATGTAATAAAGAATAATTAAATATATATTCTAGGGGTAATAATAAACTTTCACCAGTTTCTTTAATGAAAATATTACTTATATTATCTGGACCTGTTGCTGTATGTATATTTATGTTTTTGATTAGGTCTCTGATCATAGTTTTAGTAACCATAGGAAATGTGTATTTATTCGGAGTTATGAAATTATTACTATAATTTATATCAACCTTGTAATAACCATCATCTGATGTTACTTGTTCTGCAAAATAATCTCCAATGATTCTTACCTTATCTTTATCATTTTTATATATTTTCCTTTGGAAAATAATATCACCTACATTTGCTTTCATCTTTCTTTTTAATAAATTATTACATATATTCCAAAATTTTCTACTGGTGTAATTTTTATGTTTTAAATTTTCACAAATATTCCCATAATATTCTTTTCTAGCATTTTTAAACATTTCATCTAATTGCTTTTTTGTATTTAAATATTTATTTTTATTTAGGGGTGTTGGATTTTCATTATATAATTTCTTATATCTTCTTTGTAAAATTATGTATTTTTTAATTTTATAATTAATCAAAGGTTTCTTTTAGTATTACTTGAAAGAAAAGATGGTATGTGCTTATCCATTTCTCTATAAATAACTTTTTGTAAATAAGATACCATCTCTTCAATTGTGGACAAATTATAAAACTTATGCAACCAAGGTTCTTTTATTAAATTTTTATTTATTTCATTCCAATTGGCTTCCTGATATTTATAAATTTTCCTTGGTAAAACTGTTAGAGGTTTATCTTTATATTTAATTGTAAAAATTATTATGTTATGATCACAATTTCTCAATGGAGGATTTATAGTTATTTCTTTAGTGTATCCTGGAGGATCTGTAATAACTAAGTCTAAAATATTTTTATATCTAGTAGGTTCATATATAATCTGATATAAACCAAGTTGAGTTATAGAATCATAAAAAATGTGATTATTTCTTTCACTCTGTGTCCAATTTATATTTGGAAAATTATAATCTCCCAAGAAATAAATTCCTGTATAATTATTCAATATACTATAATTATATGAGTCATAGAAATTATTTATAATATACTCTGTAACATTATTGTCACTACTGGGTGATCTATAAATTAAATTAAAAATAAATTTTATATTATTTGAACAACTGACATGGACTACCAAATTCTCAATATGGTCATTTTGTAAACAATCTAAGACTTCTACTTTTAAATTTTCTTTATAATAGATTAATAAGCCACCTCCAATATTATTTCTATTTTTGTAAATTGGATTTCTATAACCTTCAATATATAACTGGTATTTGTCCATTTCTTGATCTTTTAGCCAAGTTTCAGTTAAGAAAAAAATATCACAATCTTGAATATAAACAAATTCTTTAACCATATCATTAAATTTACATTCTTGAACCTCTATTAAAATACTATTATTAGTGTCAGAAAATAAAGATCTTACATTTGTGTAACCAATATTTAAATAATAGGATGGACCAGGATTAGGATGAATATCATTTTGTAGCTTAATGTTGAAATAATTTGAAATTTTTCATATAAATTTGTTTTTTGCAAATAAAAATATTATTCATCATTAACTGTGAATAAATTCTATGTTGTATGTAGGAAACTGGCATTAATCATTGTTTTTGAGATATAATAGTGGTTTTAACAATAAAAATAAAAAATTTGTTGAAAATTTCCAAATCACAGGTATTTTCTTTGCATGGCAACAAGAGCCTCGTTCTGAGATTTGTATCTCATTAGCATATTGTACAAAACCTTTGCACTCAAATTTAAGCGATTTCAAGGAGAAAACATTGGCTTCAAGGTATAAGAATTTTTCTTTGGTGCCCCCATTTGACATGCCATTCTTGGTTTTTAATTCTAAATTCTACATATTTTTCATGAACAAACTTGGTACAAAAACCCGACCTGGATATGCATTTAATGTCTATGACGTCATAGGGCAGCACCTTTGATGATGAATTTAGGCGGTTGAGCACAAATTTCCAAATTCCACGAAAAAGACGTATTCTATTTAAGAAACATTGTAATGTTATATATTCAAGATAGAAAAGGAAAAAACACTCACTCAAGACTTCATTTGTGTTAGTTTCACGCATACAAGGTATGTACAAGAGCAATTTGTTATCCAGGGAAAACTCTGTGTCGATCAACCTGAAGCTTCATGGTTGTCCAAATTTGAGAACAAAAGTCACTGATTTTGTATCTCATCTCGGATAGTCATCAGTAATTTTCCCATTTGATTTTGACCCTTCCAGTTCTTACTGTCACTCAGTTTTGGGTCTCTCAACCCACAACCCGTGCCCCAGAACAAATCAAATGGAGATGCTTCCGCAATCAACTTGTGTCCTGTTTGTATCAATGCATCTTGCAGTGATCCCTCGACTCCAAATTTCGCCAACAGTCTAGTCTTCATGACCTCTATCCGCATGTCGTCGTCCAATTTCACACTCCGCCCAATTGAGTTAGCTTGCAGGGGGTATTTCGCTCATGCTGCCCGCAATGCTAAATCCGGTTTGTCCGACATTTCACACTTCTTGACTGTGTAAAACTGCTCATTGGAAGAGTATTTTGTTCCACTCACTTCCTGGGGGTTCAGATAAAAGTTTGAGAACACACTGTGCTTGCCATAAAAACAAATTGCCGGCCCTTCTTCTTTGGTGTCGATTTCAAGTTCACTCTTGGTTTTGACAAATTCACCGTAGCACAGCTGCAAAGATCGTAAGTCACTTGGTTCTGAAGTGAATTTCTGCCCGTTGATCAGAAGTTTGTTGATGACCATTGCTGCACGCTCCCCTCATTTTCTGGCGGCCTGGAGAAAGGGCAACAGTTGCTGTCTTTGTTGTTGAATTTCAACTGCATAGTGCTCTTCCAAGAACAGTCTTGTACCCTTGAGTGAACGCCTTTGCTCCCAAACAGCCTCCCTGTCTTTGAAACTCAGAAATTTCAAAACCACTGCTCTTGGCCTGGACGACTTGGTTCCAACTCGATGAATCCTTTCGACTTTTCCTTGAAATATTCAAGTGTTCATGACAAATGCGATGGAACTCATCCTCCAACTGAGAATCTCCAATTGATTCCGAAACTCCCTGGATCAACAGATTTGAACATTTATCACGATTTTCGCTGTCCACCTGTCGTCCCTTGAGTTGGGCATTCTCCTCCTCAAGAAATTGGATCCTTTGTGCCAACGATTCAATCAGTTTTCTGTTTTCATCCACAGTATCCGAGAGTTTGGAGAGTCCAGCAGACAAGTCACCAACTTCACATCCAAGGTCAGTTTTCAAACCACTGATTTCTGCTTTCAAAGTGTCAAGGAACTCCTCACATAATGATTCAACAGTTACAGATTGTCCCCGAAGGAGATCATCACGAACCTCAGAAATGATCGATGTAATTTTGTCCAAGAGATTCTCCTGATCCAGAAACTCCATTCCTGCTTTCTTGGTTTGTTTCGGAATCGGTGAAATACTGTCAGCAGAACGTTTGGCCATGTCTGTCACCAAAAGTCTTGAAAAGATGAACAGAATTCAGATCAGCACAACAATGTCACCTTGAAATTTGAGTGAAAATAGAGTCTATTCCAAAACCTCCGGAAAAACAACTTATTTCATGTTGTTTTTCTCAAAAGAGAGGATTTTCCATGAAACATTCCATTCATTCACAAGTTGGCTTTATCGGTTCATTGAAACACCATGGTATGATAAAGCAATCAACAAAGTGAGCTTCAGGCGAAAATCAACGTCAGATATCCGCCATTGATTTGGCAACAAGTTGCTCGCTGATGCCACCCAACCTTCAACTTCACTTTTCGTGGCTTCATTCCTTTCTCCAATTTCTTCCCTCCCTCTTCTCTGGCCACCCCCCTCACACAAAACCTTCAGCTGGATCCATGTCAGCCTGCCCACGATCCCTCTCATTCACTCCTCCACCTTTTCCCTTCTTCCTTCCTTCCCTCACCCCGTATCTTCAGATATAGATGATGTCACCCCCGACCCTACCTCCTCTCTCCCCGCCCATTCAATCCTTCACCACCCACCCCCATCCCTCATTCATTCCTCCACCCCTTCCCTCCCTCATTCATTCCTTCGCCCTTCCCTCTCTCCTCACCTTCAGATAGTTGTATTGCATCTCCTGCTCGGCCTTCAGGTAGAGCCTGGTCAGCCCCCACCCCAGCTACACTCCCCTCATTCCTCCTCCCCTTCCCTCCCTCGTTCCTTCCTTCCCTCCATCCTCACCTTCAGATAGTTGTGCTGCCTCTCCTGCTCCGCCTTCAGGTACAGCCTGGTCAGTCTCCCCAGGTTCTTCTTGCACACAGTCTTGTCGACGGTGGCGCCTCTCCTGATTCGCTCGCGGTTGTAGTGCGCAGTGTTGGTCCACCAATCAGCCTTCGCCTTCACGTACCGCAGGATCATGTTCTCTATGGGGGTCGGGAGCCCAGGAACCTGCATAGAGAAGAGAGGGCCAATGAGAAGAGAGGGAGACGCGAACCAATCAGCCACGTGAAAGTGGTGAAGCAGCGAATAGAAAGGCAAGTTTTCGTTCATGCAGATTCTGGCTGTGAACATCTTCCATTTGCGGAGTTGTCAGAAGGTGTGTGTGTGCGGGTGAGAAGTATGCGTGTGTGAAGAGCACACCCTCATCACTGAGGAGTCAAGCTCACGGAAAGGATTTCCGGACTGCAGAAAGATTCACGTGTGTGTGTGTGCGTGTGCGTGTGTGCGCGCTGTACACCAGCAGCAACACTGCGAAATACAGCAGCCAATAGAAACACTAACAAACTGGACTCTGTGTGTGTGTGTGTGTGTGTGTGTGTGTGTGTGTGTGTGTGTGTGAGGTGTGCGTGCGCCTCACCTTCCAGGGGATGTTGGCCTTCCAGCAGCGCCACGCCTCCGACAGATGCTGTAGAATGGTCCTCGCCTTGTTCTGCTTGATTCCCTCCGGCATCATGTCCAGAATGTCGTGCATCACCTGCGGGAACACAAACCGGAACCACGTGAATGCGGGAGCCGGAAACACGTGGGAGAACCAGAAACGCATGAGGGAGGAATCTGGAACGGGTGCATATTTTGGGAGAAGTTTGATCAGAACAGGGACCAGATTCATGTGGTGTGCACAATCCCTTGATAACACCATGAAGGGAGCTGTGGTTACTATGGCACAGTGAAGCACGCACGTGCAACCTTCTCGGGAAACGGTTGTCACCGTGCTAGACTCGAATTTTCCAGGGAGGCTCACGTGTAACTGAGCGATAATACAGAGTCACGTGTAACTGAGCGATAATGAGAACTCACCGACGCCCTGAGCTCCAGATCGAAGTGCGACTCGACGCGTTGCTTGGTGACGGTCTTGGCGACGCCCTTGGAGTGGCGCCCCTCGAACTGGCGGGAGAGCAGGTTCCCGAGCCAGCGCTCCAGCAGAGGGGTGATGCCGCGCATGAAGAAGAGCCAGACCCTCCACCCCGGGGCCCAGAACCCGCAGCCGGGACCTTTACTCACGGGACCCTGCAACACAGAGAGCGAGGCTGTGAATATGCATAGTGACACTGCACTGGGACAACATGCGAGGCGTGCATAGAAAGTGTGTGTGTGTGTGTGTGTGTGTGTGTGTGTGTATGTATGCAGGCGCGCTTGCGCGCGCGCGCGCTTGCGCTTGCGCGCGCGCGTGCGTGCGTGTGTGAAACTGCTATGGGCTTGGATGTTCTGAACTTGGAGAGACCAGATGACAAAACGCGCAGGAACTGGGAGAGATCCAGAATTCAGGAGAATCAATCTTGTTTCAATAACAGGATCATCCAGTCACATGTTTTGTCATTGCAAAAGTCAGCGGTCAAAGATACCAAGCTTGCAGAACACAACAGTGTTAAGACTGGTTTGCGACTCCAATGGATTCTTTATGCGCTGAACGATGTTTGTGTTACCGGAAAAACGTGGGTGTGAAAACCGGAACCACGTGGCCCAACCCGAAACACGTGACCCGGAAGTACTCACGGTGTTGAACCTGTAGTAGATGAGGTGCTTGAGGTCCTTGCACATGCGGATCTGCCGCATCAGTTTGTACTTGTAGCGGTACATGCCGGTGAGCTGCCCCACGTGCGCGAACACGTACTGTAGACCGTCCGCCAGCTGAAACGCGTCCACGTTGCCCAGTCTACAACACAGGGAACACGTGGTCTGTCACACGGGGAAAACACGTGGTCCAAAACATGAGGGTCAGTCAAACACGTGATCTGCAGGACAGGGAACCAGTCAAGTACGTGGGGGCGAAATCATCAGAGACCAAAAGAAAGCGGCACAAACGGAGGAACAAACAGTTTGGTTGGTTGTGGCTTTCTGTGAAAGTGCAGTGGAGTTCTCTTTGCAAATTCAAGTCCCAAAACACGTTGCTGGTTGCTTCACGCTCCCTCGCCCAACTTCACAATGCTGTCAATTGTTTTCTGGCCTGTCGCCATTCAGACTACGGTGACCTCGAAAACACGTCACTCCCTCCAACCGGAAACACGTGGGACGTCCTACACCGGAAGCACGTGATTCAGAACCGGAAGCACGTGGCGCGACCTCACCTGTACTGCACGTGCGAGTCGACGACGAGTTTGGTGAGGCGCAGGATCTCCCTGCACAGGTGGAAGGCGTTCCCGAAGCGAGACTTCTTGCGCTCCTTGGTCGTGAGCGTCTTGACCGGCTTCAGGTTGAAGTTGTAGTCCAGGTGAAGGTAGTTCAGGTTCTGTGCGCGAGAGAAAGGAGGCTGCAGTCAGGCAGAGAAAACCACGGGAAGCTTGTCCCACCCGAGCCAACAGCAGTCGCGGTTTGTAGCCATTTCTGATGTCGGTGAATCAAGGAGGGCAAGTGTTTGGGGGCGCAAGGCGAACGCACACGCACACACACACACAGGGAGACACGCCTTCTGCATGCTGATGAGGAACAGGGGCGGAGGGCAGGTGACACACACACACACACACGCAACCGACTGTAGCTCATGCTCTGTGAAGAATTCACATGGCAGCTTTCGGCACGAATTGTGGGGCAGAATCAATGTGTAACTCTTGGTGGGTCATCACACACACACACACACACACACACACACACACACACACACACACACAAACAACGTGTTGCTGGGCGTTGTTTTCTTCAGCGTAGCAGGTTTAGCCTTTGTAGAATTGGCGGCAGACACGGGGCCCACACATGAACGAGTACACACACACACACACACACACACACACACACACACGTGTTGGTGGGCGATAATACCTTGCGGTGGATGAGCAGGTTGAGCATGTTGTAGCCCTGGCGGCACACCTGCAGTCCGACCTCGACCCAGTCGAGCGTCGTCGTCTGGAAGAACTTGGTCGCCTTGAACGACCGGAACAGGTACCTGCGCAACACAAGTTGGTGCCGGTGTAAAAAATTTCCAACATGGGCATAGAATGTTGCTGGTTTGTGTTTTTCCAGGAAGCTGTGTGAACTGAGAACCCAACCGCCAAAGTTGACCAGAACTGGTGGCCAAAAACACGTTGGTCAAAACAACATGTCAGCGTCTTGACACGTGTGTGTGTGTGTGTGTGTGTGTGTGTGTGCGTGCGCGCGTGTATGTGTGTGGCTTGGCCACTCGTTTGAAGCGCGTCTTGCAGTTCTGTGTTGTGCGCAGTACTGAGTTGGTTCTGGTGTGTGTGACAAAAAATATACACGTGTTGCCGAGTGACAAAAGGGACCCACGTGTTGCTGGGCGATAATAGACTCACCTCTTCTTCTTGGCCTTGGGCGGCCTGTGTTTGAGCGCGTTCAGCACGTAGTACTTGAGCAGCTTCTGGTAGGAGACGCGCACCTTGACCGGCATCCCGGCGGGGCAGTGCTCCCGGTACCAAGACTTCACCAGCGGGATGTCTGAAACGGACAAGACCAGACACGTGATTCTGACGGACAGAGGTAACACGTGGGGTGCATCCATTAGTCACACCCTGAGTGCACTCACCAACACCAACCCTAAGTCTCCAGCTGACTTCAAATGACCTCAAATGACCACCACTCAGCGAAACCCTGGTCCAATACCCCACCCACCCGTCCGCATTTGGCGTCCCCCCAAAGTCCCTCCTTTCTCCCCTCACCGTCTCTCCTCACCTATGGCCCGTCGTGTCCTCCTCCCCCTCTCTCCCAATGCCTTCCCTCTCTCTCCCACCCTCCCCTTATCTCCTGCCCATACCTCCATCTCTCTCAGCCCCTCTCGCCCCTCCTCCTCTCCTCACCTATGGCCCGTCGTGTCCTCCCACTCCTCATATGGAACGGCCGCGGCGCCCACAGCAGTGCGATACCTCCTGCCCCCTCCCTCCCCCCCACTCTCCTCACCTATGGCCCGTCGTGTCCTCCCACTCCTCATATGGAACGGTCTGGGCGCCCACAGTAGCGCGATCCCGTTGGCGGTGTGATCCGTGTAGAGCGGCGTGTCGCTGAAGAAAGGCGCCGCGTCCTCGGGCAGCTCGAACTCCTCGTCGTCGTCAGGGAGCGGCTCCGTGCCCTGCCGACAGAGGGAGACACTGAGGCGGGAACCACGTGGAGACCCGCCAGGGAACAAGTCACACGCAAAGAGCAACAGACAGACTGAGGATAGCTTCAGTACGTGAACTGACACACGTCACCGCACAAACCCGTGCCCCTTTTATCACCAGTGACACAGACGCACGCACACATATCTGAAGCGACAGGTCACTTGTCGCACAAAATCCTGACCAGCACATCAGAACCACGTGGTTCTGAGCGACAATACGGCAGTGGTGGACATACCTTGACGGCGTGTCTGTGAGAGATGGGGTTGATGAGGGGATCGAAGTAGAAGGCGGGAAGATCCGGGTCCTCCGTCTTGATGAACACCACGTTCGGCGCGTGGTACCTGAAGCAGACACGTGCGCGTGAGCGACAATGAACCGTGGAACAAGAACAGAGGTATCTGCACGGTACAGAACACGTGTACGTGAGCGATGATTGAGTTGCAACGTGTGCGACTGAGTGATAATTCAAACGCACATGGCGTGGAACAAGGGCACACGTGGGATGAGACCAAAACGGCGCAGAACACGTACAGCTGAGCGATAATTGAAACGCGCACAGCTGAAATGCGCTTGAGCGATGAAACACTCAAATCATGACACATTTGAGCGATAATTGAATCAAGCACATTGTGGAACACGTGCAACAGATCATGAGCACTCGTGAGGCCAGTTTCTCTGTTCAAAGTGTGTGTGACAGCACGTCGCCCCATCCCAACGCCCAGACCTGCACAATGACAAAGCCCACGACGCACTGGTGTGAAACAGCGGCCCCTGGCCAACCCCACCCCACTGAACGTCGACGTTGTGTGGAGCCGACAGCGACGTGACGTCGCTTCTCGGAGCGTCACGCGAATATCCAACTCCTGGTTGCTGTGGCAACGCTACTATCCGGCGAACTGAGCTCCTGTTCACCGGGGGTGATTACGTTGCGTTCAGACGTGTGTGAAGGGGCGGGTGGGGTTGGACTCAATTGACATCGCCCACCACGCACCCAACGTGAAAGCACCCCCCCCCCCGCCCCACCACCACGCGTGGATGTCATGTGTGGAGCTAACAGCGTCGTGAGGCCGCCTCTAGGGGTGTCACGCCAATATCCAACTCCTCGTTTCTATGGCAACGCTACTTTCCGGGGAACCGAGCTCCTGTTCTCCGGGGGGATACGTTGCACGATAATAGGCAACCACGTGTTGCGGAGCGATAATAGGGACTCACGTGTTGCTGAGCGACAAGACACCTCACGTGCTGCTGAGCGACAATAGGGACTCACATGTTGCTGAGCGATAATAAGGACTCGCGTGTTGCTGAGCGATAATAGGGACTCACCAGGAGAGCTGCACTTGGAACGGGATGTCGTTGTAGAGGAACGGGAAGGCGATACGGTACTCGCAGCGCACGGGCTGCCGGATGATTATCTTGTTGATGTCGTTGAACTCGTTCCAGTCCTCGTTCCTGCAAAACACGTGCGCGTGAGCGATAATACGGAAACGCAGCGTGTTCAACATCTCCCTGGTGACTCAAGAATCCAGAAGCTTCAAAGCAACGAACAGTCACCCCCGCCCTGAGACAAATGCAGAATTCATGAAGGCTCCTGTCTTTCGCGCACACATGACACATGACACACACTGCCCCACCCTCTACTCACTCGAGCTCCTTATCCTTGACCAGCGGCTCGAACTTGGGTCCTCCCGGGATCGCCATGTTGAGCGCCTTGGCCGTGAAGAACGACTTGAGGTCGAACAGGTAGAAGTAGTTGCTGTCGACGAGGTCCGTGAGCAGCTGGTTCGCGAGGCGGTACAACGTCGACATGATCGGGAGGGAAAAGTTCCACTTCCGGTAGGTGGTGCCGTTCACAAACCTGCAGCGAGAGAGCACGGGGTGCTAGGTGTGTTCGTTTTGACCGCGTGGCTTGTGGCGCATGCGCTACAGAATCAACGCATCGTGCGAGGATGGGAACGAAATGACCAGACTCAACCCAAACCAGAAGACACGGGTGTCTGGCCATTTCAAGTCCCACCTGAAATGCTCAAATACTCAAGGCTCTGAGTGGCATTTTCAGGGGGTGTCTGGACATTTGAAAGGTTGGACTTGAAATGGCTGGCACCCGTGTCTGGGCAGGCCCGTGGCTCGACCTTTCGTTGCACCGGGTCAAAAAGACGCGATTCCGTTTCTAAACGTTGCTTGACAAGGTTACACGTGCGCTGAGCGACAATGCAGCACACACGTGGCTCATCATCATGGAACCAGACACGGATCCACGCCAATCAGGCCACGCCCACAACACGTGCGCGTGAGCGATAATCGGCGGACCACGTGCGCGTGAGCGATAATACAACGTACTTGGATTCGACGAGCGGCTTGTGGTCGTAGAACCACTCGTGCACGGCCTTGTCCTCGTCCGGGTCCATGTCCATCTGGATCGCCTCGAGGGGTTCCACGTCGAGCACGTTGTCGGCGTAGTCGAGAGGCGGCTCCTCGTCGTCGAACGGCGGGAAGCGCATGCGCTTGAAGTGGCGTCGGTCGCGCTTCTCGCGACGCATCATGATCCACATGGTGCTGCGGGAAAACGAGTGCGACACGTGATTATGGGGACACGGGGGGAAGGATCACAACAGGGCACGGAAAACGAGTGCGATCAATGCGATTGTGGAGACACAAGGGAAACGCACCCAAATTTCCTTGCCCAACAACCCGCAGTTATTGTGGACAGCACGGCAGGAGCGTGGATATCCCCCCCCCCCGCGCGCCCTGCGTGCGGCAGAAACACGTGACAGCGTCGCCTGCCTTTGCGTGTTTGTCCTGCGCGATGCACCAGTATTGACCCCCTCCCTTCACGCGCTCGTGAGCAACAACTGACTTGTTTGCCCCCCCCCCTCCACTTCCGATGTGAACCCACTCCCTTCACATGCGTGTGAGCGAGCGATAGTGAACTCACCCCCACATGTGTGTGAGCGATGACGACCCACGCCCACTGCGCGATGTAGTGACCCAGCCTCTTCACGTGGTGATGAGCGATAATAGACACCCCTAGTACGCGATGTAGTGACCCCTCCTCTTCACGTGGCCATGAGCGATAATAGACTCACCCCCACTACGCGATGCAATGACCCTGCCCCTGCACTTGGTGATGAGCGATAATGGACTCACCACCACCACGCGATGCAGTGACCCTGCCCCTGCACGTGGCCATGAGCGATAATAGACTCACCCCCACTGCGCGATGTAGACAGGCTCGACGACCCAGGGGATCTCGTTGACGAAGGTGATGGCCCCCGTGATGTGGTAGAGCGCCTTCACGTCCCGGATCTGCTCCCACGGCATCGGCATGTTCTCCATCAGCTTCATCACGGCGTGAGGCATGAACTTGAGCGCGCTGCAACACCACAACACGTGCGCGTGAGCGACAATGGACAACGTGTTGCGCGTGAGCGAGTTGCAAGTGCGTATTGCAAGTGAGAGGACAAAAGTGACAAACGCACACACGCACGAACACACACCAATTTCAACCGTCCACACACACACACACACACAATTTCCTTTCTTCTTTGTCTGAATTGCAGACACGTCACAAGGCAACGACACACACATAATCTACTCGTACTCGCAGACACAGAGAAGACAATCAGCCACACATACTTGCACGAGCTTGTACAAAATCATACACAGTGTCACTGTGTGTCGTACACAACAGATTCATCCATTCACTCGCTGTTGGAAAGCAAACAGCAGAGAACTCGCAACCACGCACATGCATGACACGCTCACACACAACAAACGCCTTTCCCTCTCACACACACATACACACAAACGCCTCTCTCTCTCTCACACACACACACACGCACACACACACCCACACACAAACGTACCCGAGGTAGACGCGCTTGTCGTGTCGGAACTTCCGGTTGGACATGTCGCCGTGGTCGCGGATGATTTTGCGCACGTGCGCGGGCGGCATGTCCTCCTTCTGCACGTCGATGAAGCCGAACTTGCGCTTCTCTGCGTAGCGCTTCGACTGCAGCTGCTGCCACTTACGCGCTGCAACAGATATGTCTCATTATCGCCCAGGAACACGTTTGGCAGAGATGGTGGTGTGTGCGCGTGTTGACAAGTGCTTCGGCTCAAGACTGACACACACGCACACACATTTCAGCGCTGTAACAGAGACGTCAAATGACGTCTGTGAAGAGTGGGTGGGTGTATGTGGGTGTGCATTGTGATGTGTGGGTGTGCGTGTTTGTAACGTGTTGGTGGGCACACACTCAGACGCGCACAGTTCATTCTGTGTGTGTGTGTGTGTGTGTATGTGTGTGTGTATGTGTGTGCGTGTGTGTATGTGTGTGTGTATGTGTGTGCGTGTGTGTTTGTGTGTGTGTGTGTGTGTGTGCGCGTGCGAACGTCGTGTGTATGGGTGCACACGTACCTTTCTCCTGGAGTTTCTCCTCGGACAGGTGGTCGGGGATCTTGGGTTTGGGCTGCGGCGGCGGCGCGTGCTGCGCCCCGGTCGGGATCGGGATCTGCCCCGGCGGCAGCAGCGGGATCTGCCCCATGAGGATCGGGGTGCCGCCCGGCCCGAACATGAACGGGACCGCCATGCTGGGACGGCGTGTGGCTGCGCCTCTTCACTGCGTGTTGTGTCGGGTGGTGGAGCGATGCAGCAGCGCTGCACTGCACGTTCAGAAACCTGGAACGACAGGAAAGAGACATCAGTCAATTGTCACTGTCCTGCTGCTCTGAGTGTCTGTTTCCCAAGCAATGGCGGCATTTGCTCAAGCAGCACCCGGACCCTGGAGTACCAACAGCGGCATTTTCCCAAACACTCAAATCAACTTCACAATCCACTTGAACTCTGAATGAACAATCAACCTCTGAATCAACTTCAGCGCGAGGATCAGTAACGAGTGCGTCTGTTTCACGGTGCGTCAACACATGTCCCCCCCCCCCCGCATGAAGAAGGGATGGGACACGCCCCGGTTCAAGATCCTGCGATCATTTGTGGCACTCAACACAATACAGAAGAAGCCAGGGGTAGACCCAGGAGGGGTCAGACCCCCGCAATATTATTCTTGAGCTGCCAGGTTTTGGTCTGGGGTCAGCCAGAACCCCTCTGGATCTTGTTTTGCATCCGCCCCTCCAAGTGGACTGAGTGTCCCAACACTCCCAAACCTGACAAGTCGAAATTGGGGTGAGACTGGCAGCTCCAAAGGGCCTGGCTCAAAACACACATTCGCGCCTTGTGGAAAGAATCGAGACCCGAGATCTAGATCTGGACCAGCTGGGGTTTTCAAAGTTGGACGCAGCCTCCGTTGCAAAGGGTCGAACCTCTCCAATCGAGTCCTAGACAAGCTAGAGACTTTGACAAAACCCAGATATGATTATGTGACTCCGGACACTTTCCAAGCGGCACAAAAAGCAGCGTGAATCTCATGTGCTGTTGCATCGTAGTCCCGACCTGACACAAGTACGCCATTACAGCCTAAGTATTCCACTGAAAAACAAACTTACGAATTCCAAGGTAAAAACTGCATGGAAATTGTACAAATAGCCTCACCTGATTGTCCACAAACTTGAAGTTTTGTTGCTACGTTTTGCTTTCGGCTTCCAAGATGGCGAACGCAACCAAATCGTTGGTTGACGAAACGAGCCAAACATCCGGCGTCGGAGAAAAATATTTGCTAAGATTTAGATCACATACGCCTGCAGCATGAAAGCAAAGATGCACACTAGCTATTTACTGATTAACAAATAAATTAGACAAGTAGTACAAAGACATATAAATGAAATTCGCGCCAAATAAACAACACAGAACCAGGCTAAAACGCTTGATGGCAACCAGGGTACAGCAGACAGTTGCTCGCACCTGCTGGTCCACTCGATAAGGCAGTGGAGATCAACACAAATATTTCCCGCAAAAATTTCAAACAACCAGGAAAAAGCAAGTTATCATGCATAGAAACCAAATAATGAGACCCAATAATCTCAAACGCAGACTTTCACACTTGGTTGTGCACTTGTATATTGTAGCGCGACTTTCGGAGCCTGCGCGCATGCGCAGAGAACACTTCCTAAAGGTCACTCTCAGAACGTGTGGAGAGCTTCGATTTCTGAGCATTTCTCTCTTCAACTGGAATTTTCCTTTAGTTCTACCGTTTGAAGCAACACTTTTGAGCCGCAGCTATGCCACGCAGATCAGGAGGAGGAGGACTGAGACGTACGGCGCCCGCTAGAGCTGCGCCCCCGCCACCACCGCCGCCCGCGGCCAGGTGAGACAGCAACGCGTGCAGGACAAAATCCAGGGCACAGGGTCGTTTGTGAGCCAAAGATTTGGTAGCATATTTGCGTAGATGATGCATGGTTGTCTTTGGAAAGTGATATTGAATATTAAGGCTGGAAACAACGTGTAGCGGTTGACAGGTTGACCAGATTGGGGAAGGTTCGAGAATGAGCTCGATGGATCGTCGCTGACAATTTGGATTTGGCTCAGATGTGGATCCACTGGTCGGGAATGTCTTCGAATGTTGATCTGGTCTGCAGAACTGACGCCACTTGCAGTGATTGTTTCTCGGCTGAAGGTGCCAATCTGGACCCGAACTTTGAAAATTTCACGAAAAGTTGGTGAAACTGTTTCGGCGATCAGCAGAGAACACTTCCTAAAGGTCACTCTGCTGTTCTCCGTCAGCAACACACCTTGTCTCCTGTCCCAGGCAGTTCGGTTTTGGATCCGCCCCTCTTCCCGATCAGTTCACCTGTGGAAAAGCCAAGCCCCGCCCACCTCACGGCGTTGCCTCTCTGCCCCCAGTTTCATCCTGCGCTCCAGTCCCCCGACGCTCCCAGCCCCTGCACACACACACACACACACACACACACACACACACACACACAACCTACGCCACCCAGATCACGTGTCGCTCTGTTTCAGACCGGCCGCCCAACCCCTCTCACGTCCCTCGCAGCGTTGCTCTGCCCCCAGTTTCATCCTGTTTCAGACTTGAGGTTCCAAAGGCACCCACGCGCCCCCACCTCCTCCGGTCCGGCCCGGCCACACACCGCCCAGATCCTGCCCCCGCCCTGTCCAATCCACGCCCTCTCATCGCTCTTTCAGACCGGTCGACCACGCCCCACCCGCTGCGCCCCGCCCCGCCCTACCCCGTCACGCCCTCTCATGACGTTCCCTCTGTTTCAGACCTGCCGCCCCGGCGCCGTCGCCCATGACGCCCGCCCACGCCCCGCCCGCTGCGCCCATGGCGGCGCCGGCCGCCGCCCCGAAGCAGCCGGGTCTGATGGCGCAGATGGCGACGACGGCAGCTGGCGTCGCCGTCGGGTCCACCGTGGTGAGTACCGCCAGGGGTGTGCGTGAGAGGTATGCGTGCAGGTCGGTGGGTGTGAGGTTTGTGTGTGCAAGTTGAGCTCCGTTGGTCGACACTGTGTGTGTGTGTGTGTGTGTCAGATATGCGTGCCACAGACGTTGCGGTTGGGTTCACTATGGTGAGAGTCATTTCTGCCACGCGCTTGTGTCGGTGTGTGGTGTGTGTGGTGTGTGTGTGCGCGCAGAACCTCCAAGATTGAGAAGCAGCAGATCTCCGAAAACCAAATGTCAAGTCAAGTTTCGAGAATCTCTATTTTGCGTCAGAGGTGGAAAACATCCGGTTGTATTCATGTGTTGCATCATCCGCCGTGTTATTTCACTCATGTTGCGCAATAATGCTGAGTCCTGAGTGAGTACTTGGATGTCGTCCAATAGACGCGAGGCTTTTGTTTGTAAACAGATGATTGTTCGAGAACAGGGACACACGACTTTTTCGAACGAAAACAATTCAGACTGAAATTTCGAACAACAACAAATATCAGATGCAGAATGTTCGACGTTTGGTTTTGAACAAGTTCTCATTGCTGACGTTTATCTGATGCAATTTGACCTTTGAAACTATGGAGGCTGTCAAAGTTGTGTTGATTTGACTGTTGAACATGACGATAAGAGTGACACCTATCAGGCATAAACACACGCGCACACACACACACACACACAAACAAACACACATCGCAAAACACACACACACACACTGCTAGCCTACGCACGCACGCAACCAGTTGCACACACACACACACTCACGTGCGCACTCTCGATAAGTGGCACAAACTGCTTGCAAAATACACAGAAACAATTTCTCACCTCTCGTACCCCAACACAGAACAGGCACTTACCGTAAAATCCCGCGTATAAGACCCCCTTTTGATGCTCAAAAATGGGGGTTGGTCTTATATTTGAGGATTTGACTTTTTGTATCAAAGTGAAGAGTAGAAATGAGCAAGTTTTCAAAGTATCAAAAAAGAGTAGGATGAGTTAAGGGAGCATTAAAGTTTAGTAAAAATAAAGGGAAATTCATCAAAAAAGTACCTGAAAAGTAGTATTTATAGCTTTAGAATAAGAATTCTTGTTATTATTTAAAAAAAATTATTTGGAGAAAGTAATTTTAAGAGTAATTTCCTAGGTTTTGACTCTGAAAAACTTTAAATTTGTATGTGTGAATAATTTTCTTGAAAATGTAAAAAAATGGCTTTGAACTGATTTTGTGGCTGATAAAAGGGGGGTGGTCTTATACGCGAAGGGGTCTTATACGTGGGATTTTACGGTACTCACTCTGGTGCCCATCCAACACACACATACACACACACACACACACACACACACAACACGCGTGTACTCACTCTGGCACCCATCAAACACTGACTCACGCACACTGACACACACACACGCACAGAACTAAAATTCATTGCCAGCGCATCTCCCTTACTGCTCAGTGCCCCCCCCCTTCTTCACACGCCTCACGTGTTTGCTGACCACGTGTGTTTGTTTACCATTCGCAGGGCCACGTGATCGGTCACGCCATCACCGGCGGCGGAGGAAGCTCGACGCCGGTTGAGCAACAGCAGCAGCAGCCGGCAGCAGCGGCGCCGCCGGCCACGCAACAACCGCAGGTCAGTAACAACCGCAACAACCACAGGTCAGTAACAACCGCAACAACGAGAACAGCACAACAGCAGCCACAACAAACTGAGAATAGAAACAGGGGGCGAGATCATGGGAGATGCAACCACAGAAACGAAACTTTCACGCATGTCAATTTCTCGCGCCAGGATCCCCTGCGTACTCGTCTGTTTTGGGCGTAATTTTCACGTGATTGAGACACCAGCGTCTCCTTGCTGAATGGAGGGCGTGTTTGCGCGCCGGTTTGTGTCACGTGGTTTTCTCACGTGTTTTGGGCGTACTCGTTTTCAGTCTCCGATGGCGTGCGAGTTCGAGTTGAAGCAGTTCATCGAGTGCACCCAGAACCAACACGACATCACGCTGTGCCAGGGCTTCAACGAGGCGCTCCGACAGTGCAAACAGAACAACGGTGGGTGCACGCATACCTCACACACACGCACACTGAGCACGCACACACCACGCACTTGCACACCAAGCACACATACCTCACACACGCACGCACCTCACACTCGCACACACCTCACGCACACATCTCGCGCTGTGCCATGGCTGTGTGGATCTGACCTCACCAGTTGGTGGGGTGAATCTGGCCCACAAGTTGGTGTGGTACTCTCCATCTGGTCCCACTGGGCAAAAGATGGGGTGTGTCCAACAGTTGGATGCGACTTGTACACGGGTGGATACGGTACCTCAAGGGAGGTGAAGCGAAGCGTTGACAGGTTTTGGCCGATTTCGTGTGAACTCGGGACGTAAACTTGGGGAACTTGCAGCGCGACAGATTGTTGGGCTTGGGAAAAAATACGCACACCACACTCATTCACTCACTCTTCCTCTCTATTTTTCACAAACACACACGTTCTCTTTCTGTCTCTCTCGCTCTCTCTCTGTCTACACACACACAAACACACAGAGCATATCCACTTGTTTGACTTGTTTTCTGGTTTTGCACCTCACGTGGATAATTTTATGTTTGCAGGGCTGGCCTAAACTTCGCAGGTTCCGAAAGAAACAGAGACAGAGAAACACGGAGGTTCCCGAGACTTGTGATGGACACGGGCGGTTCACTCACCAACAGGAAAATACCGATGAACCTGACTCAGAATCGGAAATACGAGTAAATGTGGCTGGAGATCTGTTCCGCTCTCTTCATACAATCCAGTATTGTAGATAAAACGCCCACTGCACATTGGACGGGACTCAGAACGAAATTTAGTGAAGCACTTGTGTACACGCCACACGTTTGGGCCAAAGAAAAGGAATTTCAAACACGTCACACGTTGCGTCGCTGGTCAAAGGGTTTTACGTCATCGCTTGCGACGTAGCGGCGGAAATTTCCACGAGGTCAAATAGGGACGCACCCAAAACGGCACAGCCGACATGTGTACAAGAAACTTGAATAAAATTTGGAAATTTTGTTCGCAGAATCCAGTCCTGTGTGCAGTGGGTCTTGGGTTCAATTCATGCTTGATTTGTCGACTTAGCTGTTGGTTTTGTCGTAGATCGTTTCGTTGCGGTTTAATTTTGTGACAAGGAGTGAATTGTATTGGGTTTGAAAATTTTTTTGAATAGTTTTGAAATTTTGATTTTGTGAGCTCAGTAAAAAGCAGAAGCTCCGACACAAACGCCGTGAACTGGTCGCGTTCGATCTGACGCACGACACGGAACGTCGAGAAGCGTCGTGCGTTGCGTCTCTGGCGTGACGTCACGCCTGTTCACACCGCATGCGTCACGCGTTACGTCTCTGCACAAGTCAGGCTGGGTGCGTCATGCGTTGCGCGTCACAGCGTCTGTTCACACCCGGTGCGTCTCGCGTTGCGTCAGTGCGTCAAATGGGACACAGCCAATGGCGTCTTGTTGCTAAACCCGCCCACTCACCAGCGCCATTTTGTAAAAACTTTGGCGCGTGACATAGAGAAAAAATATTTGAAGGAATGTGATAAACCAGACGCGAAGAGAATAAAGAAAGGCCGGTAACGCTGTACACATCTTGGTTGCCTTGGCAATAAACTTGTGCAACTTGGAAACGAGGTCACTTCTTCTGACGACGCAGCGTCGTTTCACCAGGTTCTTTCCAGGTGTCTGCGAGAAGTGTGTCGGCAGCTCAAAATTTTGTGAAGAATACGTTTCAGTTTGATCGTCTGCAAAATATTTCGGGGCTCCACGTGAAAACTGAGGAACGTCACGTTGACGTTGACGTCAGCAAAAGCTCGACGTTGACGTTTCTTAGCGACGCCGCGTCAAAGGGCGCTGCGTGTGTAGTCAGGGCTTCGTGGTGTGAACTGCGACGGAACTCAAGACGTGTTGAAACGGACACCCGTGTCTGAACAATCGCACACTCCGCACACACACACGCACGCACATTTGACGAAGTCTTCGCTTTCTCGGAGCTGGATGATGGTTTCAAACATCTAACGATTCAAAGAGAGGCTGAGGGTCCAATCCGGTCGTGCACGCACACCTCACCACACATGCACGCACACCTCACCTCGCCACACACACACACCTCGCCACACGCACGCACACCTCACCACACACGCACGCACACCTCACTTCGCCGCACACACACCTCGCTACACATGCACTCACACCTCACCACACATGCACGCACACCTCACCGCACATCTCATCTTGCCACACATGCACGCACACCTCACCACACACGCACACCTCACCACACACTTCACCACACACACACACCTCACTGCACACCTCACCACACACACACACCCACATTTGACAAATTCTTTGCTTTCTCGCAGCTGGATGATGGTTTCAAACATCGGATGATTCAGAGAGAGGCTGAGGGTCCAATCCGGTTGTGCATGCACACCTCACCACACATGCACGCACACCTCACCTCGGCACACACACACCTCACTTCGCTGCACACACACCTCGCTACACACACACTCACAACTCACCACACATGCACACACCTCACCTTGCCACACATGCATGCACACCTCACCACACATGCATGCACACCTCACCACACATCTCATCTTGCCACACACGCATGCACACCTCACCACACACGCACACCTCACCACACACTTCAACACACACACACACCTCACTGCACCTCACCACACACACCTCACCGCACACCTCACCACACACACACACACACCCACATTTGACAAATTCTTTGCTTTCTTGCAGCTGGATGATGGTTTCAAACATCGGATGATTCAGAGAGAGGCTGAGGGTCCAATCCGGTTGTGCATGCACACCTCACCACACATGCACACATACCTCACCTCACCACATGCATGCACACCTCACCACACATGCACGCACACCTCACCTTGCCACACACACACCTCGCCACACACGCATGCACACCTCACCACACATGCACACACACCTCACTGCACATCTCATCTTGCCACACACGCATGCACACCTCACCACACACGCATGCACACCTCACCACACACTTCACCACACACACGCACCTCACTGCACACCTCACCACACACCTCACCACACACACACACACACCCACATTTGACAAATTCTTTGCTTTCTCACAGCTGGATGATGGTTTCAAACATCGGATGATTCAGAGAGAGGCTGAGGGTCCAATCTGGTTGTGCACACACACCTCACCACTCATGCACACATACCTCACCTCGCCACATGCACGCACACCTCACCACACATGCACGCACACGTCACCTTGCCACACACAACCTCACCACACACGCATGCACACCTCACCACACATGCACACACACCTCACCTCACCACACACACACCTAGCCACATGCATGCACACCTCACCACACACGCATGCACACCTCTCCTCACTGCACACACACCTCACTACACATGCACTCACACCTCACCACACATGCACACACACCTCACCTCACCACACATGCACACACACCTCACCACACATGCACGCACACCTCACTGCACATCTCATCTTGCCACAGACATATGCACACCTCACCACACACTTCACCACACACACACCTCACCACACACCTCACCACACATGCACACCTCACCACACACACCTCACCACACATGCACACACACCTCACCATGCATGCACTCACCACCCATGCACACACACCTCAACTCAACACATGCATGCACACCTCACCACACACGCACCCACACCTCACCACACATCTCATCTTGCCACACATGCACACACTTCACCACACACACCTCACCGCACACCTCACCACACATGCACACCTCACCACACACGCAGTGGTGAACCCACCCCGTCGTTGCAAGACAAACGAGATTTCAGTTCAAAATAGACTTTATTTGATGAACACAACTGAACACGAAAAACATCACTCTTGCGCAACGTGGCAGCTGAAGGCGAGAATTCTACATTCACACTGGACGCAAACGCGGGCGCACACACGCACCCACCCACACACACCCCCATCCACGAGCTCTTCAACACAATCTGTAAGTCCGCAGGTCAGCAGTACCACACACACACACACACACACACACACACACACACACACACGCAGACAGACATGCACGCACACCTGTATCACAATCTTGGATATCTTCACAATACCGTTTTCAACCCCACATAAAATACATGAAGAACCAGGCGGAAAGACACAACAAAGACTGTCTCTACAAAATAGATCTACATCTACAGTCACTGTGCCTTTCCTCCTGCAAGTTACGCAGTACATTTTGGCAGCAATTCAAAGTTTATACGAAAGCATGAGGTGTCAGTGTCTCGAGCCGCGTTGACGACACGTGCGTCACACGTGACGCGTCACGCTGAACACAGACGCGTTGCACAGAGACGCAAGACGCGCCCAGTGTGAGCGCGTCCACAAGCAAACGCGACACACGGCAGTGAAACAAAGGCGCCCTTCGATTTACGCGATCTGACAACTCGGGTTGCAATGGGTTGGTGCAAATAGAGCGAATTTTGCCCAACCTGGATCGATCCACAGCAGCCCACCAATGAGACGGGTTGCTGTTTGGGTTGCTTCACAACGCAAACGCCACTTGGCGCTGCGTCACTGGCGCTGCAACGCGCATGCGTATTGTGTTTACGAGACGACACACATCCAATGATAAATTGGTCTCAAGAATTGTGCAACTAATGATTGGATTGTCACAAATTTAAGTCACGCACCAGATGCGTCACGCGTTACGTCATGTTTTGCGACGCAACGCTCTTCTGATGGACGCGACACGTGACGCGTCCAACGTGAACCAAACTCAAATAATTTCTGGCACTCGAGATTCTCTTGACATTTCGTTAACGGCGCGAGATTTCAGGCACACACAACAGCTTATAAATTTTAAAAATTTGTGTCACGCCTTTCCAGGTTGTCGCCCCTCACCAAATGCCCGACCCACCACTGCAGTCCTCCAGCGGTTTCCATGGAAACTAAATCTGACGAAGACCAAAGCACTGCGGTCAGCTGTCGCAAATCAACTCTTAACATTTCGCAGCTAAAAATGCTGACAAACAAGATTCACCAGTCCAATTGGCAGCGTTCGATTTTTCATTCATCGGGTTTTCAAATTAATCTTGGACAAAATTACGACTGTTCCACATTGGATGCGTCCTGCATTGGGTCCAAAACACACCTCGATTTCGTCGCGAATGATGACTCAACACCCAGGCGAGTACGAACACAGAAAGGCACCGCAGGACAAACCGAGCGTGAATCAGGCTTCACATGAAACGATTCAAACACACTTCTATGTGCCAATAAATCTTGATATCTATATCAAACACGTCTGTATCAATCAGAGTTTTGCGCCAAATATCCACAGGTTGATCTGAAATCTGAAACCCCTGGAATCAGTTTCCCTTCCCCTTGATTTTGGTCCCACAAACAAGACGGAAACTGCAACGTCATCATATGCCCCACGTCAAGTTCTCGTGACGTCAAAGGTCCGGCGTTCACAGCGGTCACGTGAACAAATTGCACTCAATGACCTTGACGTCACACTCAATGACCTTCACATCACACTCTGACCTTCACGTCACACTCAATGACCTTCACGTCACACTCAATGACCTTCACGTCACACTCAATGACCTTCACATCACACTCAATGACCTTCACATCACACTCAATGACCTTCACGTCACACTCAATGACCTTCACGTCACACTCAATGACCTTCACGTTACACTCAATGACCTTCACGTCACACTCAATGACCTTGACGTCACACTTAATGACCTTCACATCACGCTCTTCACATCACACGAGACATGGTCAGTTCTTCACCCTGGTTCACACTGGATGCGTCCCCAGCACTGGGACTTGGTGCGTCACGTCACGTGTCTGCGTACAGCGAGTCACGCAGCGTCTTCTGACGCGAGGCACGAAACGCGCGACGTTTCCAGTGTGAACACGCAGGTCTGAGCAGCAACTCCCAAACATTGAGGTAAATCGGAACACCTGAAATATTGAGCAACATTCAACACATAAAAAGGTATTCTATTCAAAGTACGCATTTCACCGTTTCTGGGTTGGGCCTGCACCCAGTAACCTCAGCGCACTGACTGACTTCTGTACTGACCTCAATGCACAAGTCCAATCCACACGCACCTGTTTCTGTTAAACTTCAGTTCACACATCACAAACAGCACCGCACCGGTTGAACATTGTGCACTGATTGACCTCGACACAAGAGTTGCATGGCAACTGTCCTTCACCTTGACCTTTCTGCACTTGCTGCCCTTGAAACAAGGTTCACCCTGCGCCTCAATCTCACACACGGTCGACTCTTGCACTTGCTTGACAACTGTGCACCGGACGACCCCAAAATGCCATGGTTGACCCCAGTGCACCGGTTGACCCTTGTGCACCAGATGACCTTTGCGCTAAAGCCCGATGACGTCGATGCACTCGTCTCCCTCGAGGTCGGCCTGCGACGGCGTCTCGTGCGCCGCCAGGGTGACGCCGTCGAACTTGAAGGTCAAGGTCGAGAAGGGGACGCCGAGCTTCAGCGCGTACTGCCGCATGATCTTCTCCAGGGGTTCGTCCTGCGGGGGAGAAGTGTGTGCGTGTGTGTGTG
>JAAUXT010101809.1_pt1 | contig 26002 bp, 31 predicted proteins | sample 7278171 | NCBI WGS metagenome assembly JAAUXT01 (sample SAMN14350112, study PRJNA611818) | marine sediment metagenome | isolation source: surface marine sediment (1.8m) | place: French Polynesia: Moorea | collected 2018-08
AAGCTGACCGCCAGGCTGACCGAGCAGAAGCCGAAGCTGACCGCCAGGCTGACGGAACAGAAGCTGAAGCTGACCGCCGAGCTGACCAAGCAAAAGCCGAAGCTGACCGCCGAGCTGACCAAGCAGAAGCCGAAGCTGACCGAGCAGAAGCCGAAGCTGACCAAGCAGAAGCCGAAGCTGACCGAGCAGAAGCCGAAGCTGACCAAGCAGAAGCCAAAGCACAGGCCGAACCTGACGTGGTCGAGGCTGAAGCTGGGCCGTCAAGAGTGGGACTTGAAACAGCAGGCGGGGGGAATGAACGACAGAAGGCGGGGACTGACGAGGACGATGAGACGACGACTGGCGATAAGGCAGACCGTGAACGTGACGACAGCTCCGAGAGTGACCGCGACACCAGTGACGATGACAGCACGGAAGAAAAAGTCACTTCGGTGAGTGTCACAAGCGAAAATCAAATTTGGTGTCCTGACTTGAAAATAGATCCATCGAATTACTGACAAAACCAGACGCCAACGGTGCGAAATCAGTGTACGTTTGTGGCGATCGTTCGAGTACAGTAATTAATCTTTGGTCTGCCCATCCAATCTCTGAACAATACAGTGTCGGCAACTGACGTGCGATCGCGTACGCGTGTGTGTCAAAAGGAAACTCTTCCTTGGTGTTATTTTGCATCAAAGACGCAAAATTTCAAATTTAACCCCAATCCTGGATGTGCCACATCTGGTGCCAACAAGTTTCTGGTCCCACTTCTCAAGGTTGACGGCGGTCAAGTGCAGTTCAATGGCCCGAAAACACAAAACCGGTGTGGGGAGATGGGACAGAGAAAAGAAGCCACCCACCGTTTTTCGATTTTTGCAAAATGCTTTTGAGAAAAGAGTGTGTTTCCTCCTCATACGCACGGCAGAATCTCATGCACGTACGCACGAGTATTTTTCTGCAGGCTGCTGAATTGTTGCACGACCGGTGAAAAGCCATTTTCTGTTCATTTCAGGATTCGCCTCCATTGAAACGCTCCCGATACAAGGTTTGAACCTTTTCAGGTCATTCTTTCCTCGAAATCTCTGTGCGAAATTCAAAACTCATCGCACAGGCGCCATTCCCAAATTGGGTCAAGAAGACGACACCCATGGGGCCCCAAGACTGTCTCAACTTGTAAAATATGAAGGCAAAAAACAAACCGGCAATCGTGGAGGGGTCCACTTGCCCAGCCGTGGAACCACTGGGTCAACAACGTCAGTTGCAAAGAATCGTCGTCTAGCGTCTGTTGCAAGATACGAGTACAGCAGTTATCCAGTTTCCATTCTCCGTGCATTGCCTTCAATGCATGCTAAGTTCCGTCGCGCAGAATCTGTGCGAAGTCTGTTCTTTGTGTTCTCCATGCAATCATGTGTTCGTTCCGTACAGGGTGGCAGCGACACATCGAGCAGTGATGACAATGATGAGAAGAAATCCAGCGACAACAAGGAAGAACAGGGGAAAGATCACAAGGCGGGCAAGAAGACGAAAGAAAAGGACAAGAACGATGAGGAAGATAAAGGAGACAGGGGAAAGAACAAGAAGGGGGAGGGTGACGAGAAGAAAGATGGAAAGAAAAAAGATGACAAGAAGAACAAGAAGAAAGACGGGAAGAAAAGCGATGAAAAAGACAAGAAGAAAGATGGGAAGAAAAAGGATGAAAAGGACAAGAAGAAAGATGGGAAGAAAAAGGATGAAAAAGACAAGAAGAAAGATGGGAAGAAAAAGGATGAAAAGGACAAGAAGAAAGACGGGAAGAAAAGGGATGAAAAGGACCAGAAGAAAGACGGGAAGAAAAAGGATGAAAAGGACAAGAAGAAAGACGGGAAGAAAAATGACAAGAAGGAGGACGACAAAACGAAAAAGGTCAAGAAGATAAACGACAAAAAGGAGAAGGGTGAAGACAGCAACGAGCAAGACAAAAAGCATGAAATGAAGAAAGATGACAAAACAAAAGACAGAGAGAAGGGGGACAAGAAGAACAAGAAGGAAGACAAGAAAACAGGAGGCAAGAAGGAGGAGGAGGACAAAAACAAGGGTGACAAGGACGTGAAAACAGACGGGAAGACAGGTGACAAGAAGGATGTCAAGACGAAAGACGACACCAAGAAGAAATCCAGAGACGGCAAGGAGATAAAAGAGAAGAAAACCAGCGAGAAAAGGAAAGATTACAGCAACAAAGGTCAGAAAAGGGTCGAGCGCAACCAGGAGGCGGGTACGAATCTGAAATGCAAAACAAAGGTTCACACACAGAACGATCCAAAGGGGTACAAGACAGACAAGAAAATCAGACGTAAAGAAGACAAGGATGGCAAAAGAGTCGAAGGGAAAAGGAATGATAAAAAGATACTTGATCAACAGAGAGAGATACAGAAGACCAGTACTAAACGGACAAACGAGAAGGAGAAAGTGAAGAAAGGGGACAAGAGGAAGGGTGCCAGGAAGGAAGATGTCCCAAAAGTTAACAAACATAAGGACGACAGGCAGGATGACAAAAGAAAGGACGAGAAAAAGCAGCAGAAATCTACGCCACTGCGTACAGGAAAGCCAGACAAGAAGCAGGACGATGATCAAAGCACAGACGACCGAAGGAAGAATGCTCCTCGTCGCGAAAGGGAGACAAACCCAGACAGCAAAATTTTGAATACAGCTGACAAGAGCTCGAAAACCAATGACTCTTTGCCGACGGACTCCAGGCCCAAGGCTGCCGAAGAGAAGAAAGCGGAAACGACGGAACGTGCCTGCCAGACGGCGACACCGCCGATGCGGAACACCGCCGCACGTGGCGCCACCGACAGCGCTGCAGGCCAGGGCACCTCGCAAACCAAGGACACCAAACCAGAAGAGAACGCCAAGACAAGCAAGCAACCAGAAGGTGCCAAGGCAACGTCTGCTCCAAAGACGACCACGAAGAGAAAATCCACCGAACCTGAGGAGGGACGGAAAGATCAAAATACCAAGACTACAAGACACGCTGGACCGAATCGTGCAGAAACAGACGATCAACTGGAAACGGATGCCAAGAAATCCCGCGAAACCAGCCCCGAGAAGGACGATTCCAAGAACGATGACACACAGAAAACACCGACAAAGTTCAGGAAAATGACTTGGCAGCGAAGTCATCCGGAGACTGGTGACGCCGGAACCACCGAAGGGAAAACCGGTGAGGAATCAATACGCAGGACGAGTGACGGAGGCGTTGCGTTTAAGTCGCCAAAAACCAATAAGGAAGTGCAATTCAAACCCACTGAAGCGTCTAGGGTCCAATATACGGACCCGCAGCCACTACCCAAGAGGCGATCGCGGGATGGAAGCGGAGGCTCGAGCAACAAGTAGAGGACGACGAGGGAGACTCGACTCAAGCCTGCAGGACTGCGTGCGTCTCCAGTCTGTCGCTCCGACCTGCAAGTGGGCTCTGGGTTGAACAGTGCGTGGCCGCGTGAACGCCTTCTCATGTACGTGTTCCGCATGGGGCGACGGGACCCAGCTGTTATGCTCAATATGCAGAGCTTTTGAACCGCATGTGCGAGAATGAACCGCCGAACTTTGCATGGTTGTGTGTTGACAACTTTTTATTGCGCGTCGATGTTGATGCGGCACATTCACTTTGCAACTTTTTACACTTTTATATGTGCCGTTTTTTGAAAATTCGCTGTAGCATTTTCTTTCTTTCTTGCACAAGTGTTTGAAATTCCTGTACGCACACATGTTCGCCTCGTTTTACAGAACATCGTTTGCAGAACTTTTGCGTTTTCCCCGTTCGATGAAACTCGTTGAAAATTTTGAAACGTCCCAAATGTTCTTTTTTATGCGGACATTTTACTTTGTAGTTCACAGAAAAGTTTGTCCTGCATGGTGCTACTTTAGCCACCACTGCTGTCGTCTTGTGCAAGTTTTTGAGAAAAAAGTGAGAAAGAAATGTGTACGAGCGTACGTCTTCCAGAGCAAAAGAACACAAGCGAGTTCGACAGATGACTTCACTCCGTTCAAAAGTGCGCACGTGCATCAAAGATCTCGCGGGTCAAATTGCTCGGATTATTCGTTTTCCATTTTCCATCCTGAAGCCGGAAATCTCTTTCGGTTGTGGTGCTGATGTCCAATCGAATGGACCGCGCTGTTGGTGTCGTCAACAACACAGCACTCGCGCTTTTGTCGGAATCTTGGCAGATCTAACGATCGCGCACGTAGTTGGCTCAGGAAAAATTCGTGTTTCAAAAAATTCAGTTTATTGAGGTTGAAACTCTGGTTGTAAGCAATCGGCAAAAGTGGACACTGACCTAGAGCTACGAAAACTTCCAAATCTGTTCACTGAGCCTGTCTGGTTCCGGACATGTGTCAGTCTACTGCATCCAAAATCCTGTTCACGAGTACACAACAGAAAATCTCTGGGATAGAGTTTGTGTCATGACACGAACTTGGTTTCTCAGTTCCTGAACAGGGGGTCCCATGGTTGTTGGTGGTGACTGTGCAGGCAGGTCTCTACGCGTTTTGCCTCTTTCACACAGCAGTGGACGCAGTGGCGGTGCAGGGAAAAATCCGAGGGTCACTGACGGTTCAATGGTGCGTCACTTGAGCGTCACCAGAGGAGTGAGTTGGAGGCAACTTGGGAGTCCACGACTGTTGGTTGACGTGCCTCGGTCGTTGCGGCTGCCACACGACTGTCAGCCTCTGAAGCTGCTGGAACCTTTCGGCTACTTTTCGCCTTCCCGGGCCCTTTGTCTTTGCCCGTGTGAGACGAAGGGGTCGTGGAACGTTCACATTGCCTCCGAATACTCGGATTGTGCAAGAACAGTCTGACGGCATTCGTCACAAGGAAATGAAGCTGGAGGCTGTTCGTGTCCCGCTTGAAATACATCGTTCTGAAATAGTCCTTCAGCACTTCACAGTCGATGTTGACGAGGCCCAGTGATCTGACAGCTCCCTTCAAAATGATGTCGAAGTTGGGAAATGCGGCCGCAGAGCAGAGTTTCGGGTCTGGCCATGTTGGTCGCGCAGTTCCCTGAAATGCAGAAGCAACAAGTGAGTTCGTATGCTTTTCGAACCGTTGGTTTCTCGATGTCATGTTCGGATCTTGAGAGCCGCTAACTAGGAAGTGCTATGGGCTCAGGCAGAAGCTTGAAGCTCCCCCAGGTGGCTGTTCATGTCGACAGTACACGTGTGCAGATGCATCGCGTGCACGCAGTTCCAATCAAGCCGAGACTGCAGGCATGGAAACATGCGTTTTCAGCGAAGATCAAAATCCTGGGCCCGCCCGCTCGCTGAATGGCAATTCAATAGGGGGAATTCGGCCAAGGAAAGTGCCTCCCCGACCACAAACCTGGAACCATTGGAACCAGAACTTTTGAACGGGCACGGTGACCGTCAGAGGGTCCGATCTCAACTCCACCCAATTTGACTTGTTGGACTCACCGATGTGGACGGTTGTGGCTCCTCGTTTTGGTCAGGTGTAGCTTCGTCAGATTCACCGTGTTCCTCGCATTGCTTCTTGTTTTCGTCTTTCTCTCCTTCGTGTTCCCTGCAGATCTTATCAACCTCTTCCATTGTCACTTTGAGTAGATCTACGAACTGCTCCAATTCCTCGTCTTCACGCATGCACACAAGAAAAAGTCTCCCGATTCTTCGTGTTCAAATGTGTTGTGATGCTTGTCTGCTTTCTTATAACTTAGCGAGTTAAAAGTTTTGAACCCACGTGGCGTTCAAGAGTTGCGAAGTCATCAGATTTCTGCAACTCATGCACATGGTTTTCGTCCAGCCTCCTTCTGAGGTGACGCTGCATGGCCGAGTTTCTTGGAAAAGTACGCGGCGCACGTGACCAAAAATCCAGGGTTACAAGGTGCAGATCACACGATTCTCATTCGGAGCGGCCCAAAAACTGATTCCTCAAAGATCTCTTTCCGTTCCACTGGTCTGTTTTATTTCAAATCAGAGAAAACTACAGCGATGACAATGTATCAACAGCCGGAGATCTACTTTGCAAGCAAAGCGACATCGAGAACACATGTACATGACATGCACATGTGTACAACAAGGAAACAACCATGCATGCACTTCCAGGGAAGTTCATTCAAATGACCTGCGGTCTGCTGAAAACTACTTTGCTAAGACGCTAACAAGCAGAATGTACACGTGTGTACGTACTCGTAGCTGACAGAGCCCGTCATACACGTACGAGTATATTCATGGTGCACCATTGTTTCCTGCAGGAACGCTCGTTGATGAATTATCTCTGTCCCCGCAGATGCTTTGCGCGCAGACGGGATGGGGGTCCATCAGAGATTGCGACGAGACAAAAAGTTCACCTGTTGGGGCTTGTGGTCACCCACGGAGCTGTACAAGTTTGAAGATGTTTGTGGTTTTGCCCTCGCACGAGAAAAGTCTGTGTCAGTTTGTAGTTTACAGCGCGGGTCTGTTTCGGCGTCACTCCGTGCATGGTCGGCGTGTGGCGTGCGCGTTCCTCGAGGGCACGGCGCAGGCTTGGGCGTTATTTGATGGTGCAGGGTCACCCAGGGCATCAGCGTGGAGGCACAAGCTTGGGCGTCGGTCTACATTGCAGGACTGCCTTGGACGTTATGTTCAGGATCGGCTTGGGTGTTGTTCAGCTGCAAGGTCAGTGTGTGGCGTGCAGGGTCGGCTTAGGCGTTGTTCCGCAGCGAAGGGCTGACTTGGGCGTGCGGTGCTGGGTCGGCTGCGGCGTTGTTCGCTGGCGCAGGGTCATCTTGGGCGTTGCACTCCGATGAGGTGTCGGCGTTGGCGTGGTTCGACGGCGCAGGACCGGGTTGGGTGCCACTCACACTGGGCGGGTCAAGGTCAGCCTGGGCGTCACGTGATGGCGCAGACTCGGCTGGACGCGTCGTGGGACTCGGTGCTGCAGCCGATAACTTCCGGCTCCTTTTGGAATCTCGGGGACCTTTATCTCTGCCATTTTTGCTGACCTTACTCCAATCTCTCTTGTGCATGTCCATGAGCGTCTTGCCAATTCTGCTCATTTGCTTTTGCAAGGTTCCGTTTGTGAAGATTCTCATGCGTTTTTCAAATGTCCCGTTCATGAGCTTCAGAGCCTCAGGGCTGAGAGAAACCCCCAGTGACCCGAAGGAGAGGATGTCGGCGACGTTCGGCATGTTTTCCACCATGTCCTTCGTTGCCTTCTGCAGGTTCCGAAGATCGTTTGACCGGGTTCCCTGAAAATAGAGCCAACAATTTTCAGACCTGCTTTCAAATGAAATGTGATACATAGACGTCTATCTCGGAACATCGTCATCACGCCATGGTACACAGGTCTAACCAATCTCACTGCAACGTGCTAAAAGTGCAGCAAGATCAACATTCCTCACCTCCATGGCTTGAAGTTTAGTCTGATGCTCTCAGAATCCGATTCAACGCTCGAAAGAAATTCAACTCATGAATGCTGCTCAGTTTGCTGGGATTGGTCAAAGTTGTTGCAGTCTTTTCTTGGAAAGACGTGTGGAATCCACGGTTGTTCGCGATCAGAATAATCTGGTCTGAGATTCTCAGAAGGAGTCTGGAAGTCATCAGGAACGTGCCACACTCTGTGTTTCACTCGCGACAGAGACATCCGCTGTCTTGACCTCCAACCTCAAAACTGCTTCGTTAGCTGTTTTTCCTGCGACGTGCTGCCAGTATTTTGTCTCTGCTGATCCAGGGGAGGTGCAGGCCAAGACACCGTCCTTGTTTCCGAAAACGTTTTTGCAATGATGCTTGTCCACCAATTTCGGGCGGTACAAGTGAATCTTGTTCACGGGTTTGAGCTGAGGTTGGTTCCCTGAACACATGGTCACCTCACAATTTTGAAATCTTTTTATGCACCGAGTTGGATGGCCGTGATGAGGTTTTCACTGCTGCAAGATACAGTCTATCTCTGCAATAGATTTTGTGCACTCACCTGACAGGATTGAGGATCTTCGTTTGGGTCCGTCTCAGGTTCGTCAGACTCTTCCGGTTCACCACAAAATCCGTCGTTGAACTCATCGTCTTCACAATCCGCCACGTTTTCCTCTTTGTCTTGGTCTTCATATTGTTGATCTTCAAATCCCTCTTCAAAGTCTTCGTCGTCCGCGAATCTCTCTTCGTTCTCATAGTTCTCTTCTTCTTGCTCACTGCCATCTTCATCGCTGTCGTCTAAATATTCATCCAGAATGTAAATTCCGTCCTCGTCCAGTTCTTCGTCGCTTGACTCAGCACTGTCCCAAAAAGAGCAGCCAGGTTGGGGCTCTCTGTCGATCTGGTCACTTTCTTCTCTTGACCCACACACCCTGTTGGCGACTTCACACCATGTGTCTTCGTTGTCGACGAATTCAAAGTCCGCTCGACGCTTGTCCACCAGCCCGAAATCGTCCTCTCCTTCAGCTTCTTCTTCCCAGTCGAAATCTTCTCCCTCTGGACAAGACTTCGCCTCTGAATCTTCTTCATTCCCTGCGTCTTCAAGATTTGGAAGGTCAAACACAATCTTTTGCAGATCTTGATCAGTGCCTTCGTCAGTCTGCTCTTGGACATTGATTTGCGGCTTCTTTGCCCTGCTGCGATGTCATTGTTTCTGTTGAAGAGACAGGACCACTTGCGAGAAGAAGTTGCAAAACTTTGCGAAGTGGGGAATTCCGCATCATGATGATTTACAATTTGAATTGTTCCCGCGCGAGGCAGACAGAGTTTCTTGGAAATTTACTTTTTGCGAGTGTGATGAGGGACCTGCAGCTTGGAATGGGGTGAGGTATAATGGGGAACGCAGACGTGCGTGAAATCCAGCCATCCAACGAAAAATGAACGGAAGAAGTTGTCCAGATGTTGGCCAGTTGTTTCCATATTTCAAAAAAATTAAAACTTAATCAGACTGACACCACAATCAAATTGAGAGAGAAGCTGCCGTGAAATCTTTTATCACAATGCAAGTGTTGAACGTTGTTGAAGAGACTGCAGACTTCTTTGCACACGCGACAAAAATGGATTGTTGGTGATATTTTTGACTGTGTTTCAAGTGAAGGGTAAGGCACTGCACTGAGAACCAAAATTTTGAGTACACCGCCCCATGCCCGCACAGCCATCCAACTTTGACCGCAATAGAAATACGGTCGTAAATTTCGACTGTCATGAAGCGAACGCGTTACCCGCCGTGGTTATTTCATCCAATCCAATTTCATCCACGGTCCAGAGTCTCCGCCCCTGGATGCCAAGAGAAGCTCAGCAGTCATCACACAGGAATGCAGGCGAGGGGCAAAAACGTGTACTCAGCGCAAAAGCTGCGCAACTGTTGTCGCGAATGTTTCCCGCTGTAGTGTGCACGCTGTCTGAGGGGCGTTCCAGATTCATGACAGAGGGAATGCCCCCATGCCCAACGAAAAATTGTTTAACGCCCCATTTGGTGCAAAGGACCACCTCAAAACTTGGCGGCTTGTGCGTGAGTGGACAAGGAACTGTGGCGGCCGCGCAAGACGTCTCCCATGTACCGAAGGTGCTCACTGCTTGTCCTTGTTCTTGTTTCCGCAGGCGCGTGTTTGCTGATGGGCGCGGTCGTGTCGCACTCCGTCATCTTCTCGCTGCTACTGCGCCCGGTGCCCATGAAGCGCGTCCAGATGGACCCGGTGGCGTCGGCAGCGTCTCTGAAGGCGGCGGCGGAGGCGGACGCGGAGGCGGCGGGCGGCGGCTGCTGCGCCGGCTTCAAGGAGCGACTCAAGCACGCCGTCCCCAAGATCTGCATGTTCTGGGGCTGGCTCGGCATCATGGGAGGACACTTGTTCCAGGTCAGTCAGAGGGAACAGGAACAGCATATGAAATGAGATGCCCACGAACAAGGGCAAAAATGAGTGCGTCACCCGCGCATTTCTGTCTCTCGTCACTTGGTGTCAGCACCTGCTAGAGAGGCAGAAAATGTAGTTTGAGCGAACACACCGTGTGGACAATGTGCATGTATGTTACTTCCTCTTCACTCCAGATCGCGATCACTCCGATCCGAGCCCAGTACCTGGGGATCCCGGATATCCAGGGCGCCATGCTCGTCTCTGTTCTCGGTGAGTTCAACGCAGTGCGACGGCAAGGTCGGCGCTAAACGTCCGGGGCAAAATTACTGTGACCTCATACTGAAATCATCCCCATCGCAGGTTTGGTGTCGGGCATACTGCGTCCCGTCGCGGGTTGGCTGGGCGACCACCCGAAGCTGAACCGCCTCTACATGGTGGGCGGCGGCGCGCTCTTCTGCTCGGCCGTCGCCGCCGTGTCGCTCTCGTTCCACGACTTCGGGACCATGGTCGTCTACGCCGTCTTCGCGGGCATCGGCGGAAGTAAGGACGGCGTCGCACCACGATGTGCCGAGCGTTGCATGCGTCCGACAAAAAAAAAAGCGTGAAAACGCCAATGAAAAACTTTCAAAACTTGACGTACCATGTGACAATTTCAAAGCAAACAAAGACATCAAATTGCATCAAAGAAACCGTTCCATGTGACTTTCAACGGCACAGAAATTGTTACGAGATTTTTTTTGTGTGAAAACTCGCCATTAATTTTTCTTTCTTCGCGCAGCGGTGTACTTCGCGCTGCAGGCTGCGTCCATCGTCGACGTGTACGGCGCGCGGCTCGTCGCGCCCGGCTTCGCGCTCATGTTCGTCGCCGTCGGCATCGCCAACGTCGCGACCGTCCCGATCGCAGGTTTGCGCGACTTGGTTTTTCGCTGTTGAGCACACATTCGCATATTTCGCAAACAGAGCAATCCAACCACAGAAACAAACTTGGAGCTATTTCAAAAGGAAACTCACATCACCTGTTTTGGGAGGCACGAGGCGAGAGCCCTTTTGCCTTGACATGAGGACCACGCACCCTCGAAATGGAACCCATTTTGCCCCTCCTCGCTGTTTCTCAGGCCATGTCGGACCGGTCACGTTCTCGTCACGTTTTTCTTTTGCAGGTTACCTTTACGACGTAACTGGGAGCAACTTCTGGCCCGTGATGGTTCTCGACTTCTTTTTCCACTTGCTCGGAGGCGTTTCCATCTTGCTTATCCCGATCGCACACAAACTCGGCTGGGGCGTGCCGGAAGACGCCCCGAACGCGTCCGCCGCGCCCTCTGGTGGGGACGGCGTCGCGAACGCCAAGCGGGACGCGGAGGAAGCCGTCAACATTCCAGTCAAGTTCGGGCTGCCCGAGGACGACGAAGAAGAGGGAACTTGCTGATGTTGGTGAAATTTAAGGACATTAAATTTGGAGGAATGAATATCATGGATTCAGGTGGCCCCGTGAAGTCCCCGTAACGTCCCTCTCCCAGTGATGTCCAACAAAAGAGCAGACCCCCCCCCCCGTCGAAAGAAGGCGCTGTCATGTACAAAGTGTTTATTTTGTGCATGTTAATTTGTCTATAAAGTCTAGACGTTGATCTCCCCTTGTGGTGGGAGCCTGGTTCGCCCCCTTCGAAGACAGGAAACGCCATAGCGAAGAAGGACCCCTTGTGACGGTGGTAAAGTTCACGTGATACAAAGACACACAAGAGATTACTGCATGGGTGCACGTGTGACGTAGTTCGAACAGATCTAGTTTTGAGATACTCTCATTGCAGGTGTCGCTTAGAGAGCTGGTTCTCGTATTTTCGCAAAACGTTGATTTTTCTACACTTTGAGCCCATGTACTGCCTGCCCAAGCTTGCCATGTACACGCGTTGTTCGTTCAACTTTACAGACCCGTACCCGTCTTTCTCGACAACTGTAGGGAATTGTTGCGCCGATCGATCTGTGAGAAAAGCTGTGGAACGAAACAATGGTTTCTGTTGTTGTAGTGATAACCCGGTGTATAGCCGTAACTGTGATGTGAAACTATTGTGACGTGACGACGTGATCTCTGAGTGTGACCGGAGGGGAAGTGTAAGCAACTGTGTGATGCGTGCGCGTGTGGCTATAGAGCTCTACAGATGGTACATAGCTTGAAGATGGAATGCTTGCACGGAAAGAAACTGCAGGGGCCGTTTGAGGCCACTCAGAAAGGGTCAAACGAAACATTTGTACTTTTGCACGATTGTGTTGACAAATTGTTGTGCTTTTTTTGTTTTGACGGTTGTGTGTTTCGATGAGTGTGCATATCACAAAGAAAAAATTGTTTCAAGTTAGGACAACTGTCAGTCGTTCGTGCACGCGCACGCAAGGCCTGTTTTTCAAAACATCGGATCCAGGAGCCGGACCCACTTGCACCCCGATCATAGAAAATCGCAGATTTACAATTAGCCACTGCCAAGGAAAACACACTCGGAGGGTAAAATTTCTTCTGTCACACTCTGATATGTTGCCTCAACGTGTTGATTTTTTCAGAAAAATTTTGATGGATTCTCGCGTCGCTGAGTCGACGCACTAACAGTTGACAAATAGGCAATGCACAGCGCACGGTGTGTGGACATGTAAACAAACGGGCTTTCGAGCGTCATTGGCGTTGAAAACGCACAAACCCACGAACCAAAGAACACGTGGAACAATCGGGTGGATATCCGTCATGGATACAGCATCATTTAAGTTTGACGCCACGGGGCAATGTGCCCAAATAAAGCAATGTTTTTGACCCTGAACGTTTTGTGTCACAGTTTGTCCGGCATTCAGCCTGATCACCACACAAGCAGCAACCAACAAAGCACGAGCGCGGTGTGAGGCAGGAGCGCAGCTGGCGGTGCGACGCCCGAGGACGCGCACTGGTTCCCGTCGCTCTCCGACCGAAAGCGGATGCGGCCTTCTAGTGGCGAGATGATGGGCGACGTGGCGGCGATGTAGTCCACAGTCACGTCAATGTCGAGGTCACCTGAGGGGTCAAGGTGGACATGCCAATTGCACTGAAAACCGTCTACGAGTATCTCCACAATTGAAAGATTTTGGTCGATTGGCAAGACGAACGTTTCCCCACAACGACAAGCCTCAAGGAGTCCGCGGATGGTGCCAATTTGCACTTCTTTGTATTTTGTCTCTTTCTCAATGTCAGGGTGTAAGGCCATGAATCTATTCAAACTGGTACCGAAGCAGATGTGCCAATTTCTTTCCCGATTCAAATGCAACTTTCCAGGGCCCAAGTGAAAGAAACACTTGTGGTCTGTGCCAGGCCTCTCACCGAAGATGTGGTGCCTGGTCATGTGCTCCGCTATCATGGTGTACCCGTCGCCCCCGGCCACCATGAACGTGGGGGTGATGAACTGGTAGCTGTCGTCGTCGCGGAGCGGCTCGTAGCGCGGCACGGCGCAGCGCGAGCACAGCCCGTGCAGCTCCACCACCCTGGAGCCCTCGGGCCGGGCGACGTCGTACACCACCCGCAGACCTGGGGAACAAACGAGCGGGTCCAGGGGTGGACAGGTCAAGTGAGTCCAGGGTCTGGATTGTCCTTTGCACAGATTTTCCAGGAAACCGTCTGGGTGCTTTGAATTTGTTAGTTTGGAATAGATCTGTGCCTGCATGAAACGAAAGGGCAACTGACTTGATGGGAATGTAGTTGAGTCAGTTCATCTGCGAGGATCCCGACAGCGGCTGCAGAGCCAGAGGGGGCCCTTGACAAATTTTGCGCTGTGGCTGGATCTGTGCTTCTTTGTTCACGTCGCACCAGGCTCTCCCCCTCCCGACCAAATCCCGAATTCGCTCAGTCTGCATGGGTAGCACGGCAAATCTTATTCCCTTGTGCACAACTTTGGGAGCGTGCGCGCTCAGTACAGAAACATCAGGGCAGCAGGGCAGTAGAAACCAACCTGAAATCTGGAGGAACTTCCCATCCTGCTCCACCGGGTCCCAGTTGGTGACCGCGTGTTCGAACATCTGTTTGATGTAGCGACCCTGCAGGAGAACAAAACACCATTGCTTGATGATTTTCTGCCTGCTAGTGAATTGCGCGATGCTTCATTGTCATTTGCGATGTGGGGAAGTTCACCTTCAACTCGACGAGATCGGCCGTGTTGCGAAAGGGGTGCACGTTCTGCAGGTCCCCCAGTGTGATGTCACCTGCAGGAGACAAAAGTCAAACTTTAAGAGGTCGGAACAAGATTAGCTACAGAAAGACGATTGACGCAACAAAGTCCGAAGTCCACGACGCAACTTGGTTTCCTGGAACATGACATCCGTGGACACACATGGTTTGCCATGTGCCTCAGTTTGCTGTGATCCAGGTGGAGAATGACGGAAAATTCTCCCAGCTCACCACAACGTGGGACAAACCCTGGCCAGCCGGCATTCCTTGCATGATTCACGTGAACAACCTGGTTGACAGAGACGACACGCCCAGCTTGAAGGAAAGTTCTCTCCCTGGTTTGCGGAGATACTTGGTGTGCCGTCGTTCACGTGACACACACTGATGTTTCGTACCCGACAGGGTCATGTGACGTACCCTGGTTGACGGACGACCTGATGGAGCCCCCGTTGATAACGGCCATCGTCACGTTGGTCCAGTACATCTCGTCCGGCTCCCGCAGGTGACGCGCCACCATCGCGTCCGTGATCATGTTCCCTGTGATACAGGTCCATACAGTGCAGGGACCAGATTCAAGGTCAGATCTGGTGGGAGCAAATTTATCATCAGGTCCAGGGGACCAGATCCAATGCAGGTTTAGGTCCAGTGGGACAAGACTCAAACATCAAGCCCAGTTAACAAGAGTCAACACCAGGTTCAGGGTTGTCAGGTTCCTTGGATCAAGTTTGGTGGAAAATTTTAACTGACCCATGTCAGGTTCCCGTCAGCACAATGTTATGCGGTGTTGAATCTATGGGCGCCAAACACGAAACTCACATCCTCCGTGCTCTGACGGAAAAGTCCCCTGTGTTGAATCCTACACTGCGGAACCCCTGTGACTGCACTGCAGCACCAACTCAAGAAGCGCTCGCCTGGGCTCCGGCATCCCCCCCCCCACACACACACACACACAGCGTGACTCTGTGAGCACGGCGGAACTCACCGAGGTTGCACTCGTTCAGTCTGCACGAGGCGCGGGTCCCATCCAGGAACACGTGCGAGCGGCCGATGACGCGCTTGAACGTCTCCGTGATCGGCTCCAAGAACTGCCGCACATCAGCCGCCGTGTCAGGGTCTGCATGACGCGCAGAAACCAATGTGCAATGGTGCGAAATCACAATTTGTGGGACTCCAAACTGTAGGAAACTGGCACAATTCTCCTGCCAAAACGTGCCTTCACAAGCAATGGGGAAGTCAGAAAGAAATCACGCATCATTTCTCCAACAAAATTTCCGACAGTTGCAGGCATCAAAATTTCACGGGGCGAGCGCACCTTTGGGCACATCGCTGTTGAGCAGGATGGGGTTGCCGCTCCACGTCTTCACGTCGCCCGCGTCGCTGAACGTGACCCGCAGCGCGCCCAGGTACTTCCCGAAGGCGTAGTCCTGGACGACCAGGACGCGCGCGCCGCCGCTCTGCGTCACGACGTGCGGGTACTCCCCGACGGGGTCCTCCACCGACGGCGCCGAGCCTGAGGGAGGGAGAGACGGCGCCAGGGTGCGAGAGGAGGACAATAACGATCAATCAAGGACCTTTTTGTTTTCGTTTCAATGGAAACCAGGGAAATAGCTACAGTGTAACGCGATTCTCTCTCAAACTAGCACGCCGACCACCAACACTGACCGGTGTAGAGGAAGGTGTTGGTGTGGCCACCGACCACCACGTCCACTCCCTCGACCGTCTCCGCGATACTCGTGTCCACCTGCAGCGACCACGGGACAATTACGACAGAGTCCCAACGCACAGGAGTGAGTTTGAACTTCCGAACACGCAGGAGTCGTGAGCCTGACCTTGAATCCGGCGTGTCCGAGCGCGATGATCTTGTTGACGCCGCGGTCGCGCAGTCGGCGCACCTCGGCGCGAATCGCCTCCACCTCGTCTCGGAACCGCAGCTTCCCTGCAATGGCGCAGGCTTCTGTAGCAAAGCGCATCGGTCCGTATACGACGAGGCCGTGAGGCGTAACAAAGAGGCAGCGAGATTTTTCTCCTGGAAAATGAATTCAAACGGTTTTCACTTCTGTACGTTTGCGTCGATTCCACCCGATGTGCTCAGACAAAACGTTTGCCTTTCCAGCAAGACGAGTTGTCATATTTTTCAGCACCACTGATCAAGGAACTCCTCACGAGATCCATCTCGGAGCTTTCAGGCAGTGGTTGAAACTCGTCCAACCATCCCTCTACTTTGTGGTGTTGACGCTGAAAAGTTCACACTGTGCTGGCTGGCATTCAGTGCATTATGCACTGCTAAATTCACTTGCACATATTTCTCCATTCCCACATCGGGCGCAAACAGTGCAGCAAATGGGAATCTGAATTCTCCACCCTTACGAATCAGTGGTCCAGAATTCTAGAACAGGAACAGACCCTTCCCGAGGCAAACACTACGTGGAACAAATTCTCATGCTTCTGTTTTTGTTGAGTGGTCGCTTCCCTCGAACGAACCCTGGATCCCTCATGGAGTGAATCCACGAATGCACCTCCAGAATGTTTTACAAAAGCTGCACTCCTTCTCTGGCAGAGAAGCGCAGGAGAGAGCTGAGTGCAAGATGCTGGAGAGGAGTGCACACAAAGGAAAGAACACAATGCTGCAGAATATTTTGTCATTATCTTATGCGCATTCGCACATGGTTCCCTTGGAGTCTCTATTTTCGCTAAAAAAGGACAGCGTAAAGAACATCTGCTCAAGAACCTGAGAAGGCTGTGGTTGTTTGTGCCTTCAGCTCATCTCCCACGTCAACCTTCACTCGTTTATGCACTACTGGGCCCCCTTTCGAAGTTCGTGATGTTCATACATACAGTTCAAAGTTGGAAGTACCTTCTGATCCAGGGTCCCCCAAATCTTGCCCAACTTACCTGGGTAGGAGAGGATGGGCGTGTTCTTGGTCGTGTACCCAATGACGCCGATCTTCTCGCCTCCCACCGTCAGCACAGCAGATGGCGCCAGCAGCGCCGCCACTTCCGGTTCCGCCGTCGCGTCGATGTTGGCGCTGACGAGCGGGAAGGAGACGTTGCGCATGAAGGGAACAAGGCCCGGGATGGCGTTGTCGAACTCGTGGTTCCCCAGCGCCTGCGAAACGCAACGGGGCGTGAAAATGTGCGCATCTTTTGTATCCACCTCTGGATTGGATCTTGAATGTGGAATCCTCAAGCAAACATCAATTATTTTGGGGCTTTGTGTACATTGTAGATACATGCATTCTATTCTCTCCCGGGACTGGCTCACGTGCTGGTTTGTGTCCAGTAGGCACTCGCTGCTGAAATCTCAGGTTTCAGTGGATCGGGGTGGTGTTTGAAGGTCCTGCTTAGTCCTGTGTTTCTCTTCATCATCGTCCAGTAGAATGGCGTTCAAAAAACACTTTCCTTTCAGCACTTGTCATGCACTGCAGCAGACTCTCTGTTTTGCTTCCTGAACAAATCCAACTGAACTGTGTTTGTGGATACACTCTGATCCATGGCAAGGACAGAGGCAAGGACCCCAGGCGCAGCCCCCTTGCCCTCAGACCCAGCCACCCATCAACAGTTGAGATCGCCCCTTCCTGGTGAGTTGAATTCGCCCCTGTGAAAACCAGACGATTCCTTCCCATGGATGCTGAAGATGTGGTTGGGAGCTCACCATGACATCGTACTTGGCCTTGTTCATGAAGTGACCTGCAGCCATCCCTTTGTACACGTAGAACCACAGCGTTCCCTGGAACTGGTCACCTGCAGCGAAAACCATTCAGTGTGCAAACGGACCAAATGGACACAAAGAAGTATTCCGTGGTTCAAGAACCACGCAGCTGAACCTTGCATGGCGCAGCTCTTCATCAAACTTTGAACATACTCATCATCTGAGAAAGAAAAAAAAAGCCAAATTCGGAGGGTTGGGGATTCTTGCTTCAGGGGTCAGTTGAACCAACGCGTTCTGACCGGCGTCGATGAGGATGACGTTCGGCTCGTTGCGTCGGATCTCCTCGATCTTGGCGACGCGCCGCGCCACGCCCCCGAAACAGGCGTCGCTGCGACACGTCGACCCGAACTGAAGCAGAGACGCAGGCAACAAGTGGTTCAGGCCGGATCATATCCAGGGAACCTGCCAGATGCAGCAGCGCAAGACGCGTGATCGTCACGCAAGCACCATGCAACACGCGAAAACACAATATGTTTTCCGACCGGATGCATGTCGTTGTGTAACATTGGGATTTGTTTTGACCACACAAAGTTCAACGGCTGTCATCTGTCCCAGTGCTCAGTAAAAGTTTTGTTTATGAAGGTCAAGGGTTTCTCTTTCTAAGAATCCCTCGTGAAAGCAAAATTTTGTGTCTTGGTCGTGCACCCCTGAGATTCTCTCCTTTGCGGGGCGCTTCAGTTCGTTCAAAGGCAGCATACCATTCACCCGAGAAGGCAAAATTGAAGTCAAGCTCCAGTGGAACTGTACCAAACATTGTCACCCGATGCCCAAGAGGGATCCAGTGCGATCATCACCGTGTCCTTTACGACCAATTTAACTTGACCGACAAGCACACTTCGGTTGAGATGGGTGCAATTTGTTTGAAAGTTCGGAGTTGACGCTGAATCGAGTGAATAAGCTTTCTGCCGTCGTATTTGCAGAACATGTGGGGCGTGTGATTTCTCTTTTTCATGGCAAACTAAACCGCAGAGAATGACGATTTTCTCCAAGTTGCATGTACTCGCAACCGTCCAAAGCAAAGTGCTTTTGCAAGTGAGAAGAATTCCTTTGGCAGAATTTTCAACTGCTTGCAAGCCAGATCTTGACCAGGCGACCAACACTCGTCATATATTCTCGGGGACCTCTGAAATTCATGCAGCTGCAGAACGCATGAATTCGTGAGAGAAACAAAAGCAAGAGCAAAGCAACTCATGAGTGCACCCATGCCGGATTCGGAGATGTCGCTCTCAATGCCAAAACGAGTCACGCAGAAATCTGTCTTTTCTGATGACCTGCTCTTAAAACCCATTTGGAACTGGAATGCGAATTTGAAAGTGTGAAGAAAAGATACCAACCTCTGAGAATTCTTCAAATCTAGCATGAACATCGTTGGTGTGCAGAATAGTCAGCTCAAAATCACACTTGATTCCAACCACAAACAGCAACACGAGTAACCGTCCCAGAAAACGCATGATGACAATGCTGTGCGTGCAATTGGTACCGATGGAAGTCGCGTCGCGTCCCAGCTCTGAGGCTGTGAGCAAATGCTCCGCTTTTGTCGCGAGATCAGGGTCCCCGAGCGGTTGAACGCGCGTCAGGTTCTGCGATCCTTGTGTGTTTGCACTTTAGTTTCAAGAGCGCGGTGAAAATCGAACCTGCGTGACCATCTACTCGTGTTTCCGCAAACACCGTTCGTCGACGCACAGCTGAGCAGAAGAACTTTGTGATCGTACGTGCATCAGACAGGGTTCTCACACTGTACAAAAATGGTTCCTGTGAAATCACACAAAGACTTTTCGAGACTTTGGTTGAGAAAGGAGTGGTGTGATTGAAGGGGAACCCTTTTTGCAAAGTGAGAACCCATTTCTACCACGATGTGAGCACAAACGACAGGTTTTGTGTGGATATATTTGCCTCGGGTATTGAATTGGCGCGTTTGTCACACCAGTCCATTTCGCGTTTTCTTTTTCCTGTCGTCGCGGCGTCTCGATGAAAACTCCCCAGTACAGTCCGTTTTGTTTTCTTTCTTTATGGCCAGCAAAACAAGACAATTTTTCTCTGTGTGTCACGGGCTGGTTTGCCAGCTGCGATCCCCCCATTTTTTGACGGTTCATCGACCCCGTGTGGGGCAGTGGATTCTTTCTGTTGGTGCGCCTGTTTGTGACCATTGACCCCAAACAATTGAAGTTTGCCACTGGATGTAATCGCTATGAATCTGAAGCAGTGGCAAACAGACGGAATCCTCAATGGAACCGGAGGCTGATCCAGGAAAGGCTTGAGCGCCCCCCTCCCCAACCAGGCTGCCATCATTTCGTGGAGGCCTTTCTTTCCTTTCTGCAAAAAAACGCTCGTTCAGCGCAAATTAAGTCAAACTTTGGGGAGCAAAATAAGGGGAGAAGAAATTGCCGGTTTCGGATCGAAGAACGTTTGGTTCAATGTTATCTGGATCCTTCCACTCTGGAAGATGAGCCCAGCAAGCTTTGTGTGAGAAAGAAACCAACAATAAAGAGTTTATTGCGGGAAAACCTCGGGGTCAAACTGACCATGTTTGCGAACTGGGCGAGGATTCTCTGGCTGATCCAGTGGGGCCGGACCTCGCCGAACACCAAAAGTAGGCACTCTGGTTCACTTTTTTTGCACACGTGTAGTTTCCTGAAGAGGGAACTTCGAGACCCCCAAACGGGAAATGTACCCCGTTATTCTGACCGTCGTTGGGTCAGATTCCAACCGAGAGCGCGGTTGCCCTTCAATTCCGATTCTCACTTCGCTGGAGATGTGTACGCTCGTACCTCACTGGATCCCCGCCAAAGTGTTGACAGATAAAGAGCGAGGGTGGGACGATTGTTGCGTTTGTTATGATGAAAAGGACTTGTTTGTGCCACTGATGATGGCTCCTCAGCTTGCGGCTGGTCCGGGCGGCTGAAGAAAACCCTTGATGAAAAACAACTTCTGCATTCAAACCAAGCATTTTTGAATTTCAGTGCTGAATTTTATGTTCCTGTTTGGTGCATGTTGTTGCAGTATTCCCTGAAGTGGACCACGCCAGCGCAGACCAAAGTTCTCCTACAGCTGCATGTCTCCGTCAGTGGCATCTGCATGGATCTGTCCTGAACCGACGCGTACAATCTGCATTGCCACCGTTTCTTCCAGTTCCCCGCGATGTCGTGGTTTCGAGCACGAGGACGTGTGTGCGTGGTTTGTCCACTTCTTTGTGTGTGCGAGTTCTCGCCCGTGTGGTCCAAATGCGCAAACTGTTGATTTGAGCCCAAGCAATAAAGAGAGCAACTCCATGACAGTTCCTCATCATTAGACTGAATGAAGAATGCTCCCTTAATCGTTGGACGACGTCTTTTTGCAATGAGTCTGTTCCGCAAGTTCCGATGCACCAGCCAAAGTTCTAGAGCTGCTGCTCGCAATCGGTCGGTCCTTGTGTTTGTCCATTGCCGAACGGTCAAATACGATAAAAGCACGTGCAACAAAAGTCAAGCGTGGAGATGTACTCACCTCAAGGTCAAGTTCCTCAACGAAATCCGACCATTCCGTCTTCTTCGTTCCTCTTTGGTCAACTTTGGCAGATTGCTGTTCAACAAACCACAGTGACGAAGAAAACGCTTTCTTGCTGTTGCACTTGAAAAGTTTTCCTGGCCAGAGGAATCTGTGTTCTCCTCTGAAAACTTTTTCCTCCCTTGTCGCACCATGCAACATCACCAATGTTGCGAGGGTTGGACACTCCGGCACCAAAGTCCGAGCAACACGCGTGCTGCACAGCACATGCATGGTGTGCAACAAGTTGCGCGCTGCTCTCCTGTCCCCTGCAGCTCGAGCGGCGTGTGCAGCAGGAAGCGTGGCGGCGCTGTGTGATTTATCGGCGGCGCGGCGCTTCCTATATAGCGGGCGCCCCGGGGGGCGGATCCCCTCCATCGATCTCGGGCCGTAATCAATCGCTTTGTTAGAGGCGCTGATACCGGCCGCGGCCAACACACTCTGAAAACTGGCGGCTAGTTCTGTGTCCACAGAATCACAAAGACAGTGACACCAGCGCCAGAGAACAGAAACAAACCTCTTTTTGTTTCGCGCATTCGAACAAAAGTGAAGAATATCCCACAATGGCCACAAACTTGGGACCAAAACGCTTGTTGTTCTTATCTGTCTACTTGCAAGTCAGGACTCGACAGCAAGTTGCATGCAAAGTTTTCTCTTTCCATGAGGCAATTGAAGAATGCTGCTTCTTTTTGTTCACACCAGAACAAATTGTTTGCAGTGCACCGAGCACAGTGGACGAGTCTTTGCAGAGGCGATAGGGATTCAATACGGGGATCGCGTATCAGGCGCTTCGATCCTGTCTCATTAGAAAACCTTATCTGCGTGTCGCGCAGTGTTGCCCGGTCGTTAGTATGGATGTTTGTTCTCCAAATCACCGCACAACGCTCGTATGTGCGGATCCAAAACTTCCCCAACCAGTCTGGGCGAAAACATGGCTGCAAAAAAAGGGAGAAAGGAACTTTCGTGTTCAAATTTGACATTCACCCCCCCCCCCCCAAATCTCCTTCCGATTTAAAAATCTGGCCTTTTCTCAAAATTTTCTGCTTGCCAATCGCATCTGCTATCACGACATGCACGCATGCTTGAAGTTCGTTTCAGAATTCCCACACACAATTTCACGAGGACAAAGTGGGCGTTCTCAGGAGCATTGATTTCAGATCGATTGCTTATCAAAGTGTAGAGTGTACTTACTGATTAGTATGCAGCACCCAATCACGCAGCGAGCGACACCCAACGCGCGGATTTTGTGTCACGACGCCACAGACGTGCGACGCGCAACGTGGCGCAAACTGCACGTGCGCGCAGTGCGCAGATCCAGTGAACACCCTGAACGGGCAAAGTTCACGACTGGGATTCACACACCCATGAGTCGTAACACAAGATAGAAACGCAGAGCTTTTGCTTTGCTGTTTTCCACAAGTAGCTGGCACACCAGTGCCACCTCATCAAAGACACCACAAAACAATGCGCGAGACAACTTTTCACATTTTTTCAATCCAAACAGCAGTTCTCTACTTTGTCCGCAGAGGCGGATTTGTCCGGACCCAATTAGACGCTGGTGTCCGGTGTCGGCCGGTGTGCACACGAATGTGAAGCGTGGAGAAATGCCTCATTACCGCCTGGGCGCGATCCGTGCTAATTGCATGCTAATCAATACACGAAAACCCAGCGGACACGGTGCACGTTCACGTTGGTCCGTTGAAATCGGAGACCACATCGGGGAAATTGGATTGCATGTGGAATGACCTGTTTGCGTTCTGGAGTCCGGTCTGGACTTGCTTTCTGCAGAACCACAGGCGTGCACACCGGAAACAATAAAGTGGTCCAAAGAGCAAAAACAATGTCCAGCCGTTTGCGCATGCAGTGAATGGTGCATGAGCGAAGAACTCCAATGTTGTTGAATTCCTTTTGGTTGAACATACGGCATGTCACAAATCTTACTGCCGAAAGAAAAGGTGGAGAAACCGCACACCGTTCGTTTTCTCCCTCCATTCACGTGTGTCCAATGCAACGAAAGTGCATCGTTTTTCCTGAAATGCGCGTTGTCTTCCAGATTCATGTGGCTCAGGCTCCGCACTCTGGCCTTAATTCTGTTGGAAAGTGTCTTCTTCTTGAGCTGGATCTGTGTGTGCGTGTTGTGTGTGTCCGCGCACCTGTGTGTACACAGGATGGTCCACCAGGTGTCTGCTGCACGTTCACATGTCAGCCCCACACAGTTCCGCTCACTGGACACTGCGGAACGTGGTCAAACAAATCAAGTCTAGGTAGCTCTGCTCCACAAATATTCAAAGAAACGCACGATGGAGGAAAATCACACTGTACGAGTCGCTTATTCACATTGCACGCGTTAACTTGAAACACAAAAAGGGCAAAAGCCCAGCAAAATTTTCAACTTCCAAGTCACGACTGCATTTCGTCACACACAGCCAATTGAAAGAATCCACGAACACAGGGATTGTTCGTTCGTGCTCAGTGTCTCCTACCAAAGCCTCTCAGGTGCCGCAGTAATCCGAGGTGAATTCCACTTCAGGAACATGTCACACATGCAGCGTCATGAAAATTGTTTCCATGAGACCACACGTCCTGTGATGCCTGTTCAAGTCCATGCAACGGTGTTCACAGTGAACAACCAGTTCAAATACACTTTCTTTCCTGCTCTGGAACCACAAGAGAACCAACCTCCTGGCATCATGTCCACTTGTTCGTCGAGCGTACTCAAAACATCAAAATTTCCAGGCATTGAAACACAATGAATGTTTTGACACAATGTAGGAAGGAAGTAGAATTTGAAAAAAAAAATCGTTTTGCTTTCGACATGTTGCGAACTGAGGCAGTCGTCGCCAGCGCTCTCGATACACGTTGGATCATAATGAAAATCAAACAGTTGATTATGTGTTCAGGACTTGGTGCGAACGGGGGGACGTCTATTTAAACAGTTTTGAGCAATTAGAATCAAGAGTACTGCGGATCCACAGGAAGAGAGAAGAAAACTTGGACGGAAGTTTGCTCCAGCACTTGACAACGTCCGGCTTCGTCAGCTTGACGAGAATTCGCACGTCATATGGGAACTCAGAAGCGGTATCGCAGCGCCAAGAGGTCAGCTTCACTGGACACATCGCGCGTTGCTTCTCGGACCAAACCACCCACTGACTTGCGCTTAGGACCCCAACACTACACTGCACCCTGCACTTGCAACTGCGGACGCGAGACGCTGAACGTGCGACGAGTCTGGGCAAAAAGATTCATCTCATGGCAACAAAACTGCAGAGTCACAATGCCGCGGCGGCTGCAGAGTGGCGAAATGTCGCCGTCTACGTATTTTTGAGCAATTTAGACGGACTGTTCCACCCTGGATCCGACTGGAATGGCGAACTTTGTGGCGGTTTGCACAGTACTTTACCGTTCTTCAGTATGTATGATACTACTGTGCTGTAAAAGCTTTGTAAACGTAATGTAAATATTGGACTTGTCGTCTCTTTGCTGAAGAGAATACTTTCAAACACGGACGCAGACAAAGTGTGAAGGAGGCCAGCGGCATGCATGTGCGCTGTTACTCGGTATACGGATGGTGGTGTAGCCGCCATGACCAGACCAAGGAATGACCAAACTCATCACCACCAGAGAAAATGATTTCATTGTCTTCGGCGAAAAAATCTGGAGTCTTGGACATGTCCACTCGAGGGACTTGCCCGGCGAAAGTCTGTGCGCCATGCCAAATTGTTCCAAGTTCCGAAAGAAAACGCTCCTCGAACCAAGGATGCGCTTTTCGCCAGGTACTCTGTCATCGTCCCAGGCACATTGAGCAAGGGCCTCATCACATGAGTTTTCACAACATGAAAGTAAAACACATTTGACACATTTCCACCACTTCAAAAAACGACAGCCCTTCATCAGCACTTAGAGGCAACGCAGGTTAAATATGAACTACGTGGCGGTCACTGATCTCAATGGAACTGGCTCCTTTAGACATTTGTGTCTCACATTCTTCAGTCACTGCAGTTTTTCTGTGACTCACGGACCTGTGCATGCTGCATGAGCGACTTTTTTTGTTTTTGTGCAAACTGAGGACCTCAGTAGATCTATTCAAGGTGTTGGCGAGGGTGTCGGTTTGGGTGGGGATGGTGACCTCGGTCTTGGAGCAAAGTTACAATGGCAAGCACAATTGTTGCGGGTTGGCGGGCCTTGAAATGTTCTCGTGTGTAAAATACCACAAGACATTGTGTCCACAGCACAAATCCGCCCATGCCTGCAGAAACATGCACAGAAAACAAATTTCCAACTTTTGTCTTGCACGAAACGTCTGCCTCCAGCCTGAGGACCACAAAGTCACGCAGTCATGCCTTATCGCGCTGCGGCCACCAAGGTGATTGGACACCTGATCACAGAATTGAAATATGACCCTCAAATACTCGTACAGGTTGTGTCGAGTGCGATTCTTCCCAGCCGAAGACACATTTCCTTTCTTCGAATAATTACCCAATGAAGACGTCCATTTTCGCCGCACGTTATGCCTAACAGTCTGACATGGTTTCCTGCATTTTGCCCAAAAAACTTTATGACGTTTTGCATTCTCAGTCCCGCACGCAGTCTCACACTCATTTTTCGTAATCCAAGGCCATGTAAATTTACTGTGATCTTTTTGTCAGAGATGCAGACAAGGACACACTACGCTTCTCGTATACCGGAGTCAGGAACCGAAGAGATGTTTGTTTCAAAGTGCAACTTTCGAGCCCAACGTCGCGTCGAAGTAGACCGATCAAGGAAGTTTATTTCTTGTGGGGGGGGGGGGGGGGGGGGGGGGGGGGGGGGGGGGGGGGGGGGGGGGGGGGGGGGGGGGGG
>JAAUXT010032061.1_pt1 | contig 25984 bp, 30 predicted proteins | sample 7278171 | NCBI WGS metagenome assembly JAAUXT01 (sample SAMN14350112, study PRJNA611818) | marine sediment metagenome | isolation source: surface marine sediment (1.8m) | place: French Polynesia: Moorea | collected 2018-08
CCATGCCCCGGTTAAGGGCTTCCCCGCCCTTGGTCCGCCCGCCACCTTGTACTTGGTATGGGATCCCCCCCCCCCCACCTCTGTCATTGTCTGGGATCCCCCCCCCCCCCAGCACAGAGTGCAGACAGTGAGGCAAAGTGCACTCTCGTTGACATTGAAAAGACAATTGAGCAGAGGTGCTTGTCGGCATTGGCAGATTGGGACAAGTGTTTCCTGCCAATGTACGCTGCCCACGGCTGATTATCTACTTGAAAGTCTAGTTGAAAACTGCACTCAAAAAGGCTGAACATCAAACCAAATGCAAGCTATTTCACAACACAAAAAGAGGGGTCGGGCATAAATCCAACTCAAAAAGAGAAGTTTTCAGTGTCTTTCTGTTCTGGTGCTCAAGCAAAGTTTGGGTGCATCTTACAAATGGGTGTGTCAAAAAGTACTGATTTCCTGCTCAAAAGTTGGGGTGCGTCTTGTACATTTGTGCAACTTGCACCTGCCATGGGTGGAGACGGTAACAAACATTTTCTGAAGTTATTAATTTTGTGCTCGTTTCGTAGCCATGATATTTCAAACCTTCCATCTCCGCCAACGGGTGAGATGTAAAAAAGGCACCTGATTTTGAGGGTAACTGGGGAGTGCGACCCAAACGCGGGTGGACAAACACGCGGAGTTTCACGGCAAGTTTGAGCAAGAGCTTAGTGTGTACATGCACATGCATATACGAGGGGGTCTTCAAAAGAAACCGCTGCACAAAACCAACTAAGATTCGTGTGTCGCATCATTCGCCGTACCAATTGACCTGGCGGGACTGACCTCGATCTTTGGCACGTGCTTGGAACGACCAGATCACTTGGAAACGACTGCCTGCATGTTTTCGAGAGTTTCACTGCTCTGGGTCCGTTGTCGCGAATCCATGGGAACGTGAATGCCCGTTGGAAAAAATGATGCTGACGATTGTCAGTCGTTCTTTTTCGTTCCATTTAAGCTGCGCAAAGAAACAGAAGAACCTGTGATGACGATTTGGTCAGTTCACCAGGGGAACTTGCTCAACAATGGACTTGCCATGCAGCTTCGTCGAAAGATGTGACCTTGATTTTGTTTCGCCATGAAAGGTTGTGAAACGTGCGAGTGTCTGTTTCCTTTGCGCATCAAGATGTTGCTTGGTCGCTCAAATCGTTCCGAAAGACGAAAAGAAGAAATTCTGTGAAATTTTGTGGGGTCTCGAGCAATCGCCAACTCTTAAATTGCAGCGAAAAGTGGATTTGTTTCTTCGGCAAAATTCACGGGAAGTAGTTCTTAAAAGTGATGGGCTTTCATGAGCCGTGCCTTTATCTGTATATAGAAAGATCCAGGTTGGAAATCAGGTCCATTTGAAAACTGGTTTCAGTGTTGCAAATAGTTGATGTATTGGAGCTCTCACTGATCTCTTGCGATTCAACTCTTCGGGAGGGGGGCGGGGCTGCCTTTTCACGCACCGATTTGTCACTGCATCTGCGCGTGCAAGACATCACATTTTGGCATTTTCCTGCAGCAGATGAAGAAAATGATCCTGAGGACTCCTGTCCCTTGGGGCTCCACCGAAGAGCCTCTGGTAGAACCCGCCCCCCCCCCCCGATCGTCGCCTCCAAACGTAACTTTTCAACAAGTGAATTACGTATCGAATTGTGTCCTTGGACTGGCGAAAAACGGAAGTCACGACAAAAATCTCCTTGTCGACAGTTTCGTGCTCGCCGCAGTTTGTTTCTGAAACTTTGCGGCCGAGTCAAAAAAGCGTCGAGCTTTGAAACTGAAAATTGACGGAAGTTGGTGCCACACTCCTGCTCAGTGGCTGGAAGGGCGAAATTTAACCCAAAACCGCGACCAGACTGAGTGACTTTACCTGTACAGGACTTGAAATGCCAGCCGTCGTTCATTCAAATTTGTTGGGTCATGAACACGAATTAATTGTCCAGAGCGTGACTCCCGGGAAGTCCGTGACTTTGGGGGGATTTGTGCGCGTGACGACGGTGCGTGCAGTTGTGAACAGGAAATGACACAGAAAGGCCTTTTCATCGAGACCCAAATGGTCTCAAAGTCGTGGACGTGGCGACACACTGTTATTTCTACACCAATAGCGTTTTCACTGGACACAGCAACATGCTGAGTAAAATAAAGACAATTGACGTTTTTCTGACGCAGGGTGTCAAAACACGCACGCCTGTTGCAATCATGACGGTCCCCTGGAATCTTGACCTCCCAAACTTTGTGCCACAGGCACAATTGTTCGAACGTTTTGAAAGTTTCAATTGGTGCCCACAGGGCATCGCTCGCTCTCCTTGACCAGTCTATTTTCATTGAAGGAGGTGAGGTGACACTTCCAGCAGCATTGTGTTAAAACTACAGCGCTGCTATTGACATGTGAAACCAAACTTTTCAGCTGGCAGGTTAGGTAACCAAACCACGCTGGAAAATGATAAGAATTTGGTCCTGATCATTTTCCAGCCTGGGTTAGTAACCCGGTTTAGTTACCCCCCCCCCTCCCGGTTGGATACCCAGTCAGCCCGTGGATACACGGATTATACATTGTCATCCGTCATCGCGGCTGATAATCACACGACTTTTCTTCCAGACCTTGGTCCAGGAAAAGAGTTGTGTGCTTAAATATGCAGGTTTTTCAATGAGTGAACTCACTTCCACAAGGTCACATAAGAGGCTTTTTGACCGCAGCTTTGTTCAGTTCTTGTGGTATCGCAAGCAAAGAGGCAACACCTGCGTTCACGGGACCCCCGCCCTTTGGGTAGGACTTAAAAAGTTTGCAACCGGGAGGGGGCCTTCGAGTTGTTACAGACACACACACCTTGGAGGACTGGCCAGGGGGGACCTCCCCCAAAGCAGGCCTTTTCCTCTCTTCTTGGCACAAATTTGTGATCGCAATTTTCTTGCAACACTTTGTTGCTTGCAACGCTGCAGTTCGAACACTTTCCGTTCAATACAACGTCCAGTTATCCTTTTCTGTTTGCGGTGTTGGTTCTGTGTTGCGTGCAAAACCCTTCCACAGATCCACAAACCTGAACTCGGATGAACCGTGCTCCTTTCTAAAGCTGACAAAGGCTGTTGTTTTTTTTTGTTTTTGGTAGTATATTTTCCAGTAACTACAAAGGTGGCAGCTTACCACGAATAGGAAATGCGCTGAGGTTTACAAAACATGTTCGGAATGAGAAAACATTTCGGTGGATACGAAGGCAGCTGCAACAATATACGAGGTGGACGAAACAGCTCGACAAATGCGACAGATAAAAGCACCGATTTCGTGCACAAAAATGGACAAACTATGTTCACAGAAAGTGAAATGCTGACATCGTGAACGCAAGCAAAAACAAATTCAGACAAAAAATTCCCCACGACTGTTCACCAAAGCTCGTGCAAGAATCACTTCTTTTTTCTCTGATTGAATGATACAGCAACATCATAAAACGCAAATGTGTGCCAGCGAATGCGAACACAGTTTCTGTGCAAACGAACAGATCGAGCCGAGATGATGCACAAAACGCAGAACTTGCACCGAAGTCCCACGAGACCAAGTAGGGAGACCAGCGCATGATGACGCAGACAAAAACGAATTTTTGTTGTGTGAACTTTTGGACACAGACAGCGACGACAGCAACTGAAACCCTCATGAAACACAAAAATACAAAATAACTTGGATATTTACATCTGTGATGAGAATCTTCCCACAAGAACAAAACAGCAACAACATTTACGGAACAGCAGCAAATGACATGAATCAAAGAGTACAGGAAATCTGAGATGTAGAACACTGCACTTGGTGTCAGCACATGTTTGATCTGGAAACTGGATTCATGTGGCCAGATTAAAATCACGAGACCCACCTTCAGGTCCTCCAGCACACGACAAACATCATCAGGCACCAAGGGAAGCGTTCTTCCTCTGCGTACGTCAGCTATCGACAGCTGTCTACACGAATGAGATTTTTACAGAGTTTTTCATTCCGGAAAAGTGTTGAACATGCCAGAGAGATCTGTGAACTCGGTGCCCGAGTTGTCGAGCATGCGCAGCATGTCACTGAACTCTTCCTGCTGCTGTCCGCTCTGCGCCGCCTGCTGCTGCTGCTGTTGTTGTTGTTGCTGTTGCTGCGTAGCGCCTCCTGACGCCTGCGACTGGCCACTCGCGGCTGGCGTACTACTCGACGCCGACTGCTGCAAAAAAGGGAGAAATGCAGAAGACCACCTTTATCGTTTGCATTCTTGTAAAATTTATTTGAATACTTTGTTTGGAAGGCCAAAACAATCTGCTCGCGTGTGCACAACAATTCAATGTCAAACTGAAAGTGACCCTGTGTTGGTCAACCTGTGATTGCTGGTGCGCGTCGGCTGTTTGCTGCCACTGAGGCCACACGCCCTGGTTGTAGGTGCCACTCTGCCCTGCCGGCGCCCCTCGCGCTCCAGTTCCCAACTGCGTGTACGTGGGTGCAGCTGCAACCAAATTGGGCCGGAATCAGAAACAAGACGTGCACACTGCTAGTTGCTGCGCAGTAAGGTCCAAAAGAGAGTGAGGACCGCAACTGATACTGACCAGGTGAGGCGGAGGCGGAGGGAGACATCTGGCTGTACGAAGATGGAGCGGCAGTGGTAGAATATTCCGAGGACTGAAACAGAGAAAGGATCCATGAAAAACGAACATGCAGGAAGGATACTTGAGTCTTGGAAAGATTCCTTCCTGTGTTGAAGCTATCCAATTCATTTTCCCCAAAGGGCAAACAATCTACGAGGCAAGATCACGATGTTTTGACCTTGTGGGTGTGGTCGCGAGTATTTCGGATGGATCAACGATCTTTTGATGGAAATGTACACTTTATTGTGTCGACCAAATGTTGTCCATTTTTTTCCTGAAAATGCCAGGGTAAAGTGGATAAATTCAACATCAAAGTTTCTGAGTCCGGAGCATCCAGCGAACTGGATACAGGAGTAAATCTAAGTGTTAGGTCAGCAAGTTTGTGTCAACTTGTTCAGGGCATCCAGGAGGACAAGAATGGAACACCGAAGGTTGTCACACATCAGCCACGCTCGAAATATTCGCCTTGAGATTGGATGCACCGCCTCCAGCGTTCAGGCAATCTGGCAAAGGCTTGTTGGAACTCCGCAGCTGTGATGAGACCGATCGCTGCGTCGACTGCTGTGGTCAAAGCATTGACATTGGGGTACCTGTGACCACTGGTAGCCTTCTTGATTCTGGCAAAGAACCAGAAATCGAGCGGATTCAGGTCGGGCGAATAGGGGGGGGGGGTATGAGTTTGATGTTGTGCCTCCGGATGAAGTTGGTGACGATATCACAGCGGTGGGCAGGAGCCCCGTCCTGCAGAAGTGCCCAACAATTTTCTCTCCACAACCTTGGTCGTCTGCGATGAAGAGCATCACGGAAACTCTGCAGAATTGCGAGGTAGCGACGCCCTGTGATCCCCTGACCATTGGGAACAAACTCCCTGAAGATCAGCCCGGATTCATCAATGAATGCCACCAACATGATCTTCACTGTTGTGCGCTCAATGGGAGGTTTGGCAGGTCGGTCTTCACCCCTCTCCAGCCATTCCATCGTCGCTCTCTTGCTGCCTGGATCCCAACAAAACACCCAGGATTCGTCTTGTGCGACCACAGTTTCAACAGGATCTCTCCTGGCACGGAGCATTGCAAGGCTTCTGCGGCAACAGTCCACTCTTCTGGCTCGTTGTGGGGCAGTGATGAAATGTGGAATCCACTTTGCCGGCTTCTTTGTCATCTGCAGGTCAGTCTTGACTGCCTTCTGCACACATCCAAAGGACAAATTCACTTGCCTGGACAGCTCCCGCAAGGTTGTTTTGCGGTCAGTCCGGAGCACTTGGCTGATCTGTCTCAATTTTGCAGGAGTTCTTTTGCGAGGCGCACCCGACTTTGCATTGTTCTGGATGTCGACACGCCCATTCTGGAACCTCCGAAACCACCTCTGGATCGTTGAGCGACTGACACTTTGTTGGCCATGCACGCCTTGCACTCTTCTGATCACTTCTGCTTGAGAAAGTCCACTTTGAACAAAGAATTTGATGACAGAATGAACCTCTTTCTGTTGCGGCACCATGTTGGAGTCTGAGCGCACGATGCTCCGATTTCACTGACCTTTTAAGGCCGAGTAAACACAGATCGCGATGACCCCAGCCAGTGCAACACATTGTCATGATAGCCAAGATGATCAGGTCTCTGAATACCAAAACAAAAAAAGAAAAACCCAAAAATGTCGCAACCACACCCACAAGGTCAAAACATCGTGATCTTGCCTCGTACAAAACCGAAACGTGACATGGTCGTGACAAACTTTCCTGCTGAAAGGTGGCCACCAACGAACGAACACGCACTCACCCTGTATGCCGAGCTTGACCACGCCTGAGTGGGGCTGGTGCGTCGGTCAAGGCCGCTGCTCTGCAAACCCACATTCACGTTGGGCGCCGCGACGCCCGCCGGGTACTTTATGGCGGAGGTGCCGGCGGCATAATTGGTGTACATGTCTTGCTGACCTGAAATACAGAACAAACGGGTGAAACACTGTTTTCAACTGTGGAGGTGAGCAACTCTGCAAATCTTCAGCAAGAAATCTTAACGCATTCTTCCTAGCTCTCAACCAATCACGTCTCACTCCTATGTTCTTTGCTCCGGGAAGGGGGTGGGGCTGTCATCAGCTCAGAACCAAGGGCAGGGTGCTGAGCTAAAGAGGTGCCATTGAGCTGAAGACATGGCGCGTGGAACCTGGGGCAGAGGGTGCCTTGTCGTTGGCACAAATGATTGTACTGCTCAAATGACATGGTCCCCCCAGGGGGCAAACAAATCATTCACTCTGAACCAAACACCAAACACATGATACTGAACAAATGACATGGTACCCCATGGGGACGGGGGCACTTCCTCATGTAGCTCTTCGCTGATGTACCTGGGTTGACACGGTACTGAACAAAGAATGTGCCTGGGCAGCACATCATCACCCAGGCACCATTATCAGAAACACTGAGATCCTGAGCCAACAACTGGTACTCCCCGGGGAGGAGATCCTACACCATCAGCTCGATACTGAGCTTTTGATGGTACTGAACTAATGATGCAGTGCCCCTTGGGGGGAGCAACGACAAGAAACTCTCCACCCCTAACACTGTCCCTCCGAAACTTGTACACAAGCAGATGGACGCAACAACGGGGACACCGGCTGTAACAATCTCGAGTCTCGCGAAGACATCGTGCAGAAGACGCAACCAAAGCACCTCTTCAAACTACAAAGCAACATCAGCGGCATCTGAGACAAAACACGAAACTTAGTGCATTTTGAGCTTGTGGATTCCAACGTTATCCCTGACCTGTCAGTGGCCTGCCGGTAATCATGGAGTTGTAGATGCTGGAGGTGGCCGCATAGCGACTGTCGGCTGAGTAGTCCTGCTGCTTCTGCAGAGCTGACAGCCCAGCGTCGGTACTGCGGCCATATGCGTCCACGCTTCCGGACGTCGCCGTTTGGCTGGCTGGGTCAACCGCCCCACTGCTGCTGGATTGCCTGTGGCAAAAGTGGACGTTGTAGCAAGAGCCAACGACAACCGCGCGTGCCGAAAACCATTGAGTGAAATACCATTCAGTGCAGTTCGTCAAGTTCAAATTGGTAGAGTCGATTTTGGGAAGCGAGCAAGGGTCGCGAGCCATCTTCCATAATCATTTCTGAGCATTTTCAAGCCCGCGGCCTGTCGGCCTCTTGTCCACGGGCTTCGTGCTATCACGAGTGTGTGTGTGTGTGTGTGTGTGTGTGTGTGTGTGTGTGTGTGTGTGTGTGTGTGTGATGATCTCTTGTTGAAAAAGACTGTGGAAGGCCCTTCCAATTTTGTATCCATACAAGAGTCACAATCTTTGCCTGCAGCGTTGCTCAGGCCGCTGGGCGAGCCGAGCGCTGTTGGGATAATTTGGTACTCTGTTTTGTGTGGAATTGACCACGCATGAAAAAAGGTTTCCGGATACAGCTGAACACAGCACTTTTCGATTCGCTACACGCGAAGGGCGCGGTAAACGACACGTACAGACAGAAGCAATTGGAGCAAGTGTGCACAGTGAGTCAGAGACATAAGGAGAAGCACGCCGTATGACGAAGAGGCTGCAAATGCGAACAAGTTCCCAGATTTTTCTGCCTTTGATAGAGGTAAAATTTGACGCGAGTGAATAACCTCCAAAGGTAAGCAGTCAATGGGTCATGAAAGCGACGCAAGCGGTGTTTGCAACGTGGCAACGTTCTGCCACAACCAGAGTCCAGTAGTTTGGGAGTGGAAGGACTCACTTGGCGAGGCCGTTGGTGCAGACGATGTACTCGACCTCGTCCGTGTACGGGTTCTGGAAGCTGAAGCTGGACGTGCGCAGCCACACCCACTCGCGGTTCTTGGCGCGGAACCGGTACATGATGGACATCACCTGACCCTTCAGCTTCAGGACTGCAAAGGTCAGAACCTTCCGATTATTGTGGCCACGAGTTGCGATAAACGCCTCTGTTGAGCGCTGTTTTTGTTCAGCTAAAAAGAAAGTTCGGACGCGCAATGTGTTGCCCAAACCATGGTTTGACAGCGTGCTTTCACCTTGTTCAAAACTGTCCTTCATGTGAGCTTGGTCCTCTGGGTGGTAGAAGTCGTACGCTGATTTGCCGAGCAGCTCTTGTGGCTGATATCCCAGAACTGGAGTAACTCTACAAAGCAGTCAGTCAATATTTTCACCAAAAAATACGACATCAAACTCTCCTGCATCACATTCGCAAACAAAAGAAGTAGTGTTCACGGCAACTGCGCGTGGAGTGTTCCCGGTGTGTTTCCAATACACAGAAGCGGAAGGGTGGGGAGTTGTTGCCCACAAGGGGAGTTGCAGCCTTCCTCAGCGGTTACCTACATCGGGGTTGAGCCAACCTTGCCTGTAGCGCACAACCACCAGGTGCTCTGCCCCAAATAGACATCGCACAATCAACGAACATCAAGAAGAATGAAAGGGCGTTGAACGAACATCCAAATGTGGCCATACTTTTGAAAAACAAGAAAGCTACGCATAAAAAGCGTGTGGTCCATAAAAATGTTCGCAGTTCATAAATACCTTCACTGATCATTTTGATTTTCCGAAAAAAATTTCTAGGACCACATACACATACAGACTGATGGTGATTAGATCTACACTAAGCGTGTGGTCAAGACCCTTCGGGACCACACGCTTAAAAAATTCACAGTGGTCGTGTGGTCGCCCCGTGATACACTTGAGTTTGTCGGCTGCTTTGTCCAGAGACAATGTTGTCAGTTCAAGAGAAAGGCCTGCCTCCTGTCTCATGACTGCCCCAACCCAAACTAGACTTTCAAGTAGAATATCAGCCGCTCGCCAGCTTCATCCCCTGGCACAATTTATTCGAGGTGGAAGTTTTTCAGTGACACATCAGCTTCCAATCGTTGCATTTCTCCAAATGACTTGAAAACCTGGAAAGTAGGAAATTCTAACTTTCTGGATTTCTGCATTACCCTTGACTTTCCAGATTTTTTTGTACTCCCCTCAGGTGGAGGTTTACCTGTAAAGTTGGAAATCCAGAAATTCTGACTTTCTGGACAACTGTGTTGTCCTGTGAAACGGAACCTGAATTCCCTCCCTTCACTTTACACTCTCTGCCTCGTATTTGAAACATCGTGCAAAATTGTTTTCCACGAACGACAAAAGCACTCAAATGAAGTTGACTGAATTAATTTTTGCTTTCAGGAAGGATGGGTGCAAACATGACGCCTGCGGTCAGGATCCACTTTTGCACAGCAAGAAGGCTACCGCCTGAAAAGCGCGCGGTCTCCTACGAGTTCTGAGCTCTGACCATGGTTCAGTTGGCCAGTCATAAAATTTCACCAGAAAGATTTTTAGGCCATTTTAGAACATTTTGAAAATTTGTTTGAGTTGGCTCAACTCAACCATGGGAAGGGGGGGGGGTGTACTCAACTGTGCAAAAATGAAAGTTGCTTAAAATGGGCTTAAAATAGCATAAAATCATTTTTAGCATGGTTGAGTAACCCCCTATGGTTGAGTTGGGCCAACTCAACCAAAAGTGACCACATACAGACTGTGTGACTACAACAAGCGCGCGTCCTGTCGGCAGAGCCGGACCGCGCGCTCAAAAAAATAAAAAGCTTGCTGCTTAGAATGAAACAGTCAACGGGAAGAACAGTGAAGGTCAACTGTCTTGCGCACAAGGTGCTCACGATTCGCGCATCCAATATCAAAGATGATCCTTCCGTTGTGGAATTTGACAAGCGACGATAACCAGGAAGTGAACAAGACTAACCTACTGACATCAGGTGAAGGAAATTCCAGGGATAATTTAACAATTTTCGCACGATCAGGGAAATTCGATAGTTTGTAAAATATTCTTGTAGCTCATCACCTTTGCAACCTCAGCTCGACAAGATAGAAACTTTAATTCTGTTCGCTTCAAGAAATGCCCAGCGATACGACTCACCTCTGGTCGACGAAGGTGAACTTTCCGTCGACGCCGTGGCGGGAGATGAACTCGGTGGCGGCGTTGGGGCCACTCATGTCGCTGCAGTTGGGCGTGCTCGTCACTTGCAGCCGCCCGATCCCGACGAGACAGCAGTGACTGCCGCTGTGCTCGTCCGACTCTGACCGCTCGATCTGCACTCCTAGGGCAGTAACACACACGCAAACCGCACATAACTATACTGCTGCAGCACGGAGTCCGCTGGCTCGAGGAACAAACGGATCCAACTGTTTTGTATTTCACACTCAGGGAAAGCAAAAACGGCCAGCTTTCTGAGGTGGTGTGACCTTCGTGCAATCTTGCGAAAATGTTTCCACAACTACCGGTAACTTTGTTGGATTGACATTGACAGAAGGGAAAGGTGTGTGTGTGAGGGGGGGGGGTATGAACCCACAAAGGGGCAAACCTATGGAGATATTTTTGGAAGAGAAGAAATTCTTTGTCTCCCTGACACTGTGGAAAAATTTCTACTCCAAATTTTTCGAGAGACAACGGCCCCCCTCAACCGTTCCCGTGGATCCGCTTTTTGTGCAAAAAAGTGCCACAACACTGACATTTTCGGGAGCAAATAAAAAAAAAACAAATCCGCAAGAAACACGAAAATAACAATTATCTTTGGCGGCGGAGCAGCTCACCAGATGGCGGCCAGTTTTTGATGTAGCCAGTGACGTGCACAACGGCGTAGTTCTGTCCGTCGGTGGATGGACCGAGCGTGTTGCGCTGCCGGATGCGAACCGTGTGGCTCGACGTCATTGGATCGACAGGCACGTTGCCGATTTTCATGCGACAGATGAAGCCCCGACGCGACCCCATGCACAGCCGCATTGAAGCTGCACAACAAACGGGACACACAGGTGATGTGCGCGTCACGCACAATCAATTTGTCTCATTGGCTCAAAAAATTGTTGAAATTGTTGCAGAGAGAGTTTTGAAACAAGAAAACCACGCGTCAGGCGACTCCTGAGGAGTTCATACCGAAAATCTCACCTTACCCAAGTCTCCCGGCAAATTTCATTTCTTGTGGTGGGGGTGAGAGATTTGACTGAAAGTTTGAAACTCCCAAGACTTCCCCTGAGCACTCCAATGGAAAAGGGCAAACAACCAGACTTTCAAGCAGACAATCAGCCGTGCGCCGTGTACATCGGCAGTACTGCACTTCATCCCCCCGCCTTCCAAGATATGGAAGTTTCCAACTTGGTAAAAGGGGGGGGGGGTAAATCCGGAAGTGGACATTTCGGGATATGGAAGTTTTCAACTTCCAACTTTGCAAACGGGTCGGGGTGGGGGTGGGTGGGGGGTAATCTGGAAATTTCTGGAATGACAGTTCATCGACCACATAGCCAGATACAGGGGCAAACCAATATCAACACGTTCTTCACGAGCACCCTGGCAAAAGCAAAACATTTTTGGCATGGGCGGGCACAGTGTCTCGCACGGACAACATTGAAAGTTTGCACTTTGGCAAATTTCAGCGTTTGTTGGACTCCGAGTTTGGTTTTTGTGTGCGGACACACGGTCAGCAGGCTCATGGGGACGCGTTGGATGAATCAACGATGCTTATTGCGGGTCGAGAAACAGCGTCCCCGAACGTTTTCGGAAAGAAGAAGAGAAGAGAAGAGAACTCACACTGGTGGCCTTCTTTCTTCACTGTGCCAGCTGCAAGAAACAAGAACCAGGGCACATGTTGAGCAGCAGGATAGCAACACGAAACGTTTCACTCCAGGAGGGTTCAACCGAATAGTAATCTCTGGGTGGCCAAAGGGCCTCTCATCAAAATAGCACTTTGACTGACCCTTTTTTGTTGATGAGTACTGGTGCTCACAGGGTGACCAAAGGGTCTGGACATGACAGTAACCCAAAAGTGCACAAGAGGTCGAATTTTTTGGAAAACCAGTTTGATCAAAAGAGCGTGGGTTCCACACCTCTCTTTGTTCGCCAGGTTGAGATTTGAAACTATTTATGTTGACAGCCGAGTGTAAATGCTTTTCAGCAGGGGTCAGATGCGGCTGCAAAGGGTTGGCAGCAGAGCTACAGATTCTATGATGACAACACCACAGCATTGCGCCTGTTGGTGGGGGGCGACCGGGAAAATACGAAGGATTGTTGTGGTATCGACAAAGCTTAGAAACTCGAGTCGTGGCAAAAAAAAAAAATTGCGTTTATCGTTGGACTAAATTTTATTTCTTTTAACCCTTCAAGGTTGTGCGAAATATGAGCCACCGCAGCAAAAATATCACTCCCAATACAGTTTTTGTTGCCATGAACAAGAACACGAGCGTGTTTGGACGCACAACTCCCCAGACCAGCGTGAGAATCAAAACAGAACACCCTACCCCTCAATTGTTTCATGTCTGCTGGAGGATGTGTGTGATGGGGCTCACTTTCACGGGATTCAATTTCAGAGGACAGCTTGGACCTCCTCGCAATTCCGTTCCCCCAATACCGGTGAAACAAATTCAATCAAGGTACTGCCCTTCGATACGCAGCAGCACAAGGTAAACTACCGTAACCCCCAAAACCCCAGTTGATGTGACCGGAAAGGACCTGAGAACAAGAGTTTGATCCGTAACTGCACGAGGAGAGCGGTACTGACTTTTGAGGTCAAGGATGCGGCCGGTGTTCTGAGACTCTGTAGTGGACAGCTGCTCGCGAAGCTTCTCCACGTCGTCCGCGTGAATCAGATCGTAGAGACTGTTTCCGAACCAGTCCGACTGAAAACCCACGACAAACGCAATGATAATTCTGACGCGCGGGAGCGTAAGTACTGGTACGCACGGTGCCTGAACAAATGCACGCGCTTTGCACTCCGAAATCTGACGCACATTATGCTTGACTGTTGAGCTTCATAATTGAATTAAGAAACGAGCGCAGCACCTGTGCCTGATTTAGGACGGGGGTGACGGAGTCAGACACGTAGATGACGCGCCCGGTGTCGCACTGCACGACGAACAGGAAGCCGTCAGCCGCCTACAACACGACGCCAAATTTGAACAGGTGAAAGTGGGATTCACACTTTCGATGCAATAATCATGGGAAAACGGCCGGCTTCGCTTTTCGCACGTGTGACCACCTTGCATCCTCCCCCCCCCCCACGTACGGCACAATGAGAATGGTTTCTGTGTGGGCGTGGCAGGTACTACCACGGCGACACGAAGGACAAACTTTGCCAGTTCTTGAGATGCATTCCAACTTCAGAAAACTCAAAATGTCTGAACAACTTGAAAAGAATACGTAAAAAAAAAAAAAAAAAAACACACACACACACACACACACAACCCAAACATTTCTGAAGGTCAAACACGTGAACTTACAATCCCAATACCGATTCAGTGCTTCTCCACTGCAAAAGGAATATCATTACTTTGGGAGCGCAAAATTTTGAATGACATCGGAGCTCCCTTTTCTTTGGCCAAATTAAAACAACTGTAAAAAGACAAAAAAAGCTTTTGTGAAGACAACATGCTGATCAAAGTTCAGAAACAACTGTTTGAAACTCATGTCAGAAGTCAAAGTTTCACAGGATTTCACCTCGTCTTGTGGGAATGTGTGCTGTTCTAGACAATTGACAATGGAAAGCTTTCAACACGTACAAACAACAAGTCAGCTTGAACTTCTGAAAATATTCAGGGGGGGGGGGGGAGAAAGAAATATTTCAGACAATGCAAAAGCAACCTGTGATTCATTCAGGCTGAAATTTTTTATGCCATCGTCTCAAAGATGAGCACTTTTCTATCTTTTCAATTCTTCCCTGTGAGCTATGTTGTCAAGAGTGCTGTCACCGAGATGTCACCGTCACCCTGCTGATCATACCTGTCATCAGAGGGTGAACCTCATACAAGCTTTGTTTCAGGTACCATGCCTTGCACATTTTGGGGCTCTCATACACGTCAACCATTCATACCCAGAGACATGTTTCAGCAAACCCAATTGCAACAGTCACACCTGTGGCAAAAATTTGGAACAGGGACTACTTCTAGAAAAGCTAACAAAATCCAAAACAAAACGTGATGAAAGGAAAGTCCCATAAGAAACATGTAAAGCCTTTCACCGGAAAAGACTGACCTGCGCCCCCCCCAAGAACCCGTTGAGAGAGAGAGAGAGAGAGAGAAACAAATTGACAGACAGACAGACAGACAGACAGACAGACAGACAGACAGACAGACAGAACGGATCCAAATGTTCCGAAGGCAGTGACACAAAAGCTGCACCTTCACAACTCACCTCCAAAATCAGATGTTTCAGCTCTTGGTCCGTCAGAAAGGAAGGTTTGTACGAGCCGTCTGGCGTCGTGTTCCCTGTTCCTGAAAACCAAGGTTCGAGTATGACGAGTATGAAATTCCTCCTTTCCATTGTGGCCGAAAGCCAGCAACCCAAAAAGTTCTGACCATCCAGAGAAACTGCGGAAACAAGATCGAGTGTTTTGCCGATCAGCAGTGTCTTATGTTCGACTTTTCACAAAACAGGCCACACTTCACTTGTAATTACTTTCCACACAATATGAAATGGATGAAACTGATATATTCTTCCAATAAAAAAAAACACAATGCAGACACAAGACTTGGTTGGTTCATCGGAGACTGTGCAATGCGATAAGACAATCAAGCCACGTCCAATTCCTAGCACAAAACACAGGTAAACTTCAAGCTCTAAACTGTAACAATTGGAAGGGCCAGACTCCATTCTATTGGGTGTAAAGTGAGAACTGCTTGCGTGCAGAAAAATGAAGAACTGGACTGGAAACTGCCGTGAATGTCATATCTAGAGTTGCTTTCCTCAGCAAAGAACAACAGACAGGATTTCCAGAAAAAACGATTACTTTCCCGTATTTTGTGTGGTCATTTCTTTCAAACTTCACCCGAAGTGAAATAGTACGTACAGTGAAACTTTTTGTTTCTTATTGCCCCAAGTTTTTTTTCTGTGTGTGTGTGTGTGTGTGTGTGTGTGTGTGTGTGTGTGTGTGTGTGAGTGTGCCAGGACACGAGACTCAAATTGTAGGTTTGCTGGGAGCACCAAAGTCAAAAGATTTTTTATCAAGGTGGGGTTTTGAAACAGGCACAACCAGAGATGAAAAACACACGGAATGTACTTTTCCACACTGGAGTTCGTTCGCTTTTGAGCTCTGTCCAAGCGGCGTGAGGCAACATTTGTTTCCGTGAGTCAATGAGAGACCCTTGCAATCTTGGCAAACTTGCCACTGTCGTCCCGCTTCACTGCAAGACGCATTCAAGCAGTGTCTAACCATGCAGCTGTTTTGACAAGAACTTGTACGAACACCTGCATGACGTGAGACGTGTGGTGTGAAATGCCCTTGTGAGTAGGTCTTTAAAACAACAACTAATCAAGCAGTTAGTGTGCAGTGAACTTGTGTGGAGAGAGAGAGAGCTTTCGATAGCTTCACAACATTCTGTGAAAACACTTTCAAACGGCAAAATGCAGACGTCGAACAACGTCAGCCCACACTGAAGGTAAAATTACTGTACCTTGAAGGGCTTTCATATGAGCGACAGCCAATCGCAGGATTGTCAATTTGTCGGGCTTTCGGGCGAGCGTGCTACACGCCGGCACCATGTCGCAAAGCTCATTTACATAAGTGGCCATCTTGGATCGCCTGCGTCTTTCTATCTCACAATGGCTCTCCCTACAAACGAATTAAAAAGCGCTTGCAAATAAATAGGATTGTGAAAATTAAGGTCAGGCTCATGGTAAAAAACTAAAAACCACGCACAACCCACAACAAAGTGCGAACGCGGCACCTACATCGGAGAGAAACAGAAATTGGTTTAAACCATGCCATCACCTGAAAACTATCATCAATTGAATTAATTCAAACACAAACTCACATTGGAGACCAACAAGGCACTTTGTCAATTCAAGTGAAGCCAAACGGTGTGTCTTCAAGAACAGCAAACTTGCACATTCTTTTTCATTTTTTGGTTGTTTTGTGCTTTTCTTTTGAACTGGATTGCCTCACCCGCACGGAGACAAATTCAGAAAGGGCAGCTTTGGGCACGGTTCGAAAGAGTTCGTCTTCCATGCAGGAAGAACCTGGGGGGGGGGGGGGAAATGAAGAGCCGAATGTGTACAAAACTGTTAAAGTTAATAACAGCAACCATGCACTTAAGAGCACTTGAAATGAAAAAAAAACAAAATTGATTAATAACGTCAACAGAAATCCACTTCGCAGCAGCCAGGGTTGGTTGGGGTTAGACCTTGTCTTCGGCCCAAATGAATCCCAGGAGGCAACTAATGCGGGAAAGACAAATGCCAGCCAGCCTTTGGCCAGAACGCCAATCGCAACGAACGTTGGTGGCGAGGTGTCAGCGAACGGGCGGGTAGCTGTGCGATACTACCTCGGAGGTTCTTCATGTGTGAAACGGCCATGCGCAGGATGGTCAGTTTGTCGGGTTTGCGCGCGAGCGTCGAACACGTGGGCACCATGTCGCACAGTTCGTTGATATACGTCGTCATCTTGTTGCGCCGTCGCCGCTCGATCTCACAATGCGATTCCCTATCGGCCGGAGTGTTGGCACAGGAAGAGTCAGTCAAACGCTCTCACACACAGTTAAAGCTATCAAACTGCCTGGCAGAGCAAAATCGTCCAGACGACAAAGACAAACTGGAAAGTGACCAGTGCGAACATGTTCAAACTACACACTGCGGTGTTGTCCGACACATCCAAAACACATCTGAACATTTTTGATTTTGAAGATTTCTCAGAAATGACACAGTTGAACTGGCGAGGCAGCTGAAAACTACGACAGTCAGTCAACCAAGGGTCGCATGTTTTTGGTTGATCAGACCCTCGATCACTAAGATCTTTATTTCAATGTTCGTCACGTTGAAGGAAACATTGTTCGGAAGCTGAAAGAGCTGACAGGCAAGTTGCTCGGATCTATCTGGAGACGCGATTAAACAAAAGCTGAAACTCAAGAGGAGGAAACGCACAGATCGGTCAGGTCATCTGTGACAACAAACAAACCCCGCAAGCGCAGAAAAAAATAGGAAGGGGCAGGCTACTTTTCAAATGGCTCAACAAATGAGGGAATTTGTTTGAAACGATTGATGTCTTTGCCAAACGGAAGCACGACACTGTCGGTGCATTCACTGCAAAGTGTGCCAAACTGCAACCAGTTCATCATTTCAAGGTTTAAAGTTTCCAACCACCACTCCAAATCCAGAACGGCTGGACATCCGACAGGATTTGTAAGTTTCGAGATGCAGAGAGAAACAGTTTGATTGATAATTACCTAGCAAGCCGATCTTTATCCATTCCACCATTGCTCCCACTAAATTTAAAGAAATTAACCCTTAAACAGCTGCAAGTTTCATCGGACAAAACGTTTCTCAGACGACAATGGCATGCAGTCACGGAGTTTCTTTCCGATCGGAACCAGCGTGTTCACATTCTTGTGGAATCCAATTCAATTCAGTGACAAAACTGTATCGTATATTGTTCCGAAAGGTGTTTTCCTCTCCCTGCAACAAATTGGGTGCTGGTTCACAAAATTTTACCGTCGTGCTCTGCACTGCAGGTCAAACACAAGAATGCACACAAAGTACACGAGTACCTGGAGTCATCTACAAAACGTTGATTAATTTCGCAAAATAATGTTTGCTTGCCCTGAAGATCTGAGATCACCTGGTTTGCTTTCATAATTGGGAAAACTTGAAGCCAACGACAGCACAAGGCAACCGAAAAATAATTTCGCAAAATGGCTGGCTCCCTTTTCCGTGGAGTGAGCGGCGAACGCTTGGAATTCAGAAACAGCAGAATGCAACTACCTTGCAAGCCGCTCCTTGTCGGTCGAGTCGCCGTCAAAGTGCGGGTTGTCCTCTTCCCCATCAGAGCTGAAACAAACACCAATTGTGTACGTGTGTTCTCCAGACAACAAATTAAAATACGGCGGTCACAAATCTGCTGAAAAACTTTCAAATTGGTGAGATGAACTGTTTGGGGTTTCTTGTTCAGCGGCACCTGCGACTTTGAGCCGAACACGTCTTCGCGAAAACGGCACACATGGCCATGGTGCAAGGAAGACATGCGAAATGGCAGGAAAGCAAAACGGTAATTGCAAGCAGAGTATCTCCAGCTACTGACCTCACTAATGCTGTGTAATTGGCTGCTAAAGGAAATGTAGCCTGTACACTAACAGGCAAATTACCGCAATCTGGTCGGGGGCCTGTTTCCTTTCCTGTATTCTCTAGCACAAACCAAGATCGGGCTACTTACGGTGAAGTCATTCGACACTTTTCGCCTGCGTGGGAAAACTCTGGGGGCAAACCGCAAACAAAACAGTGCACCTTGAACATTTGGTCAAGTATTAAACTGACAATGTTCACCAAGGTTCACTGGAACTCCATTTGCTTTGGCACAACAGAGGTTGAAGAAGGGTTGGCGTATGACACTCTGCCCTTGACTCGTTCCTTTTTTGAACTGTCGTTTAGACGTCGTGCCAATGATAGCTGCTGCAGCGGCCGTGGATGCAGAAGTCCGCGTTGGTTGAGAATGTTGCCAACGTTCTTCCAGAGCAATTCGGACTCTGCAACAGGTCCCGCCCGACCAAGATGCGAGTTCCTTGAGGAGCTGCGAAGTTACTTACTCTCGACCGCTTCCCATCTTCCTCTTTCTTTGCTTGTTGTTGTCTGGTGTTGGGGCTGCAACGAGAAAGAAAACATCGTTTCAGAACGCGTGCGGAAGTTTACGGTATTTTCGTCGTTCGGAAAGTCGTGTGAATCCTTCCATTTTCGTCCCAAACCTGTAAGAAGAAAAGACAGTCCCCTGGACCTCACGGTGCTTTGAACATTCGGGTCGCTCATTTGGCTTGCTTGTTTAGGTTCCCAAATGAGCAACACAAAGATTTGAATACCTCACGTATTCACAATCAATTTCCTTCACAACCTATCAATTTTTGGCCTTCTACACTAAACATTTTGGACATGGCAGGTCTTAGCCCACAAAAATCAAACATTTATTTAAGCCACCTAAATGTGAAAAATTCACACCCTCCCTTCAAGCAACTGGGGAGGTGCACAGTTTCCACACAGAGGACACAAATGGAAAAGGGAGCGATTGCCTGAGGAACAAGAACACTCCACAAATCGCCGGACTCTGCTGCAACAAACAACTGCATATTTTGCCATGACAACAAGTAAACAGAACTTTTGAAGATTGAGGGGCGAGCGGGTGGTTCCGTCCACATACTTTTTCCCAAGGCATGATTGCAATACATGCGCTGAAGCAGTTCGAATTTGGTGTGTGAAAATACCAATGATGTAAATCGTTGGTGAATACTCGTATCGTGGCATGAACGGTAGGGACTGATTCTGTCAACCCCTTCTGTTCTGCGCCGGTACGAAATGATGGTCAAGTTTGGGATCTTTGTGAACTTCGAGCTTTGGTTTTTTGTCTGGCTCCTCTTTCAAACATACTACGTACACAACCACGTCCAAATGAGACTAGAACAATTGATAAGTGTTTGAAAAATGAACTATTTGTCACAATGTTGGGAAAAAGAAAACGTTTCACAAAATCGACAACTAGCTCAGGCCAGACAAACGTTTCGAAAACTGGTGAGGCTCAGTCGCGCTCTGCTGACTCGCGACACTATTTTTTTCCAATTGTTCTCTGGCAGATGTTCGCGGGCCGGTAGGTTTCCAAATTGTGTTCGGGCCGCAGCTTCTGGTCAAGGAAGTTTGCGTTGGTTGTGAAAATGGCCGCTCAGGTGCCGATCCTCGGCTGTGAGCAGACACAAGCCTGTGTCCAGTGGACACACTCGGGTTACACATCTTGGATGTTCATTGGAATCTGCCTCACCCCTCCGAAGGCCACTCGTGAATCAAAGAATGTGTCCTGAGCTTCAGATGATCATGGAAATCGTGCTGTGTCTTCACATACCCAAGGTAAATGCTTCAGCGATGTTGCACCACTGGATGACAAGAACATTTTCAACTTCCTCTGCGTTTGTGACACTGACACAGTCGGCACATCCGAACAAGGGGAATCCAGGTTGACACCTCTCCCAAAAGAAACTTGCATAAACTTGCACAGGTGACGAAAATGAAGTCCCAACAGCAGTTATACGACCAATGACGGAGCCAAGTCAAAATTGAGGATCGACCAACAAGTTCAAAACAGTCCAGGAAATCTCTCAGAACATTTTGTTGACCGGCACTGGTGCAATGGGTGTCCGTACGTGTCTGTTCCACGGTGATCAGCATTTCACGTGAAACGTCGTCGAGCACGACATTGTTCCCACAACAAAAGAGAGATGATAACTGGTTCTGCACTACCTGATAGGGGATCGTGTCCCACCGGATAGTGCTGCAGGGATCCGAGCGAGTCGTGCTGGTAGAAGGACTCCCGTTTGACGAGTTCCGAGCCATCGGCACCCATACTACCGCGGATGCTCAGGTCGAGCGACTGCATGCCGTGCACGGCGTTCATAGGCGACGCCATCGTGTGCGACGGCACGCCGTGACCCTGGTGGTAGTGCGCGTGCGTATAGTAGGCAGGGTGTGGCATTGAGTAATCCATCATCATAGTTCCGCTTTGTGTTTGTCGCCCCAACTCAGTTCACAATAAATTTTTCGTGTCTCTCAAATCTCAGGCCGCGAACAGCACGACGCCGCGTGTTACTGAGCAACAAGCCAGGATCCGAGAAACTAGTCGCTATTTTACCAGTGGCAAGTCTCTCTTCAACAGTAGCTTCCTCAAAAGTGACTGGTCTTTTCTCTGGTTTTCTTCCTTGATGTCTGTTTTGTGCTTTCCTGCGATAAGACACGAGCTAAATAGCATCCCTTAATTCAAACTCTTTTCCGATGACATCAACAGGCTTGTCCAACGCTGTGGATTCCGTTACAAAATCGTGAGAAGCGACCAAATGAAAAAATGTCGCAATATTTGACCATCACGAAGCCGCCACCAACTGACGGCCAATGGCAATGCTAATCACAAATTAAGGACGACCCGCGCATCCCTTCAAAATGGACTTCTGTTCATTGGCTGGTGACAGAGAAAGCTGCAAATCTCGAAAGCTTCTCTCCAGATTCGTGAACCTCCCAGTGCTAGAAAGTTTGGGCTTCACTTTTTTCATGTCATGTTGCTACACCCAAAGTAAAAAAGCCGCATCAGAGTTGAGAATCTCCTGCACGGCGAAAGGTCGTCGCCAGACAGCCCGGCAATAGGGGTTTTCACGTTGGTGACGCGCGGTTGGGCGGCGTCAGAATTTTTGACGAGTGCATCAAAATTCAACATGACACCCAATGGAGCGTTTTGACGCGGGCGTCAATTTTTTGACGCGAGCGTCACCAACGTGAAAACCCTTAAAGCCGCTTCCTCAATCTAGTATTCCTTGGTTCTTTGCACAAGCTTCCAATTGTGACGAGAAACAAAAGCAACATGATTTTTCAGGTAAGTCCAGTCTTTTCTTCCTTTGGTGGCAGAAACATGTCTGCGCAGATTCCAGAGTTTTATTGTTGGAGTGCTGGACATTGTCAGCGACAATCCCACTCAGTGTTTATGGGTGCTGCGAGCGACCGACAGGGCCGCCGTGTGCTGGCTTGCTGTTGCTTCAGATCATGTGTCTACAGCACTAATTACGAAGTATCGTCCACTCATTAGGCAGCGTAGACACGTACCACACCTCAAAACGGCACTGCGGGGACTCGGCATGCCGTCCAGCATACCAAACACGCCTTACAATGCAATGTCCTAATTCCACTGCACAGGAATCGTGGAGAAAAACACTTTCATCCAATTAGGCAATCCACTTCACCCTGCAGTCTGCGCCGTCCAGAAAGCGACGCTGCTCGCTGAACGTTTCGAGCTTCTGTGGAAGAAGCTGACACGGCCCGAAAATGCTTTCACTGGCTGCTTTCTATCTTGAGGCAACTTTGACTTTTCACCAAGACACGAGCTGAATTCGGAACCTCACTGGACCAAGACTGTTCAGGACAGAAGCTCTGAAATTGTGTCGTTTTATGATTTTTGACAATCACCAATCAATCAATCCATGCTGGCCTGTCATCAGTCAATGCCAACTAGTGATTTGGAGGGGCGAGGGGAGGCAGGGGATGTCGAGATGGCCCCAAGTTTGTGTGCACATGCAGTTCAGAACTGAACTTCATAACCAACATCTGAATTCGTGTCTTCACCAAATGACTCGGTGGATTTTCGAGAGTGGTCTTTGGCTGATACACGGGAGTATTTTGGCACAAAAAAATGCTGACACTCCCTTTCCTGTTCCCCACACATTTTTCTGGCCAAACGTGGGGCTCCCGTGAACAACTGAACGGATATATAAGTGTTTGGTTTTGTGCAACGAACTCTGAACAAACAGACGGTACATGGAGCGACAGCTTCTCTCTTGATTGTGTGATTTCGCTGTCAACGTGACAGAAAAACTGTTGGGAGTGTCGACCTTCATTTTTCATCCAAACACATCTGTTTATGTTTGTGACTTGTGTCGTGCCATCCCGAATTCATGACGCTGATCTGCCGTTGGGTCGAGGTGACTATTTTTTTCTGCGACTCTTGGTCACGACAGTCGTTCACTTCCCTCCCACTCGCAATCGAACGTCTGGTGGGCACCACCGAACACGACATCCAACGATCACGATCTCGAGTCATCATCACGACCCTCTGCCGCCGTCTGAAGTCACACTTCCAAATCTGGATGTACTGACCACGAATCACAGAAATTGTAGTCTCCTTGTGTGCGGTAGTTTCCACAAGGAGCCGAGTTTCGTCCCTTCCGTGCAGGCGACGTTCTTCGCACGAGGATCCAAGCGAATCGGGAGCACAATGGTGAAAGCCGAGGCGCTGCGCAAGAAAGCCATCAGTGGTGACAAGAACCAACTCGGCTTGAGGAACAAACTGTCAGAGGAGCATAGTTTTTGCGAAGGCAGTTGCACAGCCACCCAAAATTTACCACGGCCCCATTCGGCGAGCGGATGAGGCTTGAACTCATCTTCTGCTTGTTCGAAGAACAGTTTTGAAAGGCAGGAACTGTGGACAAGAGAACTTGGTTCAACAATAAGAAAACAATTGGTCTTTTCGTGTGGCTGAAAGCAAGTCGAAGCCAACGTGTTTCTGAAAAATAAATACTTTTTCAACCTGTTTTTCGAAAAAAAAAGAGAGAAAAAGCAACGTTCGTGGGCCCACTGTGTGGCGCGCGTGAAGATTTCAAACCACACAGACCCAAGACGGACGCCAACTTTTTTCGAATGACTTCTTTTGCCGCTCCAGTCGGCTTTCACTTGCAGCTGTGCAACTACAACTCGGCCTCACAACGCAGGGAAGACTGAAGGAAACTGGTCAGTTTGACGTTGTCTCCACAACCACTCTTTCCCGCAATAACCATGGCAACCGTTTCCCTGCACTAATTATGGTCAACCGTAGATGGGAGACTGGCTTTATTGCGACTGAAAGAGCTCCATTTTGAATAATTCAACCCCGTGCAAGCAGTCAATGGCACCTTGCATGACAAGTGCCTTCATATTTCAGGGCACGCTGCATTTAGCATAATCATCATATGTAATACTTTCATTGAATGGTACTAATTTGATTCTGTTCCCCAGACAAGGAAGGCAAATAGGCTTTCGCTGTGGACATTCAGGTAACATTCATCCTCAATTAGGGAAAAAGATTTCATGTTGATTTGCCTGGTCCCAATGCCTTTGTGTGGATGGCATGCAGAACATGACTGAAAGACGGACTCCCTGGTTCCAGGACAGCTTTGTCATCGTTATTGTGTCTTTCTGACTTATCAACCCAACTGACTTTGCACTTCGAACTAAGCGAAGGGTTTTTGCATGAAGAACGCCTTCATTGTTTGGCTGAAACACACCCATCACGTTTCAAGCACCCACTGCTGACTTTACACAACTGGCCATGGACTTCAGTTGAGTCACAACTGTGTTTTGCAACCTGAAGAGCTCATCAGGTGCGCATTTCTGTGCTACGTACCTAAACAACAAAGAAAGCATTGGGTCTTGTTTTTTATCCCTGACAAAACTCCAGAAAAGGGAGGAAAACCCCAACATTGCATGTTGCACGTTGAAGGTGCGCTGTCCCGATGAAGGGGGCAAGTGTTTTCTGTGCAGGTGCTCCATCTCCATCACGCATTTTGTCGTGAAAAAGGGGATTCGCTTCTGTGCGACACAAAGAAACCTGTCAAACCTGCAGTGTTCGCAGATATGACACCTCCCTCTACTCTTGCCTGCAAACAGGACAGCCGAAAAGATTGTTACAAAAAGCGCGTCCAAAGACAATTGAGAACACCATTGCAAACAAAAATAACACCAGTCGTTGAAAATGATGGATGAAAATGAAACAAGAAAGCTACGATTTGAAAGCCCGCGGTTCTGAACTTGGTGACGGGTAACTCAGCTGGGCCAGCAGAGTTGTACCCAGCAGGGTTGGATCAACTCAGTTGGCTCAGATGAGTCACCGGGGGGAGGAGACTCATCTGGCTCAGATGAGTTACTGCATATGTCCTGGGTACAACTCAGTTGGCTCCGAGGAGTTACCCCCATCCCCAGGCAACTCATCTGGATTTTGCACACAGACAGACGACACACACACAAAGACTGATTGCACTAAGCCCGCGGTTTCGGCCAACGGCAAACACGGGCTTAAAAAAGGCAGAAAGAAACAAGGTTTCTGTTTTTGGGACAAGAAAATTGACGAATCCAATCGGTGAGGCAAGGCAGAGAGTGAGTCTGACGCACTTCTTGAATTTTCCATTTCAGTCCAGTAACCTTCCCCCCACCAAGGTAAACCAGCTAGATCTCCACAAACACACATACATGGTGTGACAACACCAAGCCCGCGGGCAAACAAGAGGACCTGATCGGGACTTGAACTCACACTCCCACGCAAATTTCCAGAAGGCTTTGTCAAAAGCCACTGGCACAATTGCCCAGCGTTTGTCTTCATCAAAAGCCTCTGAAATTGTTCAAATTCAGACCTTTCATCACAACTTCAATGATATTCCTGCTGAAATTAACAAATTGATGCCTGCTGAACTGACCCACAGAGGATCTGGAAAAATATGCCACCTCATGATAAAAACAAGAATGCTATGCATAAAAAGCGTGTGGTCCCATAAAAATGTTCACAGTTCATAAATGCCTTCAACTTCCCACATTCTGACAAAGTACTCGGTTTCTGAGATATGGGCCAAAAATGAACATCTTTTCTATTGAATCAATAAGCAAATGACATTTTCCGGCAGCCACAGCATGCTTAATACTGTGCAAAATGGTCCAAATTTTGGTGAAAAGCAAGATATGGCAATTTGGCAACTTTTCTGAAAAGTGGTCCCAACCTTGGGACCACTTCTGGGGGGGACCACTTTTGCAAAAATGGTCAGGAATGATCACTGATCACTTTGTAACCATTTTCTGAAAAGTGGTCCCAACCTTGGGACCACTTCTGGGG
>JAAUXT010015139.1_pt1 | contig 25983 bp, 38 predicted proteins | sample 7278171 | NCBI WGS metagenome assembly JAAUXT01 (sample SAMN14350112, study PRJNA611818) | marine sediment metagenome | isolation source: surface marine sediment (1.8m) | place: French Polynesia: Moorea | collected 2018-08
ATCTTGTATATGAGCTCAGAATGGTTTAGGAGACTACCCAAATGTTTTTCAAGGCTGTTCTTAAAATTTGCTCAACAGCAAAAGTTGATCCTGGTGGCAGCATCAATTTTCCTGTATCACAAATTTTATCCAAAAAAGGGGCATGCTATATATATTTACCATGACCACCCCCTAAGTACTGCCACAACCACAGCAACAGCCACAGCCAATCACATCATTCCCTAGATGGAGCCACTATCCTAAGCTGGGCACATGACCCAGACTGCCAACACACAATAGCTTGAGACACCATAGAGGAAGGTAGCTTAAACCACTGAGCTCCAACTCATACTCTACAATAAACTATACTACAACATCACTACTGGGGCTTCACTCATATATACAACACCCAACACATATTTGCTTCGGCTTGCCTGCGTCTGTACAGCCAGAGTTTGTTCAAGAATTTGGATCTCCTCAGCTTTCTTCGCATCGTGGTCCTCTTCGGTCAAGAACTAAACAGGTAAACAAAACGCATCGAGTGAGCTCATTCAGAATTTTGCGCATGTGGATTTTGGCAGAGCTCTCCAACGACCCTAAAAGTAACAAAAATGTCAAAACTCACTGTTTGTATTTCTCTGGTGACTTTCATCATCTGTATATCTCGCATTTTGTTTTGCAAATCTTCCATTTCCATCGTCATTTTCTTGTGCTCCCTGAAAGAAGGTACTGACAGATCACAATTGCTGACTCACATACCACAAGCATGCGACGGGCTTCTGAGTGTCCCGCAATGTCAGTCTGCGTCCACAAGAAACTCACCACTCCAACTGAACAATGCTCTTCCTGAAATCCTTGCTTTCAGTCATGCTGTTGATCTTGGTGTCTCCAAGTTGCTGAAAAAAAACAACGAAACCAAATGGGTTTGGACAAAGATTGATTGGGTAACTCCTTGCTCCCTGGGTCACATGCAGACAAGGCAACTCACCCGGATGGTCGAGTTGAGATCTTCGACGACGCTGCGGTGCAGGAGAAGTGAGTCCCCGTAGTTGTGGATGAAAGGCCCGGCGTCCACCTCCACCTGCCCCTGCTTCAGCATCAGTTGCACCTCCAGGTTGAGCAGGAACCGACGCTTGTCTTCTTTCAGCCTGCGTTTGCGAAAACATGCACAACAAAGTCAGAACTGGAGTAGAACTGAATTTTTCGGGTTGTTGGAAGCGCAGCACTTCACCACTTCACTGAACGTCTGCTTGTTTCGACCTGTGGTTCTGTATGGTCATTGTGACCAAAACACACAAAAAAATCCACCTGGTTATTGTTGAAAAGAGCTCAGTCTGGACAGAAGGACGCACTTATTGAGTGTTGCGAGCACTTCGTCTGTCTCGCGGCGCAGTGCCTCGTCCTCCTCCTGACGCTTGTTGAGAAAAGACTGCATCTCCGCCAACACCAGCGCCTTTTGCTTCACCAGCTGCTCCCGCTCGATCTGCAAAATACACAGAATTTGGTCAACACGGCTTCATCTCCATGAATGGCACCAATCATGTGCCAGTTCCTCGACAGGCACTTCAAATCCAGGGTCTGGTCGAAGGACAACTCATTGAAGGCTCGAGACACATCAAAAACCGAAAAAGTTGACATCTGCTCCTGGTGGCGCAAGACTTGGGACGCGTTGCTTTCAACCCTCGCTGGCTCTGCACCGACCTTCTGGCGCCGGTACTGGCAGAGGCGCTCCCACACGTGCGGCTCGACGACGTCGGGCGCGTTGTTCGGCCGGTCGAGCTCGGCGAGCGCCGCCTCGGTGGCGACGCGCTGCATCTCGTTCTGCGCTGCCGTCGACGGCCGCTCGGCAAACGGGTTCCCGGAGCTGGGATCGTACACAGGCGTCTCGCTGCCTCGAGCCTTCTGTCCTCTGCAAAAGAAAAACAACCAATTGTACAAAAGTCCCCATCTTCGTTCCAATGTGTAAATCAACGTTTGAAAACATCTTTGCAGGTTGCATGACAGTTCTGCTATTTTGGTGCCAAAAGAGAGAGACACAAGATTCCGTTTTTGCCGACCTTGGCCTTCTGCGGAACAGTTTGTACAACTGCTCGACTTGGTTGTTTGGAATGTCGTGGAATTCGCGTCTGAAGGCCTTGTCCATGACCTTGTCTTCCGCAACAAGAATGTCATACTGCTCTCTGAACGCATCCACCTGTTTGCGCGCCTGGGCTATCGCCTTACTCGACAAGTTCTGGATGGAAGATAACGAAAACAATGACACAATGACACCTATTGGTGCGCGCATGTACGCACGGCGCCAAACGGACCTGGAAGTAGCAATCTTGGATTTGCAAGGCAAGGTGGGAAAACACCAAAAATAGAGGCGATTCTTTTTCGCATGGAATCCTGAGTGTATCTCTGGGAAGTGGAAGAACACATATTTGCCTGTTAGTTTTTGAGGAACCTGTCCACCCCGAGAATTCCCCTCACTGATCATGAATGTTCGTGAGGTGAAAATCCTCCCCCGCGTTGTTTGTATTTTTGTCAAAGCAGGATAACTTTAAATTTCACCCAAACAACAAAAAAATCACAGACGACCCCTCGTCTTGTAGGATCTGTCGACATTCTGGATAGACCCTGGTGGAAAGGAAGCACAGTCCGATACTTTGCATTCGGCCCGAGAAAAAAGGGTCAAAGACACCGGCAAACAAACCTTCATTTCAGATTTGAACTGCAGGGTGTCATTGAGTTCATCTTCAGTGTTGTTCATCTCTTCTTCTCGCAGCAAAGCGTATCGCAGCCGAAGCATTATCAGTTCTTCCTGCACACATTTTCAGACACAACACAGTTCGTGTGATAATGACTCTCGTTCCTGAGACAAGTGGAAATTGACCGTGGTGATTGTGTTTACCATTGTGAAAAGAATCATTGACCAACCATTCAGACTGACCTGATAGATGACCATCTCGGTCTTAATTTTCTTGTGGAACAACTGCTGCAGAGCTTCGTCAAAACTTGTCGTTGAATCTTGTATTTGAGCCTGAAGCTTCTTCAATTCCACTTCCAGTTGCTTCCGATATTTCTCCCGTTCTTCTTCAAGGTCTTTCACTTTTTTCTCGTACTCTGCCACTTGTTTCCTGTCCTCTTCCGTCCATTCCTCCTCCGGTCTTGCCATAAATGCTGGTTTTGGTATATCCTGGCAATTTCAAGAAAACGTCTAAGTAATCTTTGATCAGCAATGTTCAACCCTTCCATTCTCCACTGAACAGATAAAGCATTTGGTGGCAAAACTGTGTTGGTCAAATGACAAGAATTCCAACACACAAACACAAAAGTGCAGAAAACATAATATTCCAGTGTTTGACTGCACACTGTACACAAGTCATCAGGACCAACTGTGCTTCCTTTGCGCCGCTGGCATCCTTCATGAGAACCACGTATTGTCTGTTTTTGACCTGCTGTGTTGATTTTCGTTTTCGTGCTTGAACAAAATGCGTACATGTACATCAAGGCCCGGGTGCAAAGACACATGTGCACAAATTTCAATGAAGACAGCATTTTGTGTTGCATGTAAAATTATTTTCACCAGGTGCTTTGCTCAAGTTCTAAAACAAAGAAATGGTCAGTTACTGCTTACGATTTGTCTCTTTAAAACTTTTGTCCTCCGTTCCTCACGCTGTTGATCACAAAATTCAAACAAGTTGAAATTGACAAAGAAACACAATAACATTCTCCAGTTTATGTTGGTTTTTGTTGTTGACTGAAAAATGTGCCATAGAGGCTTCAGAAGAAGTGTTGGGCATCAGCACTGCAGAAATTATCCCACATGGGACGAAATTCAAGTACCTTCTGAACCAACGTGTTGTCGACTGGCATCTTGCTGAAAATCGAGAACCAAATTCCCGAGGAACAGTTTTGGACAAGAGAAGCACGACACGCGGACACTGACCTTCCTGAGCAAGTCCTCCTTCTTCACCTCGAGCACGCCGCCCATCATCACGTCGAGGCCGCGGTCGCGCCAGTTGTCGTCACGCTCACGCATGCGCCGCTCCGCCTCTGCGCGCGCATCCTCCTCCTGCTTCTTGCGCTGCTCTGGCGTCAGGTGTTTCTCAACCTGAACCTACGTAAACGTACGGGGAAGCAGTCAGAATTCGCACAATTCATTACAAATTTGAGCAAATTTATCACAAATTGAACCAGAAGATGACTCCAACACGGGGTGTGCAAGACACGGGACATACAAGTGCTTGCACAGTGAGACAGGAAAATACCGACAAAAGTGAGCATCCGGATGAAAAGAATTTGATCAAAATGGCAATCAAACAAAGACACAGAAGCAGCTCTTCTTCAGAACAGCGATCAACAATTCCACAAGACAAGAATGACACAATGGTGTTTCAATGCAAGAACAAAATAAAATTTCCACTGGAGATGAGAACACACGGATCTTACAGCATTCTCTTTGCCTTGTTTGCTTTGTTCCTGTTCAGACTGGGGCGCACTGTCATCTGACACTTCAGATTTAGTGACACCCTTCTCCTGCTTTTGGCATGCATTGGTAAAGAAAGCAAAACTGGTGATTTCACCATCCATGCACACAGGTAGTCTCAGTTTGAAGCTGCGCAAATGATTGTTGGATGAATCCCTCACGTCTGAGTTTTGTTGCCGCTATTGGGAGGCACTTACCTCGTGGTCCTCGACGAAGAGCAGCTGCTCCGGCTTTTCAACGATGCCCATGCTCGGTTCAAAGATCTCAGTGTCCATGTCCAAATCTTCCACAATCTTCCGAATTCTTTTGTTCTTCTCTTTGATTTTATCTATTTCGACTTCTTTTCTCTCGTAGACCGCTACAAAGTCCTTGTTGAAATTTTCTTTGATCTTGTGAATCGCATCCTGAAACGAAAACATGAGCCACAAATCAGCAAGAACAAGCAAAAAGTCACCAGGACTCATGAAAGCACAATGCCCACTCTTCGTACCTCCAACAAAACCACTTGGTTTATTTTCTGCTCACGCGTGTGAAGTTCCAGTTGGCTGTGGAACAATAAATTTCCTCCACCATATTCAGAGCCTGAAATAACAACGCACGTGCAAACAACAGCGCACCAGAATTCAGTCCAGTCTGTTCACGAAAAGAGACCAAAGCGTCTGTGGAAGAACGGGGACTCACCCAAACTGCCAGCAATCGAAGCTTGAATCTCCTCCCTTTCCTCGATTTCTTGGTACTCATTGCTTTCGTCTTCTTGCTGCATGGAACAACATGCACAGCAAATTTATCTTCGGGAACCTTCGACATTTGAACCGACGATATTTTGAAATTCATTGTGCTCGACAACTAGATTTTCAAGTGAAGAAAAAAGTCCAAGAAACGGTGCATCATACTTTTTGTGCCCACACATTTTCAAACACGACTTTTACAAAGATGAAAGTATCCAAGACGTAATTTTTTAAAATCTCGCGACTAAAACCGTAGAGAAACGTTTGCAAACAAAAACGCCGGATATGCCGCCCTCACTGCAACAATTCAATTGTTTGGATCAAAGATCAGTGCTCCGAAGAAATGAGATCCAGACTGTCACTTACAGTGTCGAACGAATTGAAGTTAAACGTTTGTTTAACGACATCACGGAGCCCATGCTGTTGTAAAATCACAAAAGTTTCCATTTGGGAATTTTGGACCTCGCTACTTCGAAGCGAACGTCGGCAGTGAATCAAATGAAACGAGCTTTCCTCTACTTTTTGTTTTGATCGCCACTACACAGAGAGAAAAAGACTTTGGATTTCCAACGAAAAATAATATGTGTTGCTGCTTTCTATTCTTGGTGACAAACATGTTCTGACATATTTGATGAGTCTTTCCAAATCACTGCATTGTCTGCTGGTGTCTTCTGCGGTAGATCAACCTGCACAATTTGTCCTTTCTCCAAGTCTCACAATATTCCCATGGCGCCATGCACTTACCGGTACAGAAGGTCGTGCAGCTTTTTGCGCCCAGTTGATCACATTCTTTCGTGCCTGAGCAGACAAAAAGGTTCTTGACAAATAATCTGTCAAATTTTAGCACATTTGAAACAAAAGATTGACTGTTGCGTGGAGTGAAAAAAGCGTCACATCTTCACTGACCGAGTGTTCGTCGATTTCCAATTGTCGCTGCTCCTCAACTTTATGAAGTTTTTCCAGTTCTTCCGGAGACCGCGCCTTCATCGGGTAGTTACTCACTTCCAAACCGCTGGCAAAAGCCTACGAATAGATACATGTTCTCTCTCCAACTGTCCTCACACAAACATCCACGCGACGAGAGAGCCTGCGAGTCTGAACGTTGCAGATTGTGGGCACTCACCGAGATCCCTCGACCTTTGACGACCATGTTGTCCCAGCACTCTTTCTTGATGAGATCAGCCATGTACGTCTTCGCCAGATTGTCCAGTTTCATGTTTTCACGAATCTGAGACGGAAACAGCAAGAAACAGTGCTGTGGAGTTGAAACCATCTGCAACTGGACTACCCCAACAAGAAAGAGCTTTGAACACAGGCGCGTCCCGATTCTTCAGACAATTTTCGAGGTCGGATCTACCCTGAAATTATGTCTGCAGGGGAAGGAACCACCCAAAATCCGGGAAACTATAATTCGCGCCTTTTCAGCCAGTAGACAACGATTCCCGCACACACGCACGAGAGCTGACCTTCGCCACATCTGTTTCGGCCTCCGCCTGCTGTCGTCGTTGCTCTTCGATATCCAAATCAAATTCATAGTTGTTCAGCTTTTCGTTCTCTGGAGCCTGCTCGTTCTCGCTCATCATGGTTTTCAGCTTCTTCCTCAGGTTGCTGATCTCTTCTCGGAGTCCGCCTTTTACCTCCGCGTACTCCTTGTCTTCTTCTTTGATCGCCTGCAGGTTGCACGCAGTTGGAGTTTAAGCACAGACACTCAACCTATGCAATGGAATCTGTGATGGCACAAAAGTGGGAATGAAATGAAGTGGCGTCACTTGCCTCGATTTCCATCAGTTCTGCCCAGGTGGCATCGTCATCTGCGACGGGAATCACCGTCATGTAACCTTCTCCGTTTGCGTCCTCTGCTTCATTCATCTCTTTCTCTGATTTCTCCTTTTCGGCTTTTTCTCTCCCTGAACGAGAACCAAAGATACAATCTTGGGCATTGTCTTTGTTGTGCAAGATTTTGACTTGTTTCAGTATTTTCCCGTTCAATGGATTTTTCCAACCGGAGTTGGGTCTTGATTCCGAAGGCGGTGACCACTCAGCCATCCCAGCCAGTGCCCTGTCTTCAGAGGCCATTGTAGCTGCCAGATTGCTGCGTGCTGCTTTGTTCGACTCTCGTGCTGCCTCCATTTCTCGGTGGCTGTTTCGTTGAGACCAAAAGAATATTTACAACCTGAGACTGCTCCAAAATGAAAACCACTCGTTCAAACTGTCCTGATGCAAGAAACGGATGGAACAGTTGAGGATGGACCGGATAGCAAAAAGCCTGTTCGATGCAAACCAGCTCACCTCAGCTTGAAACACGCCAGTACACCGTCTTTTCCACACGTGACCAGTGCCGTGCAGTCCGCCGTGAAGGCCAGCGACTGAATTCCGCCTTGTCTATAGTCATGCGCAATTAGAGTCGAGGTATTTTCCTGCAACAACGAGACAAACAGAAGCTTTGTTCCGATGGTGGGCCAACGCTGAATTTTGTAGGTTCTTGCAGATACAAGACAGGATGAGACGGACCATATCGCTGAGTGAGCGCAGGATGACACGCCCATCTGGAGCGCTGGAAGCCAGCCACTGCAGGTGTGGCGACAGCATCAACCTCCCTCCGGGAAGTTCGTGGCCCGGGTATTGGTCCACGGCTTGCAGGAACGAATCCTTGCTGCTTTCCTGTGGAGCAGAACAGGTTCCTAAAGCACAGGCACACTGAACAGAATCTTTTCTCTTTCCGCACAACTCAAAAACAGTTGAAATTTCCGACGCCTGTTGCTGTGCAAAATCTTGAGCTTCTGTTTCTAAAGAAGGAATGCCCAGTCGACTACGAAATTGCACACTGTGCAGAAAAAAGACGGTGCGGCCCAAACAAGGTGAAGAAACTGTTGCAGTTTTGAACGAAGGAGCACACACGTATTTGCAACAAACAGTCCTCCACAAAAAGAACGTTGTTGTGGCATCATGACACAGCGTTCAACTCCACAATGATCGCGTTTAGCAGTCAGTGAAAAAAGGCTGAACAGCAAAAGTAGAAACCAAATTGGGAAGAGAAACACAACATTACCTCGCCGTCCCGCTTCTGCGTGACAAAATAGTATTGTGAATTGCTACAGGTACCTCGTGAACACATTTGTGCGCCGACCAAGGTTGGATCAAGTGAGGAATACATCTTTGAACAAGCTTCATGCGTTTGAGAAATCCACGACTTTCGCCTTAGAGATGATTTCAGTTTTACCTTCTTTGGGGGTTTGTCTGGCAGAGGCATTTTGTGAAGTTGTTTCGTTGAGTGCGCCAGCGTCAGGGCAAATTTGTTTGGAATAGCACACACTCCATGGGATGGCATTGTGATGTTGTACACGATCTTCTTGATTTTGTTGTTGTCAAAGTCACACTTGAGGCTGGCGTGATAGGATTTCGGGCCTGCAAAGCGAGAAAGTGCGTTCAAAACGTGGTGTGTGCCTTTTGTTTGCACAGACAGGGAACAAAATTTGTTCTTCAACGACACAAAAAGATTGCATACTGCTTGAAATCTTGTTGGGCAGGTCGAAATGGATTATCTTGTTCGCGCCAAATCCCTGATTGCCCGATGTGTTCGAAACAACAACGCCCTTGACAAAATCTGCGCCCTCGTCCAGGGTTGAAATTCCTTCCACCGCACCCAGAACATCTGCAACACGTACGAGGCTCGTCCATTTGAAAGTGAATAATCCGGTACTGTTCCAACGTACTTTATTGTATCCGGTGCAAACTTTTACAACATGATCATAGGATCCTAAGGCTGATCTAAGTGCAATGACAATTAGATCTGAACACTACAAATGATTGAAAATGTCATGTGTCCGACATCTGGATCGGAATTGACTGCACTTCATCCAGTTCTGAGTCAAGGCAACCCACGTTTTTGTCACTTTGTCCGGGTGGGCAGAACAACATCAGGGGGACTTCTGATGTGCAGAACAGTGGATTGAGCAATCACTCTCATTCAAAATAGTCTCCATGACTGGCAATGCATTTCCTGAGTCGGGGCAGGTAGCGATCCATTACAGAAACAAATTCTTCTGGCTCGATGAGTGAGATGGTGTTGTGAAGGGCAGTCAGGAGGTTGTCCACATCTTGGAACCGGATTCCCTGAAGGCAAGACTTGATCCTGCGGAAGATCCAATAGTCTGCTGGACTCAGGTCAGGTGAGTACCCGGGGTGAGGCATTTGGGTGATTCCCCAGGCATGCAGCTGGTCTTGGGTGGGGCGGGCTCGATGTGCCGGTGCACCGTCATGAAGCAATGCCCAGGGCTGTTCTCCGGACCAGTACTGGGGTCTTCTCCACCGGATTTGCTCCCAGAACCTAGCCAAAGCTCCAGATAGACATCTGCACCAATGCCAAGTCCGCAGGGTGTGGTCTCTTTGTGAATCACTCCTTTGGCATCAAAAAAAATCACAAGCATCACCTTGGCTTCACCAATTTGTGTGCGGCTTCATCGGTCAACTCTCATCCGCACTAAGCCAAACAGAAGTGGATTGTTTTGATCCAGGATCCCAGGAAAGGATCCAGGATTCATCTTCAACAACAATGTTCTCCACAGGAATGGGATCCTGATGACGGCGGATCATTTGAACAGCTTGCCTGCATTGTTCGACACACCTATCCTTGTTTGCCTGGCTCAAATTGTGTGGCACCCACCGGGCAGATCTCTTCTTCTTGTGCAGATCCTTTTGCAGGATGTTGTGAGCTGTGGATTTGGAGATGTCACAAAAAGTTCCAAGATGCCTCACTGTCGATCTCTTGTCCGCAGAGAACAGTTCCTCCACTTCAGCAACTTTCTCCGGAGTCCTCTTCAAAGGTGCACCAGGCCGAGGTTTGTCCCGGATCTCCTGTTCTCCGGAGTGGAATCGACTCCACCAGCAGTGGATTGTTGGCTGGGAAAAAGTTTGTGCACCATAAATCGCCTGCTGTTTGGCTTTGGTCTCCACTTGGGTCAATCCGGAATGCACACAAAAGCGGATGTCACTTCTCTGTTGCAATTTGAGCTGCTGCATGTTTGCCAATCCATGATCTGCTCGGAAGGTCGACAAACCGCAACTTTGGATCCAATTTGGGACATCAACAAAGCATGTCAGCTCGATGCGCACAGGCATGATTGTAGTCAAGGTAGTCACAAAGAGACCCAGGAGTTTTCAGAAAAAACCCACCATCCAGACTGGAACAGTACCGGATTATTCACTTTCAAATGGACGAGCCTCGTATTGTTATCGGTGAGCAGCAAAGCGCAAACTCTTGCAAATGGTTTGTACGTTTGGTGAGTTTGCCTCATCAATTGCTGTTTTCTCTCCTTTTTCAACAAGTTGGTCTCGGGAATCGGAAAAAATGCTTTCTCCTCACACCAGCTTGTGCAACTTCCCGTAAATTCTCACCGACAAATCCAAGTGGTTCGAACATTTTGCTTGCACGTCCATCGATGACAAACAGTTTGTTGTCGTCTGACCCCGTCAACAGGAAATTCCCCATCGATGTGAACCTGCAGGAAGATTTTTGAGCAGTGACACACGACGTACCATCAAACACACAAGATATGAAATATTTCGTGTGAACAAAAGCTAAAAAAGTCTTGCACAAAAGCAAAGAATGAAACATCTGCTGTCAACGACTCACTGAAGATGTCTGACTGGAGCTTTGTACAACTTCAAGCATTTCACAATTTTCGGCTTCTCCAAATGGGTCAAATCCACGAAGTACACCTGACCCGAAACTGTCCCCACCGCGACAACCCTGCAGCTGGGACTGCAGGCCAACGCCACCGCCTGCGTTCAAACAACAGGTAGAAACACAGAGCTCACCTCCTTGTACCTGAAGATTTTTCCTGAACGGAAATATGTTCATGCTTCTTCCTAGAAATGCACTCACCTGGCTTACTGGCAACGAACAAACAAGCTTTGCAGTTTCAACGCTCCACACTTGAACCTCCCCGTCTTCTCTTCCAGACTGAAAACGAAAACACAAGAAAAACCGTAAGTGCGAAATCAAGTCGAAACGTTGCCAGTTCACGCACAACCTCAGATAACGCGCGGTTTCGGTCAAAGGCAAATCACATTCAATCCGAAGGTTTTTCCTTGGGAACGTACCACGCAATACTCGTCACCGGGACACAACATGTCGGCTCCGATGAAGGCGCCATGGTGGACATCTGTCAAAGGCTTCACTCCCGTGTTCTCTTCTGGCTCGTAGGTGAACAGGGAACCCTTGAGAGAAAGGCACAGCAATCTTCATCCACTTCCACAGCAAGTCGTTGCGAAGACTCGATTCTTGTTTTGCTCACCTTCAAACTTCCAAGTCCCAGTTTGTTGTGCGGCGCATTGAAAGCAAGGGACGAGATGGCCGAACCAACTGGGTACGCTTGTACAACGTGTACTCGGTCTGACGTCACTTCTAGATGACGCAGAACTCCGTCCTCGCCAGCAGCGAACAGACCCTTCTTGTGCAATGCCATACAGTTCACAGATCCTTCTCCCATAGACAGCGCAAGTTCGCTCGAAGATTGACCTGTTCAAGTGCAGAATCGTGAACCAGATCATGAACTTTGTCCCGTATTGCAATTGTCACGCAGAGTAAAATCCAACGTTTCAACTTTCGCTTTGTGGTACAACCTGAGAGAACTGATGTCTGTGTGTCTTCTCTGTCGTCGGGCTTTGCACTGCCGTCTCTTGAAAGTGCACTTCGCGCTCTGAGATTTGGTGCAAAGATGGACGATATCTGAAGAGATTCACCGTCCACCTGAAATTTTGAAAACAAATTGAAACCTTTCGAATGTTTTGTGAGAAGCAGGACTGTACTCTGCTGAAAACGCTCACTCATAATAAAAATGAAGCGACACTCATCCACAATAAACACGCACACCGCGCGCAGTCGCCGCGCCGCCCGATCCGAACCACAAACATTTAGTTGTGTTCAGACTCTTTGGTTCACGGGGTGTGGGCGTCATTCTGCCTCTTAATTGTCTGAGCCAGTCACTCTCACAAACTTTTTGGGTCCCAATTCAAATTGTTTTGTCGACTTCGGCAGTGGGGGAGGGGTTCGCCGACGTCAATTGTTTTGCAGCACAGTACACAACAAAACAGCATACTGACCTTCAAAATCTGTCCGTCAGCACAACCGATCAAGAGGTCACCAGTTGGAGTCCACAAATGACATTTTGGCTCCACTTTACTGGTGCTGTCTTGAAGCTCTTCAAACTTCTCGGCTTCCTCGCCTTTCATGCCTGTGATGGACGACTGCGGCAAAGGAATCGAGACTTGCGTCATCCGCGTGGACGGTCGAACAGGCGACTCCTCGATCTCCTCTTTGAACTGATCGTCCACTTCAACTGGTGGGAGCTTAGTTTTGCTGTGAACACAAAATTCAGTGTCAATGAAGGCCCTCTTGCAAAGTACATCGAATAAACCATGAGCATGTACCAGTACAAATTTTTCTTCAAACAAACCTTTGTTTCATGACGAAGGTGTCATCACACGCTTCAATATTCCACAGCGTGAGTTCCTTTTGTGAAGAACAGGCAAGTTGCCTCCAATTCGCCGGATTAAATTCGAGACAAGAGGGCACACCAGGTGACAGATCAGTGCTGCACAGCTTCGTTCCACTCACATAGTGCCTTCAAAAGTAAATGAGTTTTCTTTCTTGGTTCAGCGAACAGCAATCCATGAATCGATGTCAACGCTTGCTTTCTTGTTTACAAGAAATATGAACTCACCAGATAATCAACAGGTACTCAGGTACGCCTGTCACAGTTGCCAAGTATTCACTGGCTGAGAATCGCAGGCTTGTGTATTCCATTTGCGCCCCATCTGATTGAGGAAATCATTCACAAGGTCTTGACTTGGGTTCGTTCTTGACTATTGCAACAGAACTGCTGTGTTCGGCCGTTGTTTGCTCGACAAACACGTCATAGGTGAGCCACACAACCAACTATACCTGTCAGTACTTGTTGTATGTCCATCGACGGGTACGATACAACGTGAACTTCTGGTGGAAGCTTCTGGTCAGCGAAGGCGAAAACTTTGTTGACACCGTGCACTGCCACACAGCGATTCCCATCTGTGGCATACACGCTTTCCCCACCATCTTCCTTCACAAACTTGACGTTGTTTCCACATTTGAAGCAAAGTGTGTCTTTGGTGATGAAGTCTGCTTTGCTTCCATCATACCCTTGTGCCCAACTGAGAGTTTGAATGAAAAATAAATCATGAACTGTTTGGGCGTTTTCACTGCAGACAGAAGAATGTTTTCATGCGTTGGTGGAGAACCACGCAAATGCCACACTCAACATCAAAATTCACCTGCTGGGTGGTCTGCAAAAGACATGCAAGCAACCCAACCTAGAGTTTACTTCGAATATCGCTCACTTCAAGAATTGTCAGTGGGGCCCAGTTCGTATCCGAGAAACTGCTTGACACTTACGAGATTTGAAGCGACTCCAACCCATCCATATCGCTGTGTGTTTTGAAACTGTCTCAAGATTGCTGTATTTCTCGCGTAAACTTGCTGAAAATAGCAAAAAAGAAAGAACAAAGCTGAAAGTTTACGAGAACGTTGCTAAGCTCCTCTGCCCACGGTTTGAAACGCATCAAATAGTTTCTCGCTATTTCGTTCTGTTTGAAAATTCAGACCAGCAACAACAACTTGAACATCAGCTTTCTTGTATGTTTTTTATCGATATTGCACATAACTGTAGTTATTCTTTTCACTGTGACACTCACGCCTGGAAATTGGGGTTGTTGAAGTGTCAACGAAGTTGATCTTTGTAATTCATTCAATGCGTTTTAATTTGAGGGTCAAGGTCAAGGCACACGATGGACCTTGGTTGTTGGTTTCAGGCGTGAAAACTGTTTTTCTTCATGGTTTCCGTGGAAAGTCGACAGTATGGCTTGTCGGAACTTCATAACAGCTTGTAGGGAATTCGGTACTCGAGGTATTTTTTTCAGAAGAATCAACACTCGGCACAAATGGCAGGCAGAAGGGAACCGGGACGGCTTTTGGTTCACGGAACATGGCAAAGTGACTCTTCTGGAGCGTTTCAACGAAAAACTCAGCATTTTGGGAGTGTTGTTTGCCAAACAGTGCAATGCTGTAGCGATCCAGCGACTTAGGAGAACGGTGCAGATTGCAAACTTCTATTCGGAGTTGTACGGAACAGGCAGGTTCCAACAATTGCTTCGAAGACTTCGTTCACAGTTTATGCCGAAGCGGACCCGCAGTGGGCAACGACGACTGGCAGTCTTCGCCGTTGCGCTGTTCTCTTGGGACCAGAACGCAATTTCTGATGATGAAATAAACAGGTAAATGCGCAGTTTTGTCATTTTCTCGAGTCTGTCGACAAGTCATTTTGTGTCATCACTCCGAGGTGATTGTGCGCAGGACGTTACACATGTGGGGTGACATGAAACCGTGACAAATGTGGAAAACCACTCACCTTAAAGTTGCGACAGATAGACATTGAACGCCAATCTAACCACGAGCAGGCTGAATGATTGATTGGCTACTGGAGCTAAGTACCTAAAATGATTGATTACTTGATCAATCACACTCCTTGATAAAGGTGATCTTTTCTGTATGTTTGATTCAACAATAATCTACCAGGTTATTTCTTGTCTGAGAAAGGAGAAGGCCTCCACTTCAATCAGATCCATGTTGCAAAAGAGAGGGGAAAACCCAAGTCACATAATCACATGATACCCCCATAGGGGGAGGGATACAGGCAAAAGCTAGCAAAATAGTGATATTGTGCTATTTTCTATCTAATTATTGAAAATTATTCAGAATATTAAAAATTGTCTGAGAGGTCACTGCCCCCTGGTGGAGGCAGAGTGTGGTATGACATATCTGACCCAGTTGTTAGAACCACCACTCACCAGATGTCGCTTTTGTACATAATAAATATGGAGGTTCCCACCCCGGGAGTAGTCTCTCCTGAGATACCAACCTGTGTGTTTGTGATATCACTACAACAATCGTTTTTGGTGAGATTTTGTCGTCAAGAGTTGTCACTTTGCAGATTGTCGGACGAAATTCATGCATCATCCAGTGGCGATTCCAACAAGGCTGCGTTTACGGATCCCCCTCCAAACGACGGACGCGAATGGGAAAAAGTTGTTGATCGAGAACAAATTGTGGTGTGGCAAAGGCCCGTTCCTGACAGCTACGTCTACGAGTACAAAGGTAACTGCTTCAAGCCTGCTCAAAACTTTTGTACTGAGGAGCTCAAAAATACTGAAGACGTCAGAAACGTTGAACTAGCCGAAAAGCAGACATTCGTACCGCAAGCTTTGGTTTCTTTCAGTGTACGGGACCTTCTACGACATCCCTGCCAGAGCATTCTTCGATATTCAGGTGGATTTGGATTACAGAAAGGAGTGGGACCACCTGCTGATCGAGGTAGAAGTCGTCGACAAGGACGAAGAGTCTGACTGCGAAGTTGTGAAATGGATTCAACATTTTCCGGTTCGAGCAATTCCTGTTCCTTTGTGCGTGCTCTGCTTTGACCTGAATTTAGAACAAGAACATCCTGTGTCCCCTTCAAAACCAGAAATTCATTGAATCTGGTGAAATTTCCTTCATCGTCAAAGTTGTCAACCTGTCCACCTGCTTCTTTGCAAAACGGATCGTGTACAAACCTTGACGGATAAACACGAACATTTCTCTGCGATCCTCAAGACAACTTTTTTTGCCCGATCAAATGTATATTCTTGCTTTCTTGTCAAACAGTATCCGATGTACAGCCGAGAGTACGTGTTCATCCGGAGAGTCTTCGTTGATCACGAAAACCAGAGGTTGGTTCTGATCTCCCGAGGAGTGGAACACCACAAGTGCCCTGAGAACCGGAAGTTCGTGCGAGTGAAAAACTACAAGTCGAATCTCGTTCTGAAGCCGCACACCACAGTTGACGAGGTACGTTGAGTTGCAGTGTGAACCCAGCGCCAACAGATTTGGACGCAATGTGCAGATCCTCAATATGAATTTCCCACACTGAGATTCACACAACAGTCCGTGTACATTGGATGTGGTTCGGCCGGCACATTTGCCAGTTTGGGCCTCCGTGCAAATTCAAATTTGTGTGGGCAGCAAGTTTTCAGCAGGATGACTGTTGTGACATTCGTCGTACAACAGAAACAAAAGGACGAGAGGTTTTGTCATTTCTGTCGCTCACCACGAAAAACCAAGTTCAAAACGTTTGCCGTTGGTGACTTGAGCCTCACATCCATGTCCTACAACGCGTGGTCTTTCAGAATGGCTTCGATTACGTGCTGTCCTACAGTGACGACCATCAGGCTCCGATACCCTCCGTCGCGTACAGCTGGATGGCGAGCGCAGGTCAGTAAACTGGTTAAAATGAACTTTACAAGCACTAATCGGACGTGTTTTTTCTTGACAGACACCAATTTGGCACAGAGCAATTTCTGACAGATTTGTATTTTGTTTCAGGAGTGCCCGATTATTGTGAAAAAATGCACAAGGTGGCGAAACAATTCCACGACAACTTGAAGGGTTCACGAGTTGAACAAGGTCAAGGAACCACATATGACAAGCTCTCTGTAGCGCTCGGGAACAAAAAGACAATAGCGGCGTGACGCCGGCAAGGAATGGAACCGTGCAATGCTTGCTTCAAGCATAATGTGTGTTGCCTGAAACGAGCGTTATGTGGACCGATTTTGCCACTTACAGCTGTAGATCAACTGGCCATGGCTACACGCTTCGCGAGCCTGGTCACACTACACTGGTGCAGTGCACAAGGGGGAAATCGCGGCGTATGAACTTCAGTTAGAGGTGCTAGAGCAGCTGGGGCGTCTGGCAGGATGTTTGTGAGATGAACACGAGTCCGCGGAGGGCGCGGTGCGAAATGGCTCGTTTCTCGTTTGGTTGTTGTAAAGTTTTTGTTCAAATGATTGAGACTGAATAAAAGTGTCAATTTTTATGTGACACAACACGGAAGCGGCGAGTTTGTTGGATGTCGGTATCTGAGCAGTACGTGTGTACACGCAACTGGCTTGTGCGAAACTGCTGAGGTTGCAGACGGCTGTTTTCACGCACGCGCAGCGGAAGCACTGAATTACGGGGAAGGAAGCAACAGGTGTATCGCAGCCCCTCTGCTTGACACGTGTGAAAATGATGAGACAGTTCGTATCCAAAGAAAATTGCAGCAGACCGACGCGTGTGTGGAACCTGACATCCTTTCAACAAGCTGTGTGCGTGAATGTCACCGTATCCACCCAGCTCGAGTCACGCTCAAGGTCAAGACGCACTCCAACATTTGACTCAACGTTTTGTTGCTTTTTTCTTTTGGAGGGGGGAGGGGCAAAGTAAACTACAGCACCGGTAATCTCGAAAGACGCACCCTTTGTTTCAACAAGTTCTTTTATTTTTAGAGGGGGGGGGGAGGCGCGTCTTTGCGTGGGTGAAAAAAAAAACAATCTCGACTGCATGCCAAGAATCCGTGAAACACCGGCATTCTTGCTTGACTCAACGAACTCTGTCGGGTGTAGCAGCAGAACAGAAAACAGAACACTTCAACACCCGTGCAAAGATCATTGAACAGTGATTGGACTGTGACAGCGGACTTCCTTTCACTGTCTTCATGGCAGAAGCTTATCGGAACAATACGATGTTCCAAAAAGTAACGCCCATCCGAACTGGGTCGAATCTTGCTTGGATTACAATTCGTTTCACGTCGGAGGTGTTTGGACTTGGTGCTCGTAACTTGTACAGACAATGAAATCAGAGCGGGGGGATCAGAATTATGGTTGAGAGTTCAGAGGGCGCCCCCCCGCCCACCCTGTCCAAACAACGATCGGACTTTCGATGTCACCCCAATTTGTCTCGAATTTGGTCAGCAGACGTTCCACTTTCACGCTCTTTTTTTCAAGTTTTCCATTGTTCCAAGCAACAGCAACTTCCTTACAAAAAATTTGCGCGTCTGTATTCGATTGACAATTCATGCGTTGCACAGTGCCAACCGAACCTTTCTTCTGATCTGGCTAATTACTTCTCTTTATCTGAAACTTTTAATTTCATCGCACAAATGTTCAGGTCTCGCTGCCCGCGCTTGCGCGAAGGTACGATTCGGACTTCCCTGGAAAGTTCCTCATATTTTTGAGTTTCATAAAGCCGGGTCTGACGATTCTCGGTCTGGCCTGGATGTTACATCCCTGGACTCTCAGAAAGAAGTTGTCTTCGGCTTCAGGGTCCTGTGCCACGCGCCACCAATCTTGCGGTGGATCATTTCGTTCCTTCTCTCTTCGGCGTTCTTTTTCTTATCTCAACTCTTATCAGTTCAGATGAAATGCTGTGATCACCTCATTACAATATAGTTCACTGTACAGAACTACCTCTGTGTAACTGCCTCTACACAGCTCAGTAAGATTGATCAAAACAACATGAATGTTTGGAGAACAAGACCCGATTGCCTTGGCATTCTGCTGGCACTTGTCGGTCTGATGATTTCACTCCTTCTCGAACCAACTTTGGCCAATGCACAGAACAGGTACGTAAACCTCTTCCACCTCTCGACACCAGAAAATTTCTGATCTCAACAAGACCACAGATTACAAGAACACAGATGCAACTGACTTCCCGTTCTGGTGTCACTTTACGAAAGGCTCCACGACTTGTTTGCAGAAAAGGTTCCACAGATGTTCACCAGAACACGCGGATCTTCCCAGACACTGCCATACACCCTGACAATGAACTTTTTGCAGGTCAGGCCTTCAGTGAGTAACGCTATTTCTGTTTCTCAATCCGCTCATTGGTTTCTGCTTCGCTTCAGTTCAGTGACTGAATGGAACCTGAATTGCAGTGTCAGGAAGTGGCGGCAGCGGCAGCAGTGATGGAAACGACACAGTCACGGACGATGACGGCTTGATAGACAGAGACAACAGTTTGACATCAACAGACATCATTATCATCAGTGTCACCTCCGTGATCGCTGCCTGCATATTGTTTGGCGCTATCGCGTACGGTTGCTTCAAGAGAAACCAGTGCGTACACATCTTCCTGCACTCTCAAAGACCACACCTGAGTTCACATCTGTAGTACCTGCTTGTCCTTTAGATTGGGAACACTTTTTTGGCACTGCTTGCACGCTCTGTCCGTTCCACACTGCAAGGATCATGAGTTGCAAACCCCAAGTGTTGCAGCGGTCCAAAATTTGCCCTGCTCTGGCAACCACGACTGAAACATCCGGAGGCGGAACCGCCGCCCTCTTGTTTCTCAACGCTACACATTTAAACTGTTCTTCAACCCTGAGTGCCATCCTGCATCGCATCGTTTCACTACGTACACTTCATTTCTTGCAGGATGATTCGTGAACGAGAGAAGATGTATCAGAAGTACTCACAGAACCAGGGCGGCAAACTGGTTCAGCAGAATCCCGCCTACGAAGGCCTCACGAATCCGGCCATGAACACAGAAACAGAGTCAGAAAACTTGTAGCGTTGAAAGCTTGACGTAGTTGTTGTCCTGCCGTAGTGAGGTTGTGGTGTCGACTTGACCCGACAGTCACCCCCTGCCCCCAGTAACAAGTGCGATCGTTTTGTTGCAACGTTGGTTTCCGTTGCGGGTCTCACAAAAGACTCCAAAGTTCAACAGCCTTTCTTTTTTCCCCCATTTCTTTTTCAGAGATCGAAACAACTGAGTTTTCCATCGAGAGAATAAATAACATCCAGAAATTCATACAGCTGTGAAATCAAAACGAACGACTGAGAGTTTTGTTGCAGATACCCACAAAAGCAGATTCATATGCCTCGAATAGCCCGACCAAGGAAGTAGAGTTCGATGTCTTCAAGTGACTTCCCTTTGGTCTCTGGTACCAGTTTGATCACGAACAGCAATCCCAGAAGGCAAAACGCCCCGAATATCCAAAACGTGCCCGACATGCCAACCAACGTCTGAACCGTGTGAAACTCCTGGAAAACCAACGATAACAAGAACGTTTTAGTTCCGGTGTTTCGTCCCTCCAAACACGTGAGGCAGAATGTGAAGTGGAACAAAACAAGCCATGTCCTCAAATTGTGTTGTCTGTGAAAACCCTTTTCTTTATCCAAATACACGAACAACTGGTTTGTTGAGCACTGAAAGTGTTGTTACCTTGGTGACAATGAAAGAGCTGGTCCAGGCCACGACAACGCTGATGGCGCTTGCCGGACCGCGCGCTTTCACCGGAGTGATCTCCGACATGACGAGCATCGGAATCGGGCCCCAGCCCAGCGAGAACGACACTATGTAATACATCAAACTGACGATGGCGAGTGTGGACGATGCTCCTGCAAAATGAGACAAGCTTTTGAGTGTCATGGGTTTCTTTGTGACAATAAACTTTCCAGGGAAACACACTCTCTCCCATACCTTGTGGGTCAGCAGCTGTCCAGTGATAGTAAAGGCCCAGGGCTCCGCACGACACCACCATACCCACTCCAGCCACCAGCAGTAGAACACGTCTGCCAGCTCTATCCATCAACACACAGGCCAAGAAAGTTGCAAGCACCTGCAAACAAAAGCACCAAATTGAGTTCTAAACAAGAAGACATCAAAATACTCGTGGTTCTGAACTTCACGAAATTGACGACACCCAGTACGAGTATCAATCTGCCGAACTGGAAATCTTACGAAACAAATATTCGCTCACCTGAACTGCACCCAACATGATGGTTGCCATGTTTCCAGATTCCCCCAATCCAGCACTGTTGAAAATGGACCCGGCGTAGAACATCACAACATTGATCCCACTGAACTGCTGGAAAAACATGAGCCCCATGGCCACCTTGAGCGGCTGTAGCATCTCGGGTTTTGTGAACAGCTCCGTCCAGACGACCTGTTCGTCGGAATCCATGGACTCCTGGATGTCTCTGACTTCGTCCTGGACGTCCGCGTGCGGCCCCCTCAGATACTTGAGCGCGTTCGCTGCGTCCTGCTGCCTGTTTCGCAGAAGGTAGAAGCGCGGCGTGTCCGGAATGCGCATCGTCATCACGGCAGCGATGACAGGAATGACAAGTCCGACGGCTGCGAGACTGGTGTAGCTGTTGTTTGCACCAAGCACGTACACCAGAAGAATCCCAACAGTTATGGACAGCTGCACTCCAGATCCCAGAAAACCACGCTTGTCTTTTGTGGCCGTTTCAGAAATGTATAATGGGCATACGACCACAACGATGCCACTGCTTATTCCAGTGAGCACGCGCGCCACATAGAGATTCTGCACAGTTGAGCCGAAGAAAATCTGACTCCAGCCAATCATGAAGGGAATGGATGTGAAGATGAGAGTGAACTTTCTCCCTAGTCGATCAACCATCCAACCGGCCATGACAGCACCAATCTACACGAAAAACAGTTGTTCATCCACTCGTTCTACAGTTGCGCTCAGTAGAACTTCAAAAGTGTGGACTGAAGATGTCTTTACCATGGCTCCAATGTTGAGCAGCGCACCGAACCAAGACGCCTGGTCGTCCGAGAGAACGCCCTGCTTCTGCATGTCAGGCAGCGCCGGGGAGCTGTAACCTGCAACCAGCGCACGGATGAACACCACGGATCCAAATCATTCTCTCAGTCTGTGCGAGTATGACAGTCAGCTTCATTCCGCACGTACCGATGGTGTACCCGAAGGACAAGCCTCCCATGTAGGCGCAAGCAGCAGCGAGCATCATGTTTCTCTGCGATCCCACGAATTTCGACTGCACCAATCTCTCTCCAGCGAAGTTCATTGCTGAGTTTTCATGCTGTTCCGCCAGACGACGCCTGCAGGGAGCACAAATTGAAGGAAATGCATGCACGCGCACGCACGCACGCGCACACGCACACACACACACACACACACACACATACAGAGCCCGGTGGTGAGCCGCAACGTCACCAAAGGCAACATGGATCAATGATTTACAACTTCACACTTTTGTCTGCCAATGTCAAGCTTCGCAAAGTAATCAGGACCTTGAAGTGTCGTTGTGCAAGCATCAACACACGCTATATATGTATAGAGCCTGCAGGAATACACAAAATACACAAAAATGGACAAACCGTCAGGTTTCTGCTTCAATGGGCTTCCGCTCAGCATAGATGTCGCCTCCGTCGCATGTTTCCCGCCAGCAGAACCGAGAAGCTCCACGTGGCAGATTTCACACCAATTTCGCAGTGTTCAACCGAATGAACGGGCAGTATGTTCTGCATCAAGTTGATTTTTTGGACTGAAAGTATGAGTTTCTCTGCGAGATGAAATCATCATGGGTACTCTTTGAGCGTCAGGCAAAAGTTTTTCAGTTCCTCCCAAGTGACCATCATTGATCACACACACACACACACACACACACACACACACGAGAGAGAGAGAGAGAGAGAGAGAGAGAGAGAGAGAGAGAGAGAGAGAGAGAGATTTGATTTGCCTGTGTTGTCAAAGTTTTGATCACATGGGGTCCTGGGGCGTGAAGATGTCTTGCAAATTTGTCGAGAATTCAGCGAACGCGCTTTCGGAGAAAGACGTGATTGTTGAACTTTTGTGGAGCGTTTTATTCTCTAGAACATCTGCTTTTACAAACCAACAGTTCGTTTGCATAGAAGTGTTCTTTATGTTGATGCTGAGTGCAAAGACACTGATTGAACGGAGAAGAGAAATCCGTGAAGTGCGCGATGCAGTTCTCTTCAGACTGTCTGTGGTCCGTCCACCAGTTCCCTGTGATTTGTGTTGTCCGTGTGTCAATTCACAGGGAGTCACCTCCAGACACAAAGTGAGGCTACTGCGTACAATTTAGAATGTGGGTATTGAAGTTGTACTGGTTCCCATGGTCTCTCTTGCATTTGCTGCAAACAAAGGGTCCCGTGTTGTCGTGACATCCCATGTGAACGGTGAACAGTACGAGACAATTCCATTCGATGTTGCAGTGACTGCAGCACGTTGGGCTCCCTGACTTTCTGTGCAAAACGCCCATCTGAGTCGGGGAAGACGTTCCGCTGACGTCAGAGACGGTACTCGGACTGGCGGCCGGTGCGACCATGGAACATCTCGAGCTCATGTCCAGGGCCAGAGAGGTCTGAGCCAGGGGAGACTCCATCTCTGAAGGGATTTCGCTGATAGGGGATCCTGCCAAAGACCCGATGGGCCTGGGTGGAAGGGAACTGGAGAAGGAGGCCCCTTCCAGGGAGGACAGAGACTCTGTGGACGACGATCGGCACAGGTGCGTCTTCCTGGAGCGAGCGATTAACATCTTGCGTGGAGCATACGACCCATTGCACTTGGCGGCTGGAACCTGCTGCGTTGCATCGAAGCTTCTCTTTCTGTCCGGCGCTGCACCGAGAGGATCTGGTTCTCGCGGGGAGGACATGTCGAAGATGCCAGACTCGGGAGTGGAGGTTCCCATTGCAACTTCACCCGGCGAGTTGTAGGTATTTTTGCCCGATTCCGGAACGTCGAACCCGGCTACGAGAGATCCCGGACCAGGCGGGTAAGAATGATACCCACTGCTGCTGGAACCAGCCATCTCCATTGGTTCCTGTTTGACTGCAGACTTATTCAGAGTCATGTCCATGGGGAGGTCAAAACTTTCCTCCCCGAGTTTCTCAACAGACTCCATTCTCGAGGACTCTTCGTTCACGTTTTCATCAAGCCTGGGCTTTTTCGCAGGAACAGAGCTTGAACTGCTTGCGTTTGAAATGGGAGTTTTGGAACCTTTGGTGAGAGCTTCGTAGATACTGGAAGTCGAAACGTGTTCCCCATTTTCTCGCTTGCTCTGCATTACTGCTTGTACGAAACTCCTCAGAAAGCTAGAGGCGGAGGTCTGCGAGTCTCCATCGGGCTGGGGCCGAGCAGGTTTTCCTGTGCCGTGGTGGAGCTCGGAGCTGACGTCCGGTGAACACCTCGGCCCCAGAGCGGCAACAGACGATCCCCGTTGTCCATTCTGCGGAGTGTGATCCAGGAGTCTTTCTTCTCTGTAGGTGAGCCATGCCTCCAGCTGTGGTTGAGGAGCTGCAATCAAATTTTGTTTGTCAGTTGTGAACCGCCAAATAGGACAAGCACGCACTTGTTATAAGAAAACCGAAAACATTCCCTTGAGGTCTGGGTTCTCCTTTCCCAACGCCAAAGAGAAATCCAGCTCCAGTACAGCTTGAAACTTGCGCGACAAAGCACGAAACAGTATTTCATATTGGCCAGTAAAATCCATGTCAGAAAAGTGCACCACCTGGACTAGACAGCAGTTGAAGGTGGTACTGGTAGTGACTCAGAAGATTCGCTGCTTCCTTTGTGTTGAAGGGGCAGAAGTCGCACTTCCATTCTTGTACTCGACAGGGCTTTGTTCTGTCGATGTTCTGTTGAGAAATAGAAGAGGGGCTGGGTTGTGTTATGCACAAGACCGTTGGTTCGACCTTTGTATTCGAAGGAAAAACTTCCCTACGAAGTAACCAGAACGTTTCCAGCATCCTGTTGGTATCAAATCCAGCAAAGCTATATCACTGACCTTGAGGAAAGCTATTTCCTGCTGAATCATGTAGAACACGTTGGCAACGTTGGTTCTGTTGGGTTCCTCGACTTCCCTCGTCACGTCCATCCCAGTCGCCGTCGGGCCGCACAGTTCCGCGGGGAAGACGGGTCCCAGTCGCGGCTCCGTCGCAGCAGCGGCCGGCGGGGAGAAGGAAGCCTCCGCCCGGGGAATCGCGATGGGGGCACTGGGCGCCGGAAGACGACCTGTGGTGTGTACATGGCATTGTATACAGTTCCACTCGTGGCGGCAGGCTGGTCAAATTCCAAGGGTTACGTGGGGATCGATGTTCAGTTGGAGCGCTGTTTTGGGAACTTCAGCAGACTTTGGACATCTCAGTTTCATTTATTTTTCTGTTGTTTTTCGGACCTCTATTTTTCAGTGCACGCCAATCGCACGCATTGAAAACGGCGAGCTGGGTGTGGAACAAAAACGGCCTTTGATACACACACATGCATGTGCACAAAGTTTCTTTTCATTATCTTCACAATTTTGCGGTTTTTTGACATACAGCCCCCATTATTGCAATGCCAAGAACAGAATTTGTGTATCGCTTTATGACAACAGGAAAGAGACCGTACCTTCAACAAGCAGCCTGGCGACAGCGGACTCCCTGACGAGCGGGCTGCAGAGCGAGTCCCGCGCCAGCGCGCGCACGTCCGACGTGTTGTTGGCGTCTCTCACCAGGGACGTCGCGCCGTCGGTTTCCAGCGCCGCTCTGTGAACAGACGTGAACGCCGAGTAGTTGGCGGCACTCGTCGAGCTGGCCGCCCACTCACGCGTTCGGTTCAGCCTGTTGGCAGCTTTCTTCCACATGGTGCCAAACAACTTGGCCTTCATCGTGAAAGGCTTTGCTTTTTTCTCCTGTATGTCGTTGTGAAAAGTTCCATGCCAGTCCAATGGAATAGTCCGTGTCTAAGTCCAAGTCCAAGATCACTTTGAGCGTATTTCAGGAGAACAAAAGTTTTGATAACTCCAAGATTGGAGCCTGTGCGCATCCTCCGAAGTGGCGTGATGTTTGGTTCTCTATCTTATCGGTCACAATGTCCTGATAAGGAAGTTTAGTGTGCGTGTACTCTGACGAATTCCTCACAGATATCGTAAACAAAAGACCAAAACAAGTCTGAGAGTCACACCAAGTGCGCACTTTATGACACGCTTTTGTGTGTGCTCGAGGCGGATCGCAGTGTCGGTCCTTTTCACTCTCCGAGCATGTGCCTGACAATTTCCTTGAAGCTGTTGTGGTTTAAAAGCAGTTTCATTTTTTGTCAGGAAGCTTTTCTGCAGGTTGTGTGAGCTCATGCAGTTTTTATTGTCAAGGAC